>Ga0187893_10001249_pt1 | contig 62641 bp, 55 predicted proteins | sample MA1701074metaG_FD_139574 | JGI IMG/M metagenome (GOLD analysis project Ga0187893, IMG submission 139574) | White microbial mat communities from a basaltic lava cave in the Kipuka Kanohina Cave System on the Island of Hawaii, USA - MA170107-4 metaG ... | reverse complement strand
TTCGCGGTAAAAATCCTTTTTTAACACGGGCGGATGGCCCCGCCCTATGCCGTTTTCTTCCGCGACTTCCGCCGCTCCCCCTGCACATGCGCGGGTCTTTTCGCCACCGGCCCGCCCGCCGCCACCGGCCGCTCGGCGAAACGCCCCATCGACAGCATCCGGTCGTACATCACCAGCGCCCCCGCGACCCCGACATTGACGCAGAACTTCATCGGTATTTTAACTGTAAAGTCGCAGCGCTCCTGCAATTCGGGCGAAAGGCTCCCCATTTCCGGCCCCAGCACATAAGCCGCCCGCGTCGGATGGCGAAAGCTCGGCAGCTCCGCCGCGCCCTCGATCAGCTCGATGCCGACCAGCCGGCAGCCTTTGGGCAGTTCAAGCTCCGCCGGGGATTTATACTGATAATAGGGGACATGGTCGAACGCGCCCGACGTGTCGGTGCGGCGCATCTCCCTGACATCCACAACGGGCGCGATGGTGAAGAAAAAGCTCGCCCCGAACGCATGGGCCGAGCGCAGGAGGTTTCCCACATTCCCCTCCTTGCTGATCGCCTCGACGCCGATGCCGAAATAACCGCGCATGGTTTTACAATCCGTGCCGGGGGACAGTCAGCACCCCGCATGTCGGTTTTTCACTCATGGCGATGATTGTGGGCCTTAGCCCGCGCAAGCTGCTGCGAGCATGGTCGCGCATACGATTGCGGCCATGAACAGATTCGGAAGGTCTGTAAAAGTCTCCATCAGCATGCAATGGTTGTAGCCGCTTTTGAGGGATAAAGGCAAGAAATTTATTGGTTTATATCCGTTTACAGCTATGGCGCCATTCTTTAATCTGAACGGCAATCGGGAAAGGAAAAGCGGCCATGACTGAAGAACAAGGTCTGAAACGGCGGTTTTCATCGCTTGTAGGAGATTCAATGCTCGCCGCCATCGACTCAGGACCCGTCAGGTCCCTGAAAAGCGCCTTTAACTATCTGGCCGCCCAAAAAGATTATGTATGGCTGGGAAAAGACCCGAATGTCAGAAGGCGGTCCTACGGCTGGTATGACCTCCAGCAGGCCGCTTACCGCGGAGAAACCGGCAGGGCGAAGATTTTGCTCGGTGCCGGCGCCAATCCCAATATCGTGACCGATCGCAAGCATGCCAGCGATTCTCCATTAAATCTTGCGACAAGAAGCGGCCCGCTGGAACTGATGGAACTGCTTTTAAAGCGCCCGGATATCGATCTGGCCGTAACGGTTTCCGAAACCGGCTACACGCTTTTTTATGACGCGGTCAATTCCGGCAATCCCGCCAAGGTCAAATTGTTGCTGGACGATGGCCGCGTCGATCCCAACAAGGGCCCTCTTCATGCGCAGCCGCTCTGGAATGCCGTAATGGCACGACAGCCGGACATGCTCAGAGCCCTGCTCGCGGATCCGCGCATCGATATCGCAAAAGCCTACGAAAAAATCTCCCTGACCCTGCTCAAAACGGCGAAATATAATACGCAAGACCCGTCTTTTTTCGGAAGGTCGTTTGGGGCAACGCCCCCAACCCGGGAAGAAAAAAACATTCCGAAGAAATCGTACGCATACTCGAATCCGATGAACGCATACTGAAAATGGAAAAGGCTTCCCAAATATTGCGCGAAGCGGATAGGACGCATAAACCGCTGCATTAAGCATACAGAAGATATTATTCCCTGCCGGAGCGGTCATGCTCAAGCCTGTCGGCCAGCCATATCTTGATAAGAGATTGCCGCGTTACGCCAAGCCGCTCGGCCTCGCGGTCGAGCGATTTCACCATCCAGAGCGGGAAATCGACGTTGACGCGCTTCTGTTCCGGCTTGACCCAGCGGGCTTTTGACCAGTCTACATGCTCGTCGATTTGATCGGATCCTTTGTCGAAAAGCCTGTCAAACTCTTCAGTCGTTATTTTCTCTTTGTCTTTGCTCATAGCTGGCGATTTCCCTTTTTCTTGAACGTCTGGCCGAAATAATGCGACTTTTCCTTCAATCGTCCCGACTGCCAGATATCTCCGCTCGCCGTCCGTATCGACCGGCACTGTCAAAACGTCATTTGCTCACAGCGCCTGCGCCTCTTCAAAATCGATGCCGTGTCTTTCTCTGTTGGCGCGGCTTTTGGCCGGATCGCACTCAAAATCCATTATTATACCTATAATATATCTTTTTTATATAAAAATCAAATATTTTCTATATTATAAATATACTTTAGTGCCGAAGCTCCTCCAGATCCCTATAAAACTCCAGCGCCTCCGGATTGGCGAGCGCCTCCTTGTTCTTGATCGGCCGCCCGTGGATGACATCGCGCACCGCGAGCTCGGTGATCTTGTTTGACTTGGTGCGCGGAATGTCGGTCACGGCGATGATCCTGGCCGGCACATGCCGCGGCGACGCGCCGTTGCGAATGGCTTTTTTGATTTTATTCTGAAGCTCCTCGGTCAGCGAAGCGCCTTTTTTCAGCACCACGAACAGGATCACCCGCACGTCATGCTCCCAGTCCTGACCCACGGCGATACTCTCCGCGACTTCCTCGAACTGCTCGACCTGCCGGTAGATTTCCGCGGTGCCGATGCGTACGCCTCCCGGATTGAGCGTTGCGTCCGAACGGCCGTGAATAATGAAACCGCCATGCGCCGTACGCTCGATCCAGTCGCCATGGCACCAGACATTCTCAAACCGCCCGAAATAGGCATCGTGATATTTCTTCCCTTCCGGATCGTTCCAGAATTTAACCGGCATCGAGGGAAACGGTTTAGTGCACACCAGCTCGCCTGAACCCGCCCCCGCCGCTATCGGCTTGCCGTGTTCATCGAACACTTCCACCGCCATCCCGAGCCCCGGTCCCTGGATCTCGCCGCGCCAGACAGGAGAGAGCGGATTGCCGAGCACAAAACAGGAAACAATGTCCGTGCCGCCGGAGATCGACGCAAGATGTACGTCTGCCTTGATCGCATCGTACACATAATCGAAACTCTCGTGCGCGAGCGGCGAACCGGTCGAGGTCATTATGCGCAGCGCGCTCAAATCATGGCTATCGCCCGGCCGCAGATGATTGGTTTTCAGCGCGTCGATATACTTGGCCGATGTGCCGAATAACGTACAGCCGTGCCGGCTTGCATAATCCCATAACATATTGCCGTCCGGATAAAAGGGCGAACCGTCGAACAGCAGCAGCGTCGCTTCGCAGGCGAGCGCGCTGACAAGCCAGTTCCACATCATCCAGCCGCAGGTCGTGAAATAAAACACTTTATCATCGCGCTTTATATCGCAATGCAGCCGGTGCTCTTTCAGGTGCTGAAGCAGCGTCCCGCCCTGCCCGTGGACGATGCATTTGGGCGCGCCCGTTGTCCCCGAGGAGAACATGATGAACAGCGGATGGTTGAATTCGACCCGGACGAAATCGATAGACGCCGCCTTGTACTCCGCTGTAAATTCAATAATCGTAGAACAATTGGATAGTTTAGAGATATCCGGCGTCTCCGACACGAACGGCACGATCACGGTCTTCTTTACTGCCGGCAATTGCGGCTGCACCGCCCTCACCTTTTCAAGGCAATCGATGGTCTTGCCGTTGTAAAAATAACCGTCAACGGCAACCAGCACCTTCGGCTCTATCTGCCCGAACCGGTCCAGCACCCCCTGCGCCCCGAAATCGGGCGAGGCCGACGACCAGATGCCCCCTAATGAAACCGTCGCCAGCATGGCGATGACCGCCGCCGGCATGTTCGGCAGATACCCCGCCACCCGGTCGCCTTTGGTAACGCCCGCCGCCTTCAGCGCCTGCGCGAACCGGCTGACATGATCGTAAAGCTCGGCAAAGCTGAGGCTGCACTCGGAGCCCGTCTCGGCGCGGAAGACAATCGCCGGATGACTATCGCGCCGCCGCAGCAGGTTTTCCGCGAAATTGACCCTTGCCTGCGGGAAAAACCGCGCTCCCGGCATTTTGCCGCCATCTGTCAGGACGTCCTCGCCCTTATCGCCAATAACGCCGCAAAAATCCCACACCTGAGTCCAGAAAGCTTCAGGATTTTCAACCGACCAGCGCCAGAGCGCATCGTACGTTTTTGCCCCTGTACCTGTTTCCGTCATAAACCGCGCCATGGCTGAATTTTTCGTAAGTTCAGCCTCCGGCACCCATAACGGTTTGTCCTGCTGCGTCATCTTTACTGCCTGTCCTGTCATATCATTATGTCCTGTAATTTTTTTTCGTTAACGGCAATCATAACTTGAGTTGCCTGATTTTCTACATGCGTTACATTATCAGGCAAAACTGGCGAAGCAAATAACGAGTAGCGGAAAGCAATGCGCCTTAAAATCCATCTTTTCATCTGCATGACATTGATATCTTTCGCGGGACCGCGCCCGGTGCTGGCGCAGGCTCTAGTGCCGGAAAACCATGTGCAGGTCAGCCTGATCCCCGAATTCACTGAAATTCAGCCGGGAGCCGCTCTTTTTATCGCCATCCGGCAGGATCTCGACGAAGGCTGGCACTCCTACTGGCGCAATGCCGGCGATTCGGGCGAGCCGCCGGTCATCAAATGGCATCTGCCCGAAGGCTTTGAAACCGGCCCGCTGCACTGGCCGGTGCCGCAGCGCATCGCGTTCGGCCCGCTGACCAGTTACGGCTATGAAGGAACGGTGATGCTGGTGCAGGAACTGCGCGCGCCCGTCGTCCTGCCGCAGGGCCCCATCGAAATTACAGCCGATATCGAGATCCTCGTCTGCAAGGAAATCTGCATCCCTGAGTACCATAAGGCCACTTTCACCCTGAATGACGGAAACGACGGCGATAACGGGGACATCATCACCGAAGCCTTCACCCGCATGCCTTTCGATGTGAAATGGCCCGCCAGATACAGCGAGGACGGCGATGGTGCATTCATTCTCGATCTCGAAGTGGCGTTGCCCGCTCTGATCACCAAGGGAAGCGAGCGCATCAAATTCGATATCCTGCCCTATGAATGGGGCGTGATCGATAATTCCGCCGACACACAGGTCGCGGTGGAGAACAGGATGCTGCGCATCGTGTTAAGCAAAAAGCGCGGCGAGCGCCCGCTGGACAAGCTGGGCGAATTTCCCGCACTCATCACCTTCGATAATCTCGATACCGGGATCCGCCACGCACTGGAGATCACGGCAAAACCCAATCCCGCCTGGCTCGCGCAGACAGCCGCGAAACCCGCTGCGCTCGCCCCCGAAACGACTTCGCAATCCGCCGCCCCCGTAACGCCGCCGCGCAATATCGGCTTTGCCGCCGCAATCCTGTTCGCGCTGCTCGGCGGCCTGATCCTGAACCTGATGCCCTGCGTCTTTCCGATCCTGTCGATGAAAGCGCTTGGCCTTGTGAAGATGAATGAGAAAAGCCCCGGCGTCGCCCGGCTGCACGGCATCGCCTACACCGCCGGAATTCTCATCTGCTTTGCCGTCATTGCGGCATTGCTGATCGCGCTGAAGGCGGGAGGCGCGCAGATCGGCTGGGGCTTCCAGCTTCAGAACCCGCAGGTCGTGTTGCTGCTCTCCTATCTGCTGTTTGTCCTGGGCCTCAATCTATCCGGCTTTTTCGAATTCGGCCTTCCCGGCTTCATCGGCGGCAAAAACGGCGGCAATCCTGGCCTCGCCGGATCGTTCATGACCGGCGCTCTCGCAACCCTTGTCGCCACGCCCTGCACCGCCCCCTTCATGGGCGCGGCGATGGGTTATGCGCTGGTCCAGCCAGCATCCGTATCGTTGTCCGTCTTTCTTGCCCTCGGCTTCGGCCTCGCGCTTCCGTATCTGACGCTCTCCTTCATCCCCGCGCTGCGCGCGGCGCTTCCCAAACCCGGCCCGTGGATGGCGATATTCCGCGAACTGCTCGCCTTCCCGCTATACGCATCCGCCATCTGGCTCATCTGGGTTTACAGCCAGCAAACCGGCTCTTTGCAGCTTCTATATGCCCTCTCCGGCTTCATCGGCATCAGCTTTGCGATCTGGGCGTTTCGCAATTCCCCCGCCGCGGGCGCGGGCCGCCTTGTGATGCGCGGCTTCGCCTTTATCGTCCTGCTGAGTGTGCTTGTCACCGCTGTTTGTGAAAGCCACGGACAGACCCCTCTCGCCCCCGCGCAGGAAACGGCGGGCGCGAACTGGCAATCCTACACCCCCGAACGCTACGCGGCGCTTCAGGCTGACAACGGCGCGATATTCGTCAACATGACCGCCGCCTGGTGCATCACCTGCAAGATCAACGAGCGCGTCGCCCTCGACACGAAGGAAGTCAAAGACCTGTTCGCTTCCTCGAATATCCGGTACCTGAAAGGTGACTGGACCAACCAGAGCGCCGACATTACCGATTATCTCGCCCGCTATGGACGCAACGGCGTTCCGCTCTACGTTTATTACGGCGCGCGCGATCCCGTTTCCGGGACCCGCCCGGAACCTGTCGTGCTTCCGCAATTACTGACGCCCGCTATAATCGCCAAAACCTTAAAAGGAGAAAACTGATATGAAACTGCTTAAATCCGCGTTCCTGCTGCTCGCCGTCATGCTCATGGCCGCCCCCGTATCCGCCGCCCCCGTTATCGGCGAGCCCGCCCCCGCCTTCACCCTGACCGGCGCCGACGGCAAGGCGCATTCTTTAAGCGATTACGCCGGCAAGACCGTCGTGCTCGAATGGACAAACCATGAATGCCCGTTCGTGCGCAAACACTATGATACGCACAACATGCAGAAACTTCAGGAAGAAGCCACCGCCGCCGGCGTGATCTGGCTCTCCGTCAGTTCTTCCGCCGAAGGCATGCAGGGCCACACGACGCCTGAAGAAGCCAAAACCATCATCGAAAAAACCGGCGCGAAGGCAACCGCTCGCCTCTTTGATACTGATGGGAAAGTCGGCCAGCTTTACGGCGCGAAAACCACCCCGCATATGTTCGTCATCAACCAAGAAGGCAAGCTTGTTTACATGGGCGCGATCGACGACAACCCGAGCCCGAAGCATGAAACGATCGAAGGCGCGAAAAACTATGTCGCCCTCGCGCTGGCCGCGGTGAAAGAAGGCAAAATGCCCGAAACCACCCAGACCAACCCCTACGGCTGCGCGGTCAAATACCAGAACATGTAATCTGGCAACCCCGTTAACCATTCATTAACCATTCATGCCCCACTCTTGTGGGGCATTTTTGTAAATGGCCCGGGCAGGGTTGCCGGGAGGCGGGCCTTTCTTTTATGCTATGGAATAATAATTATAATAACGACCATGGCCGCCGAAAACAAAAGCGCGAAAAAGACTGCGGGCAAGCCTGGAAAAGCGGGTTTGCTGCAAGGGGACGAAGCCCGCTTCGTCGCCGACGAGGAAGGCCGCCTGATCCATGCGACCGGCGCTTTCGCCGCGCTGATCGGCCAGCCCGCAGACACGGCGCAGGGCCGCTCTCTTCCCGACATTCTCGCCTTTGAAGATCCCGACAATGCGCTCCAGACCCGCAACATGTTCGGCGCCGCGCAGCGCGCCTATATCGACGTGCTGAACGAAGGCGTGCACAAGGTCCGGCTGTTCGGGCCGGCCGAGGCGCGCGCGCAGTTCCAGTTCGACAAGATAGTCACCCCCGACGGCCGCCGCTTCGTCGTCGGCTCCGAAGTCGCGGGTAAAAATGCGCCCGCGCAGGACATGGCGTTCGCCGAAAAAATCATGGAACTGGTCGGCGCCGCGGAACCGGCGGAGCCGCCCGCCGCGAAAATCACCGCCGCGAGCGATGAGGGCGAGCTGCGCCACTTCCTCAACATGACCAACGACCTGATGGCGATCTCGCGCCGCGACGGCGCGATCTCGCGCGTCAACCCGGCCTTCAACGACACGCTCGGCTTCACCGACGATGAATTGCGGGCGCGCAGCTTTATCGATCTTGTTCTTCCCGAAGACCGCCCGCATGTGCGCAACTGCCTGCGCGGCCTTATCCGCGATGAAGGCGGCGACGGCCAGATCATCGATTTCGAGGCGCGCATGGTCGCAAAGAACGGCGCGGTCCACTGCATGGAATGGCGGCAAAAGCGTGTGGGCAGGACGGTCTATACCGTCGGCCGCGACGTCACCGCCGTAAAGGAACATGAATCCGCGCTGCGCACACAGGCGCGGATGCTGGGCGAAGCGCAGGCCATCGGCCATATGGGCCACTGGCGCTGGGCGGTGGGCGCGGAGGACATCGTCTGGTCGGACGAGATCTACCGCATTTTCGGCGTCGACAGGAAAAACTTCACGCCCACGCTCGACCATGTCAACGCGATGCTCCACCGCCGCGACGTTGGCCGCCTGATGCAGGCCTTCCAGCGCGCGATCATCGAGCAGAACAATTACGAAATGGATATCCGCATCCTGCGCCCCGGCGGCGAAGTCCGTTACGTGCGCTGCGAGGGCAAATGCGAGATGGACGAGGAAGGCGAGGTCATCGCGCTGTTCGGCATCATGCAGGACATCACCGAGCGCACGCTGCACGAACGCCAGTTAAAAGAAGCCAAGGACGCCGCCGAGCGCGCCTACGCCGCGAAATCGCAGTTCCTCGCCAACATGAGCCACGAGCTGCGCACCCCGCTCAACGCGATCATCGGTTTTTCCGAGATGATGCAGCGCCAGTTGCTGGGGCCGATCGGCACCGAAAAATATCTCGACTACATCACCGGCATCCGCGAAAGCGGCGAGCATTTGCTCGACCTCATCAGCGACATTCTCGACATGTCCAAGATCGAGGCCGGCAAATACGAACTCGACGTCGAGGAACTGAACGCGGCGAAGGTCATCCGCCTCGCCGTGCACATGATGGAAGGCCGCGCGCAGGAAGCGAAAATCCGCGTCGCCATCGACATCGGCAACGAAGACCTGCAGATCGTCTGCGACCGCCGCGCCTTCATGCAGATATTGCTCAATTTGCTGAGCAACGCGATCAAGTTCACCGACCCCGGCGGCGACGTGCGCGTCGAATGCGCCGGGCGCGAGGACTTTATGCTGGTGCGCGTCCACGATACCGGCATCGGCATCCCCGCGAACAAGCTCGCCTGCATCACCAACCCTTTCGAGCAGGCCGCGAGCCACTACACAAGGGAACACGAAGGCACCGGCCTCGGCCTCGCCATCACCAAGGATCTGGTGGAACTTCACGGCGGCAGCCTCCACATCGACTCTACAGTAGGCGTCGGCACCTGCGTGACGGTAAAACTGCCCTATAACGCCTATGAGTTTGTGAAGAAGCGTAAAGGGAAGAAGTGACGCTGCGCGGGGGTGTCATCCCCGCAGCCTGCCCTTCGTCGCTTTAGCGAAGAGGAAAGCCAGATATGATAAAAATCATAATTCTTAAAGTCTATTTAACTCCATTAGTCTAACACCAATGGAAATAGCGCCTTAAATTGTTTCTCATCAGTCATACTCCTTGTCTAACGGATTTCAGGCTTGCACTTTAGGTTGCATCATTATATAACCGCTTTCTTTATAATGGAACTTTTTACAGGGAGTTTTGTATGCGTAAATTTATCTGCGGTCTGCTTGTGTCTGCTTCTCTTTTAGCCGGGTGCGCTTCTCAACCTGAAAACATCAATGCCATTTATATTTCTCCGGTTATGTATGACCATCTTAATTGCAACCAGATCCGTCAGGAAATGCAGCGCGTCAGCCGTCATGTTCATGAAGTCACGGGACAACAGCAAGGCGAGGCTACTGGCGATGCGGTAGCTCTTGGCGTCGGGCTGGTTCTATTCTGGCCCGCTTTATTTTTCATGATTGGCGATGACAAGGAAGAAGAACTAGGTCGCCTGAAAGGCGAATACGATGCTCTGGAGCAGGCCGCGATCACCAAGGAATGCAACGTTGCTGCTGAAGTCGAGGCCGCGCGCAAACTCGAAGAAGAGCGCCGGGCAAAACGCGAAGAACAGAAAAAAGAACTCGGTCAGACGAATAAATAGGCCTGTGCGTGCCGCTCGGCCTCAAGAGATCTGCGGTTAAATCAGCCTCTGGCTCTTGAAGCTGACATACCGATTTTTCCCGACGATGACATGATCACTTCAATTTCATCCGGCCTGAACGTTATGCTCGCGGGCCTGCCGAGAAAAACATCTATGTAAGGCCCCCTTTGCGGGTCAAAGGGAATGGTGCAGAGAGGCATGCGAAAACCATCCCAGATCAACGGCCTTTTGTGTCACTTCCTGCACTGAAAACAAACCGTCTTTATAGGAGGCCACGGCATGCACCATCGCGTCGCGGGCGGTATCGAAAACCCCCACCGGCTCTTTGTGGCGCATGACGACGAATTTGCCGGAATGTTTAAGCATCAATTCAGGAAGAATTTCCGCAAAAGCCCGGTAGTTATCGTCGATCTCGGTCTGTTTCTCCTGGCTGGCCATGGTCCGAACCTAGACGCCTTTTGTTGCGCTGTAAATCAGGGAACCGCTCTCTCTAAAATATATGCAGAAGCTTATTTATTCAACAAATATCCAGAATTATCGATATAATATGACTTTTCCCGCATTCCGCTATAATTCCCGCATCGTAACCTTGGAGTGATACATGCCCCTTCCCGCCGCCCTGATTCCAGCTTTCACGATCATGCTGCTGTTGTTCTCGAATATCTTCATGACCTTCGCCTGGTACGGCCACCTGAAATTCAAGGCGGCGCCGCTGCTTGCCGTCATCGTCATAAGCTGGGGGATCGCGTTTTTTGAATACTGCCTGCAGGTGCCCGCGAACCGCTACGGCCACGCGGTGTTCAGCGCGGCGCAGCTCAAGACCATTCAGGAGATTATCACGCTCGTCGTCTTCGCCGTTTTTTCCATCATGTATCTCGGCGAGGAACTGCGCTGGAACCATATCGCGGGATTCGTCCTGCTGGTCTGCGCCGCCGGATTGATTTTTTACAAGCCGTAAAAATCAGCCGCCGAAAGAGCCTTCCGCATGCGCATGCTCCAGCATCTGCCGCGCGTGCCGCTCAGCCTCGAGGCAGGCGCGCAGGCCGTCGCGGTAATCGGGATAGCGCAGCGTCACGCCCAGCGCATTCTTGATCTTCTCGTTGCGCACCCGCTTGTTGTCCTTATAAAAGCTGAGCGCGATCGGCGCCATGCCCGCATCCTCGAACGGGATCAGCGGCGGCGGCGTCAGGCCGAGCAGTTCGCAGGCATGCTTGATGACCTCATGGCTCGGCGCCGCGTTGTCGTCGCACACATTATAAATTTCGCCCGGCGCGGGATTGAGCATCGAGGCGATCAGCGCCCCGACGATATCGTCGACATGGACGCGCGAAAACGCATGGCCCGGCTTATCGATCCGGCGCGCGACGCCCGCGCGCACGGAATCAAGCGCGCTGCGCCCCGGCCCGTAAATCCCAGCAAGGCGGAACACATGCACCGGCAGCCCGTGTTTCTTGTGCAGCGACAGCCATTGTTCCTCGGCGAGCGCCCGGCGCGAGCCGCGCTTGCTCGTCGGCGTCGCCTCCGCGCTTTCATCGACCCAGCCGCCGCCGCGATCGCCATATACGGCGGTCGAGGACAAATAGCCGACCCAGCGCAGCGTATCATGGTGGCGCAGGATATCGTCCTGATGCATGAGAAAGACGGGATCCCCGTCATCGCCCGGCGGCGTCGAGATCAGCAGGTGCGTCGTTCCGCGCAGGAACATCTGCGGATCGTTGAGCGGTTTCGAGTAATCGAAAATATAGGCCCTTATGCCGCGCTCATGCATCAGCGCTTTTTTCGCAAAATCGCGCGTGGTGCCCGCCACCTCCCACCCGCCCGCCTGTTGCAGGGCGTAGCCGAGATAATCGCAGCTGTAGCCATAACCGAAACAGAATAACCGATGCGCCCCCTCATTCATGCCGCAGCGCCCGCTATTCTAAAAATCGACGTCTTCGTAATGTCCCGCGGGCGTGAAGCCGGGGATGCGGTCTTCCAGCAGCGGCTGGAAGCTTGAGCGCGACTTGACGCGCGCATACCACTCCCGCGCCGCCTGGTGCTCTTCCCACGGCACATCGCCGATATAGTCGATGGCGGAAAGATGCGAGGCGGCGGCGATATCGGCCAGCGAGAAATCGTTGCCCGCAAGCCATTTGCGCTTCTCGGTCAGAAAACCGATATAATCGAGATGGTAATGAATATTCGCATGACCCGCGCGGATCGACGGCCCGTGCGGCTCGCCCAGCTTGAGAAACCGTTTCATCAGCTTCTCGCCGACAAGGTTTTCCGTAACCTCGCGATTGAACTTGACGTCGAACCAGCTCACCAGCCGGCGCGTTTCCGCGCGCTGCACCGGGTCGTTGCCGATCAGGCCGGCCTTGGGATAGACCTCTTCAAGATATTCGCAGATCACCTGGCTGTTAGCTAACGTCGTGCCGTCCGGTTCGACCAGCACCGGCACATCGCCCGCCGGGTTGAGGGCGAGGAATTCCGTGCGCCGCTCCCATATTTTCTCGATTTTCAGTTCGAATTCGAGGCTTTTCTCGGCAAGCACGATGCGTACCTTGCGCGAGAAGGGGTGGAGCCACAGATGAAACAGCGTTCTCATGATAACTTCATACTACTCCAGAGCTTTTCTGAAGCATAGAACCAAAACGGCGCGGGATAACGATTTTTTAAGGTTGGCACGTTATGGCGACTGAACATTTTCACGGCGTACGTGCAGCGAAACCGCGATAACCGGCGAAATTCCCACCGTTTCCGGGTTGCTCCACTCGCCCGTACCTATGCCAAAATCAAGGCGGTTTATGGCGAACGAAGCCTTCATGTCAGCCACGGTTTCCGCCCCGTTCCGGGAAATGACCAGCGTGAACGGCATTTCCACCGGCAGGCTCACGCCGCGCATGGTTAAATTTGCATGCGCAAGATATTGATTATCTCCGGTTTTCTCGATCCGCGTCGTGGTGAAAACAGATTCCGGAAACGATTCGGCGAACAGCCACGGCTGCGCCCTGATATACTCATCGCGCTCATCGCTGCCGGTGGCGACGCTCGCGATTTTTACGCGAACCTCCGCCCGGCTTTGCGCTGGATTGTCAGGATCGAAGAAAATCTCGCCGTCAAATTGGGTAAACCGTCCCTCGAAAGGAGCGCCCTGCACTTCAAGTTTAAAGCCAATGCTGCTTTGCTCAGGAACGATAGTCCATTGTTGCGGAGAGTCTCCCCCCTGTTTCCCCCCGCTCGCGGGGGGAGAAGTTGTGGTAATCTCCTCCGCCTGCTCCAGGATATTCCCCCCCGCTTGCCCCATGATTCCCCCCCCCGCGAGCGGGGGGGCAGGGGGGGAGCCCTCCGTCATCTCATATCTCAGCGCCAGCGCGGAAGCCCCGCCCAGCGCCAGAACAAACAGCGCCGCCGCAACCACCGCCCCCGCCCGCGGCAAAACCGCCGGCAGCATGCGCAGCAGCGTCGCATCCCTGTCGATGAAATGATGCTTGAACGCCCCGAGCCCATGCAATCCCACGGCTGCAATCAGCGCGTAAGCGCTCAGTTCATGCGCTGTACGCATGGCTTTGAACAGCGTCTCGTTCTTGGGCGCGATATGCGGAACCGGTATGCCGAAAAAACTATGCGTGAAATCCCCCGCCGAGGTCATCAGCCACCCCGACAGCGGCATGCCGATCATCCCGGCATACAAAAGAAAATGGATCGTTTTCGCAAGACCCCGCTCCCACGGCCTGTGATTTTCATGCGGCGCGGGCTGCTCGTTGGCAAAGCGCCACCCAAGGCGCAGCAGGACGATAAGAAGCACGAGCGTTCCGAACGATTTGTGCCACCAGTAAAGATCCAGCTTGAACGGACTGAAATCAAGGGACACCATATAAAACCCAAGGGGCAGCATGGCCAGCACGATCAGCGCCGAAAACCAGTGCAGCCCCTTGGCGGCTGTGCCGTATTGTTGCGAAGAGTTCTTCCAGCCCAATTACTGGTTCGTCCCTTCATCGCCGACGACCGTGCCTTCGACCTCGATGCGCAGCTCGATATTGGGGTTCATCATCGGCGTGCCATAGGTCATGCCCCACTGCGTGCGGTCAAGACTGGCCACCGCCGAAAACCCGGCCATTTTCTTGCCGTTCATCGGATGCTGGCCGGACTTGTTATGCGTGACATGCAGCGTAACCGGCTTGGTGACCCCTAACAGCGTCAGGTCGCCGGTGACATCGGCGGTGTTCTCGCCGGTCGTGACGACTTTCGTGCTCTTGAAGGTCATTTCCGGGAATTTGCCCACGTTAAAGAAATCCTCGCTCTTCATATGGGTATTCCATTTTTCATCGTCCATTTGGATGCTCGCGGTCTTGATCGCTATTTCGACCGAGGATTTATCAAGGCTGCCGCGATCCAGCGCGAAGGAGCCGTCAAAATCGAGAAATTCGCCTTCGGACTTGGAAAAGCCGAGATGGTCGGAGAAGAACAGGATCTGCGTGTGGTTTTTATCGAACTCGTACGTCTCGGTTTCGGCGCGTACAGAGCCGGCGGCAAGGACAAGAACGGCAAAAGAAAGAGTTAAAAATGAAAATAAACGGGACATGAAAACTCCACTTGTAAAAGTTGCACCGCAAAAAAGATAGGGCAGGCGCTGCCCGCTGACAAGAGTCTGAAATTATTTATCTAATACGAAAAATGCTGATGATAAAGCCACACCGCCGATGCCGCCGTCAGCAAGGCAATCAGCCAGTTCAGCAGCCCGAATTTCCAGTGCAGGCTTTTATTTTCCAGCAATTCTTCCTTAGGCACATCGCGCAAAATCCGGAACAGTATGAACTGCCCGAGAATGAAACCGCTGACAAACCCAAGAGTGCCGACAAGATAAATCATGCCTGCGATTTTACCTTCATCGTTTTCATTTGTCACCGCCAGGTAAATCCCGTCGCCGTCATCCCGGCGTAGGCCGCAACCCATGCGATATTAATATTAACCACGGATAGACACGGATTAACACGGATATCCGTGTCCATCCGTGTTCATCTGTGGTTTTTTTATCTTTCTATGGAGGACGGTTTTAAAGTTACGGCAACACACCCGGCCCATAGCTGCAAATGACGATCTGCGTGTCCCCGTAGGTCTTGCGCTTGACCAGCGAAAAAACATCCGGCACGAAAATATCCGCCTGCTTTTCGCATTCGATCACGCACAGCGCCCCGGCAGAAAGCCAGCCATGCTCCACCGCCGCCATCAGCGCCGGCAGCGCGAGCGCCTGCCGGTAAGGCGGGTCGATGAAAGCAAGAGTGGCGGGAATGAAATTGAGCGCCTTTTCCCCGAGCTTCGTGGAATCTTTCTGCAAAGTCTTGCTCTGCGCCTCCAGCCCCAGCGCCTTGATATTCTGGCGGGCGCAGCGCAGTGAATCCGGGCTCTTGTCGATAAAGGTGCAGAACTGCGCGCCGCGCGAAAGCGCCTCCAGCCCCAGCACCCCCGTGCCGCAAAACATATCCAGCGCCTGCGCGCCTTCCGGAAGGCCATACTGCAACAATATATTGAACACCGCCTGCCGCACTTTGTCGGTCGTCGGCCTGATATCCTGCCCCTTGGGAACGGATATAATGCGCCCCCGAAACTCCCCGCCGGTAATCCTCATTTGAAATACTCTGCGATCTGTTCCTTCACCACCTTGCGCGGCACTTCTCTCGCCGCGCCCTTTTCAAGATTGCCGAGTTGGAACGGCCCGTACGAAACGCGGATCAGGCGGTTGACCTGCAAGCCCAGCGCTTCCATCACCTTGCGGATCTCGCGGTTCTTGCCTTCGGTGAGCGCCATGCTGATCCAGCAATTGGCGCCCTCCTGCGCTTTCTCAAGTTCCGCGTCGATGGATTTATAATGCACGCCCTCGATAGTGATGCCTTTTTGAAGCGCATCCAGTTTTTGCTGCGTGACCGTTCCGTGCGCCCGCACCCGGTAGCGCCGCGTCCATCCCGTTGCGGGCAATTCCAGATGCCGCGCGAGCCCGCCGTCATTGGTCAGCAGCAGCAGCCCTTCGGTATTAAGATCGAGCCGCCCGGCGCTGACCACCCGCGGCAACCCCTCGGGCAGCTTGTCGAACACCGTCGCCCGTCCCTTTTCATCCTTTGCCGTCGTCACCAGCCCCGCCGGCTTGTGGTAAAGAAACAATCTTGTGTTCTCCGCCTGTGGCAAGGGCTTGCCGTCCACGACAATATTATCTTCCGGTCCGACGGTAAAAGCGGGACTGTCCAGCTTCTTGCCGTTAACCGCCACCCGCCCTTCCGCAATCCAGCGCTCCGCGTCCCGCCGCGAGCATAACCCCGCCCGCGCCATCACTTTTGCAATTCGTTCTTTCTTCTCCATGAAGGCATATGTACCGCGAAGGCGCGAAGAAGCGAAGAAACTTTTCATTTGCAGACACCACCCTTTTGCGATAAGAAGGACCGCAGGGGAAAAAGGATCAAACACATGAAAAGTTTCAAACTGATTTTCGCAACCGCCATGCTGGGCGGGGTTTTAGGATCCGGCGTTTTGGCCCATGAGGGACTGACGCAAGCCGAGCAAACCGACCTGGCGATGGTGGAGGCCTTTAACAACTGCGTGAGCTATAAGTTGGATGCACAGACAGATGCGCTTGACAAATTTCATAAAGAACGCGCGCAAATGGACCCGTACGAAAGCTCGGCGCTGTTCGATGAACAATTCTCCGCTCCCGCCGGACGGCAATGCGACGCAGAACTTGGCATCGATTCCGCCGAAAGAGTGCTGAAATCGCTGCAATTGATCGACAAATACGGCACCGGCGTTTTCGACCCGTGACCCGATGCCCTGACCGGACGTTCGCATTTTAAACTTCGCTTCTTCGCGCCTTCGCGGTAAAAGAAGGCATGGAAGATGCGGAAAAATACATGAAGCTGGCGCTGGAAGAAGCGCAAAACGCGCGGTTGCGCGACGAAGTCCCCATCGGCGCGGTGCTCGTCCACGCGCAGACCGGCGAAATTATTGCCCGCAACGGCAACCGCACGATTGAACTCTCCGACCCGACCGCCCACGCCGAAATCCTTGTCATCCGGCAAGCCTGCGAACAGGCGGGCGCGCAGCGCATCCCGGACTGCGATCTTTACGTGACGTTAGAGCCCTGCGCCATGTGCGCCGCCGCGATCAGTTTCGCCCGCATCCGCGCGCTTTATTTCGGCGCAAGCGATCCCAAGGGCGGCGCCATCCTGCACGGCCCCGAATTCTTCCGCCAGCCGACTTGCCATCATAGACCTGTTGTGACGAACGGCTTTCTTGAATCAGAATGCGGAACTCTTCTGAAAGAGTTCTTTGCAGGAAAGCGCAAATAGAAATAAACCGCCAAGACGCAAAGGCGCCAAGATATAATTCTTGGCGCCTTTGCGTCTTGGCGGTTTATATTTTTTATTTCTCGCGGCGCTATTTACCGTCCCTGCCGCTTGCGCTCATCCAGCATTCTTTGCTCCTGCCGCTTGCGCTCATACATCTGCTCTTCCATCCGCTGCTTTTCTTCCATCCGCTTGCGCTCCATCTCGCGCTTTTTATCCTGCATTTCCTGCTCGAGCTTCATCCGCGCCATGCGCTGGTCATCGCGCCGCTTTTTCTCGAGGAATTTCTGCTGCTTCTTCCGGTTGGCGACCAGTCTTTGCGTCTGCAGCTTTTTCTGCTTGATCTGGCGTACCTGCTCCGCCGTGCGACCCTTGATCAGCAGGGCTTCCGCTTCCCGTTTCTTCCGCGCTTCAATTTCCATCAGCCGCTTCTTCTTCTGATCCAGCAGCATCAGTTGCTCGCGGTTGCGCAGCGAAGTTTGCATCTGCTGTTCTCCTGCATCGAGACGCAACAGCTCAAGACGCTTTTCTTCAAGCATTTCCTTCTCAAGCTGCTTCTTGTTCAGGAAACGAAGCTTGGACAAAAACTGTTTCTTGCGCCGCTGGTATTCCATGAGGAACCGCTCGGCGAGTTTTTTCTTCTTCCACTCCTGTTCCTCCTCCCATTGCGACATCGACTGCCGCCCGCCCTCGATGAAGTTTTTGCGGTCCATCAGGCGCTTTTCCTCAAGCCGTTTTTTCTCAAGGAACATGTCCTGCCGGTCTTTTGCCTCATTAGACCGCTTCATGTCGTCTTTTTGTTTCTGCTGGCGGCCCATTTCCTGCCGCTTGCTTTCCATCAGGCGCTGCTGGTGCAGCTTGACCTGCTGCATCCGCTTGGTTTCCGCGATGCGCTTTTGCTGCGCGAGATTGGCGGGACTGCCTCTCTGGTGTACATGGCCCTGCTTGTTCGGCGCGCCGCCGCCGCCACCCGTTACAGCCCCATGCTGCTGCTGCCTCGCCTGCACCGACGCGCCCTGCTGATGATTGCCGGGCTGCGCGTTCAGTTGCTGGCGCTTCATTTGCTCCATGCGCTTTGGCTGTAGCATTTTCGTCTCCAGCATCTTTTTCTCGAGGCGTTTGTTTTCCTCGACATGCTGGTTCATCAGTTTCTTCTGCTCGTTCTTCTTCCGGTCCGCCAGTTTTTTCGATTCCTTGCGCATGGAATCGGCTTTTTCTTTTTTCTTCTTTTTCGCTGTGTCGAGACGTTTTTTGGTCAGCCGGTCTTTCTGCCGTTTCCGCTCGGCATTCTTCTTCCGAAGCGAAGACTCCATATACTCATCGACTGAATCGCTGCCGAAAACCATCCGTAATTCCCCCCGGCGCTAAAGCCGGTCTCTCTACTATAATTTTACTAATTACCATAATAACTTACAAGTCCCTGAGCCATTATGGTATTATGTGCCTTCGTTATTATTGTCCGATGTTCTTTTTAAAAAACCGTGAATAAAGCTTTAAGGCCGGTCTTTTTTATGCCGGCCTCCTGTCGGAAAAACTTAAAAACTGTGCAAAATCAACGACTTGATAAATTTTGCGCCATGAATTCCAGCGCCTTTTCAAGCGGCGTCGGCTTGCTGAACAGGTAACCCTGCCCCATATCGCACTCAAGGCTGGTCAGCGCGATGATATCCTGCTCGTTCTCGATCCCCTCGGCGATAACGTTCAGTTTGAAGTTCTTGGCCAGCGAAATGATCGCGCGGACGATATCGATGCTTTTCCGGTCTTCGTGCAATTGCATGACGAACGAGCGGTCGATTTTAAGATCGTCGATCGTGAATTTATGCAGGTAGCCGAGCGAGGAATAGCCCGTGCCGAAGTCATCGAGCGCAATGGAAAGCCCCAGCGCCTTCAGCCCCTGGAGCACCTTCTCGGCTTGTTGCGGATCGCCGATAAGGGCGCTCTCCGTAATCTCGAGCTTGACGCAGGACGGATCGACCCCGCTGTCCATGATCGTGCGCCGCACGCTGTTCACGACATCGATAGTCTCGAAATTGATGCCCGACAGGTTGACGCTGATGAAAATCGGTTTGCCCTTCGCCTGTTCCTGAAACTTCGGCAAAATCTCGCACGCTTTTTCCAGCATCATGCGGTCAAGATGCTGGACGACGCCCGTGCGCTCTGCCACCGGGATGAACTGATCCGGGAATATAAGGCCCTTTTCGGGATGCTGCCAGCGGATCAGCGTTTCAAACCCGGCAAGGCTCCGGTCTTCAAGCAAAAGGACCGGCTGGAAATAAGGAATGAACTGCCGCTGCTCGAGCCCGACGCGCAACTCCTGCTCAAGCTTCATCTCGCGCAGCGCAATCTCTCTTTGCCGTTCGGTATTGCGAAGCCGCAGCACTTCCTCGGGCATTTTTTCGTAGCGGCTGACTTTCTTGATAAAGTCGCCCTCATTGTCCTGCTTGACGGACTCGGGCATGTGAATACGCGTGATGCGGTAACGCTCGATCAGAAGACTAATCAATAGCGATACAATCGGATCGAGCCCCTTGACGCGCTCATGCAGCGAATCCCGCGGAATGACGAAAATCTCGCACTCGGTCAGCGTCACGGCGGCGGCCGTGCGCGGCGTATTGTCGATCAGCGCCATCTCGCCGAAAATCTCGCCCTCGCCGATCACGCACAGTAATTTGTCTTCGCCGCCCTCATCGTTGCCGACGATCTGCACCTCGCCCTTGTCGATCAGGTAGGCGCACTGGCGCGTATCGCCCTTGCTGAAAAGGATAGTGTCCTTCGGAAAAACATAGCGCCGTATCATGCCCGCGCTGTGGCGCGCGAGCACCGCGTCCTGCGGGCCGTTGGCGTTTTGCGTCGCCTTGTTTTTGGCGGTCTGTTCCGAACTCATAAAAATTCCATTGGATCAGAAGCTTAAAGAAAAGTTTTCAAAACCATCATGCGCCCAAATAGTTAACAAGAGGTGGACGCAATCCGGTTTTCCTTTTCAGCTTCCAGCGCGCGCCAGCCTATGTCCGGCCGGCAAAACCCCTCGGGCCACTCGATTTTCTCCACGGCGGCGTAGGCCCGCCGCCACGCCTCTTCCACCGTGCTTCCCAAGGCAGTAACCCCCAGCACTCGCCCGCCGGTATTGACCAGCCTTGCCCCGTCGCGCCCGGTGCCCGCATGGAAAATCTTGGTTTCCGGCTCCATGTCCGCCTGGTTGAGCCTGATCCGCGTTCCCTTGACATAATTTCCGGGATAGCCCTGCGCCGCCATAACCACGCACAGCGCCGTTTCCTCGCGCCAGAAAATCTGGCCTTTGACCTTCTCCAGCTTTCCTTCCGCGCAGGCATCGAGAATATCCAGCAAATCTGAATCAAGCCGCATCATCAGCGCCTGGCATTCGGGATCCCCGAACCGCACATTAAATTCAAGCAGCACCGGCTCGCCCCGCACCAGCATGATCCCCGCGAACAGCACCCCGGAAAACGGGCAGCCTTCCTTCGCCATGCCGTCAACAACCGGCGCGATAATCTTCGCGCATATTTTATCGCTCAGCTCCTTCGTCATCATATGCGCGGGCGAATACGCGCCCATGCCCCCCGTGTTGGGGCCGGTATCGCCCTCGCCCGCCCGCTTGTGGTCCTGCGCGGAACCGAGCGGCGCAAAACTCCCGCCATCGCACAGCGCGAAGAAACTCAGCTCCTCGCCGTCGAGAAATTCCTCGATCACGACCGCATGGCCCGCCTTGCCGAAAACCTTGCCGCCCAGCATGTCGACAACCGCCTGCTCGGCTTCATCGATTGTATGCGCGACCACAACCCCTTTGCCCGCCGCCAGCCCGTCCGCCTTGACGACGATCGGCGCGCCATGCACCGCGATAAACTCCTTGGCCGCGTCGATATCCGTGAACCGCGCGTACGCTGCCGTCGGCACCCCGTATTTGGCGCACAGATCCTTCATGAACCCTTTTGACCCCTCCAGCCGCGCGGCATCCGCCGACGGCCCGAATACTTTTATCCCTTCCGCCGCAAGCCGGTCGGCAAGCCCCGCGACCAGCGGCCCCTCCGGCCCCGCGACGACAAGGTCGATTTCTTTCGTTTTGGCGAAAGCGACCAGCTTTTCAACGTCTTCCGCGCTGATCGCCACGCATTCCGCGCATTCCTCGATCCCCGCGTTGCCCGGCGCGCAGTAAAGCTCGTCACAACGGTCCGACTGCGCAAGCTGCCACGCCAGCGCATGCTCGCGTCCGCCCGAACCGACCAGTAAAATTTTCATGGAAAAACCCTTTCTCTCGCCCTGCTACAGAGTACGCATAGATCGCCGGGAAACAAACAGAAAATCGCCGGATTTGACAGCATAAGGTTTTTGCCATATTAAAACCATAGCAAACAGGGAGTAACAAAATGCCCGGCCCCGGATATGTAGGCATCACCCATCACACTCACCGCCGCATCAACAGCAAAACATTCAAAATCGCGCAAGCGGGAACGGAAATCGCGGAAGTCTTCCGGGTGGCCTTAAAGCTGGCCGACGATTGCTACCAGATAGAAGAGCATCGCTCGAATTACGCCCCAAGGCGTCATCTTTGGCTTACCGACGCGATCACATTGCTGCCGGAATTCATGTCGCTCGCCGATGCCGCCGCCGCCCTCAATCGCTGGGAAGCGGAACAGCAGGCAAAAGGCCTGCATGAATGCAGCCACGACTACCCGCAAACGCCGCCCGCTTTTGTCCTCTCCGCGAACGGCCCATCCTGATTTCAGAAAACCGGAACACATACATCGTCATCCCGGACCAGTGAGCAACGCGAGCGCCGATCCGGGATCCAGCATGATATGCGCGGCGCTTTGCGCCGCTCTTTTGCACTGGATGGTTGACCCTGAATTAATTGTATCGTGTCCAAGTTTTTCTCGGTTTTGGTTTGAAAGAGTCGTTAAACATAAGCCTCGATAATTTTGCTAACCACCTGAAAGCTTATACCAGCTAAGAAAAGACAGTTGCGCACACTATAGCAAAAGCCTGCATGGTTAGCATAAGTATCACAGTCTTTCCGGGTTTCTTTTGCCTTTTTATCCAAAAAAGAAAACAGGGATGCCGTTTGATCAGGGGAAATATAATTTCCCTCAATACTGATTGCTGAGATGCCTTGTGCCCCCTGCCGCATGGCATCGCGTTCTTCGCTTGCCTTCAAATGCCAATAGTTTACCCGCTTAACTTCAAGACCTTTTTCTATTTTCATTAGCCCAAAAAATATGGAGAGAAGAAACGCTATGATCGCCATTAACTCGAGTGTTCCGGAGGTTAAAGGCCAAAGCGACAATTTGATAGGCTGATATGTCTGAACTAGAAAACCGCATATTGCGATTGTCACGCCTGTAATAAAATAATCAAACTTATCGCTCGCCTGTCTATACTCGTCATGAATTTTTTCGCTCTGGCTCATTGTCATTCGCTTTTGTTGGTTTTGATAACGCAATCATAAGGTGGAAAAATCAGGACACAATACGTTTTAATTTCCTCCCACACTTCCAAAACCCGAACACTTTAATATTTTTTTACCGCCACAAGCGCCACGGCATAGTGGCGCTCGTCAAACCTAAATCTCGCAAAACAGCCAACCCCATGTTATATTGATCCCATCACCGGGCGCATTGCGCCCGTTTTTTATGAGACAAAAAAATTATGCAATACGAACAAACTGAAGGATTGCCGTTTAAAATCAACGGCCCCCGCCCCCCATGAAAATTTCCGGCAAACGGACTGAAGAAGAAACCGGTATGGCAACAAAGAGAAAGTCTCTTGGCGCCTTCGCGTCTTGGCGTTAAAAATACCTTCCTTGACATCGTTAATTTATGTTGCTACAATAATTATATAAATGAAGATCGAATTCGACCCCGCGAAAAACGAAGAAAACCAGGCGAAACACAATCTTCGTTTCGAGGACGTCCACGAACTCGACTGGGACAACGCGATTTACAAACCGGACGGCAGGAAGGATTACGGCGAAACCCGCTACCGCGCCTTCGTCTACGGCCCGGATAAAAAACCCTACAGCGTGGCTTTCACCGTTCGCGGCGAAAATGTCCGCCTCATCAGCTTCCGCCGCGCCCACGAAAGAGAAAGGAAAACTCTATGAGCAGGAAAGATAAAAACAATCCCGAATGGACGAAAAAGGACTTCAAAAAAGCCCGCCCCATGAAGGAAGACATGCCCGGACTGGTCAAGGCCTTGAAGCGCGGCCCCGGCCGCCCGGTTTCGGATAGCCCGAAACAGCACATCGGCATGCGCCTCGACGCCGACATCGTCGAATGGCTGCGCGGCCATAAAGGCTACAACGCGCTGGTCAACAAGGCCCTGCGCAGGGAAATGGAAAAGGGACGATAACTCCGGAATCGCGCTTCGCCCGTTTTATTTTTTATGGCTCCCGCGAAAGCGCGAAGCGCAGAAAAGTTTTTTAACCACGGATGCACACAGATAAACACAGATTAAAGAAAGTCTTTTCTTATCCGTGTCCATCTGTGTTCATCCGTGGTTTTTCCCTTCTTCGCCCCTTCGCGCCTTCGCGGTGAAAAACTTTTGGACGAAACCGGCAAGATCCCGGCTTTCGCCGGGACGACGCCTACTCCTCCAGCGTCACCAGACTCGCATTCCCGCCCTGCCGCGTCGTGTCGATGGAGACAACGCGCTCCGTGGCAAAGCGCGGCAGGTAATGCGGCCCGCCCGCTTTCGGCCCGGTGCCGGAAAGCCTCTGCCCGCCGAACGGCTGCACGCCGACGACCGCGCCGATCATCGTCCGGTTGACATAGGCGTTGCCCGCGCGCACCGCATCGGTAATGTGCTTCATCGCCGAACTGATCCGCGTATGCACCCCTAACGTCAGGCCGAAGCCTGTGGCATTGATATCGGCAATCACCTTGTCAAGATCCTCCGCTTTGTAACGGATGACATGCAGCACCGGCCCGAACACTTCGCCCTCAAGCTGCCCGATATGATCGATCTCATACGCAACCGGCGCAAAGAAACTGCCCTGCGCTTTTAACGCAGCGTCGAGCGGCGCTTCCGCGATAAACCGCCCGTTCTTCTCAAGCCACGCGCGGTGCTCCTCCAGCCCCTTGCGCGAAGGCTCGTCAATCGCGGGCCCCGTATCGGTCGCAAGGTCGATGGGATCGCCGATGCGCCGCAGCGCCATCGCCCCTTTAAGCATGGCGATAACCTTCTCCGCTATATCCTCCTGCACGTACAGCACGCGCAGCGCGGAGCAGCGCTGCCCCGCCGAACTGAAGGCGCTAATTAACACGTCATCGACCACCTGCTCCGCGAGCGCGGAAGAATCCACGATCATCGCGTTCTGTCCGCCCGTCTCCGCGATCAGCGGCACGATGGGTCCGTCTTTCGCCGCAAGCGTGCGGTTGATCTGCCAGCCGACCTGCGTTGAGCCAGTGAACGCAACGCCCGCCGTGTCCTTGTGCGCGACCATCGCCCCGCCCATGCGCCCGCTTCCGGGCAGCAGGTTGATGGCGGCGGCGGGAACGCCCGCCTCGATCATCAGTTGCGTGGCGAACATCGCTATCAGCGGCGTCGGCGACGCGGGCTTTGCGATCACCGCATTGCCCGCCATCAGCGCCGCCGTAACCTGCCCCGTGAAAATCGCGAGCGGGAAGTTCCACGGGCTGATGCATACGAACACGCCGCGGCCTTGCAGATAAAGCGTATTGCTCTCCCCCGTCGGTCCGGGAAGGACATGGCCTTCCTCCGCGAAATCGATCCGCCCGCGCTGGGCATAGTAACGGCAGAAATCAACCGCCTCGCGCACCTCGGCGAGCGCGTCGGGCAGCGTCTTGCCCGCTTCGCGCACGCACAGCGCCATCAGTTCTTCGCTGCGCTCTTCCATCAGGCCGGAGAGCCGCTCCAGCACGGCGGCGCGCTCTGGACCGGGCATATTGTTCCACACGGCAAATCCTTCCCGCGCCGTCTCGAACGCCTGCGCGATCAGTTTTTCATCGGCTTCCCAGGCATGCCCGATGACGCGTTTATCGGATGGGCTTGTCACCGGCCTCTTCTCGCCGGCCTTGTGGATCTTGCCGCCGATCAGCGGCGCGGCTTCCCATGTGCGTCCGTCGAAAGCTTTGATTTTTTCGATCAGCTTCAGCGCAACGCTCGCTTCCGTTAAGTCCAGGCCAGCAGAGTTAATGCGCCCGCCTAAAGCCCTCTCCCCTCGGGGAGAGGGTTTGGGTGAGGGGGATACAGAGCCGGAAGAGTGTAGATCCCCCTCACCCCTGCCCTCTCCCCGAGGGAAGAGGGAGAAGGAACGATAAATATCCTTGGGCAGCGGAATCTTGCCATGGCGCTTACCCGTATGTCCCCGCGCATCCGCGACCGGGTCGGCAGTGATTTTCTCGACCGGCACCCGCTCATCCAGAATCTGGTGCACGAACGACGTGCTCGCGCCGTTCTCCAGCAGGCGGCGCACGAGATAGGGCAGCAATTCCTCGTGCGAGCCGCACGGCGCGTACACGCTGACTTCCGCGAGATTGTCACTTAAAATCTGGTCGTGCAGCGTCTCGCCCATCCCGTGCAGCCGCTGGAACTCAAACCCCGCGCGGTCGTTGCCGGCAAGCTCCATCACCGCCGCCACCGTATGCGCGTTATGCGTTGCGAGCATCGGGTAAAACACATCGCGCCGCGAAAGCAGCTTCGCCGCGCAGGCAAGATAGCTCACATCCGTATTCGCCTTGCGGGTATAGACAGGATACTCGGCAAGCCCCTGCGCCTGCGCCCGCTTCACTTCCGCGTCCCAATACGCGCCCTTCACTAACCGCACCTGTAATTTGCGCCCGGTCTTTTCCGCTATTTCGGCAAGCCGGTCGATGACCAGCGGCGCGCGCTTCTGGTAAGCCTGCACCGCCAGCCCGAACCCTTCCCAGCCGTTCAGCGATTTATCCGCCGCAACGGCCTCGATGATGGCGAGCGAAAGCTCGAGCCGGTCGACCTCCTCGGCGTCGACCGTCATGTAGATATTTCTGTCATGCGCAAGCTTTGCCAGCTTCAGAAGTTTTTCCGTCATCACGGGAACGCAGCGCTCGCGCTGGCTGAACTCATAGCGCGGGTACAAGGCCGAGAGCTTGACCGACATGCCGGGCCGGGCCCCGCCATTGGCCTTGGCGGCGATATGCTCGATAGAGTCATAATAAACTTTGTAATAATGCTCCGCGGCTTCCATCGTCCGCGCCCCTTCGCCCAGCATGTCATAGGACAGGCGATAGCCTTTTTTCTGGTAGGCTTCCGCGTTCCTGACGCCTTCCTCGATGGAGCGCCCGAGCACGAACTGCTTGCCCAGCATCCGGATCGCCTCGACGATGGCCTTGCGGATGACCGGCTCGCCCAGCTTGGCGGCAACGCTATCCAAGGTTTTCTTGGTCAGCGCAAGCCCAAACCCCGCCGCCCGCACCATTAAATCTTTTGAATCCCCCTGCTTGCTGAGCCAGTCCGCCGCCGCCATCTTGTCGCGGATCAGCGCGTTCGCCGTCGCCGCGTCCGGTATGCGCAGCAGCGCCTCCGCGAGCGTCATCAGCGCAAGCCCTTCCTCGGTGTTGAGCCCGTATTCCTGCAGGAACGATTCCAGTTCGCCGCGCTTGCGCTTTTTATCGCGCACCTTCCCCACCAGCTCGCGCGCCCTTGCCTGCACCCGCCCCGCCCGCTGGTCATCCCACGGCAGCGACTCCAGCAACTCCTCAACGCACTGCGCCTCGTCGGCATAAAGATGTGACGAAAGATCTCCCGGCATGGCGGTTAACTCCATTGGCATGATGATAAGCGATCCTATATGATCGCCGGTGCCATGACAACTGACGCGAGTACAGAGAGATCCGGGCGTTCCAACGTCCCCGAACTCACCGTTTCCGAACTTGCCTTTTCCTTAAAGAAAACGCTCGAGGAAACCTATGGCCGCGTCCGTATCCGCGGCGAGCTTTCCCGCGTCAAGATCCATACCTCCGGCCATATGTATTCCGACCTCAAGGATGAGAACGCCTGCATCAATGTCGTGTGCTGGAAAGGTACGGTCGCAGGCCTTTCAGTCAAGCCGGAAGAAGGCCTGGAAGTCATTTGCACCGGGCGCATTTCAACATATCCGGCAAGATCGAATTATCAACTGATTATCGAGCAGATGGAACTGGCGGGCGAAGGCGCGCTGCTGAAAATGCTGGAGGAGCGCAGGAAGAAACTTGCATCCGAAGGCCTGTTCGCGGCGGAGCGCAAAAAGCCCTTGCCCTTCATCCCCACCCGTATCGGCGTAATAACCTCCCCGACCGGCGCCGTCATTCGCGATATCCTGCACCGCCTTGAAGACCGCTTCCCCCGTCCCGTCCTCATCTGGCCCGTACTCGTGCAGGGCCCCGGCGCGGCGGAACAGATAGCGTCCGCCATTCGCGGTTTTGACAACATGAAACAGGGCCGCCCCGACCTGCTGATCGTTGCCCGCGGCGGCGGCAGCCTTGAAGATCTTATGCCATTCAACGAGGAAATCGTCGTACGCGCCGCGGCCGGCTGTACGATCCCGCTGATCTCCGCCGTCGGCCATGAAACCGACACGACGCTGATCGACTTCGCCGCCGATGTACGCGCCCCGACGCCCACGGCCGCCGCCGAAATCGCCGTCCCCGTACGCCTCAATCTGCTGGCGCAGGTCGAGGATAACGGACAGCGTCTGCTGGGCGCAATTATCCGCCTCATCGCGAAGCGCGCGGACCGGCTCGGCCATCTCGCCGCCCGGCTCGGCGATCCCGCCCGGCTGCTTGAACTCAGAACCCAGAAACTCGACCATCTCTATCACATGCTGGAAACCGTCTTTGACCGCCATCTTGGCCGCCGCCGGGAACGCCTGCTGACGCTCGGCGCGCGCTTGCGGCACCCACAGGCGCTGATGAATGAAAAGAGCAATGCCCTGTCTTACGGGGGGGAGCATTTGATAACGTACGGTCCCCGCATCTGGAAGGAACCCGGCAAACGCCTCGACCATGCGGCGCGGATGCTGGACAGCCTCTCGTTCAAGAGCGTCCTGAACCGTGGATTCGTCCTTGTCCGCGACGAACAGGGCAAGGCGCTCACTGCGGCGGAACAGACTTTCGCCGGTCAAATCATCGAGCTGGAGTTTAAAAACGATCAAAAACGCGCGGCCAATATCGGCAAAACCGGCGAAAAAACCGGAAAATCGGGAAAATAATGCCATTTCAGGGGAAAATATCAGCTTTTTTAGCTATACATGCGTATACTATATAAGGTATATTATTTTCGATAATTAGGATTTAGACTATGGCATTTACCAAAAAAGTACTGATGGACAAGCTCGGCATCGGCTATGAGCTCGGCCCCTATGAAACCTTCCCCGCCTCGTTTTACGATGCGGGCAGCGGCAGGACATGCAGCGCCGAGGCGCGCATGGATCCCGACGGCGGCGAGCTGGAGTGTGAAATCCAGCTGATGTACGATACGCCCCCCGAGGGAAAACCGTCGATGGAGCAGGTCTGCATAATCAAGGCGAAGCCGATAACCGCAGATGAATGGGATATCGTAATGCTACGCGTCAAGGGAGAGCCGTTCGGCGATGACATTTACAACTGGCAGGAAAAATCCTGCAACTTCTTCCGCGCCGTCATCCAGGAATTACAGACCGACACGATGCCGGACATCGACGAACTCCTAGACCGCGAGTTCCATAACCGCGAGCGCATGGGCGACCAGCGCCAGGGCGGCGGCGGCAAATCCCCCAAAATGAAGGGCGCCCAGCTGATGGGCATGAAAAAAGGCGGCGGGTTCTAGTTCCCGGCCTTTGCCCACTTATAAAACCCGCTATGCCGTGGCGAAAATACCGGCTTTCGAGAACCGGAGCGCAGCGTACTTCTTGGTACGTGAGCACCGGAAGCACAGAAAGACGGTGTTTGCAGCCCGGCAGAGCGGGTTTTAAAGATCGAAATCGCCAACGGCGTTTTCGCCGGTGCCTTGCAGTTCCTTGATAATGATCCCGTAATCCTGCGCCACCCGCGCAAGGCCGCCGTTCAGCGTCTGGCAGCTCGCTTCGAAAATCCATTTCGGGCCTTCGCGGATCATCGTGCCGACGATCAGCGCGTTCCCGCCCTTGTGGTCCTCGTCATCGACCAGATAGCGTAGTATCTCGTGCCCGTCATCCTTGTTGGTGAGCCGGAAGAAGATTTTGCGGATCATGCCGAAATGGTGGCCCTTGATGTCCGGGTCGTACAGCGAATAGACGAACACGACTTTCATGATGTCGAACGGCAGCCCGTTGAGATCGATCATGATGCTTTGATCGTCGCCATCGCCCGAGCCCGCGCGGCTGTCGCCCAGATGGTTGACCGCGCCGTCGCAGGCCTTGGTGGTGTTGTAGAAAACGAAATCCTCGTCGATCCGCGTCAGACCGTTCTTGTCTAAAAGGAAAATGCTGATATCGACATCGAGATATTCGCCCTCGACCAGCCGCTTCTGCCAGCCCACGCCGATCATAACCCGCCGCAGGTGAGGAACCTTTTCGATAAGGTCCATATACTCGCCGTTCTTGATGTATCTTGTGTCATGCTCGAATGCGGATTTGACCTCTTCGGCCCGCGCCGCGTCCTTTTTCGCCTGTTCTTCTTTCTCGCGCATCTGCTCCGGACTGAGCAATACGGTATCGGTCAGCGACATGTCTTCAGGCGCGTCCTTGGGTTTTTTCGCCGGGGTCGCGCCGGCAGGCGCTCCGCCGCCGCCGACATCGATCGGCTTGATCTTGTCCTCCTCAAGGGCGGCGTATTTGCTCAGATCGCTATCCTGTTCCAGATCGTCCATTGAATCTTTCCTGCCTTATGCAATGAACCGGTGCGCAAACACCGGAAAGAAGGGCGCTTTAGTATTATACTCACAAATCAATCGCTTTTTCGATAGAGCAGTAATACGCCGCCCTCTTAATTCAGTTTTTCCGCTGAAAGTTGCCAAAGGGTTAAAACGGTGAAAAATTCATTCTTTCTTGCCGCCCGCCCATTCAAGCCCGAAACCGAACGCCCGGTCCATTTCGGCGTGACCGGGGTAATATTCGGTATAATTCTTCAATCTGATGCCGCCGCGGATATTTTCAAGCCCCGCGACCGCGCAGATCGGCAACTCGGATTTATAAGTGTGCAGCGTGACGATCATCGGTTTTTCGTTGGGAACCCGCACCTGCAACTGCGGCCTGATCTCCGCCCAGTGATTGACCCCGCCGTAAATATAGAGATAGACCAGCATTTTCGTGATCTCCGGCCATTTACCGCCATTGATCCGCAGAATCTCGTCCTCGCCGTCATCGTCGTCGTCATCGTCGCCGGTGCGGTCATCTTTTGACAGGCTGATATAGGGCGGCGCCTTGTACGCACCGTACGTCTTGCCGAACGCCTGCAGGCAGCCGCGCGTCCCGTCTTCGAGTTCGTATAAGCATCCCAAATCAAGATCGACCCCCTGCCTGCGTACCTTTTTGAAAATCTTGCCAAAAAAACCGGCCTGTTGAACGACGACATTCTGCCACGCGGCGCCGATACGGATTTTCCCGAAACCGCCCTGCTGGGGATTGAAAACCTCGAAATGCCCGGTCGTGCCGAGAAAATTATAGGCATCGTCATCGGTGTCGAAAATATAGCCCGCCGCGCCCTTGGCATTGCCATGGCCCGAAAATTTAGCCCGGTAGCGCGATGCTTCAGCCAGCGACTCCTGCGACAGATTTTCCTTGCCCATATGGAAGCTCTCCCCTGTTCGTGGCCGCAGAATATCATGGAATGCGCGAAACCTCAAATCCCCGCATTCCTCCAACGAAGCCGCAACAACGGCTGTTCCGCTCTATTCCGCTCTATATTGTTTGAATTGCGGATATGAGGGCGCTATAAAGAAGGGCAATCAACTTTAAGGAAAAACCCGAGGAAAGACCCATGGCTTCGTACGAATATGTCTATGTAATGAACGGCCTCAACAAGGCGTGGCCCGGCGGCAAGAAAGTTCTCGAAAACATCACGCTGAGCTTCTTTCCCGGGGTCAAGATCGGCGTCCTCGGCCCCAACGGCGCGGGTAAATCAACACTTCTCAAAGTCATGGCCGGCCTCGACAAGGATTTCACCGGCGAAGCCTGGGCGGCGCAGGGCGCGCGCGTCGGCTATCTGCCGCAGGAGCCAAAGCTGGATGAAAAGAAAACCGTCCAGCAGAACGTGATGGAAGGTTTGGCCGACATCAAGAAGATGGTCGACCGCTATAATGAGATCAGCGCCGCGATGGCCGAGCCCGACGCCGACTTCGACAAGCTCATGGCTGAAATGGGCGAGTTGCAGGAAAAAATCGACGCAGCCGACGGCTGGGGCATCGAGCGCACAATCGATATGGCGATGGAAGCCCTGCGCTGCCCCCCCGGCGATGCGAAAGTGACGCACCTCTCCGGCGGTGAAAAGCGCCGCGTCGCCCTCGCCCGCCTGCTACTGGAAAAACCCGACCTGCTGCTGCTCGACGAACCGACCAACCATCTTGACGCCGAAAGCGTCGCCTGGCTCCAACGCCACCTGTTAGAGTACAAGGGCACCGTCATCATGGTAACGCACGACCGTTATTTCCTTGATAACGTCACCGGCTGGATTCTCGAACTCGACCGCGGCCACGGCATTCCTTACGAAGGCAATTACTCCTCTTACCTGACGGCAAAACGCAAACGTCTCGAACAGGAAGCGCGCGAGGAAACCTCCCGCCAGAAAACGCTCGAGCGCGAGCAGGAATGGATGGGCCAGAGCCCGCAGGCCCGCCGCAAGAAATCGCAGGCCCGCATCAATGCCTATGAAGATCTGCTGGCGCAATCCGCGAAACTGGACCAGCGCAACGCCCAGATCGTCATCCCCACCCCGCCGCGCCTTGGCAATATCGTCATCGAGGCGAAAGGCGTCAACAAGGGTTACGATGACCGCCTGCTGATGGAAAATCTCTCTTTCAAATTGCCGCCCGGCGGCATCGTCGGCGTCATCGGCCCCAACGGCGCGGGCAAGACTACGCTCTTCCGCATGATTACCGGGCAGGACAAACCGGACGGCGGCACTTTCACTGTCGGCGATTCAGTAAAACTCGGCTATGTCGACCAGAGCCGGGATTCGCTGGATGGAAAGAAAAGCGTGTTTGAGGAAATCTCCGACGGCGCCGATATGCTAAAGCTAGGCAAGATCGACATGCCCTCGCGCGCCTATGTCGCCGCTTTCAACTTCACGGGAACCAACCAGCAGAAAAAAGTCGGCGACCTGTCAGGCGGCGAGCGCAACCGCGTCCATCTTGCTAAAATGCTAAAGAGCGGCGCGAACGTGCTGTTATTAGATGAACCGACCAACGACCTCGACACCGAAACGCTGGCGGCGCTCGAAGAGGCGCTCGAATTCTTCCCCGGCTGCGCCGTTATCATTTCGCACGACCGCGCATTTCTTGACCGCCTCGCAACCCACATCCTCGCCTTCGAGGGCAACTCACAGGTTGTCTGGTTCGAGGGCAATTACGAGGATTACGAAAAAGACTACCGCCGCCGCATGGGTCAGGACGCCGACACTCCTCACCGGCTTAAATACAAGCCGCTGCGCAAGGCGGGATAAAGCATGGTTTCGCGGAAAACGCCTCCCTTCCGGAAGGGCAAGCCCGAAACCGGTGAAGAGCAGCGGCAGCACCCATTTAAGAAAATATACGGCTTGCATGAATAGGTACAATTTCGGCCTGTAGGCGAAATTGCTTTCATAAGTTTTGTTTGGGAAAGCGTACAGCCTGCCGATTCTTTCGGCTGTTTTCTCATTAACGCCCGCCTTGCGATATGCGGCTGCGACTTCATCCAGGTGTTTTGAGGCATAATCAATATCGAAAGGAAGGACAGTCTCAAACCCGGCATCCATGATCTTGCCGTCAACGGCGGCGACCACATGACCGCCGAGCGCAATAATATCCGTTTCATACCCCATATAATCATAAGCGCCGGAAACCAGCAGCGCGTTTTGCGAGCATCGCCCGCTGCCACCCCGGAAGGCTCTGCGGAAATTGAGGAATTCGTAACTGCGGAATTGCTTGACCGGCAGGAAAGAAAGCCCCCATAAAATGAAATTTTCGCCGATGGGCGGATGCTTGCGCACAGTAATCGAGTCGGAAATACCGTTAAAAACGCTTTGGGGCTGGCTGAGAATTTCATTCAGGCGATAATTGTAAACAAGGCTGAATGAAATATTCAGTGCTAACAAAAACACGCCGGCGGCCAGCAGTATCTTTTTCATTAAATGTTTTCCTTAATATTTTAATTATATTGGAAGTAAATTAATTTCCATTTAAAGCCTGTTACCGCTGAAATTAGCATTTTCTATAATCGCCGTGATAAAATGAAATTAAGGCAAAGTTTAATAAAATTTTATGTATCTGGCGGTATTATAGAATTGGCGGTAAACTGAGCGGCAGGTGTGGTTCAAAAGTGCATGGGATTCAAGGCATTAAAGCCAGAGATATTGCTAAGTACGCGTTATTGCCGGGATTTATCCCGCGCATAAACGCGTTGCTTGGCTCAGGTTTCGGCTGGCTCGCGTTCACGATGGCCGTCATTTACAATGGCGTCCGCCTGCTCCCCCACGGCCATCCCTACCTAAATCCGCAAAATATGGGCAAATACGGCATCCGCCATGTCGTTGCCGAAGCCGCCAACAATATCGTCGTCTGCCGCGAAAATATCGACCAGATCGTCATCTTTATCGCCATGCTGCTCGGTCTGGTTCTGCTTGTGCTCGAAGTCGTCGCCATCATTCTCGGGCTGGTCATCAAACCCGTCTTCGCCCTCGGCGCTTTCCAGGGCATGTTCGCCACCCCCGGATGCGTCGCGCCCGGCTCTGCCTGCCTTGATATCGCTTTCATGATGCTGGACAAGGTGTTCGGCGTGCCTGAAATGTACAATTCCAAATTCGCGCCGCCCTGCGCCGGTCTCGGCTGCGTGCCGCCGTTCAACCGGGCGATGCAGGAACTTTTCCAGTATTACAACTACGCCATTCTGGTTGTCGGCGTCGTCATTTTCCTCTACTACGTCGTCGTCATCGTCGGCGAGACCGCCAACACCGGCACCCCGTTCGGCCGCCGCTTCAACCACATCTACGCCCCGCTGCGCCTTGTCGGCGCGGTCGGCCTGCTGGTTCCGCTGAACTATGGCCTGAACGGCGCGCAGTATATCACCCTGATCTCCGCCCGCATGGGCTCGGGTTTCGCCACCAACGGCTGGATCGTGTTCAATACCGCCCTCGCGGCCGAGGCAACGCCGATCGGAACGCGCTATGAAACCCTGCTCGCGCGGCCCAAACCTTCCGATATCACGCCGCTTGTCGCCTTCATGTCCGTTGTCCGGACCTGCAAAAGCATCTATGAACTCAGATACCCCTCAGGCCCCAACCGCAGGGAAATCTTCCCGTACCTGGTCAAGAACGACCCGAACGCTATAGCGCAGGACGCCGTAACGACGCCCTATGCGGGCGCGCTTCTTTTTTATGAGAACAAGGATATTACCATCGTCTTCGGTCACCTGTTTCCGGCCGACATGGAGATGAACTTCCTCGGCAACGTCGAACCGACCTGCGGCGAAATCAAGATACATACCAACGTCGCTGGGACTGTGGCCGGCGGCGCGCCTCCCGACCAGCGGATCGGGCCGTATATCATCCAGGAAGCCTACTACGACCTGATCATCAACGCGTGGGCCAATGTGAACCTTATACTGTACGGCGACCGCATGGCGTCCATCCATCTCGGCATACCGTTCGATCCCTGCGCCGTCCCGCTCGGCTTCGGCGATTGCAAGAAGCCGCCGGAGGCGGAGTTCAAAACCGTTACCACGCTTCAGCTTCAGACGCCGTATGAAGCGCAGATCGCGGAAGCCTATAATCAAAGCATCGCGCTCGGCGCCGCGCTATACGACATTCCCGACGATTTGCTCGAACGAGGTTGGGCGGGCGCGGCAATCTGGTACAACCATATCGCCGAGTGGAACGGCGCTCTTTTCACCGCCGCCATCAACATGCCGACTCCCGCGAAAATGCCTCTGCTGATGGAGAAAATCCAGGAGGAAAAACGTTCGCACAATGAATCGGTTGAAATTGAAAACCGCTACGAGCCGGTGGTGCAGGGCAGCCGCGGCGCATCAGTCCCTGAAGAGGATATCCAGCTCGCAAGGGGCATGAGCGCCGCCTACAGATACTGGTTCACCGACGGACGCGGCGCCGCCAGCGACCTGCAGACCAGCGGCAACGTATTCTTCGACCTTCTGAATGCTATCTTCGGCATCGGCGGTCTGTTCACTATCCGGGAAAACGACGACGTGCACCCCCTCGCCCAGCTTTCCGCCCTTGGAAAGAGCATCATTGAAAGCTCGATCCGCAACCTTATGACGGCGCTCGTCATGTCCGCCGGCGGCGGTATGGGCGAAATCGTGGGAACGCACCTCGGCCCCGCGCTGCAATCCATCAGCGGCATGTTCGTGGCCTTCGCCACGATCGGCCTTGCGGTCGGCTTCATACTTTATTACGTGCTGCCGTTTCTTCCCTTCATCTATTTCTTTTTCGCCGTCGGCTCTTGGGTCAAGACGATCTTCGAGGCGATGGTGGGCGCGCCCCTGTGGGCGCTCGCGCACCTGCGCGTCGACGGCAACGGGTTTCCGGGAGATACGGCCTCCAACGGCTACTTCCTGATTTTTGAAATTTTCGTCCGGCCGATCCTGACCGTCTTCGGCCTCATCGCCGCGATGGCTATCTTTTCGGCCCTCGCGCGGACGCTGAACGGCGTGTTCGATCTGGTCGTCGAGAACCTCGCGGGCTTCGACTGCGCCGATTGCGTGGTTGGCGTTGTGGCCGGTATCGAATATAAGCGCAACGTCATTGACGAATTTTTCTTCACCATCATCTATACCGTGCTCGTCTATATGCTGGCGACGTCCTCGTTCAAGCTGATCGACCAGATACCCAACAGCATCCTGCGCTGGATGGGCGCGGGCGTTCAGTCCTTCGGCGACCAGCATGACGACCCGGCGCAGGGACTTACCCAATACGCGGCCTTCGGCGGCGCCAACATGGCCGGTCAGGTCGCCGGCGCCCTGCAGCAGGGAGCAAGAGCCACCGGACAGGGCTTCGGGCTTCTCGGCCGCAATCTTCTGCCTGATGAAAATACGGCCCAGTCCACGGGCAGGACAGGCAGCACTCCGCCCACTCAATAGCCAAGGGAATTCATGGATGAAGCAGTTTTAACCGGTGAAAAGACAGAATGGGGAACGAGACCGCTAAAAAGATATTGTGCTATACCCTGACCCCGCAGATCCTTCCGCGGATAGGAACCCTTTTTTTCTCCGGCTTCTCCTACATCGCCTTTTTCATGGCCCGGGTCTACTGGGTGGCAAGGCTCCTTCCCGAAGGGCACCCGTACCTCAATGCCTCCAACATGGGCCGCTTCGGCATCCGCCATGTCGTGGCCGAGGCGGCAAGCCGGCTTGTGTGGAAGAAGGAAAACATCGACCAGATCGTGATTTTTTCCATGCTGCTGGTCGGCATCGTTCTCCTTTTCTTCCAGATATGCATGCTGGGTCTCGGGCTTTTTATCACTAGCGCCTATGCCTTCGGCGGGCCGTCGACCTTCGCCGCGTATTTTCTTGTCCCCGATGCCACTCATGACGTCGCCTTCGTCATTCTCGACCGCGTTTTCGGCGTCCCGAACTTTTTCGTCGATGCCGGCGGCGGGCAGACCTGCGTCGTTACCGGCCAGCCCTGTTTTGATATAGGCCAGTCCACCCGCGTAATCACGCCGGATAACACCGTCTATACGCAGATTGCCATCAATAACGGTGTGATCATCCCGACGGCCCCCGTTAATCTTGCGTTCCCCTGGCCTTTGCACATCGCCATGCACAAGATGTTTGAATTCTACAGCATCGGCCTGTTGCTGATTGCCATGTTCATTCTCATTTATTTTGTGGCCGCCGTCGTTGTTGAAACGGCCCAGACCGGCACCGCCTTCGGCCAGCGCTTCAACCATGTCTGGGCGCCGCTGCGGATCGTCGCCGGGATAGGCGCGCTGGTGCCCCTGCCGGGAGCCTACGACACCGTAAGCCTCAATTCGGTGCAGTATATTCTCCTGTGGTCCGCCAAATGGGGCTCGGGTTTCGCCACCAACGGCTGGATTTATTTTAACGACATGGCGATCGGAGGCACGGACACTTTGCTGGGCAGCACTGAGACGCTCGTCGTCTGGCCCAACGCCCCGCCGATCAACACTCTACTCGAATTTTATTCCACGGTGGCGACCTGCAAGATTGCCACTGAAACAATGTATCATCAACGGGACGACCGCGATCCCGTCATTATCGAGGCTTGGCTGGTCAATCCGAATCAAGCGAGCCTGATTCCTCTGCCCTTGTTCGGCACCACGTTTGAAGCCGCGCTCGAATATTTCAACTATGGCGATATCATTGTCCGCTTTGGCGAGTTGAGAGACCAGGAGCATCAGACCCGCGACGGCAGGGTTAAACCCACATGCGGAGAAGTTAAACTGATGATAACCGATGTCGACATGGTGGCTTATCCGGGTGCCTATAACATTCTCGCGACATATTATGCTGAATTGCTTGTGATGTTCTGGACCAGGGCATCGGCCAATGTCGGAGCAGGTTGCAGCTATAATTCTGACCTGACTTTTGAGGCATGCTTGGGTTTTAACGTCGCACGGCGTTATCTGCCAATATTTCACGACCCCAACGCTCCCTTACCGAATTCGCAGCAACTGGACAGCCACCGGCAATGGATTCAGGATACAATCCAGGACTTTATTGACAATATCGCCGTTCCAGACCAGCAGGGTTCCCCCGAATGGCTCGAGCAGTTAAACGAACTCGGCTGGGGGGGCGCCGCTGTATGGTACAACAAGGTCGCGCAACTTAACGGTTCCCTGATAGGAGCCTCCTACAGCATACCTGTCGTTCAGAAATACCCGGATGTAATGGAAAAAGTCCTGAACAGTAAAGGCGGCAGCGATACCGATTTAAACGGTCAGACCAGGTTCCAGGTTTACCGCGGCCCCGATGCTCCGATTTATCTAAGCGACGAGGAAGAAACGCCGATCGGCAAAGCCTTGTTTTTCGCGCAGAACGTCTGGCGCGATCACTATTCCGAGCGTACCCAGGGCGGCAACATTTATATGGACGTCATCAACGCTATATTCGGAACCGCCGGCCTTTTCGATCTGCAGAGGCAGGGCGATCTGGCGATTCATCCGTTGGCTCAGCTTGCCGGCATCGGACGTTCCATTCTTGACTCTTCGATCAGCAATCTTGGCTATTCCGCTGCGGCGGGCATGGGCGGCGGCATCATGAACCTTTTTGGCGAGCACCTCGTCGGCCGGGTAGGCATGGCCGCCAGCAGTTTTCTGACCCAGATCGCCCTGACAGGCTTTACGGTCGGATTCGTGCTGTATTACATCATTCCCCTCCTCCCGTTCATTTACTTCTTTTTCGCCGTCGGCGGATGGGTCAAAGGGATATTCGAAGCCATGGTCGGCGTCCCGCTGTGGGCTATGGCGCATATACGAATCGACGGCTACGGCTTGCCGGGCGACGCGGCGCTGGGCGGATATTATCTTGTGCTTGAGGTTTTCCTGAGGCCGATCCTGATCGTTTTCGGCTTCCTTGCCAGCATCACTATCTTCGCGGCGCAGGTCAGGGTGCTGCACGAAATCTGGCCCCTTGTCGTATCCAACGCAAGCGGCTTTGACGTCAACGCATCCCTGACAAAATACGATGTGAACCAGACCGGCGGCATGAGATTCCTGCGCGGCGCCATCGACAAGTTCTTCTATACCGTCATTTACGCGATCATGGTTTATATGCTCGGCATGGCGTCCTTCAAGCTGATCGACCTGATCCCCAACCATATCCTGAGATGGATGGGCGCGAGCGTTTCGACCTTCGGCGACCAGAGCGGCGACCCGGCGGAGAATCTGGTGCGCAACAGCTTCATCGGCGCGAACATGGTGTCCAGCCCGATAGGCCAGGCCCTGAGCGGCGTTAAAGGCGCGGCCGAGCACGGCGGGCAGGCCATCATGGAACTGGCCGGGAGGGCTGCAAAATAAATGGCTTTGAAGATAAAGGTAAAACCGCTACTGAAATACACCCTGACGCCGCAGGTTCTGCCGCGGATCAAAGGGCTGTTTTTCTCCGGTTTTTCCTATATCGCGTTCTTTATGGCGCAGATCTACAGGGCCGCCCGGATTCTGCCACAGGACCACCCCTACCTTAATGCCGCCAATATGGGCAAATTCGGCCTGCGCCACGTTATCGTCGAAGCCGGAAACAATCTGGTCTTCAAAAAAGAAAATCTCGACCAGATAGCGATTTACCTGCTGCTCGTTTTCGGCATGGTCATCATGGCCGCGCAGCTTTTCATGCTCATGGTCGCCGGCTTTGTCGATATCGCCCACGCGGGCGCGATGTTGTACCCAAGCAGCACCCCCCTCGATTTCTTCCTGTATTTCCAGACGCCGATCGCAACCCACGAGCTTGCCTTCGTCCTGCTTGACCGCGTTTTCGGCATCCCGGGGCCGGGCGGCCCGGGAACCAGCTTTTTTGCCGATATAAACGGCGGCTTCACCTGCGTCGTCGAGATGATAAGATGCTTCGATCTCGGATACTCGACCATCTGGGACAACAGCAGCGCCTCCGACGGCATCGATCGTCTGGTGGCAATTAATTACGAGCGCACAGGCTTTGTCGCGCTGCCGTTCCCCTGGCCTTATCACGACGCGCTGCGCGGCATGCTGCAGTTCTACAGCGTCGGCCTTCTGGTCATCGGCGTCTGCATCTTCCTTTATTTCGTTTTCGCCGTGGCGATGGAAACCGCGCAGACCGGCACCGCTTTCGGCCGCCGCTTCAACCATATCTGGGCCCCTTTCCGCATCGTCATAGCGATGGGCCTTCTGGTGCCTATTACCTTCGGTCTCAACCCCGCCCAGTGGATCCTGATGTATATGGTGAAATGGGGTTCCTCCTTCGCGACCAACGGCTGGGTCATTTACAACAACGCTATCACCAGCGAGGACACGCCCCTGGGGTCCAGGGAAACCCTCGTGGCAAGGCCCAGGACGCCCCCCGTCAACACGCTGATTGAATTCGGCTCCATCCTGTCCGCCTGCAAGATTTCCTATGAGCGGATATATCATGAAAGAGCAGGCCGCGCGCCGCCGGACATCCAGGCATGGATCATCAACCCGGAAGACGTGACCCTCGCGCCGCTTCTTCTCGATTTCACCCCGTACGAAGTGGCGCGGGGATATGAAAACGGCGGGGCGATCCATGTGCGCTTCGGCGAGCTGCGCGGCGGATATCACCAGTCGTGGGACGGGCGCGTCGTGCCGTTCTGCGGCGAACTCACTCTCGACACGACCTATGTGCCGGAGGGGCTGGTCACTCCGGGCTGCGTCGACAGCACCGAACCTGGCTCGTGCCACGTGCTGATGGCCTATTACTATCTGACTGTGGCGCTGTGGTTTGATGCCAAATATGGAATTACCAATTTTCTCAATATATGGAATACGCTCTTCGGCGTGATCGGCGCGGGCTGCTGCCCCGTCGTTCAAGGCTATGCCGCCCAGACGAGCTTGCTTGAAATAGGCACGGCAATGGCCGACCGGCATATCGGCCTGTTCAACAACGCCCCCACCCCGGTGCCCACGCCGGAAGAACTGACTTCGCTGGTCGGGGCTTATTCGGAAGCTATTGACCAGCAGGTCGTCATCGGAGTGGCGAGGCAGCGCCAATCCGACGAATGGGACGAACGTTATCTGGAACTGGGCTGGGCCGGCGCGGCGATCTGGTATAACAAGATCGCCCAGCTCAACGGCGGCCTTGTCAGTTCCGTATACGCGATGCCCACGATCAAATCCTATCCGCACGTCATGGAAATGATGGAAAAAGACCGCTCCGGCAGCGACGACGGCATATCCGGCGAAACCATTCACCGCTCCTACCGGGGAACGGACAACGTCATGGACATCGACGATGAATCCAACAACCAGATCGCCAAAGTGCTTTATGAAACCCGCTCTCTCTGGCGCGACAACTATTTCCCCGTATCGCGGGAAGGCAATATCCTGATCGACACCATCAACACGATATTCGGCACGGAAGGGCTGTTCAGCATACTCGACAACGAGAACATGGACGTGCACCCTCTCGCGCAACTCGCCTCCATCGGGAAGTCGATTATAGAATCCGCGGTCAGGAACCTTGGCTATTCCGTCGCTGCGGGCCTCAGCGGCGGCATCGCCAATCTGTTCCAGCAGCACAATCTCGGCAGTTTCGGCAACGCGGGCGCGTCCTTCCTGTTCCAGGTTGCGATGATAGGCCTGTCGATAGGATTTGTTCTTTACTACGTCATTCCTTTCCTTCCATTCATTTACTTCTTTTTCGCGGTCGGTGGATGGATCAAGGGGATATTCGAGGCCATGGTCGGCGTTCCGCTCTGGGCGCTTGCGCACATACGCATTGACGGCGAGGGAATGCCTCCAGACGCCGCGATGGGCGGTTACTATCTTATTCTTGAAATTTTCCTGAGGCCCATCCTGATTATTTTCGGCTTCATCGCGAGCGTCACGATCTTCGGCGCCCAAGTGCGCATATTGCATGAAATATGGTACCTGGTCGTCTCCAATGTCTCCGGTTCCGGGCCGATTGCGATCGCGATGCAGGGTGCGGCCCCTGATGCCACGGGAAGCATCGACTACTTGCGCAGCGCGGTCGATGAATTCTTCTTTACCATTATATACGCGATCGTCTGCTACATGATGGGCATGGGATCCTTCAAGCTGATCGACCAGGTTCCCAACCATATGCTGCGCTGGATGGGCGCGAGCGTACAGTCTTTCGGCAACGATATCGATCCGGCGGACAATCTGGTGCGCAACTCCTTCATGGGCGCGAGCATGATTTCCGGCCCGCTGCGTCAGGCGGCGGGCGGAATGAAGCAAGGACTGGCGTCCGGCAGCGCCGCAGTGGGCGAAATCTTTGGCAGGGCGGGCAGATAGGCCATGAGGGTGACAACCGGACAAGCTTTAAAGTACGCGATCCTTCCGGGATTTATCCCCCGGATCATGGATTTAATTACTTCGGGTTTTTCCCACATCGCTTTTTACATGGCCTATGTTTACAGGAGCGTCCGCCTGCTCCCCAGGGACCATCCCTATCTCAACCCCTCCAATGCGGGCCGGTACGGTATCCGGCACGTGGTGTTCGAAGCAAAGCGCCATCTCGAGTTCAAGCGCGAAAACTCGGACCAGATCATCATTTTTTTCACGCTGCTGATCGGCATTGTCATCCTGTTCGTGCAATTTGGCCTTCTTTTCGCGGCTCTTCTCGCGGGCCCCGCCAACGCGATGGGGGCTTATTACGAGTATTTTTTTGTAACAGACAACCCCGAATATGATATTGCTTTCCGTCTGCTGGACTTGACATTCGGTTTTGAAGATCCCATCCCGATATTCAATTCATGCGTCATCAATGAAGCGCCCTGCCAGTTGGCGTTCATACCGGGAGGAGGATACACGGTCATAACGCCCCAGGTGATCGTTCCCGTGCCCACCCCGTTCCACCTGGCCCTGCATGCCCTGTTCAATTTTTACGATATCGGCATCCTGGTCGTCGGCTTCATGATTATGATGTACATGTTCACGACCATCGTCGCCGAAACCGCGCAGTCGGGGACGCCTTTCGGCCGCCGCTTCAACGGGATGTGGGCGCCGGTAAGGCTTATCATCGCCATCGCCCTTCTGACCCCTCTTTCGTTCGGCCTGAACGGGGCGCAGCTTCTGACCCTGGCCATAGTGAAATGGGGATCGAGCCTGGCAACGAACGGCTGGATCGAGTTCGCGACCGCCCTGAACCATATACCCATTCAGCAGGATCCTCCGGCGGTTCCGGAATCGCTTGTGGCAAGGCCCGATGCGCCCCCGGTCAATCCGCTGATCGAATTCACGTTTGTCGCCCTGACTTGCAAGCATTCGGAATTTTTGCTGAACCAGCGCGGCGTCGGTAAACCGCCGATCGAGGCCTATCAGGTCGTTAATGATCAACGCTACCCCTTTGTCGCCGGCGATTTCAACAACGCGCTGACAAGAGCGAATTATCAGGACATCACCATCCGCTTCGGCGCGGCGGATGACGTCAACTATGCGCGCTACACCGGTCACGTCAAGCCGATATGCGGCGAGATCGTTTTCCAGACCAAGGACAGTTTCGAACCCGGCGCCTTCAGGATGCAGGAAGGCTACTACGATCTTGTCTACAGGCTGTGGACCGACCCTTTGCAGGACGGCTTTGCTTATAACATCGCCCTAAGGCACATGCCTGTGCCCGAACGCGATCCTTTCGCGCCCGTGCCAGACAACAACTATATCCAGGCGACGATCGACTGGTTTAACGACGATATCGAGGTGAGCGTTCTCGCGGCGCGGCAGGCGCAAATCGCCTTCGCATGGAACGAGGATTACCTCCCTCTCGGCTGGGTCGGCGCCGGAATGTGGTATCAGAAGATTGCGGAATACACAGGCAGTCTTTTTGGTGCCGTCTTCGGCATGCCTGTGGCAAGCCTTTATCCGGCGGCGATGCAGCATGTCCAGAGTCAGCGCCGCATGCAAAACGACTTCGTCGACGGCCCGGACCGCTACGATCCCGTTCTGGCCGACGGCAATACGATCGAATTCGAAGACGACAATGACGAGCATTTCGCGCAGGCCTATTATTTCGCGCAGGAACTCTGGCAGCAGCCGGCGGCGGCGTCGCCGACCGGCAACACGTTCATTGAATCGATCATTTCCGTCTTCGGACTGAACGGCCTTTATGAAATGCAGTGCAATCTCGATATCCATCCGCTGGCGCAGCTCGTCGGCGTCGGGCGCACCCTGATCGAAAGCTCTGTCACCAATCTCGGCTTCTCCTTCGGCTCGGGCGTGACCGGCGGCCTTGCCAATATCCTCGGCAAAAACCTTGTCGGCAGCGTCGCCCTCGCGGCATCGAGCTTTGCCGCCCAGATCGCCGTCATCGGCCTTTCCATTGGCATCATCCTGTTTTATATCCTGCCTTTCCTGCCCTTCATCTATTTCTTCTTTGCGGCCGGCGGCTGGATAAAAGGGATTTTTGAGGCCATGGTCGGCCTGCCCTTATGGGCGCTTGCGCATGTGCGCATCGACGGCGACGGCCTTCCGGGGCCGGCGGCCATGAACGGTTACTGGCTTGTCTTTGAAATTTTCATCCGCCCCATTCTCATTGTCGCCGGCCTTGTCGGGGCGATAGCCATTTTCACGGCGCAGGTTCAGGTTCTGAACGATATCTGGATGCTTGTAACTTCCAACCTCGTCGGCTTCGAACACGAAATCGGCGCCGTCAATCCGCTCTGCCCCGCTGCCGGCGCGATAGGCACGGACGCAAACCCCGGTCCGCCGGTCGGCAGCATCGAATATCTGAGAAACGCGGCCGATCAGCTCTTCCACACGATCATGTACGCGATCATCGTTTATATGATGGCCATGGCATCCTTCAAGCTGATCGATCTTATTCCGAACAACATCCTGCGCTGGATGGGCACCAGCGTCCAGACGATCGGCGAGCAGACCGGCGATCCCGCCCAGACGCTCGTCCAGTACGCATTCATGGGAACCCAGATGGCCTCGGGCCCGCTCAACAAAGCCATACAAGGCATCACCGCAAGAGCCTCACCGGGCCAGTGACGCCTTCTTGTTCATCCATAATATTGTCTGAAAATTTTTACCGCGAAGACGCGAAGGTACGAAGCAGATAAGGGATTTTACCACTAATGGACACGAATAGCATTCGTGCTTATTCGTGTCCATTAGTGGTAAAAAACTTCAACCTTTAACACGATCGTCAAAAAATAAAGAGATTGCTGGATTTCTTTACTGGGCCTTCAGATGATCCAGCAGAACCTGGATATTGCCGCCCCCGCGCTGTATGACCGCGGAAAAATCGGAGCGCTGGGTGACGGACATGCTGACGCCTTCGACCATGACGTCTACGATCTTGTAGCTGCCGTTTTTATAGCGCACCCGCCAGTCGACCTGTATCTCGGGCCCGCTCGAAGGGACAATGAAAGACGTCACCAGAGTGTCGTTCTCGCCTTCCGCGCGGAAACTGCGCGCCTCGAATTTCTGGCCCTTGTATTCGGAAAACCTTGCCGAATAAACATTGATTACCATTTTCTCGAACAGCGCCTGGTATTCCTTGCGCTGCTCCGGTGTCGCCGTGCGCCAGTAGCGTCCCAGCGCGAAACGGCCGATCGTCTTCATGTCGAAACTGTCCTGGAGAAGCTTGCGGAAAGCGCCCTTTTTCTGGTCCATGCCCATATTGGCGTCGCCCAGAAAACCGATCGCCCGGCCCGCCATGCTTTGTATGAATTTCCTGGCGCCCTCGCCGGCAACGTTGCCGACGTCGGCGATTTCTATGGCGGGAACAGGCTGCATAGCGGCTTCATCGGAAGCGCGGTCGAAATCTTGCGAAGCGGCGCGCGGAGCATCGCCAAAAGCGAGGCCCGCGATTACAATCACCGCCGCAAGTAAAACAGGCCTGAAAAAAGAAAACCGCACACCCATTACGCTTCTTCCACCTAAAGTGATACGCTTTACCCGCCTGTTTCCCTGCACGGCCCGGTTGATATCGCGGAGCCTCGTGAATATCAAGGATTTTTTATTTTTTTATAGTTCTTCTTCGTTGTCGTAGTCCGGAATGCTGGGCGCCTCGAATTTACCCGGATCATCGTCGTTCACGAGAGCTTGACGTCTTTGCATATAGGCGCTGCGCATTGCAGCGTAATAATCGAAGGAATTTTTCCGCAGATCGTCGAGCGCATCAAGCAATTCCTCGCGCTTGTCGAGCGCCGTGGCGCCGGCGCGGGCATAATACCAGCCTTCCCTGTCTGTATTGTAAAGATAGATCCTTACCGGATCGGCGATCGTATCGACCAGCATGCCGGTGGCATCCCGCATGGAAGACGGACCCATCAGCGGCAGCACGAGATAAGCGCCGTGATCGACGCCCCAGACGCCAAGCGTCTGGCCGAAATCCTCATACTCATACTCAAGGCCGGTTTCGGCGGCAACATCGAACAGCCCGCCGATACCGATGGTCGTGTTCATGGCAAAACGCGAAATATCGCCCGCCGCCCCTTCAATATCGCCCTGAAGAATCTGGTTCGCCACGTTGACCGGGCTGCGCAGGTTGCGCAGGAAATTACGCAGCCCGTCGCGCGCAAGCTTCGGCGTGACCGCGCGGTAGCCCCGCGCGATGGGTTCCGCAAGAGCCTGGTCTATGGCGTCGTTGACGTCGAAAACCGCCCGGTTCATGCCTTCCATCGGATCGTAAACCTCGCCGTCCGCCTGCTGGGTGCTGGCGCAGCCGGCCAGCGCAACGCACATCACGGCCGTGCTGCATACGGTCAAAAACAGCTTTTTGTAATTATTATTCTTCATCTGCCCCAAGGCCCTTTTCTGCCTTTTCCCACAAGCCTTAACTAATATGAGTAAAGCATTGCGAGATTACTGTTTGGTTAACTTTCCAAAATTAAAAAAAGCCGCCATCTTTCTGAAAAATAGGCGGAATTTCCCCTTTTCAGATGCGTATAATGGGGGCCGCCGCCGCTCGCGGTCAATGGCCAATCGTCATAAACGCCCGGGTTTTACCCATCTTCCAGATTAAGCATCACGGCAACGCCGAGCAGGAAAGTCACCAGCGCGGGCGACCAGGCCGCGAGAAAGCCCGGGATCTGGTGCGACGTGCCAAGGGCCTGCAGAAAACTCGACAGGAAGAATATAATAAACCCGATGACAACACCGGTTGCAATCAGCGCGAGCGTCCCCCGAAAGCGCGGCGGTCGCAGCGATACCGCCGCCGCCAGCAGGATCATCGCCGCCAGCAACAAGGGTTGGGCAAGTAACGTCTGAAAATGGATTTTCATGGCGGTGGCGTCGAACCCGGTCGATTCCATGGTCCGGATGAATCCGGGAAGTTCCCAGAACGAAAGGGTTTCAGGGGAAGCAAAGCTTTCTTCCAGTTCGGTGATCGTCAGCTCCGTCGGCAGCGCGACAAGCGGCAGCGTTTCCGGTTCACGCTGCCCCGGATAATGGCTGGTCGATTGTTCAAAAAGCCACATGCCGTCCTGCAGCTTCGCTTTTTTCGCATCGATCCTGCGGGCAAGATCGTCGTCCGGCTCGAAAAACAGCACCATGACATCATGAAATTCCCATTCCGTCAGGTTGACGCGGTCGGCATGAAGGATGACATGACCCTGCTCTCCCTGCATCTGGCGCAGCCACAAGCCCTCTTTAAGCAAGGTGACATAGCTTTTGCGGTCGGAAAGATACTGGTTTTCCAGCGCCTCGAACTTGCTGAGAAACATCGCCCCGACCGGGTTGATGATGGCGATGTTCAAAAACCCCAGCGCCACCGCGACCCCCATGACCGGCGCAAGGAATTGCCAGACTGAAAACCCGGCGGAGCGCACGACAACAAGCTCCTGCCGCCGCGTCAGTTGCCAAAAAGTGAACATGCCGCTGAACAGGATCGCAAAAGGAAACAGCATCTGCCCGACTTCGGGCAGCTTGAGCAGCCCCATTTCCAGCACCAGCGATAACGGCACATCATCCTTCTTCCCGGCGCGGCGCAGCAGCTCGACCGTGTCGAAAAGATAAATGACGCCGAATAACATTGCCAGCATCGCCATCATGTTGAAAAGATAGCTGCGCGCGAGATAGCGGTTGAGAGTGGATGAAAAATTCATGCTGCCTGCTTTATCCCGTAAAACATCCGCCGCCTGAATTTTTCGCCAAACCCGCTCAGCAGGAAAAGTCCTGAAAACAGCGGGGCGAGCGCGAGAATATACATGAGCAGCAAACCCCATCCCGATTGCCGCGTCATGTTGAACGCCGCAAGGTAAAGCCCCTGGATAAGAATGGTCGCTACCACCGCGGCGCTGATGCGCAGTCCCTGCCCCCGCCGCTCGACCGGCCCCAGCAGTAAAAAGCTTAATGCGATCACCGCGAACGCCGGGGCAAGGATAGGGCTAATGACGCGCCGGTGTGCTTCGGTAATGAATTCCCGGCGGCTTTCAAGGTCGCGCTTGTCATCGGGATTGGGATGGAAAAGTTCAAAAAAAGTGCGCTCATCCGGCTCCCGCCAGCGCTGCCGCACCGGCCCGCTGCCGTCCGGAAGGTCGATGGAATAACGGTCGAAATCAAGCCGCTCCAGCGCCCCGGTCTGCGCATTGATGCTCTGCCGCGATCCGTCGTAAACCAGCACCTGCTGCCCCTCATCGGTCGCGACAATGACCCCGCGTTTTGCCAGCACCGTCGAGGGCCGCTCGTTTTCCTCGCGGCTGTCATGAATCATGATGCCGCGCATTTCCCCTTCGCTTTTGCCGCGGATGAAAACCGTGAGCCCCGGCGTCACCGCGTTAAAGACCCCTTCGCGAAATAGTAATGTAGAGTACTGCGCCTTGATGACCTGCCGCATCTTGTGCATGTTCGACAGCGACACGGGGCCCAGCCACATCGTCATGACCCACAGCACCAGCGTCGTGAGGACCGCCATCGCCAGCGCGGGTCGCGCGAGCGTCATCGGCGAGATCCCGGCCCCCTTCATGACGATCAACTCGCTGTCCATCGTCAGCTTGTTGTAGACGAACACGGTCGCCGCCATCAGCGCAATCGGCAGGATGATCTCGAAAAACCGCGGCAGGGCGAGCATCGTCAGCACCCAGAACGCCGTCGCCGACGCCCCGGAATCGATCACCAGCTCTAAAAACCGCAGCGACTGCGTCAGGAAAATGACAGCAGCCAGCGTTATCGCGACGAAAACCGTCGCGATCAGCAGGTTTTTAAAGAGATAGCGGTCAAAAATCATAATATCCGCGCCTTGTCCCGGCTGGCCAGTTGCGAAAACTAAGCATATATTGCTATTTCAGTAAAAGAAAAACCAGCAGGAAACATACGGATGATACTCACCATAACCTTCCATAAATCCCCGAAAATCAAGGCTGATACGGCTATTGTGGCTGTTTTCAAGGATAACCGCCTCACGGCGTCCGCCGAAAAATTAGACCGCCTACATGGCGGCATTATCAAACACCACCTGAAAAAACAGCATAAATTCAAGGGCAGGAAGGACCAGTTCCTCGTCATCGCCGCCCCGCGCGACAGCGACTATGCGCGCATTATCCTGATGGGGCTGGGCGATCCGGATAAACTCGGCAACGAGACCTGCGAGCATGGCGGCGGCAGGCTTTACCTCACCCTGAGCGGCGCCAGCGCCGTGCGCGCGCAATTCTTCATGGATGAAGAAGCTGGCAAAATGACCGCCGAAGACATCGCTGCCCGCATCGCGATGGGCGTACGGCTCCGCTGCTATAAGTTCGACAAGTACAGATCAAAACCCAAAAAAGAAGACGAAAGCGCGGATCTCGAAACGCTGGAATTCGTGACCTCTGCCGCCCCCAGGGCGGGAGCGATCTTCAGCAATTTCGAGCATGTCGCCGCCGGTATGTTCCTTGCCCGCAATCTGGTCAACGAGCCGCCGAACGAGCTTTACCCCGACAGCTTCGCCCGCATCATCCGTGACGAATTGACCCCTCTCGGCGTAGAGGTCGAGATTTTCGATGAGAAAAAAATGGCTAAACTCGGCTTTCATGCCCATCTTGCCGTCGGCATGGGCTCCGCGCGTCCGCCGCGCGTCGTCGTGATGCGCTGGAACGGCGGCGGCAAAGCCAAGGCAAAAAGCAAACAGGGCCCGCTCGCCTTCGTCGGCAAGGGCGTGACCTTCGATACCGGCGGCATCAATATCAAGCCGAGCGCCGGCCTTGAAGACATGAAGCTCGACATGGGCGGCGCCGCCGCTGTCGTCGGCCTTATGAAAACATTAGCTCTACGTAAATCGAAAGCCCATGTCGTCGGCATCGCCGGCCTTGCCGAAAACATGCCCTCCCATACAGCGTACAGGCCGAGCGATATTCTCAAATCCCTGTCCGGCAAAACCATCGAAGTTATGAATACGGATGCCGAAGGACGCCTGATTCTCGCCGATTCTCTGACATACATACAGCGTACGTACAAACCGCGCCTGATCGTCGATCTCGCCACCCTGACCGGGGCGATGATGGTGGCGCTCGGTTACGATTACTGCGGCACTTTCGTCAATAATGACGATTTATGGGCAAAGCTGGATGCCGCCGGCAAAGAATCTTTGGAAAATTTGTGGCGTATGCCCCTGCATGAGTCGTATAAGAAGGATATGGAAAGCAAGATCGCGGATGTACGTTCTCTGGGCGGCATGGGCCGGTACGCCGGCGCCTGCACCGCCGCCGGGTTCCTCGAACATTTCATCGAGGGCAATACGCCATGGGCGCATATGGATATCGCCGGCACCGCCTGGATCGGCGCCGACAAGCCGACCTGCCCCAGGCCCGGCACCGGGTTCGGCGTACGCGTACTCGACCGTCTGATCGCCGCTAACTATGAATAGCCTTGCCCGCAAACCTTATGATGAAGATCAACAGGAAGCGGCAAGGCGTTTTCCCGTCCGGCTGACGCAGGCGGTTATCGGAACCATCCGGCATGAAAGCGACCCCGTCGCGCTGCAATACCTGCCCGATGCAAGGGAACTGGAAATCGCGCCGGGCGAGCTCGACGATCCCATCGGCGACCATGCCCACTCCCCCGTCAAGGGCATCGTTCATCGCCATCCCGACCGCGTGCTGCTGAAAATCTCCTCGGTCTGCGCCGTCAATTGCCGCTTCTGCTTCCGCAAGACAATGCTGGGCACGCCGGAGGAAACGCTGGACGAGGAAGAAATTACGCAGGCTCTGGACTACATCGCCGCGACTCCCTCCATCTGGGAAGTGATCCTGACCGGCGGCGATCCGCTGATCCTCTCGCCCCGCCGCCTTGCCGGTGTGCTGGACCGGCTGGAAGAAATCGGGCACGTCAAAATCATCCGCATCCACAGCCGCATCCCGGTCGCCGACCCCGCGCGGATTTCCCCGCCGCTACTCAAGGCGCTCGATCGGCAAAAGCCGCTTTACATAGTGGTCCATGTCAATCACAGGCAAGAACTCGCGGATCCCGCGCAAAAAGCGCTGCGCGATCTGCATAAAAGCGGCGTAGCGCTGCTCTCGCAATCGGTGCTGCTGAAGAACGTCAACGATACTGTCGAAGCGCTCGAAGCGCTGTTCCGCGCCCTCACCGAACTGCGCGTCAAACCCTATTATCTGCATCACCCCGACAAGGTGCCCGGCGCCGGCCATTTCCGCGTTAGCATCGAGGAGGGTCAGATTCTGATGCGCGCCCTGCGGGCAAAAACATCCGGCCTTGCGCTGCCGACTTACGTTCTCGATATCCCCGGCGGCTTCGGCAAAATTCCGCTGGAGGATGCTTATATCGAACGGCAGGGCGATTTTCTATATGTAACGGATCACAAAGGCCGCCGGCATCTTTACGCCTGAGAATAATGATTAATGCTTTCTTGACAGCGCTAAAAAATTCATGCTAGCTTTTAATTGTTCACGAGTTTTTATTCAGGGATGGGGAATTATCTCCCTCGAATAGCGGCAAATCGCAGGATTTGCCAAAAGTTACTCCTTGCAGAGTAGAAGCGGCGACGGAGGATACCTCGCCGCTTTTTCTGTGCTTGCAATTCCGCTCCGCCTCGGGAAAATACCATTCCATGACTGAAATCCGCTTTTATCACCTGCAAACGCAAACGCTGGAACAGGCGCTGCCGCAGATCCTGACCAAGGCGCTTGCCGCTGGCAAAAGAATCGTTGTCCATACCGCGACTGAAAACGAAGCCGAACGCCTGAACGAATCTCTGTGGACCTTCAGGCCTGACAGCTTCCTGCCGCACGGCAGCGCCAAGGACGGTTTTGCCAAAGACCAGCCCGTTTTCCTGACGCATAATGATGAAAATCCCAACCGCGCCGATACGCTGATCCTGACCGGCGGCGCTGCGGCGCAAAGCCTTGAAGGCTTCACGTTATGCTGTGAAATATTCGATGGCCGCAATGAAGACGCGCTCGCCGCCGCGCGCGAAAAATGGAAAATTTACAAGGACGGCGGCAACGATCTGACCTACTGGCAGCAGAACGACAAAGGCGGATGGGACAGGAAATAACCGGCTAGTGCCCTGCCGCCGGCTCCACAGCCTCTTTCTTGGCGGCCTCTTTCTTGCCTTCTTCCGCCTTCCCTTCTTCCTTCGGCGCTTTTTCAGCAGCCTCGGGCGGCGCAAGCGCGGCTTCCTCGGCTGCTATATCGCCCTTGCTCGGCAGCGGCCGCGGCGCATCGGCCTTGCTGCGCAGCCAGGCAATAAGGGCGGCGCGGTCTTCCGGCTTTTTAACGCCGATGAAATTCATCTTCGTGCCCTCGACAAAGGCTTTCGGCTTCCACAGGAAGTGGTTAAGTTCTGCATAGTCCCAATTGCCGGGTTTTTGCTCCATGCCGTCGGAATAATCAAAACCGCTCTTGCTGCCCTTGTCCCGGCCGAGAACGCTCCACAGATTGGGCCCCGTGCCGTCGGCCCCGCCTTTTTCAAAAGTATGGCAGGTAGTGCAGGCCTTCGCGACCGTTTCGCCGCGGGTGGCGTCCGCCCCCTCGATCATCGCAAGGATAGGCTCCGGCATCGCCGGAGCGCCGGTCCCGCCGGTCGCGGCATCTTCCACACCCTCGATCTTCACCGCATTCTCATGCAGCGCGTGCGGGTGCAATGTTTCCCTTGCGATAAAGCCTGAAAGACTTGCGACAATTCCCGCCACCAGGACAGCCGCCATCAACTTGTTCAATTCCATGCCACTCATAAATGCTTTCCCCGCTAGGGGTTTCCTTTAAATTTTCTTGTCCTAATATACCTAAGTTTTTCTGCTTGTCGACAGGACACTGCGCTTCGCATATACATAGAAACCAGCGACAGGACAATAGTTATAAGGGCCCGCCCATGAGCAAAGCAAAGAAAAAAATCGCCTTTCAGGGCCACGCGGGGGCCTATTCCGACCTTGCCTGCCGCGCCGCCTGCCCCGGCAGGGAAACCCTGCCCTGCGCCTCGTTCGAGGACGCCTTCGCCGCCGTTCGCGAGGGCCGCGCGGAACTGGCCATGATTCCGGTGGATAATACGCTGGCGGGCCGCGTCGCCGACGTCCACCACTTGCTGCCCGAAGGCGGTCTTTATATCATCGGCGAGCATTTTGAGCCGATCCGCCACGCGCTGCTCGGCGTCAGGGGCGCGAAAACCAAAGACCTGAAATATGTCCACAGCCACGTCCACGCGATCCCGCAGTGCCGCAAGATCATTAAAAAACTCGGCCTCAAGCCGCAGGTTCGCGGCGACACCGCCGGCGCGGCATCCGAGGTCGCCGCGAAAGGCGACAAGGCCCACTGCGCCATCGCCTCGACCCTCGCCGCCAAAATCTACGGCCTCGACATTTTGATCGACGATATTCAGGACGCGGACCACAACACGACGCGCTTTCTGATCCTCTCCAGAGAGCGTAAAATTCCCCGCTACAAGGAAGGCGCACCCGTGCTGACCAGCCTGGTGTACGGCGTGCGCAACATCCCGGCGGCGCTCTACAAAAGCCTCGGCGGCTTTGCGACCAACGGCGTCAGCATGGCCAAGCTGGAAAGCTATGTCGGCGAAGGCTTCAGCGTCGCCCGGTTCTACGCCGAAGTCGAAGGCCACCCGCAAAGCCAGGCTTTAAAGCTCGCGCTGGAAGAGCTGGAATTTTACGCAACGGAAATCAAAATCCTCGGCACATATCAGGCCCACGCTTTTCGAAAAACAAAGGGTTGAAAAGCCCCTGCGGCATGCTAGGGTTTCCGGAACAGACCTTTTAAAATCAGGAGCTTCTCATGCCCACCCACGCCCAGCTCGCCGCCCGCCTTCTGCGCGACGCCGCCAAGTTCTTCCGCACCATCGGCCAGCAGAACCCGGCGCTGAAACCACAGATGGATGAAAACGCGACCGTCTTCGATCAGGTCGCCACGATGGTCGAGCAGGATCCCACCGGCGCGGTCGATGACGGCGGCACGGGAACCGCCTGAACCCTGCTTTCCGAAATACGGTTCTTGTGTTCTGCGGGGGGCGGCGTTACAATAATTTGCAGTATTTCCGCCGCTCTATAGCCGCAAAAAGTCAGGATCATGGCCCGCTACTCCAAAATCGTTAAAAAGAAAAAGAAGAAGCAGTCTTCTTTCCTTCCCGAAAGCATCCAGGCCTTCATCGCAAGGCGCCTGATCGATTTCGTGGCGCTCACATTGCTGCTCATCGGCCTCGGCCTTCTCGCATCCATCACCTCCTACAGCCACACCGACCCGTCATGGAACACGGCGAGCGCCGCCCGCCCGGACCAGATCGCGAACTGGCTCTCGGTTCCCGGCGCATACGGCGCGGACTTTTTGCTGCAATCCATCGGCCTCGGCGGCGCGGTCATAGGCGTCATCTTCGTTCTCTGGGGCGCGCGCGTCTGGGCGCGGCATGAATTATCCCCCCTCTGGAAGCGCTTCGCCGGCGCAATAGTAACAATACTGCTCGCCTCCATCGCCTTCGCAAGGCTGCCCGCCGGAAGCTGGCTGCTGCACCCTTATCTGGGCGGCGGCGGCGGAGCGCTCCTGCACGATCATCTCGCGGCGTTGATCCAGCCGCTTGTCCCGGACAACGAACACACATTTGCCGCAGCAGGCGCGGGCGCGCTGGGCGCGCTTTTCCTGATGTACACAATCGCCATTACGCGCGATGAAATCGCTTTCTTCTTCGGATCGCTCTGGAACATGGCGGTCGAGGCTTTTCATCTGGCCCTTTACGCCATCAACGCTTTTTACGGCTGGATCCGCCATTATAACGATCCGGCTTACGAGCCGCCGCTGCGCCGCCGCGAACCGAAAATCGACGGCGGCCTGAAAATCATCGGCAGGAAACTCCCGCCGCTCTCGCGCAGCGCGGACGACGATGAAGATGAAGACGAGGACGAAATAGAGCCGCCGCGCCCCCCAAGAGCCGCCGCCATCAAGGTCGTCAGCCCGCAAAAAAAACCTTCATCCCCCAAACAGGGCCGCCTGCCCGCGAGCGAAAATGTCGAATGGGTGCTGCCGCCCCCCGATTTGCTGCAGGACATTCCCGACGAAGTGATCGAGGAACAGCTCGACGAAGCGGCGCTGCGCCAGAACGCGGGCCTGCTGCAGAACGTGCTCAAGGATTTCAACATCAGCGGCGAGATCGTTTCGATCCATCCCGGCCCCGTCGTTACGCTCTACGAACTCGAACCCTCACCCGGCACCAAGACCTCCCGTGTCATTGGCCTTGCCGACGATATCGCCCGCTCGATGGCCGCCGTGTCCGTGCGCTGCGCCGTCATTCCCGGCCGCAATGTCATTGGCATCGAACTGCCCAACGCCCGCCGCCAGACGGTATATTTGCGCGAACTGCTCGAAATGCAGGACGTGCAGAAAGCCAAGGCGCACCTGCCGCTTATCCTCGGCAAGGATATCAGCGGCCAGCCGGTCGTCGCGGATCTCGCGAAAATGCCGCATTTGCTGATCGCGGGCACCACCGGCTCCGGCAAGTCGGTTGCCATCAACACAATGGTGCTCTCGCTCGTCTACGCGCTGCCGCCGGAAAAATGCCGCATGATTATGATCGACCCGAAGATGCTGGAACTCTCGGTCTATGACGATATCCCGCATCTGCTCGCCCCCGTCGTCACCGAACCCGGCAAGGCGGTCGTGTCGCTGAAATGGACGGTGCAGGAGATGGAAAACCGCTACCGCGCCATGTCGCGCCTGGGAGTGCGCAACATCGAGGGCTACAACCAGCGCCTTGCCGAAGCCCGCAAAAAGGGCGAAACGCTTATGAGAAAGGTGCAGACCGGCTTCGATCCCGAATCCGGCAAGCCGACTTTTGAAGACCAGCCGATGGACACGGCGGAGCTTCCCTATATCGTCGTCATCGTCGATGAATTCGCGGATTTAATGCTGGTTGCGGGAAAGGACGTCGAAAACGCGGTGCAGCGCCTCGCGCAGATGGCAAGGGCCGCCGGCATCCACCTCATCATGGCGACGCAGCGCCCGTCGACCGATGTGATCACCGGCGTCATTAAAGCCAACTTCCCGACCCGCATTTCCTTCCAGGTCACGTCCGTGTACGACTCGCGCACCATTCTCGGCGAAAACGGCGCGGAACAGTTGCTCGGCATGGGCGACATGCTGCACATGGCCCCCGGCGGCCGCATCAGGCGCGTCCACGGCCCGTTCGTTGCCGACGACGAGGTCGAAAGCGTCGTCAGCTTCCTCAAGGATCAGGGCGAGCCGCAATATCTCGAGGAAGTCACCGCCTTCGGCGACTTCGGCGACAGCGAAGTGATGGCCGCGATGTTCGGCGAGGGCGAAGGCGGAGAAGGCGTCGATGAGCTCTACGATCAGGCGGTGGCAATCGTCGCCCGCGAGCGCAAGGCCTCGACCAGCTTCATCCAGCGCCATTTGCAGATCGGTTACAACCGCGCCGCCCGCATCATCGAGGAAATGGAGCGGCAGGGCGTGGTGTCAAAAGCCTCCCCCACCGGCAAACGCGAAGTACTGGTCGGCGATTACAGCGACGCGTGATAATAAGGAAATCCTGCGGCGGCGTTCTTCACGCGCTTGATAAATAGATCAGCCTATTGCGGCTTTCGGCGCGCCCGGTTCCTGCCTGCCGCCTTTGTAAAGAAAGACGGGCTTTTCAGTTCCCATGATAACGCCGCGATTGACGATCACTTCCTCTACATTCTCCATGCTGGGCAGATCGAACATCGTATCCAGCAACGCGCCTTCCATGATTGAGCGCAGGCCGCGCGCGCCCGTCTTGCGGAGGACCGCCTTGGCGGCGATGGCCTTAAGGCCGTCTTCCGTAATGGTCAGCTTGGCGTCTTCCATGCGGAACAGTGCCTGATACTCCTTGACCAGCGCGTTTTTCGGCTCGGTAAGAACCCTGACCAGCGCTTTTTCGTCAAGATCATGCAGCGCCGTAACGACCGGGAGACGCCCGACAAATTCGGGGATCAGCCCGAATCTCAGCAAATCTTCGGGCTCGACATGCTGAAGAAGCTCGCCGGTTTTCCGTTCGTCGGGCCCCCTGACTTCGGCGCCGAAACCCATGGATTTTTCCCTGCCGCGCGCGCCGATTATCCTTTCAAGTCCCGCGAACGCGCCGCCGCAGATGAACAGGATATTGGTGGTATCGACTTGCAAAAATTCCTGCTGCGGGTGCTTGCGCCCGCCCTGCGGCGGCACACTGCAAATGGTCCCTTCGATGATTTTCAGCAGCCCCTGCTGCACCCCTTCGCCGGAGACATCGCGGGTGATGGATGGGTTTTCCGACTTGCGCGAAATTTTGTCGACTTCGTCTATATAGACGATGCCGCGCTGCGCCCGCTCGATATTGTAATCGGCGGCCTGAAGAAGTTTCAGAATGATGTTCTCGACATCCTCGCCGACATATCCCGCCTCGGTCAGCGTCGTCGCATCCGCTATGGTGAACGGCACATCCAGTTCCCTGGCCAGCGTCTGCGCGAGCAAGGTTTTGCCGCATCCGGTCGGCCCCAGCAGCAGGATATTCGATTTCGCCATCTCGACTTCGCCGCCCTTGCCTTGCGCAAGGCGCTTGTAATGATTATGGACCGCGACGGACAGAACTCTTTTGGCCTCTTCCTGATCGATGACGTATTTATCCAGTCCGCCCTTGATCTCTGTCGGCGTAGGAATCTGCCCCTTGGCGCGCGGCGCTTTTTTTTCTTCCTCGTTGATAATGTCCACGCAAAGCTCAACGCATTCATTGCATATTAAGGATTGCACAGGCCGCCCATCGGCAACCTTCTCAGGTCCGGCAATCAACTTTCTGACTGCGTGCTGACTTTTGTCGCAAAACGAACACGATAGATCGCCTTTGCCATAGCTTCTGCTCATCTGAAATCTTCCCTTTTTTAAACTCAGTTTTCCTTGATACTCCAATTTCGCCCCTTTTTGCAAAAAAAACATTATGGTAAAAATAGAGGGGATTTTCCTTGGATTTTGCGCCTTTTCTTTGCCGGATTTGTCCTATATCAATGAAAGCCATGATGAAAAGATTTCTTTTAGCCGCTTTCCTGCTCTTTTTCCCGCTGCTCCCGGCCCTCGCGGAAGCCCCGCAGCGCCCGCCCTCGGTCATCAAGGCGGAGCAATATCTCAACGGCCTTACCACCGCACAGGCGCGTTTCCTCCAGACGGCGGGGGACGGCTCGCAGGCCATCGGCACCTTTTACCTCGACCGCCCCGGCAAGCTGCGTTTTGAGTATGACGATCCCATCGAGGATTTCGTCGTCGCCGACGGCTGGCTGATCTATTTTTACGACGCGCAGCTAGGGGAGCAAACCAACGCCCCCATCGGCCAGACCCTTGCCGATTTCCTGCTGCGCCCCGACCTGAGCCTTTCCGGCAAAATCAGGGTCACTGAAGTCAAACGCAGCGGCAACGACCTTATGCTGATCACGCTGGTCCAGGCGGAAGATCCCGAAGCGGGCGCGATAACGCTGGGCTTCAGCGAAAACCCGATGGAACTCAAGAAATGGCGCGTCTCCGATTCAACCGGCGCCGTCACGGAAGTCGAACTGTTCCAGCTCAAGACCGGCGTTAAATTGCCCGGCGAACTTTTCGTCTACGCCGACCCCAAACGGGCCGCCGGGGTCCGCACCTATAACGATTGACCGCCCGCATGCAGCCCGCATCCCGTCAACAGGCGCAATCGTTAAAAGCCATCGTCGAAAATATCACATCGGCTTCGGAAGACATCAAGATCATCCGCCTGCGCCCCGTAAAACCGTTCTCATGGCTCGCGGGCCAGCATATCAATATCGGCTTCGGCGGCCTTGCCCCGCGGCCCTATTCCATCGCGAACGCGCCGGGCGGGAATGTCATTGAAATCCACATCAAGCGCGGCAAGGGCGACGCAAGCCGCTATGTCATGGACGATCTCGCCAAAGGCGAGGAAGTGGTTTTCTCCGGCCCCGAGGGGCAAAAGGTCTATCGCGGCGATATCGAAGGGCCGATCCTCGCGCTCGCGGGGGGCCTTGGCATCGCCCCGATCAGGGCCATAGCCGAAGCCGCCTTCAGCGGCGGATTTGCCCATCCCTTCACGCTGTACTGGAGCACTTCCGACGCCGGCGAAAAATACCTGAGCGATTATTTTGAGCAACTGGCGGCGGCGCATGAAAATTTCACTTTCCACCCCGTCACCGGACGCCTCACGGAAATCATCAAGACTTTAGGCGATCTTTCCGATTGCCAGATTTACGTCTCCGGCCCGCCCGCGATGATCGCGGCTTCCATCCCGCTGCTGCGCGAAAAAGGCGCGCAGGCCGGCAAAATCGGCTACGACCGCCATCCCGAAGCGGATGCGCCCAAGCCATGAAAAAAGAAGGCCCGCTCGATAGCCTGATAAAGGCGCTCGCCGGCCTCCCCGGTTTAGGCCCCCGCTCCGCCCGCCGCATCGCGCTCCACTTGCTGACCAACCGGCAGGATGCCATGCGCCCGCTGATGCTCGCGTTAGAGCAGACCGCCGCCAATATCAGGACGTGTGAAGCCTGCGGCAATCTCGATCTCGCAAGCCCCTGCCGCATCTGCATCGACGGGCGCCGCCAGAGCGCCTCTATTTGCGTCATCGCCGGCGTCGCCGATTTGTGGGCGATCGAACGCACCGGCGCTTACAAGGGACAGTATCACATTCTCGGCGGCGTGCTCTCCGCGCTGGACGGCATCGGCCCCGGCGATCTGCGCATCGCTCCTCTGCTTGGCCGCGTGAAGGAAAAACAGCCCGCCGAAATCATCCTCGCGCTCAGCGCCACCGTCGACGGCCAGGCGACCGCGCATTATATCACCGACCGGCTGCAAGGACTCTCGCAGGCCAAAATCACCCGCCTCGCCCACGGCGTCCCGGTCGGCGGCGAGCTCGACTATCTCGACGACGGCACCATCGCCACCGCCTTAAAAAGCCGCGCGTCGCTATAATATATATTTACTCCGGAGACCCGGAGAATCCCGGAGAAACAAAAAATCTCCGCGTCCTCCGTTTTTCTCCGTACCTCCGGAGTAAAAATCTACTCCTTCTCCGAAATATACACCGTCCCGCCCGCGCTCACCTGCAGCGCCGCGACATGCGTGTAATGCGCCGTGCGCGAGCCGTCGCCGACGGCGAAATCGTAATAAACGCCCTTGGGAAAGAAATGGTCGGTATCGGCCGCGGTAACGCCCGCCCCGCCGAATTTGATATAGACATCCTGCGTTGCGTAAACGCTGACGATGCGGGTTCCTTCATCGAAAGCCACAGTATTCCGCGCCGATGCGCCGGACGTCGCGATGCTGTGCGCCCCGCCGGAGCGCAGCCGCACGGCCGGGATCGGGTTGTCGTCGGCATCGGTGGGAAGAATGGTGGTCATGGAATTATCTCCTTGTTGCAATAAAAAACCCGCCAGAAAGGCGGGCAAATGGACGTAGTTCGTCTGTTGATAGCACAATAATGTTCTACAAATGTTCTTTTGTCAAGCCCCTACAGCCTCCCCCGCGCCCGTAGCAAAAACATGCTGCGCCTGAAATCGAGGCCCGCCGCTTCGCTGTCGCGCAGCGTGTAGACATATTCCGCGCCGAACGCGATGAAGTCGTTGATGAAATAATCGGCAATCGCCCTGAAATCCCATGTTTCATCGTCGCGCGCGCTGGTGTTGAATTCGAGGAAATTGTAATCCGCCCCCGCGGCAAGCAGCACGTCGTCCCACGCCTGATAGTCGATGTAAAAGCCGGCCCGCGACCGGATGAGCGGATCGGCGATTTCCACGTCTTCCTCGATGCTGCGCGCGAACTGGAAATTGACGGTCGTCAGTTCGCTGATCCGGTGATCGAACTCCAGGTCGCCGACGATCTCGCGCGCGTCGCTGATCGCGGGATCTTCATAACTGTAATCGTTGACGCCGATGCTCATATGCCCGTCAAGATTGGCGAAGTCGAACATCCAGCTCAGCATGCCGGAATACGTGTCGCTGGTGCGGCGCGGGCCGGTAAAGCCCCCCGCCTGGAAATGCGCCTGTTCGTAATCGCGGGTGCCGTAGGTGCCCCACAGCATCAGCGTGTTTTCCGGATCGAGATCGAAGGAGGTGTTGAATTCAAGCTGCGTGATATCGCGGTCGGCATCGCGCCGGATCACCGGCGCGCGCGTGATTTCCGCAAAGCCGTCCTCGAACCGATCCTTTTTATAATGCCCCAGCAGCGCAATGCCGAATCCTCCCGGCTTGAACCGCAACCCGCTATCGGCATGGAAACTCTCCTGCTCCAGCGGGCGTTCGGGATGGTCGCCCGCAAGATCCTCCTGGCGCTCCTCATGCCTGCTTTCCCAGCCGAACTCGAAAGGCACGGAAAGCCCTTTCTCGGCGTTCAGCGCGCCCATGAATTTTGCCGCAAGATTGTGCTGGTTCTCATCGTTGTTTTTAATGTGTGTGCGCCACTCCCACGATCCTTCCAGCGCGATATCGTGCCTGATGTCCGGTATCTCTATGCGAAGGCGCGGCATGACATGGGTGACCACGTCCGATTCTTCTATCGCTTCATCCCGCGCAAAAAGATTATCGGTCCAGCCCGACTTCACCAGCAATGAAGGCAGGAAAAGCACCCCGCCCCACAACTGACCCGGCTTTTCCGGCCAGGTGAACAGATCCCGCTCCGGCGGCGCTTCTTCGACGATTTCCACGGGCGGCGGCGGTGGCGGCTCCGGCGGCCCGTATTGCTGCGGCGGCCCCATGGCTTCTTCCTCGAAAATCGGCGGCTCCGCCGGGACTTCATCGACTTCCCGCGCGGTATCGATAATCGCCTGCTTCAAAAGCGGATCGACCTTGAGCCCCTTGCTGCCCGTCATTTCACCCGCGAAGGCGCAGCCGATCCCTCCGGATAAACAGAATCCGGCTGTCAGCAGCACAAGGGAAAAAACGCGTAACATGGATATCCTCTGGAAGAGCGAGGAATGAAGGGATCTATACAGGGATCATTATATAAGAGCCCGCGAAAGCTGGCCACAGCTAACTTGGAAAGACCGGAAGCAAAAGGTTTAACACGAAGTAGCGAAGTTAAAGTAAAGCCCACGAAGCTTTTAATAATTGCTTCTTCGTGCGCTTCATCTTACTTCGCTACTTCGTGTTAAACCTTTAGAGTCCGTCCATAAAGTTTATAAAGGATTGCAAAGTTTTCTGAGCATGAAGCGGATGGAAGCCATGCGCAGGAAGGCGAGCGCCTTGAGGTTGAGGTTTTCCCAGTCTTTGGCGAGTCTT
>Ga0187893_10001248_pt1 | contig 62700 bp, 56 predicted proteins | sample MA1701074metaG_FD_139574 | JGI IMG/M metagenome (GOLD analysis project Ga0187893, IMG submission 139574) | White microbial mat communities from a basaltic lava cave in the Kipuka Kanohina Cave System on the Island of Hawaii, USA - MA170107-4 metaG ... | reverse complement strand
CCGCCGAACTCCGGCTGCTGGCGCCCGATCGAGCTCAACGCCGAGCCAGGCACCGTCGTCAATGCCATCGCGCCCGCCCCTGTCGTGTACGCGAACCACGAGATCTCGCATCGGGTGTGCGACATGCTGTTCGGTGCCCTTGCCTGCCTTGTGCCCGACCGCGTCATGGCCTGCTCACAGGGGACCTCCGCCATCGTGACCCTGGGCGGCGTCGACTACCGGACGGGCGACCGCTACGTGAGCTACGAGACCCTCAAGGGAGGCTTTGGCGCACGGCCCACCAAGGACGGAATCAGCGGCCTCTCGGCCGGGATCTCGAACACGATGAATACTCCCATCGAGATCCTCGAGATGAGCTTCCCCGTCCGGATCGAGCGCTACGAGATCGTCCCCGACAGCGGCGGCCCCGGGCGCTACCGCGGGGGCGCTGGGGTGCAGCGGGTGTGGCGGATCCTCGGTGGCCCCAGTCAAGTCAGCGTGTGCTGCGAGCGGATGAAGTCGCCGCCATTCGGCCTGGCCGGTGGGCGGGCCGGCGCTCCCTCGCGGGTGGCCGTGGTCGGCCCCGACGGCATCGAACGTGAGCTGAACAGCAAGGGGTCGTTCACGGTGCCGGCGGACGGTCAGCTATGGCTCAGGGCCCCAGGGGCGGGAGGCTTTGGCCCGCCCGCGGCGCGTGATCCCGCGAGCGTCCGTGACGATGTCATCGCTGGCCTCGTCACGCCCGAGTCCGCCGTTCGCGACTATCATCAGCCAACCCTCGGAACCCTTACCTGCCCGGCCTGCCGGTAGCTCGCTAACACGGGAGGCCGCGAAGCCCCCCCAATCAAACAACCGGGAGGTAGATACGAACGACCGTCCCCCGGCCGGTCTCACTCTCGATGACGATGTCGCCACCGCTCTGCTTGACGAAGCCGTAGACCATCGAGAGACCGAGGCCCGTGCCCTTGCCCCGTGCCTTGGTGGTAAAGAAGGGCTCGAAGGCACGGGCCCTGACCTCGGGCGGCATGCCGAGCCCGGTATCGATGATGGAGAGGACCAAGTAGGGGCCGGGGGGACAATCCCGCTCGCGCGCCCCACGCGCATCGATCGCACCGTCGGCGGTGGCGATGGCCAGTCGTCCTCCGACCGGCATGGCGTCGCGCGCATTGATCACCAGATTGATGATTGCCTGTTCGAGCTGCTGGCGATCGACCTCGACGGCCGCGCGCCCGGCACCGGTCTTGATATCGAGGCTCACGTTGTCGCCGATGAGCGACTGCAGCACGCTCGTCACGTCGCGGACGGCACTGTTCACATCGACGACGGTAGGCTGCAGAATCTGCTTGCGGCTGAAGGCGAGTAGCTGCTGGGTGAGCTGGCTGGCGCGAACGGCCGTTCGGTCGATCAGCTCGACTTGCTTGCGCAAGGGGTCGCCGGCGGGGAGGGCCTTGGCCAGAACGTCGCTCCGCCCGATGATCACCGTCAGCAGATTGTTGAAATCGTGGGCCACGCCTCCGGCCAAGCGGCCGATGGCCTCCATCTTCTGGGCCTGACGAAGCTGCTCCTCGCGCTGCCGGAGCGCCTCCTCGGCCCGTTTCCTGTCCGTGACGTCCACCAGCGTGGCGAGAATGGCCGGCGCGCCTTTCCAGGTAACGACGGACACTACCGTCTCGATCCAGATCAGCGTCCCGTCCCGACGAATGCCTTGTAGCTCGTAGCGGCTGGGCACCGCCTCGCCTCGGAGGCGAGCCGCTGTATAGGGCTGTCGCCGCGGAATCTCGTGGGGAACGACCAGGACCCCGATATCCCTTCCGATCAGCTCCGAGGGGCTCGAGTAGCCGAACATCCGGACCACCGCCTGGTTGGCCACCTGGATGACGAAGTTACGATGAATACAGATTCCCTGAATCGACCCCTCGATGAGTGACCGATGCTCATCCTCGCTCCGCTTGAGGGCCTCCTCGGCCAGGTGGCGTTCGGTCACGTCCACGTGCATGACCACGGCCCCGGCCGGTCCCTCGCCGCCAATCGCGGATACCATCAGGCGAAACCAGCGATGCTCGGTGGGCGAGTGACAGGAATATTCCTGTTCGAACCCTTCGCGTCGGCCCGCCAGCACCTCCCGAATCCCGACCGATATCCCTTCCGCTTCCTGCACGCCGGAGCGGAAAGATCGTTCGCACACCTCGAGGTAGTTCTCCCCCACCCCTGAGTTGCCGTCGAGGAGGTTGAGACGGGCGAACTCTCGCCACGCCCGGTTGACGACGATGATCGTTCCCTGCGCATCCAGAAGCGCGACATGCGCCGGGAGGGCATCCAGGATCATCATCTGGGCTGACATGGAACGGCCCCTCACGGCGATTCGGCGAGTGTCCGAGGCTCTCACGGCAGTGCGCGTCGATTCTCGCAGTAAACGTCGAGCCGGGCAACGGCTCCGAGGGGCGTCGATTGAAGGGGGAAGGCGCTTGCGCTAGGGTCCTTGCGGCCCTCCTACACGGCCAGTGGATCGAGCCGGCCGGCAAGACCGAGCAGACTCTCCAAAAGGTAGTAGCTTCCCACGATGAACTCGCACCGGTTCGCCCGGTCTTGAGAGCGCGCGTCAGACCGCTTGTTGAAGCAGGCCTCGGTCAGCATCCCGGGGACACGTCGGTCCCCGGGCTCCGTCGGCGTGAGGTAACGGGCGACCAGAGTGCGTGCGGTCGCTTCGGCCGCCTGACGATAGGGGGCGCGCTTGGTCTCAGGGACAGCGACCAGGCTCAGCTTGAGAAGCGCCGCCAAGGCAATGGCGGTCGCGGCCGTATCGCGCTCGGTGTTCGGAATGGCCGGGTCATCGAAGTCCCAGAAGGCCACCCGGTCCGGGGGCACGTGCGCAAGCCACCAGTCCGCGCCGCGGACGGCCGCCGCCAGCCACGCAGCTCGGGTTGGCTCGGCGAGATAGCTCTGAGTCGAGAACAGCATGCCCCAGCCCTGGGCGCGTCCCCACGTGCTGGTGTCGCTGTAACCCTTGTGGGTGTAGTGTCGGACGAGTCGCCCATTGGCCGCGTCGAGCGAGCTCGACTGGATGAAAGACCCGTCGGACCGTAGATGCAGGTGAATGATCGTCTCCGCGTGGTCGACCGCCGTGGCACGCAAGGCGGCGTCCCCACTCTGGCGGGCCGCCCAGAACAGGAAGGGAGCCGCCTGCAGGCTGTCGATGCTGGTCTCCGTGCTTCCGACATAGGTGCCTTCCTCGGCCTGGGGCCCGAGGGGAATCAGCCGAAGGGCGGGCGCATAGAGCGTTGCCAATCGTCGAGCGGTCCGCAGAGCAATGTCCTCGGCGGCCGGCACGCCATGGAGAATCGAGCCCAGGGCGCCGCCGTAGTAGACGGGAAACGACTTGAAGACGGTCTCGGCGTGATCCGCGCGCGGAGGCGGTCGGTGAGCGGCTCCGCCCACGACTGGTATTGCGACTCGCCGGTCGCCCGGACGGCGAGCCACAGCATCCCGATCCAGTATCCACCCGTCCAGTCGCCGTCAGCCGTGGTGACCCACTCCCCCGTCTCAAGATGAGCCCAGTGAGGGAACCCCTCCTCCTTTACTCTGCCCGCCGTGTCGCGGACTCGAGTGAGCATGCGGTCGATCGCCTCGTTCCACATTCCTTCGCTCATCACAGTGCCTCTTGTTGTCGCGGGGCCTCGGCGGACAAGGGAAGCGCGACTGACCGGCCTCTCGCACTCGAGACCAGCGCCGCCTGAAGTATTTCTTGCACATCGCGGCCGACCTCTGGTGCGCACAGCCCCTCCACGAGCCGCCCCTTGTGCACGCACGAGAGGAAGTATGTCGGCCCATCGCGCTCGTCGGCAGGGAGCGGGGGCACGTCGATGGCCTGGCTGCCGGCGCCGGTGACCACCTCGAGGCGGCCGGGCGCGATCGCCTGACCCTCCCGGACGGCTCGGGGCTGGTGCACCACGAGGGTGCCGGCATCGCCGTACACGATCATCGCGAACGCCGGTTCGCTTCCGATCTGGGTCCAGCTCGCCTCGAGCAGACCGAACGTGCGCGGGTAGCGCAGCACCACGAGAGCACTGTCCTCCGCAGCAAGCCCCTGCTTGCGTAGGCAGCCTGTCACCGCCGTCACCTCGTGCGGCTGACCCACGAGGGCATGACAGAGCAGCGCTCCGTACCCGCAGTAATCAATGAGTGCACCGCCGCCGTTGCGGGCCGGATCATAGAGCCACTCGCAGAACTGCGGGGAGCATCCGAACTCGCGAGGACCGGCGTGGCCTCCGCGATGGCTGACCTGGACGGGTGCACCCACCGCGCCGGCCCGGGCGAGGGCGAGTCCGTGCCGCAGGGCGGGACGCCACACGGTGGGCCAGTTGACCATCAGGGGTAGGCCCGCGGCCCGACCGGCCGCCAGCAACGCGTCCGCTCCCCGGAGGTCAGCCGCCATCGGCTTCTCCACCATGACGGGCCACCCGCGGGCGAGGGCAGCCACTCCTACCTCCACCGATGTCCGGTTGTCGGCGAACACGAGCACCGCGTCAAGATCCCCGCGCGCGAGAAAGGCGTCGTACGCGGCGTGGGTCTGTACGCCGCCGTGCGTTTGCTCCAGACGCGCGCGCAGCCGGGGATCCGGATCGGCGGCAGCCACGAGCTGACCGAGAGTCCCGGTGGCTAGCGTCGCAAGGTTGCTCCACACATGATCGTGGCTGAGACCAGCGACGCCCACGCGCAGGCGAGTCATGCGAGGAGAATCGACCGGCCGTCAGCCCTTGGGGAGCCCGAGCACACGCTCGCCGATGATATTGCGCTGGATCTCACTGGTGCCGGCCGAGATGGTGTACTGGCGGGCGGCGACCATCCGGTTCATCCAGCGAGGCGCGTCCGGCACCATGGCCGACGGCTCGTTGACCAGGGCGTGGATCCCCAGGAGCTCGCCCGCCACGTCGGCGATGCGCACGCCCAGTTCGGATCCGGTCAGCTTGAGGATGGAGCCCTCGGGGCCCGGCGGCTCGCCCCGAAGCTGGCGGGTCAGGCTACGGAGGCGCGTGTACTTGAGCGCCTCGCAGTCGATGGCAAGCTGGGCCAGGCGTTGGCGGACCCACGGGTTTTCCCAGGCTGGACGGCCTTCGTGTTCCACGTGACGGGCCAGCGCCATGAGCCGGGCCACTTGCGCTACCGGGTTGCGCGCACCGGAGGAATGACGCTCGTACATCAGCGTGGTGGTAGAGACCTTCCATCCCTGGTGGAGCGGGCCGAGCAGGTTGGCCCGGGGCACGGCCACGTCCTCGAAGAAGATCTCGTTGAAGTGGCGATGCCCGGTCATCAGCACCAGGGGACGCACAGTGATGCCGGGTGTCGTCATGGGGACGAGAAAGGCACTGATCCCCTGGTGCTTCGGCGCCTCGAGGTTGGTACGCGCGAGCAGGATGATCCAGTGCGCGAAGTGCGCCCCCGACGTCCACACCTTCTGGCCGTTGACCACGAAGTGATCGTCTCGCTCCACCGCGCGCGTCTGGAGACCGGCCAGGTCGGAACCCGCCCCCGGCTCCGAGAATCCCTGGCACCAGACCTCGTCGGCGTTCAGAATCGCCGGCAAGTGCTCTTGCTTCTGCTCATCGGTACCCCAGTGGATAATGGTGGGACCGACCAGGTTCAGGCCCATCGCGCCCGGAAGGACGGGTGCCCGCGCCGCCGAATACTCCTCGTCCCAGATCACCCGCTCGATCAAGCCGGCGGCGCGGCCACCGTACTCCCGCGGCCAGGTGATGCCGACCCAACCCGCCGCGTGCATCGTCTTCTGCCAGGCGCATCGACGCTCGAATGTCTCCCGATCAGCCGCCACGCGATCATCGGCCGGATCGTCCAGACAAAGCTCGGGGGGAAGATTAGCTGCCAGCCACTCGCGGACCTGATGGCGAAACGCCTTCTGCTCGGAGGTGTACTCGAAGTCCATGGTCCTCCTTCACGCCTCGAGCCGCGGCCGCCACTCGATCAGTCGAATCGGGGTCGGGTCCCATCCCGAGCACGGATTGTAGAGCTGGGGGCAGTTGGAGATAACGACGAGCGCGTTCCGCTCCGCCCGTAGATCGACGAAGTCGCCCGGTTCGGACAACCCCTCCACGATCTCGGTGGAGCCGTCGGGACGCACGGGGACGTTCATGAAGAAGTTGATGTTGGCGACAATGTCACGAGGGCCGAGCCCGTGCTCGGCCAGGGCGGTCATGAAGTTGCTGCGACAGCTGGACGTCCCTTGGATGCCATAGCGCAGGGCGTTGACCTCGGTGCTGCAGCAGCCCCCGACCGTGTCGTGATGACCCACCGTATCCTCGGTCACCGTCATCAGCACATCGCCGAGGTCGGAGACGAGCCGACAGCCCGCCCCTACGTAGATCGACCGATTGATCTTGATCGTGTTGGCCGCGTTGTACCGATTCTCCGCGTTCGCCGTGTCGTACACGAGGAAATCCACGGCTTGCTGCCCCTCGAGGTCGATGATCCGGAGGTGATCACCCGCCCCGAGCCGGCACGAAAAGGGCCCGGGCTCCACCACCCGATCGTTGCGCACGGTGCCGGCGATCTCGAGTGCCTTCGCGAGCTTGAGGGCGCCGACCCGCGCCTTGAGATCTGCCGCCCGCCGCCGCGAGGCAGCTCGCTTCTCCGCCGCCACCGCGCGGGCATGGGCAGCCCGCTCCTCATCGGAGACCGCCTTACCCTCGAGAAGAATCCCCGCCATATGCACACCTCCTGCGCCGCACGATCGTCACCGTGTTCCGGGAGCCACCGCCCGCAAGGTCCGCCGATACGCCTCCCCGTCTGGCTCGTTGAACACCAGGCGCACCTCATGCACGCCGGCATCGAAGAAGGTCTGGATCTGATCGCGGCACTGCCGCGGGGGGCCGATGATCGTCATGGCGTCCACCATCTCGTCGGTGACCAGCTGGGCGGCGCGGTCGCGCTCCCGGCCCTGATAGGCGTGGCGGATGCGGTCAGCCTCGGCGCCAAAGCCGATCCGGTGCATGTACTGATGGTAGAAGACCCCCATGCCACCGATGTAGAAGGCGATGTGAGGACGCTCCCGGTCGCGGGCGGCCGCGACATTGTCGGTCACGTAGATCGAAACCTGGGGCGAGATTGTGAGATCCCGCCACGAGCGCCCGGAGGCCTCGGCGCCCGCCTTCAGATCGGTCAGCGCCGCCGCCATGCGCGAGGGCACCAGGAAGATCGGCAACCAGCCGTCGGCCAGCTCGCCCGTCAGACGCAGGCTGGCGGGACTGAGGGACGCGATGTAGATGGGCAAGTCCGCGCGATAGGGGGTCAGGCGCAGGCGAAACCGCTTGGTCTTGAAGAACTCTCCCTCGTGGTCGAGCGACTCGCCGCGAGTAGCCTTGCGAATGATGTCGATATACTCACGCAAGCGGGTCAGCGGCTTCTGAAACTTCTCGCCGTGCAGGTCCTGGACGACCAGCTGACCGCTGGTACCGAGGCCAAGGAAGAAGCGCCCCTCGGACATGCGGTCCAGATTCAGAGCGGTCATGGCGAGATTGGCCGGCGAGCGGGCGAAGACGGGCACGATGCTCGTCCCGATGCGGATGCGTGAGGTGACCGCAGCCAGCTGGGCGAGCGAGGTGACAGCGTCCTCCCCCCACGATTCGCCCATGCTGAGACAGCTATAGCCCAGCTCCTCGGCCAGCACGGCGCTGTCCCTGATCTCCCGCCACGACATCCCGGGAACGCGCAGGCCCATGATGCCGACGTCACCCATCCCTCTGACCCCCAGTCCCGCGCGAGTATACCTGACCGTCGAGGGCCCGTTGAAGCAGCTCCCGTCTGATCGGTATCTCGACTGGCTCCACGCCAGCCGCAGCCAGCGCGTCGGCCACCGCGTTGGCGATCACGGCCGGACCGGGGACGGCCGAGCCCTCCCCCGTTCCCTTGAGACCGAGCGGATTGAGGGGCGTGGGAACATCGCAGCTGGCCACATCGATCCACGGCACACCATCGGCGCGCGGCAGAGCGTAGTCCATGAGAGTGCGCGTGAGAGGCTGGCCGATCTCATCGTAGATGACTTCCTCGCCGAGCGCCGCCCCGATGCCCTGGACCGCACCGCCCTGTGTTTGCCCCTCCACGATGCGCGGGTTAATCTCGTGACCGGCGTCGTGCACGGCGTGGTACGCGAGGACTGACACCGCGCCGGTCAGGCTGTCGACCTCGACCAGCGCTGCGTGGACACCGGATGCCCAGGTCACCCGCTCGGGGCTGTAGTAGCAGGTGGCGCCGAGAGATGGCTCGCCCAGAGCCCGCACGACGTCGGGCCGCGCGGCCAGCGTGGCCAGCTCGGCCAACCCGAGCGTCCGACCGGGTGCCCCTCTGACGTGCGCACCTGCGTCGGCAATCACCACGTCGGCCGGATCACACTCGAAGGCCACGGCCGCCACTCTTCGAGCCTTGTCGCGAACGGCGTCCGCGGCCCGGGCCACCGCGGTGCCCACGATCACCGCCACGCGGCTGGCATACGTCCCGGCGCTGGCGGGGAAACGCGCGGTGTCTCCTCCCACGAGGCTCACGGAGTCAAGGGGCACGCCCAGACGATCCGCGCAGATCTGGGCCAGGGTCGTTTCGTGGCCCTGGCCCTGGCAAGGTGCCCCGACAATGACGCACACACGTCCGTCGACCTCGACGCGGACAAGCGCACCCTCGTGGGGGCCGATGGCCGTGGCCTCGTTGTAGGCAGCAACCCCCACGCCGAGCAGCCGACCTGCGCGCCGGGCAGCGCCTTGCCCGGCGCGGAAGGTCGCGTAGCCGATGCGCTCCAGGGCCGTCTCGAGCAACTTCGGGTAGTCACCCGAGTCGTGGATCATCGGCATTCCGTCACGATAGGGGAGCTGACGGTCGTACGGCATCTCGGCCGCGCCGATGAGGTTGCGTCGGCGCAGCTCGACCGGATCGAGACCGAGCCGGCGTGCCGCAATATCCAGCAGCCGCTCGGCCACAAAGGTCGCCTGGGGGCGGCCGGCTCCTCGGTAGGGTGCACTCGGGACCTTGTGCGTCACCACCACGCGGCCCCGGCACCGGAACGCCGGGATGCGATAGAGCCCGACCAGGTGAGCGGCGGTGACCCCGGCCACCACGGCGCCGCGCGGGAGATAGGCGCCGGCGTCGATCAGAAAATCGTCGGCGAGGGCGAGAATCCGGCCCTCGCCGTCGAGAGCAAGGGTGGCGTCGTGAAGCTGGTCGCCGGCGTGCGTGGTGCTGACGAAGCTCGCCTCGCGCGTGTCACACCAGCGAACCGGGCGGCCCAGCCGGCGGGCGAGCGCGGCGACGATCAGCTCTTCAGGGTACACGGGCCCCTTCGTGCCGAAGCCCCCGCCCACGTCGGGGGCCGTGACCCGGACCACTTCGAGGTCGAGCTTCAGGGCTTCGGCGAGGCGCTGCCGCACGCCGTAGGGCATTTGCGTGCTCGACCAGAGATGCAGCTCGCCGGTCGTGTCGTCCCAGCGCCCGACCACCGCACGCGGCTCCAGCGGCAGCGCAGTGAGACGACCACAGCGGAAGCGCTGGGTCACCACGAGTGCGGCCTCCTGCAAGGCCATCTCGAGATTCCCCGTCTCCAGGGCAACGGTGGCCGCCACATTGGTCTTCCAGTGGTCGTGGACGAGCGGCGCGTCCGGCTCGACCACCCGGGTGAGATCAGCCGCCGCCACCAGGGGCTCGTACATGACACTGACGACCTGCGCGGCGTCAGACGCCCGGTAGGCGTCGAGGGCGACCACCACCGCCACCGCCTCGCCCACGTGTCGCACGAGACCGTCCGCGAGCGCAGATTGCCGATAGAGCTTCACGGGCGCGGCAGGAACGACAAGCGGAGGCAGCGCACCACGCAGCTCGGACAGATCGTCGAGCGTGAACACACCGAGCACTCCGGGCTCGTGGCGCGCCGCTTCCGCATCGATCCGGAGAATACGGGCGTGGGCGTGGGGGCTACGCACCACGACCATGTGCAGCGCGTCTCTGAGGCCCAGATCGGCCGTGTAACGGGCACGACCAGTGAGGAACCGCAGGTCTTCCCGGCGGCGAACGGGTTGACCGATCATGGGGTAGGCTACCGCGGGGCTGGCGCCTCCGTCCAACCAGGCGCCTTGACCCGATGACGGTCTCCTTGTATGCAGAACGAGTGTCGAGTCACCTCGTCCTGACCAACACCAGGCTCATCGATGCCGTCACGCCGCGTATCGCCGACGGCGCCACCATCACCATCGAGGGGGATCGCATCGTCGAGGTCGGGACGCCGAGCCGCTCGCCGGCCGCTGGCGCGCGCGTCATGGACCTCAAGGGAGCCTACGTGCTCCCCGGCCTGTGGGACGCCCACGTCCATCTCGAGTGGCCCCGCATCCCCCAAGCGGGCGTGCCTGAGCTGACCGCTCAGTACCTGGCTAACGCCCAGCGGGCCCTTCTGGAAGGCGGTATCACGGGCATGCGCATGGCGGGGACGCCACACTTCATCGACGTCGCGTTGAAGCGCGCGTTTGATTCAGGCCAGCACGTCGGCCCGCGCCTGCTCACGTGCGGATGGTTCCTGACCACCACCGCCGGCCACGCCCTGGGCACGGGATTCGCGCTGCCATGCGACGGCCCGCTGGGGTTCGTGCGGACCATCCGCGAGCACATCCAGGCCGGCGTCGATCACATCAAGCTCAACCTGACGGGCGGCATCATGGGCCCCGAGTGGGATCGTCACTGGCACTCGTTCTTCACGCCGGAGGAGCTGGAGGCTGCTTTCGCCATCTGCCGCCAGCGCGGCGTCAAGGTCATGGCCCATGCGGCCAGCCCCGAGGCGGTCAAGACGGCGCTGCGCCTGGGCGCGCACTCGGTGGAGCACGGCTACATCATGGACGACGAGTGCCTCGCGCTCTTTGGGGAACGCGGCGCCTGGTACGTCCCCACCCTCGGGATCACGCACTTGACACCGGACCAGGCCACCACACGGTGGGAGAAGCAGTGGTGCGAGCACCGCGGACTGACCCCCGACCTGATCAAGCGAGCCGAGGCCGCGATGGGCGAGCACCGGACGTGGTTCCGCCGGGCGCTCCAGGCCGGGGTCAAGATGGCTCTCGGTTCCGACGTCCGCCCGGTCCGCGAAGGCGCCCTCCTCGAGCTCGGGCTGTGGGTGAAGAGTGGGGCCACCCCGTGGCAAACCCTCCAGGCCGCAACCAAACACGCGGCGGAGGCCGGCGGCGTCGGGCACGATGTCGGGACCGTCGAAGCCGGCAAGCGGGCCGACCTGATCGTGGTCCGGGAGAACCCGCTCGATGACATCGACAACGTGCGCACGCTCGAGCTGGTGCTCAAGGACGGCCGGGTCGTGGCCGACCATCGCGTCCATCCCCCCTGACGAGCGTCCGGCTCACGAGGAGGAAGTGACATGGCCCTCACCCAAGACGGTCGACTGCTGGCCATCGACACGCCGCTCGGCCAGAACGTCCTGGTCCTGCAGGAGCTGACGGGGACCGAGGGCCTCTCGCAGCTCTTCGCGTTCACCCTGGACCTGCTCGCCGAGACCCCGTCCATCCCTCTCGAGCGAATGATCGGCCAGCGCGTGACGATCCGCATCGCGCGGGCAGGCGACGGAGCACGGGGGTTCAACGGCTTCGTGAGCCGCTTCGCACTCGGCCGCCAGGAGGACTCGCTCGCGCACTACCAGGCGGAGATCGTGCCCTGGCTCTGGTTCCTCACGCTCACCACCAATTGTCGGATCTTCCAGAACCTGACCGTTCCCGAGGTGATTACCCGCGTCTTCCAGGATCATGGGTTCACCGACGTGCGGCTGGCTCTCGAGGGTCGCTTCGAGCGGCGAGCGTGCTGCGTGCAATATCGCGAGAGCGACTTCGCCTTCGTCTCGCGCCTCATGGAGGACGAGGGCATCTTCTACTTCTTCGAACACGACCTCACCAGGCACACACTCGTTCTGGGCAACACGCCGGGGGCCCATCCCCCGTGCCCCGGGCAGCCCCGAGCTGGGTGCGACTTCACGCCGGGCGCCGGAACGCGGGGCGATGTGATCACCGCGTGGCAGGTCGAGCGTGAGATCAGACCCGGCAAGTACGCGCTCAGCGACTTCAACTTCGAGACGCCGAGCACGAGCCTGACGGTGGGGGTGGCGAGTGCCGCGAGCGGGCCCGGAGCGCGCTTCGAAGTCTACGACTACCCTGGTGACTACCGGACCCGGCCCCAGGGAGAGCGGCTGGCGAGGCTCCGGCTCGAGAGCGAGGAGACGGCAAGCCAGGTGGCAACGGGTGCCAGCACCTGTCGCGCCTTTTCCCCTGGCTTCCGCTTCGATCTCCGGGGCCACTACCGTCCGGATCTCGACACGAGCTATGTCCTGGTGGGGGTACGGCACTCGGCTTCGGCCGGGAGCAGCCACCTCTCGGGTCCAGTCCCGAGCCTCGAAAGCTACACGAACCAGCTCACGGCCGTGCCCCTGGCGGTACCGTTCCGACCGCGCCGGACGACGCCTCGGCCGATCGTCCCGGGCCCCCAGACGGCCATCGTGGTCGGAGGGGCCAGCGACGAGATCCTCACCGATCGCTACGGACGCGTGAAGGTTCAGTTCCACTGGGACCGCGGCGGAGGCCATGATGAGAACAGCTCGGGCTGGATCCGGGTCACCCAGCCGCTCGCCGGCAAGGGCTGGGGTATGGTGGCCGTCCCGCGCGTCGGACAGGAGGTCGTTGTCGAGTTCCTCGAGGGCGATCCCGATCAGCCGATCGTCACCGGGCGCGTCTACAACGCCGAGCAGATGCCGCCCTACGCGCTGCCCGAGCACCAGGCCACCACCGTGCTTCAGACCCGCTCGACACCGACGGGGGACGCCGGCGCCTTCAACGAGATTCGCCTCCAGGACACCAAGGGAAGCGAGCTGTTCTCGATCCGTGCCGAGCGAAACGCCGAGATCCTGGTCGAGCACGACAAGCTCGAGCGGGTCGCCAACCGCGAGACCATCACGATCGGAAGCGATCGCCGGGAGACCGTCGGCGGGGCCCACCGGGTGACGGTGGGCCGCTCGCAGGACATGGAAGTGGGCACCGATCAAGGAACGGCGATCGGCAGGAATCGGCGCGTGTCGGTGGCGGGTACCGACACCCTGCAAGTCGGTGGGGCGCGGGCGACGACGATCGGAGCCACCGACACGCTCAGCGCCGGCCGGAGCTTGACCATCACCGTCGGTGACCAGGTCGCCATTACGACAGGCCAGGCGAGCGTCGTTTTGAAGAAGGACGGCACCATCACCATCGAGGGGGCAACCATCACCCTGCGGGCGTCGGGCGAAATCATTTTGAAGGGGTCGAAGATAGTCCAGAATTGATCGGGAGAGGTGGCCATGAGCGTGTCCGGCATCAGACCCGGTCTCCGTAGGGAGCGGCAGGTCGTGGTGACGGAGTCGATGACCACGGCGCACGCCGGGGGCCGCCGCATCCTGACCGCGCCTTCGATGATCATGGAGATGGAATTGACGGCGCAGGAGGTGACGCAGCCCTTTCTGGCCCCTGACCAGACGACCGTCGGCTACGAGATCTGCATCCGGCACCGGCGACCGACACCGCTCGGAGAGCCCTTCACGGTGGTGGCGGAGCTTCGGGACGTCGAGGGAAGCCATCTGCTGTTCACGGTCGAGGCGCGCAACTGTCGCGAGCAGATCGGCGAGGGCACACTCCGGCGGACCATCGTTCGTCTCGGCGCGCTGGGCTGAGCCAGGGTGATGCAGTGGCTGGGGATCGACGTGGGCGGGACGTTCACCGACGTCGTCATCTACGACGAGGACAGAGGCACACTCACCCTCGGCAAGTCGCCGACCAACCCTTTCGATCCGACGGCTGGGATACTCGAGGCGCTGACCCCCCTCGCCGTTGATCTAGGCGCGACGAGCCGCATCGTGCACGGGACTACCATCGGCACCAACGCCATCCTCGAGCGCACGGGCGCGCACGTGTGGATGCTCACCACCCGCGGCTTCCGCGACACGCTCGAGATCGCCCGGACCAACCGGACCGCGCTCTACGATATGCGGGCCAGGAAGCCGCCCTCACCGATCCTCCGGTCTCGGGTGGTGGAGGTGAACGAGCGGCTCCTGGCGGACGGTACCGTCCGCCAACCACTGGTCGACGGCGATCTCCGCGATGCGCTCGGGCGTATCCGCGCCGCCTCTGACGGTGAGGGCGCGGCCGCCCTGGTCATCGGCTTCCTGCACAGTTATGCGAACCCTGCCCACGAGCGCATGGCGGCCCAGGCGGCCCACCTACTGTTGCCCGGCTGGTTCGTCTGTACCTCGGCCGAGGTCCTGCCGGAGCTGAGGGAATACGAGCGGTTCAGCACGGCTGCCCTCAACGCATACATCGGCCCCAAGGTGGGCGGCTACCTGTCGCGTCTCGGTGAGGCCCTGGCCGGGCGTGGCTACGCGGGCCGCGTGTACATCACCACCTCGAGCGGCGGCATCATGAGTGCCGACCTGGCCGCTCGCTTTCCCGTTCATACCGTCCTGTCGGGGCCGGCGGGTGGGGTGGCGGCCGCCGTGAGCCTGGGTCGATTGGTCGGCTGCCCGAATCTCATCACCTATGACATGGGCGGCACCAGCACGGACGTGTGTCTCGTGGAGAATCTCGAGCCCTCACTCACCACCGAGCAACACATCGCCGGCCTCCCGAACCGGACGCCGCAGATCGAGATCAGCTCGATCGGAGCAGGCGGGGGCAGCATTGCCTGGCTGGACGCGGCGGGGGCGCTCCGGGTCGGACCGCGCAGTGCAGGCGCCACGCCCGGCCCCGCCTGCTACGGACGCGGGGGCACCGAGCCGACCATCACCGACGCCAACATGATCCTGCAACGGGTCGCGCCCGAGGTTCCGCTGGCCGGCGTGATCAAGCTCGATGAGACGCTGGCCCGGCGCGCCATCGGGGATCTGCTGGGCCGGCTGACCGGACTCTCGGGCGAGGCGGCGCTGGCCGAGGGCATCATCCGCATCGCGGTGGCGCGCATGGTGAGCGCCATCAAGGAGATCTCCATTGCCAAGGGCCACGATCCCCGGGACTTCGCATTGCTGGCCTACGGCGGCGCCGGGCCCATGCACGCCGCCTTCGTGGCCGAGGAGCTGGATATTCCTCGCGTCATCATCGCGCCGGCTCCCGGCAACTTTTCGGCCTTCGGAGCGCTGATCTCCGATCTGCGACGAGACTACGTGCGAACCCGCCTGCTACCGACAAGGGGTGGAGCACTGACCGAGGTCGAGCGCGTTTTCCACGAGCTCGAGCGAGAGGCGCGGGCAGATCTGGAGCTGGCCGGGATCAGCGCCGAACGAATCACGTTCTCGCGAGGTCTCGGGATGCGCTATGTCGGCCAATCGTGGGAGCTGCTGGTCAAGATGCCCGCGGATCCCGAAACCATGGCTGCCCTGGACACGGCCTTCCAGCAAACACACCAGCGCCGCTATGGCCACGCCACCGACGGCCCCGCCGAGATCGTCAATGTGCGGCTGACCGCGATCGGAGCGATCGCGAAGCCAACCCTTCCCCGCCAGGCTGGCCGGGAAACGCTGGCGGAGGCTCGGCTCACCGTGCGTCCGGTCGTCTTCGGCGGCGCGCATCTGCCGACTTCGGTATACCGTCGCGACTGGCTGCCCGAAGGAGCGCCTTTTGATGGTCCAGCCATCGTTGAAGAAATGGGAGCCACGACGGTCATTCCACCCGGCTGGTCGGCGTCGGTGGGAGCATGGGGTGAGATCACGCTGACGAGGAGAAGCGTATGAGGCTCGCGGGCAAGGTTGGCCTGATCAGCGGAGGGGCGCGGGGGATGGGCGCGGTAGAAGCGCGTCTGTTCGCGAAAGAAGGGGCGCGGATCGTTCTGGGCGACGTCCTCGAGACGGAGGGCAAGACCGTGCAGGAAGAGATCCGGGCCGCTGGCGGCGAGGCGACCTTTGTCACCCTCGACGTCACCCGCGAGGCGGACTGGGAGCGCGCCGTGTCGACGGCCGAACGCCTCTACGGCCGGCTCGATGTGCTCGTGAACAACGCGGGCATCGGGGGCGGACATCGTATCGAGGACACGACCCTGGAGCAGTGGGAGCGCACCATGGCCGTCAACGCCACCGGCGTGTTCCTCGGCACCCGCGCCGCCATCCCGGCCTTGCGTCGGGCCGGGGGTGGGTCGATCGTCAACATCTCCTCCCAGCTGGGATTGGTCGGCACCGACAACTCGAGCCCCCAGTACCAGGCCTCCAAGGGCGCCGTCCGCCTGCTCACCAAGGCCACGGCCATCCAGTACGCGAAGGAGCGCATCAGGGCGAACTCCGTTCACCCGGGCCCGATCGTGACGGCAATGACGGAGAGGCGGCGCGCGGATCCCGAGCAGCACCGGCTCATGCTCTCGCGCATCCCGCTCGGACGTTACGGCCAGCCGGAAGAGGTCGCCCTCGGCGTTCTCTACCTCGCCTCCGACGAGGCATCGTTCGTGACCGGCAGCGAGCTGGTCATCGACGGCGGCTGGACCGCGCAGTGACTCTGGTTAGCGCGTCAGCCGAGCGTATGGAGGAACGTCGAGACCTTCACGATGCCGGCCGTGCCGAACCGGCGGAGCTTCAAGAGATGAGGATCGCCGCTCACGATGAGGTCGGCCGCCGCCGCCTCGGCGCATTCGAGGATCCGATTGTCGGTCGCATCACGCACGACCTCGAGGTGTGCCACTGTCCTTACGACCTCGGCCACGCGGCTGATCGATTTGACGGCTCGGGTGACGACCGCTCCTTCCCACACGAACTTGGTGCGCAACTTCCCGGCGAGCTCGGTCAGGATGGCGACGGACGTCACGAGCTGAAACTCCCGGACGATGGCTCGGTGGTACGCCTCTTCGCTGAGGCTCGACGGAATGACCAGGGCAGAGACGAATACATTAACTCACCACGGCGTGGTCCTCTACGATCCCGAGTCCGTCCTCGCACGGGAGCTGGCTGACGTTCGGCGGCGCATGGCCGAGCTGGGCTCCACGCGCGTCGATCTGCCGGACGGGAGCTGGTACTGGGATCTCAAGCCAGACTGGCGCCCTGGCGAGGTCGTCGACCTGTGACCAACGGCGAAAGGGCCGATCGTCTCGTCGGCGAGGCCCGTCAGATCGCCGGTGCCCTGGACTCCCTGACGACTCTCTCGCAGGAGCTGGCTCAGATCAGAGGGCCGGCCTTCTACCAGGAGACCGTCGTCAGCGACCTCCAGGCGCGCGACTGGGTCCAGCGCGTCGAGAGAGCTCTCCAGTTCGGCGAGGATTTGCTCAAGCGCTTGCGGAAGCCTGGGTGACAGTGACCCGGCTGACGAGCGCCCGTGCGACGATGGGATTTGGAGCTTAGCGGAGGCACCGCGATGACACACGTCGATCCCATCACCCTGGAGGTCATCTGCGAGGGGCTCATCGCCATCGTGCGCGAGATGCGGGCGACGGTCATCCGCGCTTCCTACTCGCCCGTGATCTGGGACATGGACGACTTCTCGTGCGCGCTGTTCGACCCTCAGGGCCAGATGATCGCCCAGTCCGAGGATCATCCGGGCCACGTGCTGCCGATGCCGTGGTCGGTGCGCTGCGCCATGGAGGACCTGGAAGGCGACCTTCGGCCGGGCGACGTGGTGCTCCTGAACGACGCCTACCGGGGAGGGACGCACCTGAACGACGTGACGATGCTCTATCCGCTGTTCGACGGGGGCGACCTGCTCATCTTTCCCGCCGTCCGCGCGCACTGGGCGGACGTGGGGGGCAGCGCGCCAGGCAGCTATTCCGGCCTCAACACGAACGTCTACCAGGAAGGCGTCCGCATCCCTCCCATCAAGATCGTCGAGGAGGGGCGACTCAACCGCGCGGCCATGGCCCTGCTCCTCACCAACATGCGGCTGCCCGAGGATCGCCAGGGTGACTTCAACGCCTCGCTCGGCGCCTGCCGGGTGGCGGAGACGCGCATCCGGAAGCTCCTCGCGCGCTATGGAAAGAAGACCGTCCTCGACTGCATCGCGCTGAACCTCGACCGCTCCGAGCGGCGCCTGCGGGCACGCATCGCCACCCTGCCCGACGGGGAGTACGTCTACGAGGACTACCTGGAGTATTACGAGAACGGCCGCTTCGATCCGGTTCTCATGCGCCTGACTTTGACGAAGAAGGACGACGAGATCGTCGCCGACTTCGCCGGCTCGAGCCCCCAGGTGCCGGGTGTCGTCAACTCCACCTTGGCCACCACGGGGGCCGGGGTCCTGGTGGCAGTCAAGGCGGTGCTCGATCCGGAGGGGCCGATCAACCACGGGACGTTCAGGCCCATTCGCCTACAGGCCCCACCGGCCTCAATCGTCGACGTGAAGCTCGATGCCCCGGCCGGTGCCCATGGCGAGGTGCGCAAGCGCGCGGTCTCGGTCATGCTCGGCGCCCTCGCCCAGATCGTTCCCGATCTGGTGTGCGGCGACCTGTGCGGCACCTCCTTCCCCAACGCGATCGGCGGCCGCCACGAGGGGCGGCAACGGGACTTCGTGTACTACGAGGCCCCCGCCGGGGGCAACGGGGCACACTGCGGGGGCGACGGACCGAGCGCCTGGGGCAACATCGACTTCGGGAACGTGCGGACGATTCAGTCGGCCGAAGCGCTCGAGAGCGGTACCCCCCTGATCGTCGAGCGTAGCGAGCTGCGAATCGACTCGGGGGGCGAGGGGACTACCCGTGGCGGGCTCGGCCTTCGGCGCGACCTGCGCCTGCTCTCGGGCGAGGCGCGTTACTCGGTCCTGAGTGATCGGGCGGTGGTGCCGCCCTTCGGTGTGGGTGGCGCCGGGCCGGCGGCGCCGGTCAAGGTCTCCGTCATCCGGGATGGTACTGAGATCGATCTGCCGACGCCCGGCAAGGCGACCGGACACCCGATCGACGCCGGCGACATCGTCAGCATGCGCTCGGCTGGAGGTGGTGGGTTCGGTGATCCCCTCGAGCGTGATCCAGCGCAGGTGCTGGACGATGTGCGGGCGGGCTACGTGTCATCCACGCGCGCCCATGATGGGTACGGAGTTGTCCTCACCGTTGGCGGTGACGTGGACGCAGATGCCACACGCGCGCAGCGGGCGGCCCTCGCCGTCCGCCGGCGCCGCCTTCCGGTCAAAGCCGACGAGCGCGACGCGTACGAGGGCAAGCGCGGCAAGCATCGTGTCTTGCGAGTGACACCCGGTCTCGCGCAGAGCTTGGAGCTGAAGCCGGGTGACCTCGTCGAGCTGCGGGGACGGCATCCGGCGCCGCTCCGTGCCTGGATCAGGGTGGACCCGGCGGCGCCCGATCGCGAGGTCGTCCCGCTCGACGCGATTGGCCGCCGTATCCTGGGCGTTCAGCCGGGCGATACGGTCGAGATCTGCCGCCTGGCCATGCCGCCGATCCCGGGCGGCCTAGTCACCGGCTGATGCGCGGGACGCTTCCAGCGGCTCGTCACGGAAGACCTCGCAGAGGTAGGCCCGGTGGGGAACGGAGCCGCTGATCGGATCGACAGCGGCGTTGCCGATGAGGAGATTGTAGTTGGCGCCGTCGGCGCTGAGCGGATCGTAGGCGGGGGCGCCGAGGGCGTCGCAGCCTTGCCACCAGCCGTGCTGGCCGCACACGACCCGCGGGTCGAGGCTCTCGTTGAAACGGGCGCGGGCCCGGATTCGTCCATCGGGCGTCTCGATGACCACCCAGTCGCCGTCGGCGACGTCACGGCGGGTAGCGGCCTGCGGATGGATCTCGAGTTGCGGATCGCGTACCAGGCGTCGAAGGGCGGGTAGTCCTCGGTGCTGACTGTGGCAGAACTCGGGGAGCTTGGCACACGTCAGCACGAGCGGATAGCGCACGGCGAGCTCGGGCCGGCTCACCGGTCCTACGAGCGGCTCCACGAACTCGGGTAAGGGCGTGTAGCCGTGCTCCAGGAAGACCTCGGAGTAGATCTCGACCTTGCCGCTTGGAGTTGGAAACCCGATCGCCCTTCCCGCAGCCTCCTCCGCGTACTTGCGATGGCGAAGCGAGAGGGGCACCCGGATGCCGCGCGGGGCGCTACGTAGCGCCTCGAGGGTGAGCCCGGACGGGGCGAGCTGATGCCGCCACGCCGCCTCGACGTCGCCGTTCCAGAAGTGCGCACCCAGGCCAAGCCGGGTCGCCAGATCGAAGACGATGGCGGTGTCGGACCGGGCCTCGCCCCTCGGCGCCACCACGCGCGGGCGGAGCTGGACGAGCGACTCGGCCTCGGCGCTGACCTCGAACCCGATCTTGAGGTTCTCGTGCTCCCAGGCGCTGCTGACCGGAAGTACGATGTCGGCCAGGGCAGCCGTCGGCGTCATGAAGAGGTCCGCGTGGACGAAGAAGTCGAGGGCAGCAAGGGCGGCGCGGCCCCGCGCGACATCGGCGTGGGAGACGAGCAGGTTGGCGCCGAACCCGACGAGGCCACGGACACGATAGGGCTTACCCTCCAGGATGGCGCGGTACAGATCGTTGGACGTGATCCAGCCGGAGCGCGGTGGGCCCAGAGGGCGCGTGGCGACGCCGAGGGCTTTCGCACGCTGCGCGGCCGGCATCAGCTCGGCACCCGCGACATCCTTGGTCGGCACCTTGGGAAAGAGCACGTTCCCACCCGGCGCGTCGACGCTGCCAGTGAGCGCATAGAGCAGGCAAAGCGCCCGATCAGTCTGGGTGGCATTCGTCGACTGACCGACGCCCGTCCAACCGTAGTACGACACGGGCCGGGCCTCCCAGAGAAGCTGCGCTGCTTCCCGGATCTGAGCAGCCGGCACCCAGGTGATCACCTCCGCGCGCTCCGGAGGATAGCGTCGGCAGAGTTCGGCGTATCGCGCGAAGGCTGGCTGGCACTCGATATGACCAGTGGCCGTACGGATGCGGTATCTGCCGAACAGAGCAATATCTGCCGACGGCGACAGGTATCGTCCAGTCACCCGGTCGTAGGCGACCGGCCTCGCGGCCAGTGCATCCCAGGCGAGGCATCGACCTCTGCGCCCCTCGTCAAGGAGATCGCCCTCGGTGAGAAACCGACCCGTGTCGTCTCGGACCAGGAGTGGCCCGTTGGAGAAATCGCGCACGAAGTCACGATCGAACCATCCGGCCTCGATCATCGTCCCCGCGATGGCCAGGGCCAAGGCGCCGTCGCTGCCGGGGCGCACGCGGAGCCAGAGATCTGCCTTGGCCGCCAGCCCGGCGCGGCGCGGATCGACTACGATCAGGCGAGCCCCGCGCGCCCTGGCGGCCACGGCCCCGGTGGCATGCGTGAGCCACGACGTGCTCGGATTGTGACCCCAGTAGAGGATGCATCCGGTGCGCTCGAAGTCCGGCGCGGCGACCCCCCAGCCAAACGTGAACCGGCCCGCATGATCCTTGTGCCAGTTGCAGAGCTCCGTCCCGTAGCAGTTGTTGGGGCTCCCGAAGGCGTTCATGAGGCGGTCGATCCAGGGGGCGGCATCGGAGATGGCGGTGCCGCTTGGCGAGGTCACCGCGAAGGCCACGGTCTCGGGGCCGTTTGCCTCGGCCAGGCTTCGCAGGGTGCCCGCCACGACCGTGAGAGCCTCCTCCCATGTGATCCGCTCCCAGCCCGGATCGGCAAAACCCTTCGGTCGGGTACGGCGGAGCGGATGGAGCAGGCGCTCGGGATGCTCTACCAGTTGCGGTGCCGCCCGGCCCTTGGCGCAGAGCGCCCGCCCGGTCGGGTGCGCCGGGTCGGGCTCGACGGCCAGGAGGCGTCCATCCTCGATGACGGAGACGCATCCACAGCGCGAACGACAAAGCGCGCAGTAGCCATGCACTCGCTGGGTCATCGGGGGGCCATCGTCATACGGACAGATATCGCCCTTTCAGCTCGGCCTCGCGGCGCTGGAACTCGACGGCGGGGCCAGCGAAGACGACCTCGCCTTTTCCGAGGACCAGCACGTGGTCGCTGATGGCCAGCGCCATGCGGGCATTCTGCTCCACGAGCAGCAAGGTCACCCCCTCGCCCTTGAGGCGCATCAAAAGGGTTCCCAGCTCGCGGACCAGCCTCGGCGCCAATCCCTGCGAGGGCTCGTCGAGCATCAGCAGCTCAGGGTTCCCGGCCAGGGCACGGGCAATGGCCAGCATCTGCTGCTCTCCGCCCGAGAGGCTCCGGCCTCGCTGCCGCCAGCGCTCGCGCAGCACGGGAAAATAGTCGAGGATGCGGTCCAGAGTCCAGCCGGCGCTGCCGGGGGCTGTTCGCTGGGCGAGGCGTAAGTTCTCGCCGACGTCGAGCTGGGGGAAAATCTGACGGCCTTCGGGCACGTAGCCGATGCCGAGTCCAAATACGCGGTGTGGAGCCTGGCCGGTGATCTCGCGGTCCTTGAAGCGCACGTGTCCCGTCCGGGGCGGGGTGAGCCCCATGATGGACCGGAGCGTGGTCGTCTTGCCGGCCCCGTTGCGACCAAGGAGCACCGTGATCGCACCCGGAGGCACCGTGAAGGACACCCCGCGCAGCACGTGGCTCTTGCCGTAATACGTCTGCAGAGCCTCGACCGCCAGGAGCCCCCTCGCGGGCGAGACCATCACTCCCCGCCCCCGAGGTAGGCCTTCTGTACCTCCGGATCGGCCCGGATCTCTTCAGGCGTTCCGTCCGCGATGAGCTGACCGAAGTGCAGCACCGAGATGCGCTGCGCGAGATCGAAGACCACATCCATGTCGTGCTCGACGAGCAGGATAGTGAGGCGCCGCTCCTGCGCAATCTGTCGAATCACGGCCACGGTAGCCGCGGTGTCTTCGGGAGACAGACCCTGGGTTGGCTCGTCGAGGAGGAGCAGCTCGGGATCCTGGGCCACGGCCATGGCGATTTCCAGGAGCCGCTGATCGCCGTGAGGTAGTGTAGCGGCCGGCTCATCGGCGCGAGCCCCGAGGCCGAGGAAGTCCAGGCTCTCGCGGGCGCGCCGGGCGGTCGCGTGTAGTCGGGAGCTCCCGCCCAGCAACTGGAAGTTTCCCCCACTCTTCAGCTGCACGGCCATGCGCACGTTCTCCAGGACGGAGAGATCCGGGAAGATGCTGGTGATCTGAAACGTCCGGGAGATGCCGAGCCGGCAGCGCGCCGGGGCAGCCAGCGAGGAGACTTCGTCGCCCCGAAAGAAGATCTGCCCGGCTGTCGGCGTCAGGAGCCCAGAGATCAGGTGGAACAACGTCGTCTTGCCCGCGCCGTTCGGGCCGATGATCGCGCGTAACTCACCCGCCCCAATGGCGAGGCTCACCTCCGCCACGGCCTGCAGAGCGCCGAACGCCCGGCCGAGCCCGCGTGTCTCCAAGATGGTCATCCGCGCGCCTCGATCCAGCGGCGGGCCGTGCCCACCAGGCCTCCAGGCAGGAAGATGACGATGAGGACGAACACCACGCCGGCGAAGATCATCCAATGCTCGGTGTAGCTCGAGAGCACCTCCTGGATGAGGATGAACACCATGGCCCCGAGCACGGGACCGATGAGGGTGCCGATGCCTCCGGTGATGACCATCATCAGGGCCTGACCCGAAAGGACCCAGAACATTACCTCGGGTGAAGCGAAACCCCGAAAGGGTGCGAAGAGAGCGCCGGCCAGCCCGGCGAAGAAGGCGGCGATGACGAAGACAACCACCTTGAAGGGGCGCGGATCCTGGCCGAGGCTGGTGAAGCGATGCTCGTTCTCGCGGATGGCTTGCAGGGCCCGCCCGAAGGGCGAGCGCACGAGGCCGCGACAGGCGAAGAGCGAGAGCACGACGCAGGCTGCCACCAGAAAGTAGTAGGCGCGCGGCGAGGCGAGGCTGGGGCCACCCCAGAACAGCGTGGTCTTGGGCACGCCGGCGATGCCGTCCGAGCCGCCCGTGAGCTCCCGCCACTTGTAGGCCACCGTGTAGAGGAGCTGGGCGAAGGCCAGGGTCAGCATCGCGAAGTAGATACCTGTTGCCCGCGTGGAGAACCAGCCGACGGGCGCCGCGATCAGGGCGGCGAGCACGGCCCCGGCCGCCAAGGCCACCGGCACGGGTGGCGCCCAGTGGATGAGCAGGAGGGCGCTACCATAGGCGCCGAGGCCGAAGTAGGCGGCATGGCCAAAGGAGACCATGCCCGTGTAGCCGATGATGAGGTCGAGCGACAGGGCGAAGAGCCCGAAGATCAGCAGATCCGTCAGGATCGAGAGCTGGTGGCGAGCAAGGACCCACGGCAATGCTGCGAGCACGACCAGCGCGGCTAGGCTGCCGACGCGCCCGAGCGACCGCATCTTATTCCTCTTCTCCGAACAGTCCCCACCGCCAGAAGATGAGGATGGCCCCCATCACGGCATACATGATCACCATGGCCGCCTCGGAGACGTAGAAGCTACCCCACGTCTGCGCCGCCCCCACGATGAGGCTGCCCACCATGGATCCGACGACCGAGCCCAGGCCGCCGATGACTACGACTACGAAGGCCTCGACGATCACGGCGATGCCCATTCCGAGATAGGCGGTGGTCATGGGAGCGGCGGCGGCGCCCCCGAGACCCGCCAGCGCGCAGGCGGCGCCGAAGACGAGCGTGCGCACCCGCGCCACGTCGGCGCCGAGGCAATCCGCCATCTCGCTGTTCTGGGCCACCGCGCGCACGACCAGGCCTGCACGCGTTCGTTGCAGGAAGAGCCAGAGCGCCACTCCCACCAGCAGACCCAGCCCCACGAGGAAGAGACGGTAGCTCGGATAGACGATCCCGAGCATCTCCACCGATCCCTGGAGAAGTGGCGGCGGTTCCACCCCCTTGGCGGTGGGACCGTAAATTACTTTGAGGCTCTCTTCAAGGATGAGGGCGATGCCGAAGGTGAGGAGCAGCTGGTAGATGGGAGGACGGCGGTAGATGAAGCGCAAGGTCGACGCCTCCAGGGCGGCCCCCAGTAGTCCGACCAAGGGTGGTACCACCAGCAAGGCCAGCCAGAAGTGGCCCGACAGCGCCACCGCCGTGAAGCCCAGATAGGCGCCGATCATGTAGAAGACGCCGTGGGCAAAGTTCACCACGCGCAGGATGCCGAAAACGAGGGTGAGCCCAATGGAGACGAGGAACAGGAGCCCGGAGAGCGCGAGGGCATTCAGGGTCAGCTCGACGAGCAGGGCCGCCGACACGGCCGCGTCCTCTCCGGACTCCGACCCTTCGCTACGCGAAGTCCTCCGAGCGACACTTCGGCGTCACCCGATCACCCGGATAGGTGGCGAGGATCTTCGGAATCAGGTGCGGATAGTTCGGATCCTTGACGGCCTCCACCATGAAGCCGGGTTGCTCAGCCTGGTGATCGCATTTGCGCATGAAGAACGGCCCTTCCAGACCCTCGTAGCGCGAGTCCTCCCAGGCCTCGATCACCTTCTCGACGTCGTCGGCGGTCCCCACCTTGGTGATGACTTGAGTCAGCCATTCGAGGCCCTCGTAGGTCTCACCATCGAACATGTCGGGGTAGACCCCGTGCATGGCCTGAAACCGTTTGACGAAGTCTTTGTTGCGGGGAGTATCGACCGTGAAGGGATAGCGTGAGCTGCCGATGGTGCCGATCATGGCCTCGCCCACCGCCTTCATGTTCTCGAGCTCCACGATCTCCATGACGAGCCGGACCTCGCGCGTAAGCCCGAACTGGGCCGCCTGCTTGATGAAGATGGTGGCGTCCTGGCCGGGCATCACGATGTAGCAGGAGTCGGCCCGCGCTTGCTTGATCTTGGAGATGTAGGCGGCGAAGTCCTTGGTGCCCACCGGCGGGTAATCCTTACCGACGATGTCCTTCTTGGTGGCCCCGATCTGCTTCTCGAACGTGGTCACCCCGTCGCGCCCCCATGCGTAGTCGCTGCCCAGCGCGAAGAAACGCTTGAGTGACGACTCGGCCAGGTAGATGCTGACCACGCGGGCGCCCATGGGCCCGCTGGTGTTGATGCGGAAGAAGTAGCGGTTCCAGGCCTTGGCGGTGAGCGAGCCCGCCCCGTTGATGGTCGACATCAGGATGACCTTCCACTCCGGACACTTGGCGGAGACGGCCAGCGCCTCCGAGGACAGGACGGTCCCCGTGAGAAACTTGACGCCGTCCTTCTCTACCAACTTCTGTGCCTTGCGCACAGCAGTGGCCGGATCAGCCGCGGTGTCCTCGTAGATGAACTCCAGAGGCCGCCCGAGTACCCCGCCCTTGGCGTTGACCTCCTTGCCGAACAGCTCGCACGCCCGCTTGGCCTGGATGCCATACTGAGCGTTGCCGCCCGACAGCACCGTGGGTAGGCCGATCTTGATGGGCTGCTGCGCGTAGGCGCGGCGCAGGAAGACTGGCGTGGTGAGTACGGCGCCTACGCCCACACCCCCCACCATTCCGAGCTTGAGGAAATCTCGACGAGCCGTGTCCATCCTCGTTCCTCCCCCTCTCCGCGACCTTCGGCGCCGCGGTGAACCGGCCTGATTATAGGCCGAAGGCGTCCACGAAGAACCTCACCACCGCCCGCTCGAGGTAGTGAAGGCCGAGGGGGGTCATACCCAGGAGGAAGGCGGGCCAGTGTCGGTAGCCGAGCCGGATCTCTTCCGAGGGCGTGAGCATGTCACGCAACCCATCGCGCGAGCGCTTTGGGATACAGTCGTCGACGGTGGCCTCGACGTAGAGCGTGTGGCGATCGCCGTTCACGTTCGGCATGAGGGCAGGGTTGATGGCGTCCGAGACAGGCCGGATCTTGCTCTTGAAGGTGTCGAGACTCCAGCCGAAGCGCGTCATGATCAGCTCTCGTACCCGGCTCACCTGGGCTTCGCGGCAGAACGCGAACACCTCGTGCAGATGAGCGCCCCCCATGAGAAACGCCCCCGCCGACAGCCGGCTGTCCTCGGCCATGGCCACGGCGGCGATGGTCGCGCTCAGCGAAAATCCCACGATGCCGATCCGCGTGGGATCGGTGGTCGGTCGGGTCACCGCCCAGTCGACGATGCGCCGGACATCCTCCGCCGCCGTTCGATACCGTGCCGTCGACTCCGCGATGGTGGTTCGCCAGGCCTCCTCGGTGGCGGCCTGGCGTAGACCGTTCCAGTCGGTGAGGTCGTTCTCCGCCTCGATGAGGACCACGTTGATGCCGAGCGGAGTCGGCAGGGACGCCAGAAAGCGGGACATCGACCAGGACGGATAGGCCGAGCTTCCATAGATTGGCACCACGATCACCAGCGGGGCTTGGGCCTCTCCGCGCTGGAAATACCAGCCCGTGACCACGTTGCCCGCTTGACCATTGTCGCCACTCGACGGCATGGTGAACGAGTACGTGTCGTGCTCTCCCTCCCGGCCCAGCGCGTGTGGGGTCAGGACGAGGGAAGGACGGGGAGAGTTTCGGGCGAGATCGGTGGCCAGGGGGGGAGCGGGGCCGTTGACCCGGGTGGGGTGATGAATCCGCTCGTGCGTGGCATCGACGCACCCAGCCAGGGCGAGAATGATGGCTAACCTCGCCGTCAAGTGGCTCCCACGCACCGTTCCTCTCCTGGGCTCCGTGTCCACCCGGCTCGGTAGGCCCGCAACCCCATTCTAGCCACAATTGCCGCTCGCCAGAATCACCGCTTGCGGCCGCGCTACGGATATCCTAGGGTGCGGGTCCCGCCATCATGACCCGAGTCCGGTGCGAGGAGATCAGCAAACGGTTCGGCGACGTCGTCGCCCTCGACGGCATCGACCTGGACATTGGGCCCGGCGAGCTGTTCTTCCTGCTTGGACCCAGCGGGTGTGGAAAGTCTACCCTCCTCCGTCTGATCGCCGGGCTCCTGGCGCCGACGAGCGGCCGCATCTGGTTCGACGATCGTGACGTGACCGCGCTCGGAACCGAGCAGCGCAACGCCGTCATGTGCTTTCAGAGCTACGCGCTGTGGCCGCACCTCAGCGTGCGCGAGAACATTCGCTTCGGGCTCGACGTCCGAGGACTGGCACGGGCCGAGCAACACCGGCGCGTGGACGAGATTCTACAGCTCGTCCAGATGGCGCCGTACGCTGCCCGCAAGCCGAACGAGCTGTCCGGTGGTCAGCAGCAGCGGGTGGCGTTGGCCCGCGCGCTGGTGGTGACGCCCGCCTGCCTGCTCCTCGACGAACCCCTGTCCAATCTCGACGCCCGCTTGCGGCTGGACATGCGAAGCGAGATCCGACGCATCTGCAAGGAGTCGGGCGTTACCACGATCTACGTCACCCACGAGCAGAAGGAGGCCTTGAGCATGGCCGACCGGGTGGCGATCCTCGACGGTGGCCGCATCCAGCAGATCGGCGCGCCGCGTGAGGTATACCAGCGTCCGGCGAGCCGCTTCGTGGCCAGCTTCATCGGCGAGACCAACCTCCTCACCGCCCGCGTGGCCGGAGCCGACGGGGGCCGCGCCGAGCTCTCCACCCCCCTCGGTCGCCTCACCAGCAGCACGCTGCCCGCGGAGCCACTGGCCGCCGGTGACGAGGTGACGCTTTCCATCCGCCCGGAGTGCGTCGCGCTGGACGTTCCCGACGATGCACCCAATGCCTTCGGCGCGCTCGTGCGCGATAGCGTATATCTGGGAGAGATCGCCCAGCACCATATCGTGGCCGGGCCGGCGGGAGCCACTCCGACCGACGGCACCGTGCTCAAGGTCTTCGAGCTGAACCCGAGACGCCTCGGGCGAATGGATCAGAACCAGCGCACGGCCGCCCGGGTAGATCCGAAGGACGTTGTCGTCCTGCGCCGATGACGCGGGCCGGTCTGCGCAATCTCATCGTGGTGCTCCTGGCCGCCGCCGTCGTCGCGCTGCCCTTCACCGTGCGGCGCGAGGACACGACGACGGCCTGGGCCAAGGGCGATCCGCTCCTCGTCATCATCGGACCTCATCACGAGGCCATCCGCTACGAGTTCGAACGCGGCTTCTCCCGCTGGCACCAGCGGCGACACGGCGCCCCCGTCCGCATCGACTGGCGGAACATCGGCGGGACCACGGAGATCCTTCGCTATCTGGCGAGCGAGTTCGTGGCGGCCGGCCAGGCCTGGTGGCGGCGGCAGGGTCGGCCGTGGCCCGCTGGCGCCGGCGACGCCATGATCGCCATGCGGCCGCCGGCGGCTGCCCGCGGCGATCTGGTGGCGATCTACGAGGCATTCCGGGGCGTCGACGACCCCCGTCAGGTGTCGGTCGGGATCGACCTCTTGTTCGGCGGAGGCGCCTACGACCATTCGGTCGCGTACCGCGCGGGCCTCACCGTGGCGCCCTGGCCTCATGATCAGACGCCGCCCCTCCTGTTCACGGCCGCCGACGGGACGGTGCTCGTGCCCGAACAGCTGAGCGGCGAGACGTGCCGGACAGCCACCCTGTTCGGCAACGCCGCCAGCACGTTCGGGATCGTCTATAACGTCGATCGGCTCCGCGCCCTCGGCGTTCAGATTGCCCCTGCCCTCTGGACAGACCTCGCCGATCCGATCTATGCGGGTACTATCGGCCTCGCCGACCCCACCAAGAGCGGATCCAGCGCGAAGGCCTTCGAGATGATCATCCAGCAGCAGATGCGCGAGGCCGCCACCGCGGCCGGGTTCGACGCTTCGATCATCGCCCGCTTCGAGGGGGAGATCGACGCCTATGCGGCACGCCAGGGGCGAAGCTATCGACGCGGTGATCTCCCGCCGAGTGTACCGGCCGCCTACCAGGAGGCACTCGAGCGGGGCTGGCTCGCCGGGATGCTGCTCATCCAGCGCATCGGCGCCAATGCCCGCTACTTCACGGACTCGGCGGGCAAGGTCGCCATCGACGTTTCCATGGGCGACGCGGCGGTCGGCATGGCCATCGACTTCTACGCGCGATACCAGGCCCAGGTGACCGGCGGTCCCCTGGGAACCGCGCGTATGGTCTTCGTCACTCCGGTCGGCGGCACCAGCGTGAGTTGCGACCCCATCGGGCTCCTCCGGGGCGCCCCCCACCGCGCCATCGCGCTCCGGTTCATCGAATACGTGCTGGGCGAGGAAGGCCAGCAACTATGGACGTACCTTCCCGGTACCCCGGGCGGACCCGAGCGCTACGCGCTGCGCCGTCTTCCCGTGCGACGCGACTTCTATCCGTCGCCTGTGCCCACGATCAACGCGGCGTTCGAGCGCCATCAGCGCTACGCCGCCGACGACCTGGGCAGTCCGTCGGTCGATCCCTACCAGGTCGCCCAGCACTTCACATACTACCCACGCTGGACAGCGCGGCACTTCGGGGTTCAGCGGGAGATCATCCGGGCCATGTGCCTCGACAGCGGCGAAGATCTCCGGGCGGCGTGGCTGACCTTGCGGGGGCGTGGTCGGCCGGACACCATCCTGATGCGCGCGCTTCCCACGGTTACCCTCACCAACCGCCGCACCGGTACGGTCGAGAAGGTTCCGCTGACGTGGCGGACCGCTCCCGACTTTCCCGAAATCTACGACCCTCTCGAATATCTGCGGGAGTGGACGGCCGCCTTCCGTGCCAGCTACCGCGCTGCGGCCCACGCCAGGTCCTCTCCCCAGATGTTCGGGGCGCGCTGAGGGCGATTGCCATGCGTCGCTCTACGGCGTGGCTCGTCAGCATAGCCACCCTGGGCATCCTCGGCGTTACCCTCTTCTGGCCGCTGGCCTGGGTGATCCGCGGCGGGTTCCTGGAGGAGGGCCGATTCACCCTGCGCTTTCTGGTCGGCGTCTTTCAGAACCCCATCTACGTCGAGGGTCTGGTCCGAAGCTTCTGGATCGGGGTGGGAACCACGACACTCGTCCTGCTGATTGCGGTGCCGCTGGCCTGGATGGCCAACCGATATCAGTTCCCGGGAAAACCTGTCTTTCAGGCACTGCTCCTGGTCCCCATGGTCTTGCCGCCTTTCGTGGGAGCCATCGGCTTCCAGCAGATCTTCGGAGTCTACGGCTCGTTCAACGTGCTTCTTGCCCGCTGGACGACGCTTGGCCCGATCGACGTCGTGGGGCAAGCCGGCTTCTGGGGGGTGATCACCCTGGAGGCGTTGTCACTGTACCCGGTCATGTACCTGAGCGTGGCGGCCGCACTCGGCAACGTCGATCCGGCCATGGAGCAGGCCGCCGCCAATCTCGGCGCCTCCGGCCTCACTCGCTTTCGCCGGATCACCCTCCCCTTGATCATGCCGGGCCTCTTCGGGGGCGCCACCATCGTGTTCGTGTGGGCCTTCACGGAACTGGGGACGCCGCTGATCATGCAATACACGCGGTGCACGCCGGTTCAGATCTTCGACGCCCTCAAAGAGATCGGGACCAACCCATTCCCCTACGCGCTTGTCTTCGTGATGCTGGCCGCGAGCGTGCTCCTGTATGCCCTGGCCCGGGCTCTCGTGGGCGGCCAGGTTTACGTGCTGCAGGCCAAAGCCACCGTCGCCGCTGCTCCGGTGGCCCTTGGGCGCGTCGGCCGCGTGGGCGTACCCCTCGCGTTCGCGACGGTGACGTGCGCGGCCATCCTTCCACACCTGGGTGTCGTCCTGACCAGCTTCGCGGTGCCGGGCAGCTGGTACCGTTCGCTGCTTCCCCTAGCTTTCACGGTGGAGAATTACGCCGACGCCCTCGGCCATCCCCTGACAGTCCTCAGCATCAAGAACAGCCTCCTCTACGCCTCGCTGGCCGTCTGCCTGGATCTCGTCCTCGGCCTCGCCATTGCGCTCGTCGTCGTCCGGAGCGATCTCCCATTCCGGGGCGTTCTCGACACCCTCGCCATGCTGCCGCTGGCCGTGCCGGGACTGGTGATGGCGTTCGGATATCTGTCCGTCAGCGCCTGGCTGGCGCGCCTGGACGGTGTGAAGGACAGTGTTCTCCTACGCCAGCTCGTCGACGTGCAGACCAACGCGACCCTCTTCTTGGCCCTGGCCTACGCGGTCCGGCGGCTCCCCTACATGGTGCGCAGCGCGGTGGCGGGGCTGCAGCAGACGAGTGTCACCCTAGAGGAGGCGGCGGCCAACCTCGGCGCGCGGCCCCTCACCACCCTGCGCCGGATCACGCTACCGCTGATCACCGCCAACATCATTGCGGGGGCCCTCCTCGCCTTCGCCTTCAGCATGCTGGAGGTCAGTGATAGCCTCATGCTCGCCCAGCGCCAGGATAACTACCCGATCACGAAGACCATCTACGAGCTATTTCAGCTGATCGGGACGGGCGCCTATGTGGCAAGCGCCCTCGGCGTGTGGGCGATGGTCTTCCTGGCCATCACCATCATCGGGGCCAGTGCGATCCTCGGCCGCAAGCTCGGCGCGCTGTTTCGCGTGTAGGGCGCGTCAGGCAGACGGCAGGAGGAAATCGACGACCTCGTAGCGATCGGTGGTGACGGTGGCGCTGGTCGCGGTGGTGGTGGCTGCCTGCCGTTGTGCACGAGTGTGCTCGCTGGCACGCATCGCGTGCTCGCTCTCCCACAGGGTCACGATCAACCCCTTGCCGCCCTGCCGATCGACGAGCCAGTACACGGCCTTGAGGCCAGGATCCTGCGCGATGCTCGGTTTCACATGCTCACGAGAACGGACAATCCAGCGCTCCAACTCGTCGGGCGACGCTTGCCAGGTCCCTATGCGGGCAAACATGAGTATCGGTACCCTCGATGTCAGAAGATCGTTCGTGTCATGCCCCCGTCCACGGAAATAGTGGTCCCGGTGATGTAGCCCGAGAGCTCCGAGGCGAGGAACACGACAAGATTGGCGACCTCGTCCGCCTCCCCCGCCCTGCGCAGTGGCACGCCTTTCAGGATGTCCCGCTCGGCTTCCTCCGGTGGCACGCCCTTCGCCGCACCCCATTTTGTGAGGATCCCTTCCCAGCGTTCGGTACGGATCGGTCCCGGGTTCACGCCCGTGACGAGGATCCCGTGGGGGGCACCTTCGTCGGCGAGCGCCTTGGTGAAGTTGAGGAGCGCGGCGTTGGCGGCCCCGCCGATCATGTAGTTCTCCATGGGCTGGACACCCGCGATGCCGATCACGTTGACGATGCGGCCGCCGCCTCGACGAATGAGGTGGGGGAACACCTCACGGGCGACCCGGATGTAGCCGAAGAGCTTCAGCTGCCAGCTGTCGAGCCAGGCTTGGTCGGCCAGCGAGAGGAAGGGGCCGCCTTGGGCGGCACCGGCGTTGTTGACCAGAACGTCGACGCCCCCGAACCGGCCCAGAGTGGCCCGCACCCAGCCCTGGATGTCCTCCGCCCGGTTGAGGTCGGCCGGGCAAGCCAGGCACGTGACGCCATGCTTGCTTTCGATCTCGCGAGCTACCGCGCCGAGCTGAGCCTCCCCGCGCGCGCAGAGCGAGAGGCCCACGCCCTCGGCAGCGAGCTTCTCGGCGACCGCGCGCCCGATGCCCTTGCTCGCGCCCGACACCATGGCCACCTTTCCGCGGAGCCCAGTCTCCATCTCGTCCTCCCTGCCTGCCGAACGGGCGGCGGGCTCGATTATAGGCGGCCGGCCCCGCGTTGGGGGAATGGAGCCAGGCCGGGCGTGTGACAGTCACCGGTGCATTGACTTCACAACCTCGGGCCGACGCAATCGCCGAGCGTATGATCGCTACCAGCTAGGCACAGTCAGGAGAGGGCTATGGCGCAGGCGAGGCAAAATCGTGGGAGGAGGACACCGCGCGTGAGGCCAGCAACCCGCGCGGGCGCGGGCTGCGCGCCGAGGCAGGGGACGTTCGCGACAGGGCTGGGCCGGACAGCCGCGAACTGCGTCCCCCTGACCCCGACCAGCTTTCTGCCGCGCACGGCGGCGATCTATCCTGAACGCACGGCGATCGTCTATGGCGATCGCCGCATCACATACCAGGACTATCACGCGCGCAGCCGGCGGCTTGCCTCGGCACTGGCAGCACGGGGCATAGGCCCGGGGGACACGGTCTCGGTGGTACTGCCCAACGTGCCGGCGATGCTCGAGGCCCACGAGGGTGTGCCGCAGCTCGGCGCGGTGCTCAACGCGATCAACATCCGCCTCGACCCCCGCACTATCGCGTACGTCCTCGACCACGGCGAGGCGAAGGCGCTCATCACCGATCGAGAATACTCGGCGACGGTGAGCGCGGCTCTTCGCCAGCTCGGCCGGCCCTTGCTCGTGATCGATGTCGACGACCCTCTCTACCGCGGGCCCGGCGAGCGCCTCGGTGAGACCGAGTACGAGCAGTTCCTCGCCGAAGGGTCGCCTGACTTTGATCCTGCGCCGATCACTGACGAGTGGCAACCCATCGCCCTCAACTACACGTCTGGCACCACGGGCCGGCCGAAGGGCGTGGTCTTTCATCACCGTGGGACGTACATGGAGACGATTGGCCACATCCTCGCGTGGCACCTGCCTCCGGGATGCGTGTACCTGTGGACCCTTCCCATCTTCCACGCCAACGGCTGGTGCTTTCCGTGGTCGGTCGCCGCCATGGCGGGAACCCACGTGTGCCTGAGGCGGGTGGACCCCGCCCTGATCTTTCGCCTCATCGCCACCCACCGAGTGACGAACATGGTCGGGGCGCCCACGATCCTCAGCATGCTCGTCAACGCGCCGGCGGAGCAGACGGTGCGCTTCGAGCACGTGGTGGACATCCAGACGGGCGGGGCCGCTCCCCCCGCCAAGATCATTCGAGCCATGAGCGAGATGGGTTTTCGTGTCCAGCACATCTACGGGCTCACCGAAGTGCTCGGCCCCTCGACGCTCTGTGCCTGGCAAGACGCGTGGGCTGCGCTCTCCCCGGAGGAGCAGGCGGCCCGCCAAGCCAAACAGGGCGTGCGCTATCACGTCGTCGACGGCCAGATGGTCGCCGACCCGTCGACACTGGCACCGGTCGTTCCCGACGGCCGGAGCACGGGCGAGATCATGCTGCGCGGTAACACCGTCATGCTCGGCTACCTGAAGGACCCGGCGGCCACCGAGGCCGCCTTCGCGGGCGGCTGGTTTCACACTGGCGACCTGGCCGTCCAGCACCCTGACGGCTACGTCGAGATCAAGGACAGGCTGAAGGACATCATCATCTCGGGCGGCGAGAACATTGCCTCGATCGAGGTGGAGGCAGCACTGCTCAAGCATCCGGCCGTCGCCCTGGCCGCGGTCGTGGCGCGCCCGGACGAGAAATGGGGCGAGACTCCGTGCGCCTTCGTCGAGCTGCGGCCGGGAACGCAGGCGACGGAGGCGGAGCTGATAGCGTTCGCCCGTGATCATCTCCCGCGCTTCGCGACGCCGCGGACGGTGATCTTCGGGCCGCTGCCGACCACCGCCACCGGCAAGATCCAGAAGTACGAGCTGCGCGCCCGCGCGCAAGCCCGGGAGTCGGCAGACCCACCCGGGTCTGGCTGAGTACGGGCTGCGATACTATCAAGGCGCTATGGGTCTGGCGGCCCACAGGCGGGCGAGCAGTGGCGACGACCCGCCCAACCTAGGACCGGGTTCCGTGAGAACCCCAGAGGAGCGCTGCGATGAGCACGATTCACGGCATCGGCGCGGTGCGCGCGCATTTGGGCAAGCTTCCGGCGCCGGAAACCATGACCATTGCCGAGCGCCGAGCGCAATACGACCGGGCGGAGAAGGTATTCGCGCTTCCGACGGGGATGGCGGTGGAAGCGGTTCAGGCCGGCGGCCGGCCGGCCGAGTGGCTGCGGACGCCGACCTCACGCGCCGATGCCGCCCTGCTCTACCTGCACGGCGGCGGCTACGTCATCGGTTCAGCCCGCTCGCATCGGCACCTGGCCGGGGCCATCGCCGCGGGGGCGGGGATCGCGTGCCTGTTTCCTGACTACCGGTTGGCGCCTGAACACCCCTTCCCGGCCGCGGTGGACGATGCGGTCTCGGCATATCGATGGTTGCTGGAGCGCGGGGTCGAGGCCCCACGCGTCGTCATCGCCGGTGACTCCGCGGGCGGCGGTCTCGTGGTGGCCACCCTGCTGGCCCTGCGCCAGCGTGGTCTGGTCCTCCCCGCCGGCGGCGTTTGCATTTCCCCCTGGGTCGACCTCACGTGCAGTGGAGCCAGCTATGAAACCAAGGCCGCCCGTGATCCCATCGTCAAGCGTCAGGGCGTGCTCCAGATGGCGCAGCACTATCTCGGGAGGGCTGATGCGGAGACGCCTCTGGCATCCCCGCTGTTCGCGGATCTCTCTGGGCTCCCCCCGTTCCTGATTCACGTGGGCAGTGACGAGGTGCTGCTCGACGACGCCACCCAGCTCGCCGCGCGCGTGCGCGCAGCCGGGGGCCAGGTCGAGCTCGAGGTGTGGCCGGACATGATCCACGTCTGGCATTGGTTCCTGCCGTGGCTGGATGAGGCCAAGACTGCCGTCGACGGTATCGGCCGTTTCATGCGGGCGCGGCTCGGCTGACACGGCGGGGCAACCATGTCATACCGGACGATCCAGGTGCGCCGCATCGCCGGCGCGCTCGGCGCCGAGATCGAGGGCGCAAGGCGCTCTACGTCAACATCGCGCACACCGCCCGCTTCGTGGACATGACCGAGGAAGAGAGCGCCTCCCTGCTCTCCTACGTCGATCCGCGGAGCAAGCTCGTCATGGTGAACACCGCCGTGAGCAAGCCGGGCCTCGATCTCTTTTCGCTCCAGGAGATGGGCGCGCTCTGGACGGCGCTGGTGCGTCAGCTTGGTGGCGATCGTCCTTGAGGTCGTGACGATGATTGTGTATCAAGCCTGCCTATTTTGCGTGCACCGGTCGGCCTGCGGTCGCCGGTGAAGCGAACGTTCGGCGGAGGAAGCGATGATGGATGGAGACTGTGGTGACGATCGCCTGTGATCTGTTGCAACGACACCTCCAAACGCTCGTGGGTGACCCCCCGCAATGGCAGACGCTGATCGCCGACGATGTTGTGTGGGAACTGGCGTACGCGCCTGCGCTCGGTCATCCGGCGCGGCTGTCGGGACGGGGGGACGTGATGCGCCACGTCGCCTGGTTTCTCGGAGCGGTGGAAAACTTCCGCTTCTTCAACGTCCGGCTTTACGCCTTTGCCGATCCCCAAGGCGCCGCTGCCGAAGTGAAGGCGGAGGGGCTCGTTAAGCCGACGGGACGCATCTACCGCCAAGAGTACGTGATCTTCTTGCGTGCCGCCGGCGGCAAAATTGTCTTCCTACGCGAATATTTTGATCCCGTGCGCGCGGCCAAGGCGTTGGACGTCCCGATCGTCGGCCTGGACTCATGAGAGCGGGCGGCACCGGTCCGATATTGACCGGCTGCAGGCCCGAGCCGCCGCCGAACAAGGCGCTGCACCTCCTTCCGTAGGCGTACTCATCCCACGCCCGGGCGCTTGTGGCCGAGAGTCGGCCATGCCACAATTCGCCGCGGACGGACCTTCCTCGGTAAGGGATGTTCCCCCGCGCCTCCCAGGAGGTCGTCCCGCTCACCATCAACGAAGAGGGGAGATGCCACCATGATCCGAGCCGTATCCTATGCGCTCGCCCTTGGCTGTGCCCTGGCTGGCCTCACTGTGAATGCGGGGGCGCAGCATGACGGCCCGCCCCTCAAGATCGGGTATGCCATCTCGCGCACCGGGCCCTTCGCGCCGGGGGCCCAGGCCACGCAGGAGCCCAACTACATCCTGTGGGCCGAGCAGGTCAACGCGGCCGGCGGTCTGAACGTCAAGGGTCACAAGCGCAAGATCGAATTGATCAGCTACGACGACAGGAGCGAGGTGGAAACGGCCGTCCGCACCTTCGAGAAGCTGATGACGACCGACAAGGTGGATCTGATCCTGCCTCCCTGGGGCTCGACCATGAACTTCGCGGTGGCCCCCTTGGCCAACCGGCACGGCTATCCGGTGCTGGCCCCCACCGCGCTCTCCATGAAGCTCGTCGAGATGAAGCTGCCCTACTTCTTCTCGATGCTGCCCCAGGCATACGTGCTGATGAACGCCACCGCGGACCTGCTCGCCGCGCGGGGTGTCAAGACGGTGGCCGTCATCTACATGGACGACCTGTTCGGGCTCGAGAACATCTCGGCCCTGGAGCCGGCCCTCAAGGCCAAGGGTATCGAGATCGTCGAGAAGAAGAGCTATCCGCTCGGAGTCAAGGATCTCTCACCGGTGCTGCGCAGCATCAAGGACAAGAACCCGGACGCCTTCGTCGGCCTCACCTATCCGCCCGATACGATCCTGGCCAGCAAGCAGTCGAAGGAGATCGCGTTCAACCCGCGGGTGTTCTTCACGGCCGTCGGCACTGCCTTTCCCCTCTACAGGCAAGTCATGGGCGCCGACGCCGAGGGCGTGACCGGCATCGGTTCCTGGAGCGTGAAGACGAGCCCTGGGGCCAAGGCGTACTTCGAGGCCCACGTGAAGCGCTTCCAGAAGGAGCCGGATCGCTGGGCCAGCGCCCACGCCTGGGCCGGCCTGCAGATCCTCCAGCAGGCGATCGAACAGGTCGGCGCCGACCGCAAGGCAATCCGCGACTACGTCGCGGGCGGCGATCACCCGACCATCCTCGGTCCCCTGCGCTTCAAGGGCTCGGAGATCCAATTCCCGGGCACGGTCAGCCAGTGGGTCGCCGGTGACTTCGAGGTCGTGTGGCCGGCCGACCGGGCCACCGCCACCCAGGTGATTCCGAAGCCCGCGTGGAAGTAGCCGCGTCGCCGATTCCCGGCGCATCATGAGACTGTGGATCGAGCTGGTCGTTTCCGGCTTGATCACCGGGGGCATCTACGCCCTGGTCGCGATCGGGCTGAATCTGCAGTACGGGCTCATGCGCATTCTCAACGTATCGCACGGTGAGTTCCTGATGCTGGGCGCCTACCTCACCTATTGGGCCCACCTGGTGACCGGGCTGGGCCCCTTGGCATTCCTTCCGGCTGTGCTGGGGGGATTGTTCGTCGTCGGTCTCCTCATCCATCGCCTCTGTTTTCGGCGCCTGGCCGAGACGACGGCGGAAGTGGAGGCGTTCGAGGCGCGGAGCCTGCTGGTCAGCTTCGGCCTCATGTTCCTGGTCCAGAACGTCGCGCTCCTGATCTGGGGGGCCGATCTGCGCGGCTACCAGTACCTGGCGGAACGAGTGTCGCTGCTCGGCCTGGAGTTCACCCAAAATCGGCTGGTCGCGTTCGCGGGGGCACTCGGGCTGAGCCTGGGCCTCATCCTGATCCTCAGGACGACCTTGCTCGGCAAGGCGGTGCGTGCGGTGATGCAATCCCCCACGGGCGCCCTCCTCGTCGGCATCGACGTGCGCCGGTTGCACCCGGCCGTGTTCGGCTTCGGCCTCGCCTTGGCGGGGGTGGCCGGGGCGCTGCTGTCGATGGTCTTCGAGATCTCACCCTCCATGGGGGAGCCGTACACGGTCACTGCGCTGATCGTCATCACCCTCGGCGGCTTCGGAAGCATTACCGGTAGTCTGCTCGGGGGGCTGCTGCTGGGTGTGGTCGAGGCCATGGGCATGCAGCTCACGAGCCCCTCGCTCAAGATGGTGCTGTCGTACGGCGTCTTCATCCTCGTGCTCATCACGCGCCCCAACGGCCTGTTCGCCCGCTGATGCGGGGCCGAGGGCAGGTGGCCGGGGCGGCCGGCATCGCCGTGGCCGGCGCCCTGCCGTTCTTGCTCGAGGACTTCCTCGTTTCCCTCGCGCTGTCGTGCCTGATGTACGTGGCGCTGGCCAGCAGCTGGGCGATGTTCTCGGGCGCCACCCGTTATGTTTCGCTCGGAACCTCGGCCTTCTTCGGACTGGGCGCCTATGTCTCGGCCTGGGGCCTGAGCGTCCTGCCGTGGCCGCTGGTGGTCGCCGGCGGCGCCGGAGTGGCGGTGGCCTTCGCGGCGCTAGCCGGCGCGGCCATCCTGCACCTGCGCGGGACCTACTTTGCCGTTCTCACCTTCGGCCTGAGCGAGCTGGTGCGCCACGCCATCACCTATGGCGAGAAGCAATACGCGGGAACCGTGGGGCGCGTGCTCACCGTGGTGCCGTCGAACACTACCGTCTACTACACGGTGCTCGCCATCGCCGCGGCAGCCGTCGCCACCACGGTGCTGGTGCGTCAGAGCCGGTTCGGGCTCGCCCTCAACGGCATCGGCGACGACGAGCAACGCGCGCAGACGCTCGGGGTGCCGACGCGCTGGGTCAAGGTGGCCGGCTTCGCCACCAGCGCGGCTTTTGCCGGCGCCGTGGGCGCCGCCATGGCTGTGCGCTGGACCTACATCGATCCGGCCGCGGTCTTCAACCCGTTCATCGGGCTCCAGACCGTGCTCATCGCCATCGTCGGCGGCGCCATGAGCCTCGGCGGTCCCATCATCGGCGCCATTGTGTTCAGCCTGCTGGCCGAGTTTCTCCGCCTCCAGTTTCCTTACGTCTATCTGGTGCTTCTGGGCGTCGTGCTGATCGTCGCGGTCCTCTACCTGCCCCACGGCCTCGCTGGCCTCTGGGGTGGGCGCGCGCGCGCGCCCGAGCGTCGGGCGACGACGTCGTGACGACCATTCTGGACGCGCGTGGCATCGTCGTCCGCTTCGGGGGCCTGACCGCCGTCGACCAGGTCGACCTCGACGTTTCCGAGGGAGCCTTGGTCGGGATCATCGGGCCTAACGGCGCCGGCAAGACCACGTTCTTCAACGCCCTGTCCGGCGTGGTGCCTGCCACCGCGGGCCGCTTGATCATCGACGGCGCCGACCTCACCGGCAAGCCAGCCCACAGGTTCGCGTGGGCCGGTATCGCACGAACATTCCAGACCCCACGCGTGTTCGCCGGGATGAGCGTGGCCGAGAGCGTACGCTTCGGTCTCGAGTTCGCCGGACGGCGCCGCCGGCACCAACGCGCCGCGCTCGGGGATGTCCCGGCCATTCTCGGGTTTCTTGGCCTCACCGACCTCGCCGAGCGGCCGACCCGCTCGATCACCCCCGCCCGCCAGCGGCTGCTCGAGATGGGGATGGCGCTGGCGACGCGACCGCGCGTCCTATTGCTCGACGAGGTCGCGGCTGGCTTGACCGAGCTCGAGATCGAGAGCATGGCCCGCCTGATCCGGCGATGCCGCGACGAGCTTGGCCTCGCGGTGGTCTGGATCGAGCACGCCGTGGCCGTCCTGTTGCGCGCGGTCGATCAGGTCATGGTCCTGCATCAAGGCCGTAAGCTGGCCGAGGGAGAACCGCGAGCGGTCGCCCGCAACCCGGCGGTGATCGAGGCCTACCTGGGGACGGCGGCTGGGCCGGCGACCGGCGCCCCATGAGCGGCGCGCTGGTCATCCGCGATCTCGCGGCGGGCTACGGGGGCTTCCGGATCCTCGAGGCGTTCGATCTCGAGATCCGGCCGGGCCGAATCACCGCCATCGTCGGCCCGAACGGGGCGGGGAAGAGCACGTTGCTCAGGGCGCTGGCCGGCCTGTTGCCGCGCGAAGGTACGATCACGCTCGACGGCCAGTGGCTCCGCCCGGGCGACGCCGCGCAAGCCGTCCGCGCCGGCTTGATCATGGTCGCCGAGGGGCGCCACCTCTTTCCCCAGATGACCGTGATGGAGAACCTCCAGCTCGGCGGCTGGCTGCTGCCGCGCAGCGAGCGCGCCGGGCGCGTGGAGCGCGTGCTCACCCTCTTTCCCAGGCTCGCCGAGCGACGTCACCAGCTCACGCGCACCATGAGCGGCGGTGAGCAGCAGATGGCGGCCATCGCCCGGGGCCTCGTCGGCCGGCCGCGCCTGCTCATGCTCGACGAGCCCTCGCTGGGACTGGCCCCCCGGCTGATCGATGAGGTCTTCGGCATCGTTCAGCGCGTGCGCGAGGAAGGAACCACCGTCCTCTTGATCGAGCAGAACGTCGCCCGAGCCCTGACCGTCGCCGACGATGCCCACGTTCTCGAGCGCGGCCGCCTGGTGGCCAGCGGCGGCGGCGCGGACGTGTTGCGTTCGAGCCTGGTACAAACCGCTTATCTCGGTGACGGGGGACGCCCAGCGTGAATGGCGCGCCACACTCGCTCCGGCGTGGCTGGCATCTCGATGTGCTCCACGCCCAGCTCCCACAGCGCATCGACGATGGCGTTGACCACGGCGCCCAGGGCCGGCTCGGTACCGTCGCGGCTCCGGAGGGGAACCTCATGAGGATTGGAGGGCACCGGGCGATGAGGGATCGGCTGCAAACCATCGGCAACAGCCTCCACACCGGTAAGCACCGCGAGAACCCCTGGCACCGACAGAGCCTCGACGACGTTGACATCGCGGATCCTGGCGTGGGCGTGCGGTGAGCGCACCAGATGGGCATAGACCTGGCCGAGCAAGCTGAAGTCATCGCTGAAGCACCCGCGGCCGACGAGCAGACGCGCGTCCTCCCGGCGCAAGACCGGCTTGCCGAAGCCCTGGCGGGCTGCGCGCGTGCGAGAATCGAGGAAGGACACCGGCAATCAGGTCTTCCGGGCCTGCTTGAGTCGCTCGCCGAGCGTCAGACCGAACCCCTGACCCTTCTTAGTGGCTTCCTGGAGATACGCCTGGGTCTCGGCGCGTTCCTCCTGGGCGAGCGCCTTCGCGCGCGAGAGGCGGATGCGCCGTCCACCCTCGGCGATGTCAAGCACGAGCACCTTGACCTCAGTTCCGACGGGAAACAACCTGCGGTGATCAGCGCCGGGGTTGGTACCCATCTCAACATTGGGGATCAGTCCAGTCTGGCCCGGTCCCAGGCGGACGAAGACACCAAAAGGCTCGACACGCTCCACCGGGCCCAAGAGCACGGCACCAACGGCTAGAGTGGACTCAACCTGCGCACCGGGCGCGGCATCCTCCGGGGCCAGGGCCAGCGCGATGCGCCGTTTCTCCGGATCGATGCTGACCACCATGACGCTCACCTCGGCGCCGGTCGCCGCGCCTTCTCGCAAGGCTCCTCCGCGATGGCGCGGGATCTCGCTGAGGTGTAGGAGCCCGTCCACGCCGGGCAGCAGTTCCACGAACACCCCGAAGGCGGTGGCGCGAACGATGCGGCCGCGGACGACCTGACGCTCGCGCAGCCGGGCGGGCACCTCCGCCCATGGATCGCCGGCGAGGGCTTTCAGGCTGAGCGTGATCCTTCGCGTCTCTTCGTCGGCCCGCAACACCTGCACGGTGACCGCCTCGCCGACCCGGAGTCGATCGGCGAGACGGCCCACCCGGGAATGCGACACCTCCGAAAGCGGGATGAGTCCCTGGAGACCACCAAGATCGACGAAAGCGCCGAAGTCGGTGAGGGACGCCACGGTGCCGTCGAGAATCGCCCCCGGGACGATCTTGTGCCGTGTCTCCTCCGCCGCCTTGGCCGCGTGCTCTTCGAGGATCTGGCGACGGGACAGGACGATGTTCCGTCCCTTCTCGCCATACGTCGTCACCCGAAACTCGAAGACGCGTCCGACGTACTCCTCACCGGTCTCCGTGCGTCGAAGGTCCATCTGCGAGAAGGGACAGAAGGCTCTGAGGCCGCCCACCGTCACCTGGTAGCCACCCTTGATCACCCCCGCCACTTTGCCCTCCACGGGGATGCCCGTCTCCGCCGCGGCCGCCAGCGCCTCGCGCGCCTGCGCCCCCAGGCGGAGCTTGTAAGAGAGGCGGACTTCGTTGCCCGTGGACACGACGGTCGCCTCGACCTCGTCGCCCACTCCCACCCGCAGGCGGCCGTGCTCGTCGGCCAGCTCGGCGGGATCGATCCAGGCCTCGCCCTTGCCGCCGACATCGACGAAGACGCTCTCCGCTCCGACGTGGATCACCCGTCCCTTGACGATCTGGCCGACCTCCAGGGCCGGTCGCGCTTCCTCGCGGGCGAGCAGGGCAGCAAAGTCCTCGGACGCTGGTGGCTCTCGCTCTTCACTCATGGCAGCCATTCTATGTGATCTGGCGTCTCGTCAATCTGGCGGCCGATCGCTGGCGTCTGAGGGGCCGCCTGGCCGGATACGCTATGCTACCGGAGCCGAGCGGCTTGGCCAGGCGCTCGCACCACGGAGGAAGCCATGTTCTTCGAGCTGCGTCAGTACCACATCCGCCCGGGACAGCGTGACACATGGGTGAAGTGCATGGAGGAGGAGATCATCCCCTTTCAGGTCAAGATGGGCATGGTGATTCTCGGGAGCTTCGTGGGCGAGGAGGACGAGGGCATCTACGTCTGGATTCGGCGCTTCGAGAGCGAGCCGGAGCGCAAGCGTCTGTACGACGCGGTCTACCAGAGCGACTACTGGAAGAACGAGATCGCGCCGCGGGTGCCCACCATGATCGACCGCGAGCAGATCAAGGTGACTCGCTTGATGGCGACCCCTCACTCGGTGATTCAGTAGTTGCTTGGGGGGGGCCTCCAACGGGGCCCCCCAAGCGGGACTATGGGCTGACGTGATGAATGAATCGCTGGGGGGGGTCTTCACCCCACTGGCTGACGAGAGCCTCGTGCGCGGGTAGCAGATTCGAGCCGCTTTTGGCATTCAGGCGGTCGGTGTCCGCCCACTGCTCATGGACCCGCCCCCACGGATCGCACCAGTAGTCGTACACCTGGCTGCCCAGCAGGTGCCGGCCGATCCCCCACATGTGCTCGTACTTGCCGAGCCGGGTCAGATACTCGTGATCCATGAACACCGCGTCGACGTCCGGCACCTCGAACGACATGTGGTTCAGGCCCGCCCGCTCGTTCATGACACAGAAGAGGGTGTGGTGGTCGACGAACTCGTCCCCGCAGTCGCAGCGGTTGAAAGAGCCGATGATGTTGTGCCGGTCTCCCACATACACGTCGTCGGAGCAGATGAATCCCAGCGTCTCCCGGAACCACTGCACCGTCTCCTGCACCTTCGGCGTCCCTAGCACGCCGTGCCCGATCCGCTTGATAGGAGCGGGGGCCTTGGCCAACCGCATCAAAGTTCCCGCTCGCCGCAAGGGCTCGGTGCCGGTGTTCATCGGGTCACGCGCGATCGGGATCGGTGGCAGCGCTTCGATCCCGTGCACGACCTCGATCTGGTAGCCGTTGGGCTCCTTCAGGCGGACCCGCCGGCCGCCGCCCGGCTCGTCGATCTCCTCCACCGCCGACGCCCCCGGCGCGGCGGCTACCCGCCGCAGATCGTCCTCGCTGGCCGCCCGGTAGGCAAACCCGACGAAGCCGGGGTCCCCCTTCTCGGTCACGTGGATGTGATGAAACGGATCCGTACCTCGCATGTAGAGGGCGCGGGGCGTTCGGGCCGCCCTCGTCATGCCGAAGTGAACGAGGAATTCCTCCATCACGTCCAGATCCGGCGCCCGCAGCCGCCCGTAGGCGAGGTCCTTCACCTTGATCAGTGCCATGGGTCCCCCCTTGGCCCTCAGGCCTTTCCCCTACCTTGCTGCTAGGCGGGATCGTATACCGGCTCGAGGACGATGAAAAGGGGCCAGGGCGCTTGCCCGACGGCGACGTTTCGCGATACCGTCTGGCCACAGGGGAGCGCCTGAGAGACGGCGATCCCTCCCATTCCCACGCTTAGCGGCGGAGGAGTCGATCATGAGAGGAACGTTCCCGATCGTTGCCGTGTCCGCGCTGATCCTGTGCCTGGCCGTCCTGGCGCCGGCGGAATCTGGCTGGAGCCAGGCGAAGCCGGAGCTGACGGTAGCCTTGTCGAGCTTCTCCACCGAGACGCTGGACCCCGCGCTGGGTGGTCACATCGTCAAGTACTACCTGTCGCTCATCTTCGACTATCTCGTGGGCAGCACCCCGGACGGCCAGCCGTCGCCGGCCGGCGGGCTGGCGCTGCGCTGGGAGAACTCCCCCGACTACAAGCGCTGGACGTTCCATCTCCGCAAGGGCGTCAAGTTCCACAACGGCGACGAGGTGACCTCCGAGGACGTGAAGTTCAGCCTGCAGCGTGCCACCGGCAAGCGCTCCACCACTGGGTACGCGGGACCGCTGCGCACGCTCATCCAGGACATCGAGACACCGGCACCCGACCGGGTGGTCATCGTCACCAAGGAGTCCACCCTCATCATTCCGACGTATCTCTCCCGGGCCCTCTCCACGGAAGGCATGGTGCTGCCCAAGAAGTACATCGAGGCCAATGGAGACGACACCTTCGCCCGCAAGCCCGTGGGAAGCGGGCCGTATCGATTCGTCGAGCAGGTCACGGGCTCGCACATCAAGCTGGCCGCCGTAGACAATCACTGGCGGATCGGCACCCCGAAGTACAAGGTGATGACCTTCAAACTCGTCCCCGAGGAGACTACCCGGATCGCCTTGCTGCGACGCGCCGAAGCGGATGTGGCCGACGTGAGCCGCGAGCGCGTCAAGGAGTTAGAGCGCGAGGCCTTCCCCGTCCATTTTCGCCGCGAGGAGGCCATCCTGTCGATGTGGTGGGTGCTCTCCCCCGATGGCTGGCCGCCCCCGGTGAAGGACAAGCGGGTTCGGGAGGCGATGAACCTCGCCATCGACCGGGCCGAGGTAGCCCAGGCGATCTTCGCCGGTAGCGCCGAGCCCGCGGCCATTCCCATGGGGCTGTCGTGGTCGTTCCGTGACATCGGCTTCAAGGTCACGCCGGAGATGGCCTACCCTCACGATCCCGCGCGGGCCAAGAAGCTCCTGGCCGATGCGGGCCACCCCAACGGATTCGCCCTCGACGTTTACGCCTACCAGCTCCCCGGTCTGCCCGAGGGCAAGGCCTTCGCGGAGGCGGTGGCCGGCTACTGGGAAAAGATCGGGATCAAGCCGAAGCTCATTCCGGTGGACTACCCGGCCTTCCGCAAGCTGTGGGTAGACCGCAAGGTCCCGACTGCGGTCGGCTACTACAACATCGCCAACCGAAACTGGATCGGCACCTATGCCCTGCTGGAAAAAATGGCCTACTCACCCTCGAAGCCAAACGATACCGCCAATGATCCCGAGATCGACGGCATGATCGCGCAGGTGATGCGCCAGACCGACCGCGAGAAGATCAACGCCCTCATGCGCAACGTCTACGCACGCCTGCGCAGCGAGCACTATGGCGTACCCGTCGTGTACCTCCACTCGCCCTACGCCACGTCGAAGACGCTCGGCAAGTGGAACCCTGGTTCGGTGATGTACGACCTCTTTCTAGACGAGCTTGCCTCCGGAAAGTAGGATCGGAACTGTCAGTAGTGGCCGGAACTGAAGTGGCCGGATTGTTCGAGCGGCGGCTTTGCCACCGCAATCTGTCCAGCACTCCGAGCGAATCGCGGTGGGGGGTGTCGGGGGGGCGGCGCTTCGCTCCCCCCGACTTTGAATAGCTATGCTCCGATTCGTGGGCGTGCGGTTGCTTCAGTCGCTGGTGGCCCTGGCCATTCTGTCGGTCGTGGTCTTCGTACTGGCGCGGACCACCGGCGATCCGCTGCACATGATCCTGCCCATGTCCGCCACCGAGGAGGACTACGCCAACGCTCGGGCGTATCTCGGGCTCGACCGCCCGTACGTCGAGCAGTATCTCTCGTTCGTCGCCCGTGCCGTCACTGGCGACTTCGGCACCTCGATCCGCGCCCGGCGCCCCGTGAGCGAGCTGATCCGGGAGCGCTTACCGAACTCGCTGCGGCTCGCCGTCTTCGCCATGACGGTGTCGCTGACCATGGCCTTCCCGCTCGGCGTCATGGCGGCCGTCAAGAAGGGCAGCGGGGTCGATCGGGTCGCGCAGGTGGTGGCCGTGCTCGGCCAGTCCCTGCCGACTTTCTGGGTGGCCATCGTCCTCGTGGAATTCGTGGCCGGCCGCCTGCAATGGCTCCCGGCGGCGGGCATGAGCGGATTCTCGAGCTATATCTTGCCGGGCTTCACGCTCGGGTGGTTCGTGGTGGCGGGCATGATGCGCTTGCTCCGCTCAGGCATGCTCGAGGTGCTTGACTCCGAGTATGTGAAGCTGGCCCGCGTGAAGGGAGTGGTGGAGCACCGGGTGGTGTGGGTTCACGCGCTCAAGAACGCGCTCATTCCCGTGGTGACCTTCGCCGGGATCTACTTCGCCATCCTGGTGACCACGGCCATCGTGGTGGAAACGGTGTTCGCCTGGCCAGGGCTGGGCCGGCTCGCCTACGAGGGCATTACCTCGCGCGATTTTCCGGTGATCCAGGCGGTCGTGCTCACCACGGCGGCCATCGTGGCCGTCGTGAATCTCGGCGTGGACTGTCTCTACGCAGTGATCGATCCACGCATCCGGTACGCCCGGTGAGCGTCACCCCCTCGCGGACCGAGCGTCGTGGCTGCTGAGCCGGCGGGCGGCGCGCTGGCGCTGCCCGACGTGGCTGCTCACCCGGCGGCGCCAGCCCAGGGCCGCCGCTGGCCCGTCATCTCCATCACCATCATCACGGTCTTCGTCCTCGTCGCCCTTCTCGCCCCTCTGCTCGGCACTGCCGATCCCTACGCGCAATCCCTGCGCGCCCGCTTCCGGCCCCCCGTGTGGGAAGTCGGGGGCTCCTGGACCCACCCGCTCGGTACCGATCGACTCGGGCGCGACATGCTGGCTCGCATGGTCTGGGGCTCGCGCGTGTCTCTGGCCGCCGGTGTGGTCACCGTGCTCCTGGCCAGCGCCTTGGGGGCGGTGGTGGGCCTGGTGGCGGGCTACTACGGCGGTCGCGTCGATGCCGTGCTCATGCGTGTCACCGATGCCACCCTCTCCTTTCCCGTCATCCTGCTGGCTCTGATCCTGGCGGTCACGGCGGGTCCAAGTTTCCTGAACGTCGTGATCGCCATCGCGGTGATCCTCTGGGCGCGCTACGCGCGCGTCATCCGTGGTCAGGTCTTGACGCTCATGGAGCTCGACTTCATCGCCCAGGCCCGCCTGGCGGGGGCCGGGGCCGGCCGCATCATCGGGCGGCACCTGATACCGAATACGCTCAATACCTTGGTGGTCCTGGTCACCGTCCAGATCGGCTACGTGATCATCGTCGAGGCGTCCCTGTCGTTCCTGGGCGCCGGGATACCGCCGCCGACGCCAGCGTGGGGCTCCATGATCGCCGAGGGGCGTGACGTCGTCACCAGCGCCTGGTGGGTGTCGCTCTTTCCCGGCCTGGCCATCCTTCTGGTCGTCCTGGCCTTCAACCTGCTCGGGGACTGGCTGCGCGACACCCTGGACCCCAAGCTCCGCCAGCTCTGAGATCGAGTGGAAGAGGCGTCGCCTCCGGAAAGTGTCGGGCGGCCGTCGGTGTTGGACGTCCGTGACCTCGGCACCCACATTGTCACGCGCTGGGGTCGGGTGAGGGCAGTGGATGGCGTCTCCTTCGCCGTTGGCGAAGGAGAGACTCTCGGCCTCGTCGGCGAATCCGGCTCCGGCAAGAGCATGACGTGTCTCAGCATCGTGCGGCTGGTGCCGCGGCCGGCCGCGCGTATCGTGAGCGGGCAGGTCCTCCTCGACGGCGAGGATCTCCTTGTCAAGCGCGAGAGCGAGATGCAGGGCATCCGCGGTCGCCGGGTCGCCATGATCCTGCAGGACCCCATGAGCTCTCTCAACCCCGTGTTCTCCATCGGCATGCAGATCCGCGAGCCGGTGGCCTCCTACCACGGGCTGCGGGGGCGCTCGCTGACGGAGCGCGCGACGACGCTGCTCGCCGCCGTGCGCATCCCATCGCCGGCCGAGCGCCTGCGCGCATTCCCGCACCAGCTCTCGGGGGGCATGCGGCAGCGCGTGGTGGGCGCCATGGCCATCGCGGGGCCCCCGCGTCTGCTCATTGCGGACGAGCCCACCACGAGCCTCGACCTCACCATCCAGGCCCAGTACCTGAACCTCCTCAAGGAGCTGCAGGAACGCCATCGCCTAGCCATGATCTTCGTCACCCATAACCTCGGCATCGTAGCCCGCATGTGCGACGCCGTCGCCGTGATGTACGCCGGGCGCATCGTGGAGCTCGGGCCCGTGGCCCGAATCTTCAAAGCGCCGGCCCATCCCTACACGCAAGCCCTGCTCGAATCCGTTCCGCGCCTCGGGGTCCGCGCCGGCCGCCTCCGGGTCATCGAGGGGCAGCCGCCCGACCTCGCGCACCTGGCGCCGGGATGCGCCTTCGCGCCCCGGTGCCCGCAGGCCATGGCGCGCTGCCGAGCAGAAGCTCCTCCCGAAACCACAGTGGGCGAGGGCCACCGCACACGCTGCTGGCTGCACGCAGCCGCTTGATGGGCGCGCCCCTCGTCGAGGTGTCGGATCTGACCAAGCACTTCCCCGTGCGGAAGGGGGCGCTCGGCTGGTCCACGGTGCTGGTCCGGGCAGTCGACTCGATTTCGTTCACGCTGGCGTCGGGACACACCCTCGGCCTGGTCGGCGAATCCGGTTGCGGCAAGACGACCACGTCGAAGCTCATCCTGGGGCTCGAACGGCCCACGGCAGGCGTCATCCGATTCGCCGGTCAAGATGTCCTCGCACTCGACCGTGAGGGTCGGCGGCACTGGCGGCGGGCGGTCCAGGCCGTGTTCCAAGATCCTTACGCCTCGCTCGATCCCCGCATGCGGGTGGGGTCCATCGTGGCCGAGCCTCTCGTGATCGCCGGTGAGCTCGACGCCCCTGGGCGGCGTCGCCGGGTCGGTGAGCTACTCGACCTGGTGGGACTGCCCGCGCGGGCAGCCGCACTCTACCCCCATGAGTTCTCCGGCGGTCAGCGCCAGCGCATCGCCATCGCCCGGGCGCTTGCCCTCTCGCCCAAGCTGGTCGTCCTCGACGAGCCCGTCTCCGCGCTCGATGTCTCCATCCGCGCCCAGATCCTCAACCTCCTGACCGACCTCCAAGAGCAGCTGGGCATGTCCTATCTCTTCATCGCCCACGACCTGGCCGCCGTGGCCCATATGAGCCACGAGGTCCTCGTGATGTACCTGGGCAAGATCGTGGAGTGGGGTCCGGCCGACGCCGTGGCGCTGCGACCGAAGCACCCGTACACGAAGGCGTTGTTCGCCGCGGCGCTACCGGTCGATCTCGATGGGTCTCGCGAGGAAGTGACCCTGTCGGGTGAGGTACCGAGCCCGATCGCTCCCCCCGGTGGCTGCCGTTTCCACCCGCGGTGCCCGTCGGCCATGCCCCACTGTGCCACGCAAGCGCCCCTCCTGAAGGAGGTCGAGGGACGGCTCGTGGCGTGTCATCTATATTGATGGAGCCGGACGCGACAATCCCGTTTGGGACCTTGATGACCTGCCGGGTCATTGACGTCGATCACCCCCGCTTTCACCATGGGGTCATGGCGACGAGCGCCGTGTACGCTTGTGCGATCCTGGCCGTTCTCATCGGCGCCTGGACTGGGGGCAGAGCCATGCGGCCCTGTCCACTCGTCAGCCTTTGAGGCCCAGGGCGCCGGCCGCTTCCGCGGCAAAGCGCTCCAAGGCCGATGCATCCATCTCCGGGCGGGGTCTCAGAATCAACCGGTGAACGCCGGCGGCGGCATAGGCCTCGACCGTCGGCCGGTCGGGAACGTCATATCCGGGTGGCGTCACGCTGATCTCCAGCGCGCCGAGTTCCGCCGGCCGTGCGTGACGTTGCCCTGCCTCCCGCAGCGCGCCCACCAGCTTCTGGGTGTCGCCCAGATCGAGTCCGAATCCGTACCAGCCGTGGGCCTGGGTCACCGCGCGTCGGAAGGCCGGTGGCGTTCGCCCGCCCACCACGATGGGTGGCGTCGGCGTCTGAACGGGCCTGGGCATCGCCTGGATTCCGTCGAACGCCACGTACGGGCCCCGGTACGAGGGTTTCGGTTGCGTCCAGACCGCACGTATGGCCGCCAGGTAGTCGTCGGCGACCCGGCCTCGTTCGGTGAAGGGCATGCCAACCGCACGCATCTCGGGTTCGCACCAGCCGACGCCGAGCCCGAAGATCAGCCGGCCGTTCGAGAGGACGTCGAGCGAGGCGAGCTGCTTGGCCAGCACGAGAGCCTGGCGCTGCGGCAGGATGATCACCCCGGTAGCAAGGCGGATCCGCGAGGTGTGAGCGGCCAGGTACGTGAGGGCCACGATCGGGTCCAGGAGCCGCTGGTCAGGCGGCATGGGGCGTCCGGGCAACGGCGGATCGGGTAGCACCACGTGGTCGGCCACCCAGAGTGATTCAAAGCCGGTTGCCTCGGCGGCCCGGCCGAAGCGCGCAGCGGCATCGGGGAAGCCGCAGGTGTGCAGGTTGACAGAATGCAATCCGAATTTCATCGCCGTGTCTCCTTCTTATTGAGGATGGGCCCGGGATCCCTTGCTGATGGCGTCGATGGAGGCTGGATCAAGCTGCCATAGCGATGGAGAACGCGGGAGATCGTCTGCTCGCGCAGGTACCAGCGTAGCTCGAGGCGCCCATTGGCGAGGACCGTCGCGTCGATCAGGGCAATCCCGGCGCGATGCGCGGCCACGCGCACGGGCGTCGAGACGGGGCCCCACGTGCGGAGGCGCTCCACGTGCCCCGGGCGAGCCACGCGCTCGGCGAGCGCGGTCTCGGTATCCACCACCACCGTAATGTTTTCCTGCTCGCCCAGCCAGCTCCAGGGAGACTGGTCCGGCGGCAGGCTCACCGTCAGCGGAACGCTAGTCACGCGAGCCGCCAGTAAGACCTGACACAGGGTGGCCGCGGCATCCACCCGCTCGATGGACCCCCGCGCGATCAGCCCGCGACAGGGACGGTAGCGAAACACGTTCTGCTCGCCCAGAAGTGCGCTCGGGTCGTGCTCCCGGCTGAAGTGGTCGAGCCACGTACGCGCATAACTCAGGGCGCTCGCGCGCACGAGATCGCGCGCGTCGGACCCATGCAGCTCGGCCAGGCACAGCTCGAGAAGCGCCCCCAGCGACTCCGGAAGCGGTTCGCTCGCGACACCGGGCCTGGCCTCGTGGCGCCAGCGCGCAAGCTGAAGCACGTAGTTGGGTCCGCCCGCCTTGGCTCCCGGTCCAACCGACGACGCCTTCCAGCCTCCAAAGGGTTGGCGACGCACGATCGCGCCGGTGAGGTGCCGGTTAACGTACAGGTTCCCCGCCTCGATGCGATCGAGCCAGCGGGCGACCTCGCGATCGTCGAGGGTGTGGATCCCCCCAGTGAGCCCGAACGGCGGCGCATTGGCAAGCTCGATGGCCTCGTCGAGATCCTCGGCGCGCAAGAGTCCCAGCACAGGGCCGAAGCACTCGGTCAGATGGAAGAACGACCCCCGACGCACTCCGAGCTTGATGCCAGGTGACCAGAGCTGCGGGTTCTCGGGGGCCGGGCGTGGCTCCAGCAACCACTCCTCGCCGTCGTCCAGAATCGTGAGCGCGCGGTGGAGGGCAGGGCCCGGCGGCTGGGTCAACGGGGTGATCCGGCTCGCCAGGTCCCACGCGCTCCCGACGCCGAGACTTGCCGCGGCGTCCCGAAGCTGGCGCCGAAAGCCAGGATCGTCGTAGACCTCACCTTCGCAGATGGCCAGGCTCGCCGCCGAGCACTTCTGACCATTGTGGCCGAAGGCCGAGCGCACGAGGTCGCGGATCGCCTGGTCGCGGTCGGCGAGCGCGGTCACGATGATGGCGTTCTTGCCACTGGTCTCGGCGAACAGGCGCAGATCCGGGCGCCATTCGAGAAAGCGGCGCGCAGTCTCCACGGACCCGGTGAGGATGACGGCGTCCACCCGCGGATCAGTGACGAGTGCACGCCCGACCTCGTTGTCGGCGCATGGCAGAAACTGCAGAACGTCGCGCGGAATGCCGGCGTCCCACACACAGCGGGCGAGATGCCAGGCTACCAGCACCGCCTCCGGCGCCGGCTTGAGGACGACCGCGTTGCCCGCGGCGAGGGCGGCAAAAACGCCGCCCGCCGGGATGGCAAGCGGGAAGTTCCAGGGCGGGGTCACGACCACCACCCCGAGCGGCTCCGCGTGGCAGTCGACGAGCTCATCGACAGCCTCGACCCACGTGTGCGGATAGTAGCGAGCGAAGTCGATGGCCTCCGAGACCTCGGGGTCGGCCTCCGTCACCGTCTTGGCGCCGTCGAGGACCATGGCCCCGATGAGGTCGCCGCGCTGCCGGCCGAGCTCCACGGCACACGAATCCAGCAGCACGCGACGCTCGACGGCGGGCCGGGCCGCCCAGGCTCGGCCTGCCGCCCGGGCAATGTCGAGCGCGCGATCGACGGCGGTTTCATCGGCAAGCGCGTGGCGATAGGCGACGAATCCCGGGCGCGAGGGATCGCGCCCCGGCACCTGGAGATTGCCGGCCTCGACATGCCCCTCCCGCACGTGCACAGGGAGCGGAATCGATGCGGGTGGTCGGCTCTGCCAGCGACGTACCGTCTGCTCGATCCAGGCGCGGTTGGCGGCGAGCGTCCAGTCGGTGTCCGGCTCATTCTCGAAGGGTACCTGCCCCGTGCGGCTTGGGCCGCCGGTGTGCGCCTCGGTGCGCCGGTCCTGGGTGCGCCGCGGTGAGTCGGATAGCCGCGCTGACTTGACGCCGAAGGCCGCCAGGAAGCGATCCCGCTCCACCTCCCATGCGGGCGAGCCAGGCTCCAGGTCGAACACGTGGCGCAAGAAGTTCTCGGGCGCCGTGTTCTCGTCGAGCCGACGCACGAGATAGGCAATGGCGCTATGGAAGTCCTCGGCCTTCACCACAGGAGCGTAGAGGAGCAGACCTCTCGCTCTCGCCTGAACCGCCCGGGCCTGATGGTTGGCCATGCCCTCTAGCATCTCGAACTCGACCCAGGCTTCGACCCCTCGCGCCTGGCGGAGGAGGAGACCGTACGCGATGTCAAAGAGGTTGTGGCTGGCGATGCCGAGGTGAACGGCGCGCGCGTGCTCCGGCTCGCAGCCATACTCGACCATGCGCTTGTAGTTCGCGTCTACCTCGACTTTGCGCTCGTAGGGGGCCTGCGGCCAGCCGTGCAAGGCAGCCTCGATGCGCTCCATGCCGAGGTTCGCCCCCTTGACGATGCGCACCTTGATCGGCGCTCCGCCGCGGGTGCAGCGCTCGCGGGCCCATGCAGTGAGGGTTCGCTGCACGCCATAGGAGTCAGGTAGATAGGCCTGGAGCACGAGGCCGGCGCTCAGGGGCAGGAACTCGCGTTCGTCGAGCACGTCCTGAAAGGCCGCCACCGTGAGCGCGAGATCACGATACTCCTCCATGTCGAGGTTGATGAACTTCGGGGTGATCCTCCCATCGGGATGGCGATACTGGTGGCCCAGGGCCCCACGGTAGAGTGTACGGAGCCGCTCGGCCACGCGAACGACGGTCGGACGAAACGCGACCAGCTCGATCTGACTGAAGATCGACGAGATCTTCACCGAGATGTACTCGACGTCATCCCGCGCGAGGAGAGCCCGGGAGGCCTCGAGGCGACGCGCCGCTTCCCCCTCGCCCAGGATCGCCTCACCGAGCTGATTCAGGTTGAGGCGGGTGCCTGCCCGCCGCCGCTCGGCGAGGTACCGGCTAAGGTCGTCCTCCTCGCCGGGCAGGATGACGTTCTGAGTCTCCTGGCGCAGCCGGTTCACGATGGGCGGCACGACCAGGCTCGGCAGATAGTGGGCCATGGCCCCGCCCAGGAGGAGCGCGACCCGCTCCCACCAGTCCATGTACTGGGGAACGCCGTACCGTTCGAGGAGGTAGCCGAGCTGATCGGCGATCCGGGCCGGGCGCCGACTTCGGAAGGCCTGGTCGGCCAGGGCAATGGTCAGTGCCTTGCCCTCTGGATCGGCAATCATCCGGGCCAGCTTGCGCGACTGGGCGTACTCGTCCGGTGTTTGCTGGGCGCGTGCCTCGTGCAGGAGCGCTTCGGCCAACTCCACGGCGCGTTGGGCCAGAGCCTCCACGATTGTCCCGAAGGTTCAGCTCACGCCGGAGACGGTCGCCGCGGCGGCGGGCGGCGCCCGTGACGGTTACGCCCCGCCCTCGGCGTATTTCACCTCACAGCGATAAGTCTTGTACTCGCCCACGAAGAACGGCTGGAGCGGCCCCACGATCTCGCGGTACAGCGCACTTTGTTCATAGGCCTGCATGTCGGCCATGTTGTCCCACAAGCTCAGGGCAAAGCCCGTGTCCTTGTCGCCCGCATCTTGCGCCAGCCAGCGGCCCCGCAGTCCCTTGATGTTCTTGCCCTTGGCCACAATGTTGGCCCGATAGGTGCGCTCGAAGTCGTTCCAGGCTCCGGCCTGCAGCTTGCCCCAGGTAATCCGGATCACCATGGCTGTTGTCCTCCTCCCGTGAGGGGAAGTCGCGCTGCGGATCGGAGGATAGTCCCTTCGACGGCGCTTGGCCAGGCTTTCCTCGATGAATGGCCATGTATCCGAATGTCGACTTGCGGCGCGCGGGGGGGCCCCCTATTGTGTCTGGCTACAGGAGGGCCGCGCCCATGGCCATGCTTGGCATCCAGCCACGCTCGCCTCGGTCGTACGCCGTACCGGCCCCTGCCCTGTTCGCCGTCAGAGAAGCTGGCCCTGTCGCGGCACCCAAGCCCCGCTTGCTCGACCGCGTCCGTCAGACGCTGCGGTCCCGCCACTACAGTCGACGGACCTCTTGTTCCTCTATCGAGACGTGCTGGAATTTGACGTCCCATGGCTGGACGGGCTTGTTCGCGCCAAACGACCGGAGCGTCTGCCAGTGGTCCTGGGCCGTGATGAGGTCCGAGCGGTGCTCGAGCGGCTCGAGGGCACGCCCAAGCTGATGGCCTCCCTGCTCTATGGCACCGGCCTCCGGTTGCTCGAATGCTGCCGCCTCCGCGTCCAGGATGTTGACTTCGCCGCCCATCAGCTGGTGGTGCGGGGTGGCAAGGGCGACAAGGACCGGGTCACCATGCTCCCGGGCGTCCTCGAAGCAGACCTGGCTTGCCATCTCGGACGAGTCCGCGAGCAGCATCAGCTGGACCTCGCCCACGGCGCGGGCTGGGTCGAGCTGCCCAATGCCCTCGCCCGCAAGTATCCCCACGCCGGTCGCGAATGGCTCTGGCAGTGGGTGTTCCCGGCCACGCGGATGTACGTGGACCCGGTCACCCGCCAGCGGCGCCGCCATCACCTGCACGAGTCCGTCCTGCAGCGTGCCGTCAAGGAGGCTGTTCGACGAGCCGGGCTTACCAAGCGCGCGGGGCCCCACACTCTACGCCACTCGTTCGCGACGCACCTGCTCGAGGACCACCACGACATCCGGACGGTGCAAGAGCTTCTTGGTCACCGCGACGTGACCACGACAATGATCTATACCCATGTCCTGAATCGAGGACCGGCCGCCGTACGAAGCCCGCTCGACCGGATGCTTGGCCGGTAACGGGAGGCGCCGTGCAATCCCAACCGCAGAAATATCGAAATAGGCCGACCAGCCTATCGGGGTCGCCTCCGGCAAGGTGCGGCGGGCAATGGAGCGCAACCGTAGGCCGATCCGGCGACGGGAAGCCAAACGGGCCCGGTGCTATGCTGCGCGCGTCGCAGGAACCGCCCGGCTCGGCCGGTCGGCCGACTATATGTTCGGCGGCCCGGAGGCACCATCGTCAGTGTCAATGTCCGGAGGCGTGATTCTGATGATCAAGCGACGCGAACCGGTGACTGCTCGCGCCCCCTGGTGGTCAAAGGATGTCCCGGTGGACTCGCTGGGAAGGAGGTCTCATTGCCGAGGTTGGACGCAGGGAGTTTCTCCTCGCAACGGGCGCGTTCCTCGCTTCGCCCCTCGCACAGGCGCAGCAACCTGCGAGGCCGGTAATCGGATTCCTCAACGGCGCGTCCTATGAACTGTCCGCGGACCTCGTGCGCGCGTTCCACCAAGGCCTGGCGGAAACCGGTTATGTCGAGGGCCGCAACGTGACATTCGAATATCGCTCGGCGGACGGCCAATACCATCGACTGCCCGGACTGGCGGCTGATCTGGTTCAGCGGAAGGTGAACGTGATTGCCGCGACAGGTACGCCCACCGGACTTCCGGCGAAGGCGGCGACCGCGACAATTCCGATCGTCTTCGTGACCGGCAGCGACCCGGTCGAGCAAGGACTCGTCGCCAGCCTTAACCGGCCCGGGGGTAACCTCACGGGCGCAACCACGTTGGCCGTGGAGATGGGGCAGAAGCGGATCCAGCTGCTGTACGAACTGGTTCCCAAAGCGACCCTCATCGGCGCGCTCGTCAACCCGACCGGTCCCAATCTCAAGTCGGTGTTGCGGGACATACAGGCGGCGGCCCAAAACCTCAGGCTGCCAATCCACGTCCTGAATGCGAGCACCGAACGCGATTTCGACGGAGTCTTCGCCAGTCTGGCCAAGCTGCGAGCGGGCGCGCTCGTCATCGGCGTCGACACGTTCTTCAATTCTCAGAGCCAGAAGCTCGCGGAACTGACGGTTCGCCACGCGGTGCCCGCGGCCTACCAGTATCGCGAGTTCGCCGCGGCTGGCGGCCTTATAAGCTACGGTGGCAGCATCACGGCCGCATACCGCACGGCTGGCATCTACGCCGGCCGCATCCTCAAGGGCGAGAGGCCGTCCGACCTGCCGGTCCAGCAGTCCACGAAGACCGAGCTCTTCGTCAATCGCAAGACCGCCACCGCTCTCGGAATCACTATCCCCCAATCGATCCTGATCCAGGCTGAGGAGGTGATCCAGTGAACTGCCGTCATCGGCGGCCGAGCGGAGTCGGCGCATGGCCGCGGCCGGCGTGGGCCGCCAATCCCGACAGTGCATTTTCAACCGCGCGTGCCGCCGAACAGCGGCTTTCAGGCCGACGCGCCGCAAGCGGCGCGCGGCTGAAGCCGAGCGTTCGGCAGACCAGTAACGAGCGACGGGTGGTGATGGGACTAACACAGAGCATGGGAGACGCGGCCGTGAGGCGCCGCGAGTTGATCGCGTTCGCCGGCACGATGTTGGTCGCGTGGCCGCTCGCCGCCAACGCGCAGCAGGCTGGCAAGATCCCGAAAATCGGTGTGCTCAGCAGCGGGCCCAGCGCGACATGGGACGGGTTCCGCCAGGGACTTCGCGAGCTGGGGTACGCGGAGGGCCGAACCATCCTCATCGAGTGGCGATGGACGGACGGTAAGGCCGAGCGCGCCCACGAGCTTGCCGGCGAGCTGGTTCGCCTGCAGCCCGACGTACTCGTGACCTCGGCGCCCCAGCCGACCGCCGCGGCAAAGGCGGCGACTTCCACGATCCCCATCGTGTTTATCGCAGGGGCCGATCCCGTCAACGTGGGGCTCGTCGCCAGTCTTGCCCGACCTGGTGGCAACATCACGGGCCTCGCCACGCTGGCGGGGGCCGGATTCGCGGGGAAACTGATCGAGCTGCTCAAGGAGGCCTTTCCCCCGCTTTCGCGAGTGGCCGTGCTGATCAATCCCACCAACGCGATGCACCAACAGATTGTGGCCAACGAGCTTCCCGAGGCGGCTGAGCGGTTGCGGCTTACCCTGCTCACCCTGGAAGCACGAGCACCAGGCGCTTTCGAGGGCGCGTTCGAGAACGCGGTACGCTCGCGGGCCGGCGCCATCGTTCCGTTGGGGGATCCTCTTGTCTTCGTGCACCGAGCGCGGATCGCCGAACTTGCGGCGAAGCACCGTCTGCCCGCCATGTATCTCTTCCGCGAGAGCGTCGAGGCCGGAGGCCTGATGGCCTATGGCCCCAGCTTCCACGATCTCGGGCGTCGAGGGGCCGGCTACGTGGGCAGAATCCTGAAGGGCGCGAGACCCGGCGAGCTCCCCATCGAACAGCCCACGAAGTTCGAGTTGGTCATCAACCTCAAGACGGCCAGGGACCTCGGCCTGACGATCCCGCCTTCGCTCCTGCAGCGGGCAGATCACCTCATTGACTGAGGGCGGTCGAGCGCCGGGCATTGCATGGCAGTCCCTGCCGAACAGCGCAGTTGAGCAGGCCGCTGGCTCGCATGCGCTCGCCGCGGCTGCTCACCGCGAGCGTTAGGCTTCGAGAACGAGACCAAAGGGAGGTGGGTCCGATCCGGGGGCACCGGGAAAACGAGTCGGAAGGCCCAGACTCGAGATGATGGGGCTGAGGCTCGCCTTCGTCATCACCCTGCTCGTCAGTCGGCTCTTCAGCCCGGTTGCGGCCGAGGCGCAGGAGGCCGCCAAGGTCGCTCGAATAGGCTACCTGGGGGCTAACCTTGCGGCTGGTCTCCACCTGCAAGAGGCTTTCCTCCAAGGAATGCGTGACCTCGGTTACGTCGAGGGTCGTAACCTCGTGATTGAATACCGCGATGCCGAGGGAAAGCTCGAGCGGCTCCCCGCTCTTGCGGCCGAGCTGGTGGCGCTCAAGGTTGATGTCATCTTTGCGCCAAGCACAGTTGCCGCCCCGATCGCCAAGCAATCAACCAAAACCCTCCCCATTGTCTTCGCTTTGGTGGCTGATCCGGTTGGGAGCGGGCTCGTCACCAGCCTTGCACGGCCGGGCGGCAATGTTACGGGGCTGACCGTCCTCGCCACGGAGATCGTCGGCAAGCGTCTGGAACTGCTCAAGCAGACCGTTCCGGGGGTCAGTCGGGTCGCTGTCCTCTGGCAGCCAGGTAGCGCCGACGAACGTGCCCAAAGGGACCAGCTGAAGGAAGCAGAAGTCGCGGCCCGGGCACTGGGGGTGCGGCTTCAATTCGTCGAGGCGCGAGGGCCTGCCGATTTCGACAGGACCTTCTCGGAAATGACCAGGGCGCGCGCGGGCGCTCTGATTGTGTTGGGAAACGTCGGATTCTTCAGTGAGCGAAGGCACCTCGTGGGCCTGGCGGCCAAGAACCGGCTGCCGGCCGTGTACAACGCGCAGGATTTCGTGGATGCTGGTGGCCTTATGTCGTATGCAGTGAACTTTCAGGATGTGTTCCGGCGCTCTGCCGTCTACGTGGACAAGATCCTGAAAGGAGCTAAGCCCGGGGACCTGCCCGTCGAGCAGCCGACGAAGTTCGAGTTGGTCATCAACCTCAAGGCGGCCAAAGCCCTCGGCCTGACGATCCCGCCGTCGATACTCGTGCGGGCAGACCATATCGTCGAGAAATGAGCAAACGGGGTGGCGGCTCGAACCCTAACGCCAGCTTCAGCGGGCGGCCGTCGGGCCAGTGCTGATCCCCGCGACATCGTCGTGTTCTGGATTCTGCGTGATTCGGCATGTGCGGAATGCGGCAGTGAATTGGGAAAGGGGCGTTTTCTCCGAGTGGAAGCGGACCGGCCCCTCTGCCTTGCCTGCGCCGACCTCGACCACCTCGTCTTCCTCGCCCGTGGTGATACGGCTCTGACTCGCCGAGCCACCAAATACTCAACCCTCCGTGCGGTGGTCGTTCGATTCAGTCGGTCTCGAAAGCGATACGAACGTCAGGGAGTATTGGTTGAGGAGTCGGCCCTCGAGCAGGCGGAACGAGAGTGCCTGGCAGATGCGGAGGTACGCAAGCGAGCCCGTGAGCGAGCAGCGGAGGGTCGGGAGGAAATCGACGAGCAGTACGTCAGTGAGTTTGCCGAGCGATTGGGCGATTCGTTTTCTGGTTGCCCTGCTGCTGAGCGACGGGCAATTGCCGACCACGCCTGCCGAAAGTACTCGGGCCGGGTTGGCCGTTCAGCAGCCGCACGCCAGTTCGACCGAGATGCGATCGAACTGGCGGTCAGGGCACATGTTCGCCATCGGTACACGCGATACGATGAGCTACTCGCACAGGGGATCGACCGCGGTGAAGCCCGTGCCTCGGTGTGCGCGGCAGTTGATGAGATCCTCGAGCGGTGGGGATGGACGGCGTCATGAACCGTGGGCCTTCTAACATCACGTTCGACCCGCCGGACCACTTCCCTCGCCCGTCGGGCTCGGTCCGTGACCGCGGGTCAACGTGACCGTTAGGCTTCGAGGACGAGACCAGAGGGAGGTAGGTCCGATCCGAAAGCGCTGCGGGAATACGGTCGAAGACCCGGAATCGAGATGCTAGGGCTGAGGCTTGCCTTCAGCATCACCCTTCTCCTCGGCGGGCTCTTCAGCCCTGTTCCGGCCGAGGCCCAGCAGGCGGCCAAGATCGCTCGAATAGGCTACCTGGCGATCAGCCCTCCTACCCACCTGGGAGAGGCCTTCCACCAAGGACTGCGTGACCTCGGTTACGTCGAGGGTAAGAACCTCGTGATTGAATACCGATCTGCCGAGGGCAAGCACGAGCGGTACCCCGCGCTTGCGGCTGAACTGGTTGCGCTCAAGGTTGATGTCATCGTAGCCGCAGGAGGCACTCCCGCCGCCCTGGCCGCCAAGCAAGCGACCAGGACCATCCCCATTGTCTTCATTGCTGTTGGCGATCCGGTGACGAGCGGGCTCGTCAGCAGCCTTGCGCGGCCGGGCAGCAATGTCACGGGGTCGTCCGCCCTCTCCCCGGAGCTAGTCGGCAAGCGTCTGGAACTGCTCACGCAGGCCGTTCCGGGGGTCAGTCGGGTCGCTGTCCTCTGGCATCCAGGTGCCGTCGGCGAACGTACGGAAAAGGACATGCTGAAGGGAGTAGAAGTCGGGGCACGGGCGCTGGGGGTGCCGCTTCAATTCGTTGAGGCGCGAGGTCCCGCCGATTTCGACAGGGCCTTCTCGGACATGACCAGTGCGCGCGCGGGTGCTCTGACTGTGTTGGGAACCCCTATGTTCTTTACTGAGCGCAGACGCCTCCTGGATCTGGCGGCCAAGAACCGGCTGCCGGCCGTGTACCCATCGAGAGAGTTTGTCGATGCCGGGGGCCTGATGTCCTATGGACCGAACCGTGCCGATTTGTTTCGGCGGGCCGCCATGTATGTCGACAAGATCCTCAAAGGCGCTAAGCCCGCCGACCTGCCCGTCGAGCAGCCGACGAAGTTCGAGCTGGTCATCAACCGTAAGGCCGCCAAGGCGCTGGGCCTGACAATCCCGCAGTCGGTGCTCACGCGGGCGGATCAGGTCGTCGAGAAATGAGCAAGCCTGGCGACGGCTCGAACCCTAACTTCAGCTTGCAGCGGGCGGCACCTCGCGTTGCTCGGCGCCGCCGCTGAAGCTGGCGTTCGCCCCTCTGATCCGGGAGTGCAGGTCGTGAAGCGCCGAAAGGATCGGCTCCAAGCACGAGAGGTTCGGTGGGACGAAGCGTCGATCACCGGGGAGACCAAATATATCGTTGCACGGGCAAT
>Ga0187893_10001246_pt1 | contig 62738 bp, 41 predicted proteins | sample MA1701074metaG_FD_139574 | JGI IMG/M metagenome (GOLD analysis project Ga0187893, IMG submission 139574) | White microbial mat communities from a basaltic lava cave in the Kipuka Kanohina Cave System on the Island of Hawaii, USA - MA170107-4 metaG ... | reverse complement strand
TGCGCCAGCCGCCGGTCGCAGGAACGAGACAGTGGGCGGCAACTTGTGATTCAGCGTCGACTGACTCTGGAGTTTTTCGCCCGTCGCGCTCACCCCAGTGAAGGTGTACATTCCCTCGGGGTAGGCGGATTTAAGGCTTTCCAGGTTCGCTGGTTCCGGGGATTCAAAACGGAACTGCCGGATTCCTAACGTCGAAGCGTCGGGTGCAGTGAAGTCGATGACCTTGCGACCGTCAGGTGAAACTACAGCAAGTTTTACGAGTCCGTTATCACCGCCCTTTACCTCGAACACCACCTCGAAATCGCCGTCAGTGGCATTCTGTTCAAAGTGGACGCTCGCCACAGCAAAAGGGACGGACTGACCCGATTCATTATTGGGCCAATACGCTGCAAAGCCGGTATTGGGCCAATCGGTTGCAAAGCCGGTAGAGGGCCAATACGTTGCAAAGCCGGTAGCGGTCAACATGCCACTTATTGCGACAAGGATCGGTATTATTTTTATCATTCGAAGTCACCCTCTCACCAGACGTCTGTGGGAATAAACTGTTCAACCAGCCTGCGTAGCAGGCGGCAGAATATAGCCTGGGGTGAAGCGAAGCGGAACCCCAGGATCGCGGTTGGAATTAAAGATGCGAGCCCGCGCCAGCGGGCGACAGCGGTGAATGAGAGATTTCTGCGAAGATATCGGCTCGCCTACGGCTGTCGCCCGCTGGCGCGGGCTCGCGGTCTCTTAGTCATCGCAATCCTGGGGTTCCGCTTCGCTTCACCCCAGGCTATATTCAGCCGCCTGCTACGCAGGCTGGTTGAACAGTTTATTCCGCTCGGCCTCCGGTCGGGGCGAAAAGTTTCTTTCCTGACAAACCCCTAGTCAGGCGAGCCATTTCTTTTCAACTTGTTTTGGGCTCGGAAAGGGCTTTTTCTGCAGGCCTATGGGCAAGGAACAACGCAGACCTAACTCCAAACTCCAGAGCGGCGCCGCAAGTTTTGCTCTGGCTTGGGAGGAAAGGTCCGCGTGTGAGTTAGCAAGCCTCTAGGATTTTTTCTGCAAGAGGATTGCGTTTAAGAAGAACACTCCGCCTGCAATGAGACCGGCATCGGTTGCGGTTGCTACTGTGTCAAACATGCCAGCGTCAAACCACTCTTTCGCTTGCAGTACAATAAAGGCCACTACAGCCACCTGTACCGTGCGGACGAGTACCTGATTCCATCCGGCGGGGGGATCCATTGTGAAAGACTCCTGGGAGTTGCTCATGGTTCTTGTCCTCTACTTTCCTACGACTGGCTCGGCGGGAGCATTCTCAAGAAACTTTGCGGGGCTCAGAATAAATTGGTCAAAACCTACCCCTTCCATTCCGGCCTGTAAGCGGACGGTCACTGGACCACTGTTCCGGAAGGAGACCTGAGACCCCTCGGAGCCGCACGGCACCCAGGACCACCCCTGAGTGGTTGGGCCCTGGGCGGTCAGGTAACTGCCCGTACCAGGCTTATAAACTTCCTTATTTGCCTTGTCGACTGCGCCTGAGAATTGCACCCAGAGCCGGTTCGCTTTGGACACTCCTTTTGGGGCCCCCACCTTCATATGAATCCAGCAACCGTAGGGAATCCCTTGTTGCACCTCGACCTTGAAGATCACATGAGGGTCGTTCTCTGGCGGAGGATCCAGGTTGCCACCGGTATTTGGTGTACCGACCAGCTTACCTCCAGGCGAGGCCGAGTCGTTCCAAAATTCAAATTCCGACAAAGCACCTTTCGGCAAATCTGAAGCATAGACAACGACTTCGCGCAGTGCATTTGCTGGCCCTTCACTCGGTGAACCTGAAGGGGGTTTGTTTTCGGGCTCGGCAGCGGCGGAATTTACCAGGGGTGGCTCAGATTCCTTGCCGAACTTCACGAGACCGACTCCGACCAAAATCAGGAGCACAATGACCACCCCAAGAATCTTTGTTCTCTTAGTCATATTGAAATCCTTACTGAGTTTTGAAGTTAGTAAACCGACCTGCCTTGCTAAAGGCGTGTCCGAACGTAAGAACAAGTCCGACCTAAGAATCGAGAGGTGAGAGGCAGCCCGTACACTGACTCGTCAGCGGCCTTAAAGAGTAGCCGAAGTATAACATTCAAAGCCTATACCAGCAAGAATTTCTGTATAAAAGACCGCAAGAATTTCGGGCGCAGGCGTGTCAAAACCTGTTGTTCTCGAACTGTAGCCCCAACAAAAACCCGGAGTCTAAATTTGTGAGCGGCGAGCCGCCTACTGGGGCCGCGGGCGTCCCGCCCGCCCCGAGCGCGAAACGGAGCGAAGCGGAGTGCAGCGCTCGCAACCTTACGTCACTCTGGGGCTGAGGAGGACCCGAAACTTCGCGGTGGGGTTGCCGGGAATTTGGAAAGCCCTAGGTTCCTTCTCAGCAAATAAGACTAACGTAGGGCTTCGGGCGCTGCACTCCGCTTCGCCCCGTTAAGCGCTCGGGGCGGGACGCCCGCGGTCCCAGTAAGGGCCTTTCGTATGGTTCAGATCGAGTGGTTCAGATAGAGGGGATTCACGAAGAAACACGCAGCAGTCCTTTCCAAACTATTAGGGCGCAGTTGGATATCGGAGTGGGATTGGCACTTGTCTTGCACACTTACTCTTTGTTAGAGCATACAAGTGTTTGAATATCGTGCACATGAGTCAACAACTGCGGGAGGAATAGTGGAATGCAGGGACCTCTGAGGACAATTTTAGCGGGTGCAGCAGCTTGGAAATTCGGCGGCGGATGTATATCAACAATTCTAATTTTTATCATTGTTTTTTGGCTCCTCGGATACGTGAACTGTTAAGCTTTTTTCAGAAGCTTCAGTAAGGCTTTTTCCGCCGGATGTAACTTGAGGCCACGGTAGCTAATAAATTGCCGAAGCGTGCCGAAATATCGATCGATGATCTTCCCCGTGAGAAAACTGTCAATGATGGCTGGACAGATATAGGAACTACGGCACACGGCAGGTGTATTTCCAAGCGCGTCGGCAGTCTCCTTAATCGCCGCCGCCAGCTGGCGCTCGCGCAACTTTCCCTTTTCCGGCACTTCGTTGCCGGCACGGGCGAGGGCACATGCACAAACCAGCGTGCCAGCCCAGGTTCGAAAATCCTTAGCGGTAAATTGCTCGCCCATTACCCCCTTTATATACTCGTTTATCTGCCGGCTCTTAACGTCAACAAAATTGCCTTCACCGTTCTTGTATTTGAATACCTCGGGTCCTTTTAATTTCAGTAAAGCCTTGATCGTCTCGGCCACTCTGCGATCCTTTAGCTCACGATACTGACGTACTCCAGATTTACCTGGAAAGTTCATGTGCACTACGTCACCTTTAACCTCGACGTGTTTATGCCGTAAGGTAGCAATTCCGTAACTGCCATTCTCACTGGCGTAAACTTCGCTTCCGGGTCTTATGAAGCAGCTTGAGAGAATTCTCACAATACAGGCCATTACGCGCTCCCTTCCCAGGTTCGAGTCCTTGATGTGGCGCCTCACGGTGCGACGCAATTCGGGCAATGCTTCGGCAAACCTTATCAGCCGCCTAAACTTTCTCAATTCCTGAACGCGAACATGATTGGCATGATAGAGGTATTGCCAGCGACCAGCTGCATCCTTGCCGATAACTTGCACCCGGCCAGTCGGAGCTAGATTGATTGCAACTGCGGTCCAGGCCGGAGGGATCTTCAGATTCTGGATTCTTTTCAGATCCGGTTTACCTGGCTGTTTACCGTCCACCCTCCGGTAACGAAATCCTCTTCGCGGTGTTCCCAGTCGCAGGATTCCCGAGCTTTGTAGTCGTTCAATACTTGTCATAGGGCTTTGACTTTGGAGTTGAGACTTGCCGGACCAGATAGGCCGCAGATGAACGCAGATTGGAAAGCAGATAGACGCAGATCAGAATGAAGAAAAAAGTATGCGACCCCGATTTCCTTTTCATTTCTGATCTGCGTCTTTCGGGATTTCGATCTGCGTTCATCTGCGGCAAAATTTTCTTCAAAACAATCGAGCTTCGCACGTAGTGTAGTCTTCTTGTACATTTGCTGCCCCATTTGTTCAGTTTGAAGGCACACCCAAAGTCGCCCCTTTAACAATCGCTGCAAGCCCGCAAGAACAATGCCATCTGTCCCTTAGGAAAGTTTCACTTAGTCAGGAACCAATCAACATGGTTGAAAGCGACCGGTCCTGGATGTGAGGCGCGCCATTTGCATTTCACTAAAACCTTGAGGAGTTATTACGGAAATTGTTTGGAGCACTAATGGCAGAAACTCGTGAAGTATTGAATGAAGCCTACGAACTGGAGACTGAAGCGGCGGAAGCCGTGAGTGCGGCCAAAGCTGAGCAGCAGACCGGAAAACCGGCACTCTCGCTAGGTCTGGTGAAGGAAGCTATTGATAAAGAGCGGGAGGGACTGGACCTGATCGAGGAGGGCCTTGAGACACTCCGTGAGGGTCTGGAGCGGCGCCGTCAGGCTCTCGATCAGCAGGCGAAATTAATGGATCTATTGATAGCTAGCCTCAGCGAAAGGAAGTGACCGTTTAGTTAAATCATGGCTGTGCGAAATCAGAAGAAGACATTAACCCGGGGAAGAGTTAAGTCGCCTGCGCAACTAAAGCTAGCCTCGCGTAAGCCGTCTGTCAGGGTGATTCCAAATGGCAAGCTGAGCGAGCCGATGTCGCCGATGCCAGAACAGCATCAAAAGAAGCCCGGCATAGAATCCAAACTGGAACCCCGACCCAGATATCAAGCTCCTTATTATCGCGGTGCCGGAAAGCTCGAGAACCGAGTGGCACTGATCACCGGGGGCGACTCGGGCATAGGTCGAGCCGTGGCAGTGCTGTTTGCGCGCGAAGGTGCCGACGTGGTCATAACCCACTTGCCGGATGAGAAAAGCGACGCGCGTGAGACTGCGGCGGCAGTCAAATCCGAAGGACGTGAGTGCTTGACGCTCTCTGGCGACGTGCGCAAGTCTAAATTTTGTAGCAGTGCAGTCAAGAAGACTATCAAGAAGTTTGGCAGGCTGGACGTGCTGGTGAATAACGCAGCCTTTCAACAGCACCAGGAAGATCCCGAAAACCTTTCAGAGAAGCAATGGGATCGCACTTTCAAGACTAATATCTACGCCTACTTCTACATGGTGCAGGCAGCTTTGCCACATCTGGAGGAAGGGAGCGCGATTGTAAACACCGGATCAATTACCGGGCTCGAGGGTAGTAAGCACCTGCTGGATTACTCTGCGACCAAGGGTGCTATTCATTCGTTTACAAAATCCCTGGCTAAGAACCTGGTGGAGCGAGGCATTCGGGTTAACTGCGTCGCTCCGGGTCCTGTTTGGACACCCCTTAACCCCTCGGACAAGAAACCTGAGGATGTAGCCAGATTCGGTGCCGACACGCCGATGAAACGCCCGGCGCAGCCCGAAGAGATTGCACCGGCATTTGTTTATTTTGCTTCTGAGATCGACTCGAGTTACGTCACGGGAGAAGTGTTAACGCTTCTGGGTGGTGAAACTACTGCTGCCTAGGGGCAAGTCGATTCAGGGCTCGCTCGATTAAAAACGCTAACTAACACAGGAGGAAACATCATGGCAGATGGTGAAGGTGGTGGAAGTGCTGGAGTAGTTGCCGTACTGGTAATCTTTGTGATTGTGGTTGTGGCGGCACTGTTTATTTTCGGTGGCCGGATTTTCAGTGGCGACAAGAAGGTAGACGTCAATATTTCAGCTCCAACAAAGTGATAGCTGGATAAAATAAAAGTAGCGGTAATTTTCTTTTGTATTTTCGTGGTGACTTCGTGGCCGAGCGGATCTTTTGACTGGAAACTGGGTAGACCCTCATCCGCGAAGTCATTAACGAAGCGGCAATCGTTCCCCTTTCTCCCACGAAAATCATCCGTCGTCCAGCGATGGATTTAGCGTGCAGTGCAGGCTTTGTGGCTGTGGCCTCGTTCGGAGTCCGTCGAATAACGCAGGCTTTTTTTACTCACCCCTCCGGGGTGGGAACATTTTTCGCGACAGCCTACTCGCCGGCTCCGCTTAATCCGCGATAGCGCACGAAATCTCACAAGAAAGGAACCCTGACGGCTTAACCTATCCCGGGCTCACGCCTGGCATTTTTTGCCTGCTTCAGGATGGAAGCAGTGGGAGAAATCCAAATTTGCCGTCGCCTGGATTTTCACTTAGCATTGATCCGGGTTAGCTCCGCCATAAGTTAGGTTACGATTTCAGTTTCTAAAGAGGTGTGTTGTCCTTTCCTGAACGAGGGTCTCTCCACTTTATCAAACAGGCTTTGACTCTGCTGCAACTAATTCCCATCTTGATTTTTTTGCTGCTCACATTCTGGGCTCCTCTCCAGGCGAGCGGCCAGACTCCTGCGCAAACAGCTTCACCGGCTCCACCACGTACGGGAAGAGCTTATAGCGCGGGCGAGCTAACCAAGGCTGCACCGGCGCCCGGTCCGCAGGGCCCTTCACCCGTAATCTTTTCGGATATCACCGCCCAGCTGGCGCTGAACTTCAAACGACAGTCGTCATTTACATCCCTTAAATACCTACTCGAGGCCATGGGTGGTGGCGCAGCCGTCTTTGACTACGATAACGATGGACGGATGGACCTTTTCTTTACCAATGGAGCGGCTCTTAAAGAGCCTATGTCGAAGGGTGATTTTCCCGACAAGAGCAATCCAGGATTTTGGAATCGGCTTTATCACCAGAAGCAAGACGGGACTTTTGAAGACGTGACCGAAAAAGCCGGCGTGCGGGGAGAAACCTACAGCATGGGAGTTGCAACCGCCGATTACGACAATGACGGGTTTACAGATCTGTATGTTACTGGTTTCGGTCGCAACCAACTTTATCGGAATAACCGCGATGGCAGCTTTAGTGAGGTCACAAAGAAGCTTGGAGTTGAGGCTAGCGGCTGGTCCACCAGCGCTGCCTGGCTGGACTATGATCGAGATGGCCGGCTCGATTTATTCGTAGGAAGATACCTGGAGTGGGATTTTGAAACCGGAGCAATTTACTGTGGCGACTCAAGACCGGGATATCGGGCTTTTTGCCATCCGGATAATTTCCCGGGCGTGTCTAATTTGCTCTATCGGCAGCGGGCTGACGGCTTGTTCGAGGACGTGAGCAACAAAACCGGAGTTGCTGCGGTGAAAGGAAAGGCTTTGGGAATCGGTCTGGCCGACTTTAATAACGACGGCTGGCTCGAGATTTTTGTGGCCAATGACAGTATTCGCCAAACGCTCTTTCATAACAAAGGTGACGGGACCTTTGAAGATGTGGCGCTCATTTCGGGGGCGGGTTACGACGAGAATGGGAAAGCCTTTGCCGGGATGGGCGTCGACGCAGGTGATTATGACAACGATGGCTTGATGGACGTTTTCATTACTGCACTCTCGAACGAAACCTACCCCCTTTATCACAACGAAGGAGACCTGAGCTTCAGTTATGCGACGAACGAGACTGCTGTCGGCCAGATAACTCTGCTTTACTCCGGGTGGGGAACGAGGTTCATCGATGTCGACAACGACGGTTTGCGGGATTTATTCGTGGCCCAAAGTCATGTTCTCGATACGATTGAAAAATCCAGCTCGTACATTAAATATAAGCAGACCCCGCTTTTGATGCAAAACACGGCCAAAGGATTTGTTAATGTTTCTGCCACTGCTGGCCGCGCTTTTAATAATCCAATGTTGGGTCGCGGCGCAGCTTTTGGTGATCTCAATAACGACGGCCAGATCGATATCGTGCTCGCGCTGTTGGAAGGCACTCCCATAGTCTTACGCAACGAAGGAAGCAGGAACCATTGGTTGGGATTGAGTTTGGTGGGAACAAAGTCCAACCGCAGCGCCATTGGCACGCGAGTCACCGTGACTGACGGTCGAGGCCGAAACCAAATTTTCGACGTTAACACGGCAGGAAGTTATTTATCGTCGAATGATCCGCGGATTGTTGTGGGCCTCGGGTCGACCTCACAAGTGCAAAATGTCAAAGTGCAGTGGCCCAGCGGTCGCGTGCAGACGGTTAAGAATCCCGCGGTTGATCGTTACCTGATGCTCAAGGAACCTGAGCAAGACTAGGTGCAGAGATTTGTCGGTAGGTGGAAACGGATTCCTGCCAGTTAAGTTCAACATGAAACCATCGCTAAGCGGTCGCCTGAAGTTTGAGAGAGATTTGGTCTCCTTAACTCTTTGCTGTTAAGCCTGCGAAAGCAGGCGAGAGCATAAAGCCTGGGCGGAGCGAAGCGGAACCCCAGGATCTGCGTTTAAAGAAAACGGTGAGCCCGCGGCAGCGGGCGACAGCCGTCTCTTCCAATCATGTTCCCGCTGTCGCCCGTTATCACGGGCTCGGGTGGGTTGATGCTCTCGTATCCTGGGGTTCCGCTGCGCTTCACCCCAGGCTTTACGCTTCCGCCTGCTTCGCAGGCTGTCGGAATATCGCAGGCTTTACCTCAGTGTCCTCTATGTCTCGGTGGTAAAATTACTTACCGAAACACTCACCACCGAGACACAGAGGACACTGAGGCTGCACAGAGAAAGACTCGAAACACTTTTTCCCTGACAGCTCGTTAGCAGTACCATGTGGGGTCCAAACTACCAGTTCGCCGCCTAAACATGGCAATCCTGGCGGAGTGCTGGAGAAGTTGTCTCTCGTCGGCTATAAACATGGCACCCCTCCGGGGTGTAATCTAATCTGGTAGACTCTCGTTTTCGATGAACCTTCAAATAGGACCGGATCAAATTCGACGTAATCGACGAGGGTTTCTCTCGCTTCTGCTCTCACTGCTAGTAGTTCTTCCGGATCTTTTTGGCCAGACTCAGCCTCAGAAGCAAGAGCCTCAGCAGGGGATGGGGGTTTCGACCGGCTCGGCTTTAACCTATACATCCAGGCGTACTGTTGGCATCATCGACCCAAAAGCGAAGGTTGTTTTTGAGGACGTCACCGCGAGAACAGCTTTGGCCAATTTCCTGCACCGCTCGGGCACTCCCCAGAAAGATTACATTTTTGAAACGCCAGCGGGCGGTGTGGCAATTCTGGATTATGACGGCGACTCACTTCCAGACATCTACCTGGTTAATGCGTCTACTTTGGAAGCAATGCAGGGACGAGAGAAACCGCCTCGCTCGGCTCTCTATCGGAATCTGGGGAATTGGAAGTTTGAGGACGTTACAAACAAAGCCGGTGTGGCCAACGAGCGGTGGGGTTTTGCTGTCGCCGTTGGAGACTATGACAATGATGGTCGCCCGGATATGTACGTTAGCAACTTTGGAGTTTCGCGCCTCTATCACAACAATGGCGACGGTACTTTTACTGATGTAGCTGAGAAACTTGGAGTCGCTCGCAAGGGTTGGAGCACTGGGGCCAGCTGGGGCGACTACGATGGCGACGGTCGGCTGGATCTCTTTGTTCCCGGCTACGTCGAAATCGACTTTAAAAACCTGCCGCCCAGCCCGGCCGAAGCGGGAAAGCCTGGAAGTCTCGGTCAAAACTTCTGCCAATTCCGTGGTGTGCCAGTAATGTGTGGACCAAGGGGCTTGCAGGGAGAAGGTGACACCCTCTACCATCAAAAATCAGACGGTACTTTCGAGGATGTCAGCGTCAAAGCCGGAACCCATGATGAGCCCAGATACTATGGTTTTAGCTCGGCTTTCGTGCACGCGAATGAAGATCGGCTGCTCGATCTGATCGTGGTGAACGATTCAACCCCAAAACAGTTGTATATAAATAAAGGAGACGGGACCTTTGAGGAAGTTGGATATCCGTCCGGCGTAGCCCTGAATGAAAATGGCCGCGAGCAGGCGGGAATGGGCTTAGCGGTCGGCGATTACGACAACGACGGTCGAGTAGATTTTCATATTACAAATTTTTCCGACGACTCAAACGTCCTGTACCACAACGATGGCGAGGGTAATTTCACTGATCTGACCTTTCAGGCTGGCCTGGGTGAACTGAGCCTGCCTTTTCTGGGGTGGGGCACAAGTTTTCTCGATTTTGACAACGATAGCTGGCTGGATCTCTTTATTGTTAATGGGCATGTTTACCCGGCTGTGGATGCACACCAATGGGGGACCAGTTTTGCGCAACAACCACTGCTGTTTCGCAACCTGAAAAATGGCCGGTTCGAACGAGTGGGTGCGGCCCCGGGGAGTGCTCTTGCCAGTGCCTGGCCGGGAAGGGGACTGGCCATAGGGGATCTGGATAGCGACGGGCGACTCGATGCGGTAATTAATAATATAGACACCAAGCCAGCGGTACTGCAAAACACCTATCCATCCGCCGGGCACTGGTTGAAGCTACGTCTGGTTGGGGACGTCACTCAAAAAAGTCCAAGAGATGCCATTGGAGCCACGGTATTCTTAACTCTTGGCAAACTGCGCTTGCGTTCAGATGTTGTGAGTGGTGCTGTCTACTGTTCTCAGAGTGATCTGACATTGCATTTTGGCTTAGGAGCGGCTACAAAGATCGACAAGTTAGAGGTTATCTGGCCCAGCGGCGCCGCTGAAACCTTCAATATTTCGGCAATCAACCGCACGCATACCCTTGTTCAAGGCAAAGGAAAAAGGTGAGGCGTTAAGTTTTTGATTTTGACTGTTGTCGGGGGTTGAAGGGTCTTAGCTGAAAGTTTGGTTTTGTTTGCCATTTATCATTGGTCATTTATCATTTGTCATTATCATTGGAAACTTATCTCATTTATCCAATGACAAATGACAAATGACCATTGATGAATGATAAATGGTAAATGTTCCGGGCTTCGCGCGTGTTTAACAAACATTGTAAACCACATAAAGCTACAAGATCTTAACGAATAAGTGAGACGTCTCGATCTAAAACGAGCCCAGGCCGCCCGCCTTAATACCATCCGCTACATTAATCGGCAGATCGTCTTGAACTACGTTCGCGAGCGCGAGCCGATCTCTCGTGCAGAAATTGCCCGCGAGACTCAACTTCAGCGGTCGACCATCTCGGCAATCGTCGAAGATCTGGAAGTTGAGGGTCTGGTTGAGGAAATTGGGGAAGGGAAGTCCACTGGTGGTCGAAGACCAACGCTTCTTAGACTGCGAACAAAAGAAGCCATCGCCATCGGCGTCGCCATCACTCCTACCAGCACGACGATGGCTACAAGTGACTTAGCTGGCAGAGTTGTGGAACAGAGGGAGTTTCGAACTTCTGCTGATCCTGCGGAAACCATCAATAATGTCATCGCCAGCGTGCGCGAGCTCTCGGAAATGAATAACGGATCGATTGAAGGAGTGGGCGTCACCCTTCCCGGGTTGGTTGACCCGGCAACTGGTAGTGCCATCTATATCCCCTTCTTTAAGTGGCGCGATTTTCCCATTGCCCAGATCATTTCTACGGCTGTTAACTTACCCGTGCTCATAGATAATGACGCCAATTCAGTGGCTCTCGCCGAGCTTTGGTTTGGACGGCCTGAGGTAAGCGACGCCCGTGACTTCATTCTGGTGCTGGTGGCTGAGGGCGTTGGTACGGGAATAATTTTCGACGGCCAGGTATATAGAGGACAGAGGGGTGCGGCCGGCGAATTTGGACATATGGTCATTGGCACCCAGGCTCCGGTCCCTTGTTCCTGCGGGAACCGCGATTGCTGGGAAGCCTTTTCTTCTGAAGCAGCGGCAGTGGTTAGGTACCAGAAGCTTAGCGAACTGGCTAATGCGCCGGGCCTGAATTTCAAGGTGCTGGTGGATCGAGCGCTCAAAGGCGAGGCCAATGCCCGTGCTGCACTTGTGGAGACAGCTCGATGTCTGGGCGTGGGAATCTCGAATCTGATAGTAGGTTTCAGTCCTGAGGCCGTCGTGGTCGGAGGTGAGATTGCCCGCGCGTGGCACCTGGTGGAGAAGTCGTTGACTGAAACCATTGAAAACAGTGTCCGCCGTGGCCTTCCCTCAGCCCGAATTTTACCTTCCACATTGGGAGAAAAGCCGACGCTAAGGGGCGCGCTGAGCTTAGTTCTGGCGGGCAAGTTTGCGGCTGCTTTTGCCGCCTGAGGTTAACCCGGTGACCGCTGCCCGCTTATGAAAAGATTTTCATTTATCGGCCAAACAAAACAAAAGTGTTGACAGAACGGACGAAAATGTAATAAATACTTCGTTCGGTAAAACAACAAACTGTCCGAGCCAGGTGTTCAATCAGGTATCATCAAAATCTTTAGATTTGTCAGCTTAGCAATAGATGGCAAGCTGCTTGATCGTAACCCTTAGTAAAATTCAACACCAACCTCGACCTTTCTTGAAGCCGTAAGGGCTCGAGAATGGTCCACTTGTGCGCCACCCAGGCGAGGAACCAGCCATGACCAACCTGCTAAAGACTCTGCCCGCGACGAGAGTAGTTGGGCTCGTTGCCATTCTGCTGTTGGTAATCCCAGTTTATTCCCAAAGTAATAAAGGGGATATCAAAGGAACCGTTATCGATCAGGGAGGAGCGGTGGTTCCCAATGCTGAGGTCACCGTTACCAATATCGGAACGGGATTTAAACGGATGGTCACGACAAACGACGCGGGGGCTTACACCGTACCCTTGCTTGATCCGGGCACGTACCAGGTAGAAGTGCTTGCCCCAGCGGCAATGAACCTGCAAAAAGCTACCCAGACAAATGTGGCAGTTCAGACCGCTCAGACGGCAACCGTTCAGATTACGCTAGTGCCCGGGCCGGTGGGTGCAGAAGTAACGATTACGGCAGCGCCATCCCTGGTTGAGAGCGAGACCAGCGATCGCGGCAGCGTTGTGACTGGCCGAGAGGTTACAGAGCTACCTTTGTCAGGTCGCAACTTCACTCAACTGGCAACGCTTACTCCAGGCGTGGCGCGTGGGGCAAATGCAGGTGTCGGCGGAGCAGGCCCCGATTCCCGGCAGTTCAATAATGGTGATCCGCGGGCTGGAAGTGGAGGTCCTAATAGCAGTAATGCCCAGGGTGACACTCCGACCTCTCGTTTCGCTCGGTCGGGCGGAGGATCTTTGACGGTCAACGGCCAACGTCCGACAAACAATAACTTTTCGCTGGATGGAGTTGACAACAACGAGCCGCAGTTTGGAACAATCGGAGTCTTTCCTAATCCCGACGCCATTGCCGAGTTTAAAGTAACCACCAGTGTCCCCCCCGCCGAGGTAGGTCGGGCCAGCGGCGCGGTCATCAACACCACCACCAAGTCCGGAACTAACAGTTTTCACGGATCGCTCTACTATTATGGACAAAATTCGGCGCTGAATGCGTTTCATCCGATGCTGAAGCGCGACCGTGCTCTCGCTATAAACCGAGGCGACACCTTTATTCCCGATAAAGCTGTTCAGCAGATCCACGAATTTGGCGGCACCATTGGAGGAAAAATTATAGAGAACCGGACGTTCTTCTTTTTCGATTATCTCGGCCAGCGCAATAATTTGCCGTTCCCATTTTCTTCCACGGTGCCACCGCTGCGGGCTCGTTCTGGGGACTTTTCAGATTATCCGACGATATTTGACCCACAAACCTCATTGCCGTTTCCTAATAATCGAATTCCCTCGGGCAGACTTGATCCAATAGCCGTAAGAATCCTGGAACTATTTCCAGCTCCAACGGCCAACATCTTCAATCCCGGTCAAACTAATACTAATTATTCGTCGAATCGAAATGTTCAAGAGAATATTAACAACTTCGGAGTTAAGATTGATCATCGGCTCAGCAATTCGAACTCGCTGACTGGACGATATAATGAGCAAAGGCTTTACAACCTTCGCGACAATTTTTTTCCGGTTTCAGTTACTGGCGAACCTGGCTTGCCAACGGCCGGTTTCGGAGCTGGGGAGGAAAATGGTAACACGCGCCAGATCGTAGTCACCGACACCCATACTTTTAGCCCCACAGTGTTGAACGAGTTTCGGTTTGGCTTTACCCAAATAAACATCGCAATCTTTAATTGCGGGGTTCTCGGCGGATGTGGTGTTAGTCCCACCTGGGCCGATGAGATTGGGATTCCAAACGTGAACCTGGGAGGACCCGAAACTACAGGGGGACCCGGTATTGGTTGGACCGGGAATGGCTTTGTGGAATTCCTTGGAGATGGTGGTCTGTTTCAGGCTAAAAGCAAGAACCCCTACTTCGCTGATACAGTCACAATCATCAAGGGTAATCACGTGGTGAAGGCGGGCGGCGAGTTTCGTCAACGCTACCTGGAAACTATTTGTGGTGGCTGTGCTGGTTTCGAAAAGGGAGCAGTCGGTTTTGGTGATAACGGCCTGCCCAGTGGTACAGGCAACGCTCTGGCAAATTCTTTGCTTGGTCTTACAGGCTTTGCCCAAAGAAGCAGGACCTTTGGGGGGCCGTTTGATCTGCGCATGCAGGAATATGGCCTCTTTGTTCAGGATGACTGGAAAGTAAATGATCGCCTAACCCTGAACTTGGGCCTGCGCTATGACATCCTTCCCGGACCCACGGCGCCAACTGAAAAAGATGGACGAATCGGCTACTACTTTCCGGAAGATCGCCGTGTTATCACGGCTGCCGGCAATGGCGATAGAATTGTCGAACTCGACAAGAATAACTTCGGTCCGCGCATAGGCTTTGCTTATGCCCTAAACAGCGAAAAGACTTTGGTGTTGCGCGGTGGTTACGGACTGCTTTATACCCTTGATGGCGTCGACTATCCTCCCGCTGTCCGCAATCCTCCCAGTACCAATATCGTATTCGACAACTGGACCCTTGCTTCAGGCCCTCCGACGCCGGCGCCCCTGGATCCTGCGAACGTTCCATCTGGCACCAATTTGTTTACCGTAGATCGGAAACAAAAAAATGGCTTAACCCACCAGTTCCAGGTTAGTGGCCAGTATCAGTTCTCGAGAGATTGGTCTGTGGACATCGGGTATGTGGGCAACCGGTCCAAGAATCTACTCGCTACCCTGCAGCAGGGATCCGGGGGTCAGGGCGTTGCCCGCAACAGCGCCGGAGCGCTTATCGGTAGTGTCTTACTATATTCTAACCAGGCCGAATCTTCATACGACTCACTACAAGCACAATTGCAGAAGCGCCTGTCAAACAATGTTCAGGGGCAAATTTCTTATACCTGGGCCCACACAATTGATAATGCCACAGGTGTCTTCAATGGTTTGGGAGATAGTAAGAACCAGGGCCGGCAGGGACCGGTTCACCCTTTTGATCTGAACTTTGATCGAGGCAATTCGGTACTTGACATCCGGCACTTATTATCCGCAAGCGCCATCATTGACTTGCCTTTCGGTAAGGGGCAGCGTTATCTGGATCAGGATGGCGTCGTGGATAAGGTACTTGGCGGCTGGCAGGTGAATGTGATCCAGTCCGCACGGACCGGATTTCCTTTCAGCGTTCTCTGCCAGTGCGGTCTCGTGCGACCTTCCTTGATCAGCGACCCGTTTGCCAATGTTCCTGCCAATCGCTTCCTGAATCCAGCTGCATTCTCATTAACACAAGGGATCAACTCGATCACCAACGCGGCTGGCCAAACGGTAAGTTTCGGGAGCCTTGGCCGCAATACATTTCGAGCTCCAGCAATCTGGAACACAGACATTTCGTTCTTTAAGAACACAGCAATTACTGAGCTCTTGAGGTTGCAGGTTGGCATCGAGCTTTTCAACGCCTGGAACCATACAAACCTGACCGTGCCTGAGAATAATATGACGGATGTTGGGATGGATCGGGGAAGACCCACGGGATTTGGCGTATTCAATGGCGCCTATCCGGGACGGGTGATTCAGTATCGCGCGAAGTTTATTTTCTGACTTCGTTGACCGAGGAACACCCGGTACACAACTGTTTAAGTGGAGCGGTGGTTAACTGGCCACCGCTCTAAGTTTTAAGGGGGTTCACTCGTCCGAATCAAGGCCTTTTGATAGAATCCCTACTCCGGTGTTCCAATGAGTTTCAAAGCAATCCGATTTGTTGCGCTCTTGGGTCTGAGCTCGCTAGCCGCAACTTCCATCACAGCGCAGTCGCCTTCACACTCTACGCGCTCGCATGTTGAGCGTTTCAGTAGTATCGAAAAGCGAGCTGAAAGAGTTGAAGCGGAGGCAAACTCAAAGCTTAAGACAAATCCCAAAGATGCTGCCGTACTAAATTCGCGAGGTGTCGCCCGGCTTTTTCTGGGCAACTATCCAGGAGCCCACGAAGACTTTCAACAAGCCGTGTCGCTCGCCCCCGGAAATGCTGTGTACCACGCCAACCTTGGTTCGGTTCTCTGGAAGCTGGGTCGACATGATGCTGCTCTGCAGGCAGTACGAACGGCAATCAAATTAGACGATAAAAACTTCAATGCTCACTATGACGCCGGAAGGTTTCTGCTGCGCCGAGGTGGACCAGCTGGTATCGAGGAAGCGGTGAGTCACTTGCGACGCGCCATCGAAATCGATCCCACGAAATACGATGTCCGCTTTGAGTTGATTACAGCCTACCGCGAACTCAATGATCGAGCGCAAGCCGCCAACCAATTAGACTTCCTGAAAGATGCGCGGCCTTCCGATCCTCGAGTCCTGTACACCAGTGGGCTGTTAGCTACGGATCGAGGTGATCTGGAATCTGCGGTAAAGGATTTTAACGATGCCCTGCGACGTGATCCGGCTTTCTACAACGCCTGGCAGGACCTGGGCGTTGCTTACACAAAACTAAATCGTCCTGCACAGGCGGTCGAAGCCTTTGCCGCCCTGGCGCGACTGCGTCCAAACTCGGTCGATGCTGCTTACCTGCATGGGCTCTCTTTGTTCAATGCTGGTCAGAGCGAGGAGGCCGAACGCGAAGTGCGCAGGGCTTTGAAGATTAGTGCCGGAGCGGCTGAGGCGCATACTCTTCTGGGGGTAATTCTGGCGGCCCGCGGTAATGCCAATGCGGAAGCGATCGAAACTCTCTCTCAGGCGGTCGCGCTTAATCAAAACAGTTTCGATGCGCGTTTTTATCTTGGTCGGGTTTTGTTTGCAATCAGAGACTATCCAGGGGCAGTGCGTGAACTTAGTGCTGCCGTAAAGTTGAAGCCGGCCTTTGCGGAGGCAAGGTTTTTTCTCGGTACGGCTCTCGAATCCGCCGGGGAAACAGAGGCCGCCCAGGTTGAATATCGCGAGTTGGTAAAGCTTGCTCCGGATTCACCATTCGGCCAGCTCGGTCTTGGCGCTCTACTGCTTAAGCAAGGAAAGACTGATGAAGCACTCACGGCGCTGGAGCGGGCAACCTCACTTGATCCCAAAAGCTTCGAAGCGAATTTGGCAATGGGCCGCGCTTTGGTTCGCGTGGAAAAGTTGCCGGAAGCGGTTGACTTCCTGAATAAAGCCGTCCAGCTCGCTCCATACCGTCCGGATGGTCACTACCAGTTAGGCCTGGTGCTTAAGCGTCTGGGCAAGTCGGCGGAGGCGGCGGCTGAGTTCGCCATCGTCGAAAGACTAAACTCTGAATTTCGTTCGGGCATGACGACCCGGCCTTAGCATTCCGAGTTTAAGAGATTTGTAGAAAGGAAGCTGTGCTGTTTCCTGGCAGTAATCGCGTGGCTACTCGTGAGCACCTGAAAATCTATTCAGTCATCATAGCTGCGCTACTGAGCTGCTCTCTATTTAGCATTCGCACTTTGGGTCAAGGAGGGCGTTCACAGAAACGGCCAGAACAGAAAGACCCACAGATCGCTGGTCTCAATCCAGCGGCACAAAATTCCTTAGAGACGGCGATTCAGGCACTTAAAAGCGGTGCCCTCTCGGAGGCAGAGCGCGCGGCCCGCATTGCCGTTCAGGCTTCACCCAAATCACCCATAACTCGCAATCTTCTGGGTGTCGTCCTGGATCGATTAGGGAAACATGAGGCGGCTCTCGACGCCTTCGATGCGGCGATCAGGCTTGATCCGGATTTTGTGAGCGCCCGAAACAATAGAGGGCGACTGTTTGCTGAACGGGGTAAATTTACCGAAGCTATCGCCGAATTTGAGCGTGTGTTGAAAGTTGAGCCGTCGCATCTTGAAGCCCACTATAATCTCGGCAGTCTCTATGCGGCAGCAGGCGATTTTGCGAAGGCAACAGAGCATCTCGCTGTCGCTCGGTCAAACGCGCCTGACGACCCTCAGCTCACGCTTGCATTCATTGACGCAGCTTACCGGGCGAAACGAACCGAGGAAGCGGAAGCCGCTGCTGATCTCTTCGAAAAAAGAGGTGGTCAGGATCCCAGGGCCCTGTTCACACTGGCCATGACCCTGGCCCGAAGCGAGCAATATGAGCGTGGCGCTAGACTATTTGGTCGCGTCAACGAAATGATGCCGGATACATTCGAAGTCCTGTACAACCTCGGAATCGCACTTTATAACCTCGATCGAGGCGAGGAGGCGGCTCAACACCTGGCAAAGGCCGCTGACATAAATCCCGCGCCCGCAGAAACACATTTCCGGTTGGGCCTCATTGCCAGTGAACGCAGCGACCACGCAAATGCTGTCGAGGAGTTTAAACACGCCATCGAACGCAATTCCGGAAATGCTAACTATCACTATCTGCTGGGTCGAGAGTATTTCCGCGCAGGGTTTCTGGAAGGTGCCATCAGTGAGTTCACCCGGGCCATCGAGATAGCACCAAATCAGGACGCTTATTTTCTAGCTCGCGCAGATGCAAACTATCGCAAAGGTGAAGCTTTGGCTGCCGCTGCCGATTTTGACCGGGCAGCCGCGATTAATGCGGAGATTAAAGATATTGAGTACTGGCAGGGTTACGCTTATCGGGTTGCTGGTAAATTCGATTTGGCGCGCAAGTACCTGGAAAGTTTCCTCACCAAGAACCCAAAGCATGCTGACACGCTAGCGAGTCTTGGCTTCGTGGCGATTGAACAGGGTAGATTAGAGGATGCAGAGACAGTCTTGAGTCGGGCACTGGAGTTAGCACCGAATGACATCGCAATCCTATATGATTTTGCCAGGGTCGCTTTCAAGAGAAGGGATTACGAGGGGGCGGTAGTGCGCCTTAAACGAGCTCTCGAGAAACAACCAGGGCTCACAGAAGCACACTACCAGCTTTTTCTTGCTTATACGCGGTTGAAGCAAACGGATAATGCTCAAAAAGAGCTGGCGGAGTTTAAGCGACTGGAAGCTTTGCGCAAGCAAGCTGACCAGGAGCGAATGCTTGACGATAAGTTGCGCACCCAACGGATGCTGGGTGGTGAATCAACACCTTAATCCAGCGCGCTCCAAAACGTCGACCCCCCAGGAAATTCGTCGAGGAATACTATCGATGAGAAATAAGAGCGGTAGAGTGATGATTGCAGGTCTCAGTATCCTTGTTTTGGTCTTATCAGTATTCGATGGGTCTGCTTTGTCATCCGCCCGGCAGGATGCTCCAGGCGATAAATCGTTTTTGCAATGGAGCAAACAGGATGCCGAACGAATTCTTAATGGTTCACCATGGGCGATAACACACGAGGTTCGCATCAGGTACGCCGGACAGGCCCGTCCGGCTGCTGGTAATCCAAATCCCACAAGTGGCAGCAGCAATCTGGGTGATCAAAACACAATTAGTTCGGCAGGGGCGGAAGCACCAGTCGATTTTCTTTTCACCCTGCGGCTGCGCTCGGCTCTCCCGGTACGGCAGGCGCTGGTGCGCCTGAAGCAGATCGAAGCTAAATACGGCAAGCTAAATGATAAAGAGCGGGCGGCTTTCGATGTCCAGAATAAAGGGCTATTAGAATGTCCGGCCTGCACCCTCAACTACGTTTTGTCGCTGAGCTCAAAGTCTACGCAGAATCCTGGAGCAGATGCAGTCTTTTCGTTGTACAAGGGTGGGCGCTTGGACGACTTACAGCGTTACGTTTACCTCGTCAATGATCGCGGTGAGCGACGTCAGCTGATTCATTTTGTGGCGCCCAAGGTGCCTGGTGACGAAGCAATCTTCTTTTTTCCGAGGTTTAACGACGAGAATTTACCACTGCTCCGGCCAGGCATTAAAGGCTTGACATTTAACCTGACAGATAATGAAGTTAATGTGGTAACCAATTTTAAGATCGACGTTACAAAGTTAGTTGTCGACGGCGAGATTCAGTTTTAGCGGCGCTGTCTATCTACTCTTCGACACAGTCTTAACCTTAGCCAGAAATTATGGCGAAGTTTGCCTCAGTCATTTTGCATGACTCAGGGTGGGATTTTGGCTGTGTCCAGTGGTTTTCTGTAAACGAATATTTGGCAGACGAGACCTTAAATTGATCAGCATGAAACGCAAGCTTTGTTTCAGTTCAGGGTTGCGCCGTGTGGGCGCACTGATCTGCATTTTTGCCTGCGCAATTTACTTCCGGGCTCCTGCACAGGGGGAGCCGCCCACCGTTACCAAGGTTGAGCCACCATCCTGGTGGTCAAACCATTCGATTAATCCCGTGCGGCTCCTAGTATGGGGAAAGAACCTTTCCGGCGCCAGAGTACGAGCACCAAGAGGCCTAAAAATCTCGAATATTTCCGTAAGTATTGATGGTTCTTATGTATTTCTAAGCGTCGCTGTCGAAAAATCAGCTAGACCCGGTTCTTATCCCTTGATCCTGGAAACGGTTAACGGGAGGACCACCATTCCTTTCACCATCGAACAACCTCAATCCGGGAGCACAAATTTTCAAGGGATTAACACCGATGATGTTATCTACCTGATCATGGTCGATCGATTTGCTAATGGGGACACCAAGAACGATTCACCTCCAGGTTCGCCAGCGGGAGCAAACGATCGAAATAATCCGCGTGGATACCATGGGGGTGACCTCAAGGGTGTGATCGACCGCCTTCCTTATCTTAAAGAACTGGGGGTTACGGCGCTTTGGTTAACACCGTGGCACGATAACTGGAATGGAATAAACCAGTGCGACAAGCCCTGGTGTCCGAACACCTACTATCATGGTTACCATGCAATCGACTATTACGGAGTTGAAGATCATTTTGGAGATATGCAGACCTTGAAGGAGTTGGTGGCGAAGGCACATGCGATGGGCTTGAAGGTAATTCAGGATCAAGTCGCGAATCATGTGGGCTCGCAACATCCCTGGGTAAGGCAACCTCCCCTCAACGACTGGTTTCATGGCAGCCTGAGCCAGCACCAGCTCAATAAGTTCAACAACAGCACCTTGCTCTCGCCCCACGCCAATCCTGAAGAGTTCCGAAACACGATTGACGGTTGGTTTAGCGGAGACCTGCCGGACATGAATCAGGAGCAGCCTGAGGTGGCACTCTATGAAATTCAGAATTCGCTCTGGTGGGTAGGAACGACCGGCATTGATGGCATCAGGCAAGACACAATTCAGTACATGCCGCGAAAGTTCATTCGCGACCTTTCCGACGCCTTACACCGTCAGTACCCAAAGCTTTGGATGGTTGGTGAGGTTTTTGACACCGACGCCGCGCATACGGCTTTCTTTATTGGCGGCCACCGGGGCTGGGATGGACTCGACACGAGATTGGATTCTGTCTTTGATTTTTCTCTGTGGAACGTTTCGCGAAAAGTATTCACAAATGAATTGCCAGTGCGGGCTCTGCGCGATCAATTAAAGTACGATGCGCTTTATCCAGACGCTTCGAGAGTTACGACCATGGTGAACAACCATGATACCGTTCGTTTCATGTCTCTGCCGGGGGCCAGTCTGGAAGGGGCAATGTTGCACATGGCTTTTACCCTGAGTGTCCGAGGTACTCCGCAGCTGTATTACGGTGAAGAGATAGCCATGGAGGGCAAGGACGATCCAGACAATCGCCGAGACTTTCCCGGTGGTTTTCCAGGAGATTCGCGCGATGCTTTTACCCTTGCGGGACGCACTCGGGAAGAACAAAGAATGTACGAATGGACCCGCAGCTGGTTACGTTTGCGGCGCGAACACTCGGCCATCAGGACGGGCCGTTTAATCGATCTTTTCTATGACGCGGACAGCTACGTTTTTCTGCGACAGGATAAGGCTGACGTGGTGGTTATAGCGATCAACCGGCAGTCGCAGGAGAAGGAAGTTGTTTTACCCCTGGGCTCCGTTGGTTTAAAGGACGAATCAGAACTGCAAAATCTCATAGGCCCTGAGGGTCGTTGGCGAGTCTCGCAAGGCCGGGCGAAGGTAGTGCTTCCGCCCCGCAGTGCGACCGCGTATGGTGTCCGATGAGTTTTACGCGTTCCAGTGTGAGTGCAGACAAGTATCAGGACACCACCGGCTTTTAGCTGCGTGGTGCATCAGTTTTAGCCTAGTGGAGGCCCCCCAAATCTTCAGACACCACCGGCTTAGCCGGAATTGGTTGGATTGTTGTTTCGTGTGATGCGCGTGGATCGTCTTTTAAGTGGCAAAAAAACGATCCACGAAATCACACGAAACAACACTAACGAGGTGATTCCTTGATGAGGGAGACTTTCTCAACCATATGAACTTTCCCAGAGCCAGCGGCATTCTGCTTCATCCCACATCCTTACCAGGTCCTTTTGGCATTGGGGATTTGGGCCCGGAAGCCTATCGATTTGCGGACTTTTTGACTGCCAGCGGGCAAGGCTTGTGGCAGGTGCTACCTCTGGGACCAACAGGTTACGGTGATTCTCCCTACGCCTGCTATTCGGCTTTCGCCGGCAATACTCTGCTGATCAGTCCTGAACGACTAGTGGAAGAAGGATTACTTAGCCAGAACGATCTCCCTCACGAGCAGATACCCAACAATCGAGTTGATTTCGAACTCGTCCACAAACTGAAGGACGCTCTTCTACTGAAGGCTTACGAGATTTACAGGCGCACCACGGACACCGGACTGCGAAGCGCCTTCGAGACGTTTGCCCAAAGCTACAGCGTTTGGCTGGATGACTATGCGTTGTTTCGCGCCATCAAAGAGGCTCATGGTGGTGTTGCCTGGACCGAGTGGGATCCATCTCTGTTGCGCCGCGAACCCTCGGCGCTGGCTCGCGTCAGAGAATCAATGCGCGATGAAATTGAGGCTCAAAAGTACTATCAGTTCCTTTTCTTCCGTCAGTGGTTTGCACTTAAAACGTACTGCAACGACCGCGATATAAAAATGATTGGCGACATACCGATTTTTGTCGCCCATGATTCGGCAGATGTTTGGACCGATCCCGAGCAATTCAAGTTGGACCAGAATGGGGTGCCAATAGTTGTCGCCGGAGTACCTCCGGACTACTTCAGTGCCACCGGCCAACTCTGGGGCAATCCGCTTTATAACTGGGACCGGATGCGCGCGGAACGGTTTAGCTGGTGGATCTCGAGGGTCCAGGCAACCTTGCAACTCGTCGATTTTGTGAGAATAGATCATTTTCGAGGTTTTGCCGCGAGTTGGGAGATCCCCGGGGGCGATAAGACGGCTGAACGCGGCCGCTGGGTCGAAGCACCCGGACGAGAGTTGTTTACAACCATTCGTGAAGTACTCGGGAACCTGCCGATAATCGCCGAAGACTTGGGCGTGATTACGCCTGACGTCGAGAAGCTGCGAGACGATTTTGGCTTTCCGGGCATGCGGATTCTGCAGTTCGGTTTCAGCAGCGATACCAAAAATATCGACCTGCCCCACAACTATCACAAGAACGTAGTTGTTTACACGGGCACGCACGACAACGACACCACGATAGGATGGTTCAACAGCGTTGCCGGTGAAGCGTCGACGCGCTCGACAGAACAGATTGAGCTCGAGCGCAAATTCTGTATGAAATACTTGAATACGGATGGAGAAGAAATTCACTGGGACTTCATTCGAGCCGTTCTGGCATCCGTAGCCAACACAGCAATAGTTCCGCTGCAAGATCTAATGGGGTTGGGGACCGAAGCCCGGATGAATTTGCCTAATAGCATTAGTGGCAACTGGACCTGGAGGTTCAAAGCCGACGCTTTGACTGAGGCGATTGGGACGCGGCTCAAGGAGTTGAGTCAAACATACGGACGCACGGGTTAGTTTTGGAGTGCGCTGCCTTGTCAGCGCTTTCGTACGAGGAACGTCAGAGCGGCTTCTCTATGCAGCTAATAGAAAAGCGCTGACAAGGCAGCGCACTCCAAAGTGGTCGCTTGGGGATGAGGGACGTCGCAGGGGCACCTCTTCGCAGCTAATACAAAAGCGCTGACAAGGCAGCGCACTCCAAAATGAAAACTTTTCTCATTTCCGTAATCTTTTTGATCTCAGCGTCTGTTTGTTTCGCCCAGGCTCCAGAGGTGCTCAAGGTAGATCCGCCCAGTTGGTGGATCGGAAGTTCAAACAATCCCGTGCGACTTTTGATTCGCGGCCGAAACTTAGAGGGCGCGCGGGTCCAGGCACTCGGACGGGGATTGCGCTTGGTTGGCGTTCCGAAGGTCAATGAGCGTGGTAACTACATCTTCGTGGATGTTTCGATTGCACCAGGCGCGAGACAAGGCCTGCATAATTTGCGCATCCGCACCTCAAAAGGTAGTGCCACGGCGACTTTTGAAGTCCTCGAACGCCGGAACCATGCCACGCGCTTCAAGGGCTTTTCACCTGAGGATGTGGTTTATCTGATCATGATCGATCGGTTTAGCGACGGCGATCAAAGCAACAATGATCCTCCGCAATCCCGGGGAATCTTCGATCGACGTAACAAGTTTTACTATCACGGTGGTGACCTACAGGGCGTAATCGACCGTCTTCCCTATTTAAAAGATTTTGGAGTGACGGCCCTCTGGCTCACACCCTGGTATGACAACTACGATCAGCTGAATCAGATCGAGCTTAAGGAAGGGAAGCCGAGCACAGGGTTCCACGGGTACAACCCACAGGATTTTTATGCGGTTGAGGAACATTTTGGCGATCTGGCGAAGCTTCGCGAGCTGGTTGAGGCTGCCCATCGTTCGGGAATCAAGATCATTCAGGATCAGGTGGTTAACCACACCGGTCCCTATCATCCCTGGGTTGAAGATCTACCCACACCGACCTGGTTCAACGGCACCAAAGAGCGGCACCTAAAAAACGTCTTTCAGACTTGGGTGCTACACGATCCACGGCCGGTTCAGCAATTGAAGCGAGAGACGATGGAAGGTTGGTTCCTTGATTTTCTTCCCGATCTAAACCAGGACGACCCGGAGGTTGCCCGTTATCTGATTCAGAATACGCTCTGGTGGATTGGTGTGACCGGGTTGGATGGAATTCGGATGGATACCTGGCAATACGTCCCCAATGCTTTTTGGCGAAAATGGACCAGCGCCCTCAAGCGTGAGTTTCCAAGGTTTACTGTCGTTGGTGAAGTCAAGGATGGGGATGCGGTGCATACTTCCTGGTTTCAGGGAGGGACTGTTCGAGATGGCGCTGATTCCGGCCTCGATTCGTTGTTGGATTTCCCCCTCTTTTACTCGATCCGCCACGCATTTGCCGAAGGTAAGAATTTAGGAGAGGTCCCGAGGACGCTTTCCAAAGACTTCCTCTACATAAATTCTGAGGTCTTGATGACCCTTTTGGGCGGACACGACGACGGACGTTTCATGAGTGAAAAGGGCGCTACTATTCCGGGTCTTAAGTTGGCGCACGTTTTTCTCTTGACGACTCGGGGAGTGCCGCAATTGTATTACGGTGACGAGATCGCCATGACTGGCCCGGACGAGCCCACTACGCGGGGCGATTTCCCGGGAGGATTTCCAGGCGATCGGCGCAATGCCTTTACCAAGGAAGGGCGAGTCAGACAAGAAGAGGATTTGTTTCAATTCATTCGCCGCCTTAACCATCTACACGCGGAATTAGATGCTCTCAAGGGAGGGTTTCTCGTCAATCTATATGTTTCGGATCAGCAGTATGCGTACGCGCGAACCGCTGGCAAACAGGTGGTTATTGTGGTGCTAAACAACGACATTAAGACGGCCACGGTTGAGTTTGAGGTTGGCCACCTTGGTTTAGCTGAAGGCCTTGTCATTGCTGATCGGCTGGCGACAATTAGTGAGTCACGCGTTACCGGAGGGAAGCTTTCAGTCACTTTACCGCAGCGCTCGGCGGCGATTTTGGTGCGATGAAAACAAAGCCATTCTCAGAACAAATAGCCATTGTGACCGGTGGAGGGACAGGCATCGGGCGCGCTTTCGCAGAGGCGCTGGCACAGGCAGAGACAACCGTTGTTATTGCCTCACGGCGTGAGGAAGTTCTAAAGCAAACGGCTGCAGAACTGAACACGAAGTTCTCTGCGGAGCGCATAGTGCCTTTTGGATGTGACGTTCTCGATCGTGATCAGATTGAAGCCCTCGTCAGCTTTGCTTTTGAACGCTGGAATTGCATAGACATTTTGATTAACAACGCTGGGTTAGCGGTACCGGAGACTGTGGAAGCCATTACCGAGACCGGTTGGAGCACCGTGTTGGATACAAATTTGCGCAGCGTCATGCAGCTAACGCGCGCCATGCTCCCACACATGATGGCCGAGGATTTTGGCGACATTGTCAACGTGTCGTCCCAGGCTGGTAAGCACGGGTTTGCCGATGTCCCCTCTTACTGCGCGGCGAAGTTTGGAATGTTGGGTTATGCCGAGGCTTTGCGCGATCACGTTCGCCGGCAGGGCGCCAATGTTCGGGTCTTCAATTTTTGTCCAGGTTTGGTTGATGTGGAGAACGCCCTCGCGGAACAGTCACCAAGGCCGGGATTCATTCATGTCAAAAATATGGCCGATACCTTGATGTATGCACTCTCCCTCGACCGCGAGGTGGTTCTGGAAGATATCAATCTGTACGCCAGGTAGAGGGCTAGGAATCCTGATGGTGGGCTTAGAAAACTTTGAGCTTCAGAAGCTGTGAAGAAATAGGCGTTGCGTAATCTCTGTATTCCCAGAACAGGAAGCTACCCACGGAAATTTGCAAGTAGGGAAGGTGGGCTTGCCCCCGCTGCTCCGCTAGACTCACCTTCCTTAACTGCCTGGGTTCCCGAAATGTGAGCTTCGCAGAGCAGCGGGGGCAACCCCTCCTTCCCTAGTTGCAAATTTGGGTTTGTTGAGTGGTTATCGGTCGAGGAGGACCACTAAATGCAAAAACCACGTTTGAGCTTCTGGCAGATCTGGAACATGAGCTTCGGTTTCATGGGCATCCAGTTTGGCTGGGGTCTACAGCTGGCCAACATGAGCGGCATTTACACCTATCTCGGTGCGAAGCCCGAGCAGGTGCCAATCCTCTGGCTGGCGGGTCCTGTAACCGGCTTGCTGGTGCAGCCAATTATCGGCTCAATGAGTGACCGAACCTGGAACCGCCTGGGAAGACGCCGGCCCTACTTCCTTACAGGAGCAATTCTCGCCAGCATTGCTCTGTTCTTCATGCCCGACTCCTCAGCATTGTGGATGGCTGCCGGCCTCCTCTGGATTCTTGATGCCAGCATCAACGTAAGCATGGAACCCTTTCGCGCTTTTGTCGCTGACAAACTAAACGTAGATCAGCGCACCGCGGGGTTTGTAATGCAAAGCTTCTTCATCGGCGTCGGACAATCTTTAGCTAATCTCCTACCGTTTCTATTTCGGCAGATGGGAGTAGACGAAGGACGGGTGGCTGCGGCCGAGGCTTCAGTTCAGGCCATACCCACCAGCGTCAATTATGCGTTTAAGATTGGAGCCATTGCTTTTCTAATCTGCGTCCTCTGGACCGTAATCACGAGCAGGGAATATCCACCGGAGGACCTGGAGGCCTTCGAACGAAGGCGCCGGGAGCACAAAGGAATTTCGGCCGGCTTAAAAGAGATTTTCTCGGCAATGCGAGGCATGCCTCCAACCATGAAGCAACTTGCGGTGGTCCAGTTCTTCACCTGGCTGGGCTTGTTTTGCATGTGGATGTTCTTTGGTTTGATGACTTCGTATCACATTTTCGGCGCCACGGGTGAACGCGATCCTCTTTTCACCGATGGTCAGGCATGGGGTGGGAATGCCTTTGCGGTTTATTCGATTACCTGTTTTGCAGTGGCCTTTCTGTTGCCTCCGCTGGCTCGGGCAAGCAGCCGGAAGATCGTTCACGCCTGTGCACTCGTATGCGGAGCGGTGGGACTGCTTTCGGTCTATCTCATTCAGGACAAAGTAATCCTGCTGTTCACAATGGTAGGTGTCGGAATTGCCTGGGCCTCGATTCTTTCAATGCCCTACGCCATTCTTTCCGGAGCCCTGCCGGCTCAGCGTATGGGCGTTTACATGGGCATCTTTAATTTCTTTATTGTGATCCCGGAAATCCTAGCTTCCTTTGCTTTCGGACCGATGATCCGAGCGATCTTTGGTCCTGACAATCCAACGGCTCCGTTGTTTGTTGTGATGGCTGGAGGGGCGTTTCTCCTAATGGCGGCAATTTCGGTGTTGCTGGTGCGGGATGTCGCGGATCAAGATGTGCCGGAAGCTTTAGTTATCAAAGCTGACGAAGAAGGGTTGTTTACAATTCATGAGTCAGTCCAGCCGGTCCCCAGTAGCGGCTTAATTGATAAGGATTGAGTGACGTTCAAGAAGTTCTCCTAAGCAATTGGCAACATCTCAATCTGAAAGATTTCACCTGGGGCCAACTGAAAGATTTTCACCTGGGGCCAATTTGCAGGTTGGGAAGGGGGCAAGCGCTTTAGCGCGCGCCCCCGCTCAACTCACAAGCCACTCAAGCTAAGAGATCCTCAAGCTACTTAGTGGTAAGCCCAAATGCTGCGGTTGCTCTTGCTGATGAGAGATCTTTTTGTTTGAGTGAGTTGGGAGTTGAGCGGGGCTGGAAAGAAGGAAAGAGTGGAGGCGAGGAACAGATGACGAAAACCCACAACCGATTAGGCAGCGGAATCGCCGGCTGCCTCTTACTGCTCTTGTTGTTTCAGGTCGCTGGTCCGGTAGCAGTATTCGCTCAGCAACCGGCGCGTGATGTCTCCAAAGAAACCGCCAGGCCGGCGCCCGATTGGGTGCGGGATGGAGTCATTTACGAAATTTACCCTCGCGCCTTTTCTGAACAGGGCAACTTTAGTGGCATTACCGCCAGGCTTGATCATCTGAAAGACCTTGGGGTGACGATCCTCTGGCTAATGCCGATCCACCCGATCGGACAGGAAAAGAAAAAGGGAAGCATCGGCAGTCCCTACGCGGTGCGAGACTATTACGGCCTCAATCCGGATTATGGATCCAAAGATGACCTGAAGAAGCTCATTGCCGAATCACACCGGCGAGGGATGAAGGTGATCATTGATATCGTAGCCAACCACACCTCCTGGGACAGCGTCCTGATGAAGCACCCAGAGTTTTATAAACGCGATGCCCAGGGAAACATTACTTATCCGTTCGATTGGTTTGATATTGCCGCACTTAATTACGACAACCGGGAGTTGCGCCAGTACATGACCGAGATGCTCAAGTACTGGATCCGAGAGTTTGATCTCGACGGGTTTCGTTGCGATGTTGCTGGTGAAGTGCCGACGGACTTCTGGGAGAACGCTCGGGCCGAACTCGATAAAATCAAGCCCAACATCTTCATGCTGGCTGAGGCTCACAAACCCGAACTACTAGTAAAAGCCTTTGAGCTCGATTACTCCTGGCCCATGCATAGTGTTTTGACCAGTGTTTTGCAGGGACGGGCGCCCGCCTCGGAATTGCGTCAAGTCTGGGAGCGAGAAGTTAAGGAGTGGCCGCGCGGCGCCATTCACCTGCGCTTTTCCGACAACCACGATGAGCGACGAGCAGTCGCCCGGTTTGGTGAACCTGCTGCACTGGCAGCCTCGGCTTTAGTATTCACGATTGATGGTGTTCCCTTGCTGTACAACGGCATGGAGGTGGGAGACACCACCGAATCCGGCGCTCCGGCGCTGTTCGAGAAATTGCCGATCTTCTGGCCCATAGCCGAACGTCGACCAGAGTTTCCCAGATTTTACAAACAATTCACAACCTTGCGTGCTTCGAGCAAGGCCTTACGGCGGGGCTCCGTCGAATGGCTCCGCAACTCCGATGAATCTCGCGTGCTAACGTATCTACGGCAGACACCTGAAGAGGAGGTGCTGGTGGCCATAAACTTCTCGAGTCGGCCTTTCTTCGGGGCGGTAGAGGTTGGAGCCGCCAGCGGATTTGCCGACGTTACACCCGACATTTCGCCCCCGTTACCTCCGGATGCGCCGCCGCCAGCGCGTGTAGCGAAGGTGAGGGTCGTGGGGTTACCGGCGCTTGCAATCGAGTCGTGGGGCTATCGCGTCTTTCAACGTAAGTTGAAGGGTTGAAGATATGACTGAAAGGTGGGCCGAACGGCGGGGCAGAGTTACGCCTCACAACGGGTAGCGAAGCCGTGCCAAAAAAGCCTTGGGCTTGCGCTTTTTTTTTCACCTATGGCTTTTGGTGTTTCTTCGTGTGAGTTCGTGGATCGTCGACCTCTAAAAGCGAACGATCCACGAACTCACACGAATTCACACGAAGGAACGAACCTGTTGGGCTATTGTCGCTCGACGGCTCCCGCGGACTAAGAGACTAAAATAGTTTTCTCCGAAAGACTCCTTCGCGGGCTCGAACTCATCTGTCTCAAGGTTAATCCAAAACTCCGCGTTCTGATCATGGCGCCCCGCTGGGGGTTGAGAACTAATGACTCATTCAAGAACCTTTAGATACAAAACACCAGCGCTGGGGATTTTCGTTGGGTTCTTGCTGCTAACCGGAAGTGTCATCACCACCGGGGCCAGCCGCTCTGCGACTCAACGGTTCAGAGTAATGACTTTCAATATCCGCTACGACGAACCGCGGGATGGAGAGAACGCCTGGCCGAATCGCAAAGAGCTCGTGGCCAGCATGATTCGTTTTCATCAGGCAGACCTGGTTGGTCTGCAAGAGGCTCTGAACCGGCAACTGAATGATCTCGAAAAACTGCTACCCGAATTTGCTGCAGCGGGTGTTGGTCGCGACGACGGTAAGGGCGAAGGTGAGTTTTCGGCAATCCTTTACCGCAAAGATCGCTTCAAACTTCTGAACGGCGCAACCTTCTGGCTTTCGGAAAACCCGGAAGTGCCAGGCAAAGGCTGGGATGCAGCATACCCGCGGATAGTAACGTGGGTAAAACTTAAGGATTTACGTAGTGGCAAGAGCCTCTTTCACTTCAACACACACTTCGACCACAGGGGGGTGCAGGCCCGTCTGGAGAGTGTGAAGCTTTTGCTGCTGCGAATCGAGCAAATCGCGGCGCGTTCGCCGGTGGTGGTCACAGGTGATCTGAATTTTACCGAGTCTTCGGAAGGTTATCGGATTCTTACGGCCCAGGCTAACGCCGGTAAGCTCCTGCCTTTAAAAGATGCTCGCTATGTTTCCGAGAACGGCCATCATGGGGCAACCACAACTTTCAATGAGTTCAAGGCTTTGGTTCCAGAGATGAAAATTGATTACGTGTTGGTAAAAGGAAGAGTGCGAGTGCTGCAACACGGTGTGCTATCCGATACCTGGGATGGCCGCTTCCCGTCGGATCATCTGCCCGTGGTCGCCGAAGTCGTTATTGAATGAATCGCTCTCAAATGTAAGAAACCCTGTGTGAGTTTGTCTCAGAACTCCGTAATCCCACCCACGGCAGTGGGTGGATTGTTCAAATGTTTTCTAAGAAAGTGCGACCCTCTAGCGGTGGGAATCCCACCCACGGTAGTGGGTGGTTTGTTCAGATCCTTTCTAGGCAAGGCGGAGCGTTGACTGGTTTTGATTTTGGAGTTTGTAGAAAAGATCTGAAAACTTCCACCCACTGCCGGGGGTGAGATTCAGAATTACGCGCAGTTCAAAGGAGTAGAGGGGATTGAAGTATCCACCCACTGCCGTGGGTGGGATTAGGCAGTTTTGAAGGTCCAACAAACGATCCACGAATCACGCGAAATGAGACTAAAAAAAGTTCCTCGTTATCACACCAGACTTGAATTGTGAGGAGGGGTGGCCACGGAGGGCCACACCTACAGGTGACTAGCTTGAAAGGCTTTGTTATAGTCGCGCTGCTCCCAAAAAACAATTTCTCTAATCGTCAATGTCAGGTCGTACTCTAAAGGAGGATTCCCCGATCATGAGAATTGTCAGGCCGGTAACTTCACTGCTGATGCTCGGCTTGCTCCTATCGTTGCTCTCAGTTGCCGCTGCGCCACAGCCACAAGCCGATATCGAAAAACGAATTGACGCTTTGCTTGCGCAGATGACACTCGAGGAAAAGCTGGCGCAGTTGCAGCAGCTCGATGGTCATGCCGATGGCAAATACCGGCCCGAACACGCTGAAATGATTCGCAAAGGGCTGCTCGGCTCGACCCTAAACGTGCGGGGCGCAAAACAGACCAACGAGTTACAGCGCCTGGGGCTTGAGCAATCGAGACTTAAAATTCCAGTTATTTTCGGATTCGACGTCATTCATGGCTATCGAACCATTTTCCCAGTGCCCCTTGGTGAAGCCAGCAGCTGGGATCCGGCGGCCGTGGAACGCGCAGCAAGCGTTGCGGCAGCCGAGTCACGTGCCAGCGGCGTGCACTGGACCTTTGCGCCCATGGTGGACGTTGCGCGCGACGCCCGCTGGGGCCGAATTGTTGAAGGCTCCGGTGAAGACCCTTACCTTGGTTCAGTGATGGCCCGGGCGCGGGTTAGAGGTTTTCAGGGGAGTAACTACAGCGCCCCCGACAAGGTCGTAGCTTGTGCGAAACACTGGGTGGCCTATGGAGCCGCGGAAGCTGGACGCGATTACAACACCACTGATATGTCTGAATTGACTTTGCGCGAAGTCTATTTCCCGCCGTTCAAGGCTGCGTTAGACGCAGGTGTGGGCACGTTCATGAGTGCCTTTAACGATCTGAACGGCGTGCCGACCGCGGCAAACCCGTTCACCCTGACAAAGGTCCTGCGTGGAGAATGGAAGTTTGATGGTTTTGTGGTTAGTGACTACACAGCGGTGATGGAGCTTTTGCACCACCGGCTGGCTGCCAACGAGGCGGAAGCTGCTCAACATGCCCTCAGTGCCGGTACTGACATGGAGATGGTAAGCCGCTTCTACAACAAACATGGCGCTGAGCTTCTGCGTGCCGGCAAACTCTCGCAGGAGACAATTGATCAGGCCGTGCGGCGAATTCTAAGGATCAAGTTTCGCCTGGGACTGTTTGATAAGCCATACGCAGATGAAGCCCGTGAACGGGCTGTGGTCTTGAGTGCTGCCAATGTTGCAGCCGCGCGTGAGGTGGCCGCCCGCTCGATGGTTTTACTTAAGAATGAACGTTCAACCCTGCCACTCAGCAAGGATCTGAAATCGATAGCCTTGATCGGACCGCTGGCAGACGATCCGCGAGCCATGCTCGGCTCCTGGGCTGGGGATGGACGAGCGGCAGACACCGTGACCTTGCTTGGTGGCCTAAAGGAAAAATTGCCCGGCGCAAGAATCCTCCATGCCAAAGGCGTGGCCATCGAGGGCCCAGGCGTTAGTGGCAATTACCATCAACAACCGGTTACTGCTTCAAACGCTGGTGGTACCAACGTAGCTTCAGCAGCAGATATTGAGGCAGCCCGGAGCGCCACCACTCCAGCTGGACCAGATTCGATTGCTGAAGCAGTCGGCGTAGCACGGGAAGCGGAGGCTGTTGTTTTAGCCATTGGCGAAACAGCCGAGATGAGTGGTGAGGCAGCTTCGCGAACATCGCTCGATCTGCCCGGAAGACAGATGGAACTCATCCAGGCCATTCATGCTTTAGGTAAGCCTTACGTCGTGGTCTTAATGAATGGTAGACCCTTGACAATCAACTGGCTGGCTGAGAATTCACCGGCAATTCTTGAGGCCTGGTTCGCGGGCACGCAGGCAGGACCCGCAATCGCCGACGTGTTGTTTGGAGATGTCAATCCGGGAGGCAAGCTGCCGGTCACCTTCCCGCGCACGCTGGGTCAGGTGCCGATTTACTATAACCACAAGAGCACAGGTCGTCCTCCTACCGATCAGAAATACACCGCAAAATACCTGGATGTACTTGTGACACCCCTTTATCCGTTTGGGTACGGACTCAGTTACACGCAATTCAAGTTTGGCGCCCCGCAGTTAAGTGCTACAAGCATCTCACCTGATGGGCAACTCTCGGTTAGTATCGAGGTTGAGAATGTTGGCAAGCGTGCTGGTGATGAAGTGGTTCAACTTTATATTCGCGATGTAACGTCGAGTGTTACGCGGCCAGTTAAGGAACTAAAAGGTTTTGAGCGCATCACGTTGCAACCAGGTGAAAAGCGGAGGGTACAGTTCAAGCTTAGGCCAGAACATTTGGGCTTTTACAATCGTGAGATGCGGTTCATGGTGGAGCCTGGCGAATTCAAGGTCTTTGTGGGTCCCAACTCGGCTGACGTCCAGGAGGTTAGTTTTGCGGTAGTGGGAAAGTGATTTAACTCAAACCTCAATATAGCAAATCGAGTTGGCCAATTTGCCGGTCAGGAAGGGGGCAAGCGCTTTAGTGCGCCCCCGCTCAACTCCTGACTTTGTGAAGCCAAAATATCACAGTTGAAGTTGGCCAATTTGCAGGTAGGGAAGGGGGCAAGCGCTTTAGCGCGCGCCCCCGCTTGGCTGCGATAGGTTCAAGCTAAAATGTGAGAAGCCTGCGGCGCCAATTGAAACGCTGAAAGCGTTGGCTAATTTCAGCCCAGTCCAGGGTTGCGCTTTGGCAACCCTGGGTTTTTGCAGTCCCCTTTTCTTGTCGCAACTCTGAAGAAGTTGCGACCCGATAGACGCTCGGTCAATTTGATCCAAAGGGGTAGGACAACCCCAACAGCAATTCCAATTCGAGAGTCCCGCTACCGGTCGCAACTCCTACAGAGTTGCGACGAAAGAGTAAGGGTGCTGTAAAAACCCAGGGTTGCCAAAGCGCAACCCTGGGCTGAAATTAGCCAACGCTTTCAGCGTTAAGAATTGGCCACAACCTGAACTTTGATATTCAGGGTTGAGCGAACTGGCAGCCAAGCGGGGGCGCGCGCTGACGCGCTTGCCCCCTTCCCAACCGGCAAATTTGCCAACTTGAATTGCTGTCTTGAGGCTTGAGTGAGTTGCGACTGAACGCGCAAAAGCCTGCCCCCTTCCTCACCTGCAAATTCTAATCTGTGTCATCTGCGTAATCTGTGGATTTTGTTGAATTGCATTGGGTTTGAGCGAGTGATGAGTTGCGCGGGGGCGCTGCTGCTGGCGCACCTGGCGAAAGCCTGCCAGTCGCATGGCACGCGGAATCTCTCGGTTGCGCATGAACCAGCGCCAGACGTTTCCGGTTCGGAGATTCTCAGCACTTAACAGCGTGATGCCTACATCAATCCCAATCACATCTGGATTGACCCAGCCGTTGTTTGGATTGAAAGCGTCGACGAAGCCGTAATGATCGTAAATGCGGTCTCCCCAGCGCTGGTGCATGGTCTTTAACGCGGCCAGCGTGATCTCAGGCGTAAACATCAAAGACCCTCCTGGCGCACATGGAACCACCGTACCATCGATGTCTTTGGTGGGAGGCGGTCCACCCCAGGCTCTGTAGCCTCGGGCACTATCAGAAGCGGTAATACCCCAAACGTTTTCAGTGTATCCGGGAAATCTATTAGAGAGACTGAGGCAAAATTCCCGATGGGCCAAGGTTGCTTTCACAGAGTTCTCAAAATAGTTAGTGTACGGATACCACCTTTCTTCCTGATTTCGGTAATCCACCCAGGCTTGCGAGTACTGATGTACGAATAGTCCCGCATGGCGAAAGGTCAGATAGGTATATCCGGCAAATGTGAGTCGCAGCCTTTGCCAGGCCAGCCAGGCACCGGGATCAATCGGATTAGTCGGCGAACCAATTGCCAGCAGTTGCAGCATGGTATGTTCGCTGTAATGGTTCCAGATGTGCTTGATGAAGCCGGTTTCTGGCCGCCAGCCGTGCGAAAGGAGCAAAGAACCCGGTGCCAGCATATAAGGAAAGTCTATGCGCTCGTAAATCAGCGTGGCCAGGCGAACGATCTCGGGATCCTTATTAAAATACTGTCGTGCGGTAAGCACGCCGCCAAGCAGCAGCGCCGTATCAATCGTTGAGATCTCGCTGCGCCATCTCCTCTCCCCGGTGGTGCGATCAACAAAGTGATAGAACCAGCCTCGTTCATGTGGTGAGCGTTCGGCATAAAAGCGCAGCGTCGTTGCTACCCGGTCGCGGGCGGCGGACCGCTCGATCCAGCCGCGTTCGGCGGCGATGCAAAGAGCAGTTAAGCCAAACCCGGTAGCGGCGCTACTGGCAACATTCAAGCTGCGATGTGTTGGGTCGAAAGGTTTGCCACTGGCACGGGCGCGATCGGCCACCAGCCCAGTGTGTGGGTCGGCCTGTTCCCAGAAGAAGCGGAATGAGCGTCGCGAAAGATCCTCAAGAAAAGCTTCGTCGCTGGGGGACAGGACGAAGGGTTTCGGCTGCGCGCTCACTGACACTGTAAGCGCAACTAATGTTAAGAGCAGTGCTACTGATCGCCTAAGCATTGCTGGATGGAAAGAGCTTTTCCAGACTGAGAGTTTCGCGACGGGCTGATTCATGAGATTCTCTATAGCTCCTGTTTTACGAACTTCTGAAGAGATTTATTGGCGGGCGTCGCTTACTGGGACCGCGGGCGTCTCGCCCGCCGCGAGCGCGAAGCGCGAGAGTGGTAGCGCTACTCACTGGCTTGGAGTAAAAGGCCCATAACGCCAGGCTCGTTCAGATCTTGAAAAGCCAATCTATCGCTGCCACTCTCGCGCTTCGCGCTCGCGGCGGGCGAGACGCCCGCGGTCCCAGTAAGGGACGCCCGTCCCAGTAAGGGGCGCCCGGGTTCCAAGGGACGCCCGGGGTTCCAGGAAACTAATTAGTCCGGGTCTTTCTTAATCAGATGATTAGGAAACTCTGCTGCTTTGGAACCGTCTTCGCGACGGAGGTTTTGCTGACCGTGGCGGGCAGGATAGAGAGGGATAAACATGCCTCCGGTCTTGTTTAGGATGTCGAAGAGCTGGGCTCGCAGCCGCTTTACAACCTCCTGGTGCTCAGCACTGTAGATCAGATTCCGGGATTCCAGGGGATCGGCCTTGATATCGTACAACTCGTTCGAATCCCAAAGCCCATAGTAATGAATGTATTTATACTGGCTGCCACGCAGCGCAAAAGTCGTTGGTGTCTGCGGAAAGGGCCACTCCCAGTAATACTCATAGAGCAGAAAATCACGCCAGGCCACTGGCTTGCCTTTAGCTAATGAAACAAAACTCTTGCCATCCATGTGATTGGGCGCCTTGAGTCCGGCGGCCTCCAGGATTGTGGGTGCGATGTCGATGTTTGCTACAACCTCCGAGACCGTTTTGCCTTTGGCGAAAAGCTCGGGGCAGTGCATCAACATTGGGACGCGCATCGACTCTTCATACGCAGTGCGTTTGTCGATCAAACCGTGCTCGCCAAAAGCGAATCCGTTGTCGCCCATGAAGATGATCAGAGTCGACTCCAGCCATCCTTTCGTTTTGAGCAGCTCCACGAGTTGTCCCAGGCCTTCATCGACTGCCAGCATGGTCTCGGCATATCGCTTGTAATATTCGGCGATGTCCAGGCGGCTGTGGTAAGGGAATTCCACTCCGTGCCAGCTGTTGCGCTGGTTTTGCACCCACATCGGCGCGCCTTCGACATTTGCTCGATCCATTGTTTTCGGTGGCACGAACTGCTTGTCCTGATAGCGGCCTCGATGTCTCTCTGCCGGAACGAACTCGGCATGGACGGCTTTGTGCGAAAGGTACAGCATGAAAGGTTTTCTCCCGCTGCGTCCCCCGAGCCACTCCAGGGCGTAGTTGGTCAGTTCGTCTGTGATGTAACCCTTTTGCGGCACCTGCTTGCCATTGACATTGAATCCGTCTTTGCTGGGCAGGTAAGAACCCTGTCCTTTAAAGCTGACCCAGTGATTGAATCCGGGTTGGGGATGATCTATGTGGCCACCCATATGCCACTTTCCGATGAAGGCTGTCTCGTAGCCGGCGCGTTGCAGATATTGCGGGAAGAACACCAAACCATCCGGCACCGCGCTATCGTTGTCCACCACTCGGTGGCGATGGGCGTACATGCCTGTAAGGATCGAAGCTCGTGAAGGCGAGCACAGCGCTGTCGTGACAAAGGCGTTAGGGAGATAGACGCCCCCCCGTGCCAGCGCATCCAGATGAGGCGTTTCCAGAAACGCTTGTCCACCTAAGAAACCAAACGCGTCATAACGCTGATCGTCTGTCAGGATAAAAATGACGTTGCGCGGCTGGCGCTGGGGAATCCGTGCCAGTCTCGCTTTTTGATTAGCGAGCGGAACCGGCGGAGGAAGGGTCGATGTCTGGGCGAGTAAGGTCCAGGGGCAGAAAGCAGCTAGCAACAGGCTTAAAACAACCGAATGGATCCTTAATCCGATCATTTAAACTCGCGAATCGCTCTCGGGAAAAACTTTGGCCGCAGATTAACCGCTAATCACACAGATCAAATAAAAGTTCACAACGTTGAATTGCTTATGGTTTAAGCTATTCTACGTTTGCTCAGGCTAATCTGCGTATCATCAGCGTTAATCTGCGGCGAATTATTTTCCGGAGTTGGCCAACACGCAGCGACCAGGGGCAACTGCAGGCAAAAAGACCCTGGAAAAGCTGTTATTTGCTAAAAGCTAAAGCGTGCTTGCAACTCTACAACGCGACCGGCAAGTCCGCCCGGTGACCTGCCGAAATTGGCGTCTTCGATAATTGTCCCAGCCCCTCCAAAAGCGAAGTTCTGCAAGTTGAGCAGGTTGAAGACATTGAAGAAGTTTGCCCTTAGATCCAGATACGAGCCTTCCTTGATGAATGGCAGGTACGTTCGTTTTACCAGGCTAGCATCGACGTTAAAGTAATTGGGACCGCGGAAGGTATTGCGACCGATGCCGGGCCGCTGAACGCTTCCAGTGATCGCGAAATAGTTCGCGCCGCCGCCGGGGAAGTTTCCGAACGGCCGCGTGAAGGCTTCGTCAGAGCTATCGGTCAGGTTACCGCCGAGGAAAGCGATTGGGCGGATCGGCGAGAGACGGCGCCCACCCGGCTGTATCTGTTCGGGCCGCCGCGTCAAAGGAGTCCAGGGGAAACCCGAGTGCGCGGTGACTATGCTGTTGACTTGCCATCCATCGAGCACTGCGCGCGCTAGTCCGCCGCGACTGCGGAACCACTGAAACTCGTAGAGGGTGGACAGCGTGAAATAGTGGCGCACATCGTAATCCGAAGGCCCGCGCTCCTGGCTTTGATCCTGCGGAAAGGTCTGATTAGTGACAAATCCTGGACCTTCAAAGGAGAGAGTGTCGATACTCTTGGACCAGCGATACTGTGCATCAAACTGAAGGCCGCTGCCGAGCCTGCGAGTGAGGCGCGTATTTAAGGCGTTGTAGCTCGTATTCACATCGGGAGTGATAATGAAAATCGGATCAAAAGGCAGTTGTGGACCGGTTGAAGGGAAGATGAAGTGGTAAGGAACGATGCGAATCAACTTCCGTCCGGCGCTGCCCTGATAGCCGACCGTGCCCGTCAGCTTAAACGGGAGTTCGACCTGCGTTTCAAGTGAATACGTGTAGACATACGCGTTGGGCAACTCGGGCGTGGTCCCATAAACCTCTACGTTAGTGCCAATCACCTGGTTAGTCTGCGAATTAACACCCTGCCGAAGACCCGAGGCTGTTGGATAACCAAAGATTGAGCCGTTTTGGCTTACCGCGTAGAGGATGCGTGGCGGATTGTTTGGATCATTATTGAGGGGGGCGAAAGGTTCGCCAAAGTCTGGAGACGCCGTTCCACAGCAAACGCCATTGCGCGCAAAGAACGGCGGATTGCCGCGAGCGTTATTTAGTACTGCAATCGGTGTGCGGTTGTACGCGATGCCAAAGCCGCCGCGCACCACGAGTTTGTTTTGAGTCTCGACGTTCAGCAACCGAGCAGGACTCCAGGCGAAGCCCAGGCGGGGTGCGAAGTTGTTGCGATCCGCAGCGTGTAATTCATCCTGGATAACAACCCGCGCATCCCTGAGCAAGTTCGGACCGAGTTGAAAGTTGGTAATTCGCCCCTGCTTTTCGCTTAACGGAGTAAAGTACTCATAACGCACGCCCATGTTCAGGGTTAGGTTCGGGCGAAACTTCCAGTCGTTTTGAATAAAAAAGGCATAGACGTTAGAACGTAAGTAGCGCTGGTTGTCGGTGGGTAATCCGGTGGCTGGATCTGTGGTGATGGACTCAAAGATTGGAGTGTCGTTTGCCAAATTGAACAGCCCGGAGAAAGAGAAGAGCGGCCGTGCGCCACCGACAGCGTTACTATTGTTCTGTTCTCGCCGTACTTCACCTCCAAACTTATAAGCCTGACTACCTCTCACCCAAGTCAGTGTATCGCGAAATTCATAAGTATTCTGCGCGAAGATTGCTGGGGTGTTTTCGCCGCGTGGTGCCCCAAAACGAATGCGTGCACCGCCAGGCAAAAAGCCCTCAACCTCGACGCGTGGAACACCGAGATCAGTATTCGAGAGCGATGCCACCTGGTCCGTGAAGAATCGCGTAACATTAGCGCGTGCTTCGTTGATAACGGTTGGGGAAAAGATTCTGATATAGGTTATGGTGGCCGAAGTGTTCTCAGGCTCAAAGAAGATGTCCCCGCCGGGTCGACCTTGCCCTGGCGAATCACTATTTAAAGTTTGGAGCTTGGTGCGAAAGGTACTGAAGGCCAAAGTGTTTGACCCACCGGTGTAGTCAAAGCGGAGGTTGTATTGGTTGCCGTCAGTGCTTCGGGGCAAACCAATTTGGGCAAAGCGAATGTCGGGAATGCCGTCGAAACCTCCACCCGTCGGATTACCCAGGCCGACATACTGTCCCACCTGTCCTGTTAACGAACCTATGTCAAGTCCACCTGAAACAACCCTGCAACGATTCGGATCGCTGTTAAAAGTGCTGCATGGGACATTCAGGATGTTGGCAATCCGAGGCTCGATACCCTGGGACCTTAGAACTTGCGCGGTGACGCTATTCGGCCGTTGCGAGAAGATCAGCTGACGAAACTCGGGAGTTTCGACGAACTGATTGTTAAAGCTTGTAGCATCCTCGCGCAGGCCCTCATAAGAGAAAAAGAAGAACAACCGGTTCTTCCCGCTAATGTAGGTGGGCCCACCTTCGCCAAAACGGGGCAAGTGTAGTGGGCCACCGATCGATCCTCCGAATTGACGAAAACGGTTTCGAACCTTCTCCGGAGCTCCGAACCCGGAAGAACCGACCGTGCTGCCCAGCTTATTAAATGCATTCAGGCCCGGATTGTTTAATTTGAAGAAGGCACTGCCGTGATATTCGTTGGTGCCGTTCTGCGATACCACCAGCACCTGGGCACCGCTGTTACGCCCATATTCCGCCGAATAGGCGCTTGAGAGTACGCGCACTTCTTTGACGGCCTCCTGATTGGGAGTGATTACCGCCGCGCCACCATGATTGAGGCTGTTGGTACTAACACCATCTATTTGGTAGTTGTTCGCCGAAACGCGCTGGCCGTTGGCTGAGATTGGAACTTGATTCTCAGCCTGGAAGATGGAAGTACTGGAACCACCCGGTCCAGTGGTATTCGGGAGGTTAATTGCTCCACCACTCCCACTGCGGGCGCCCTGACCAAACACTCCGGGCGTGAGGCGTGCCAGTTCATATGGATCACGTCCGAACTGTGGCAGTCTCAGTATTTCCTGAGTGGAGATAGCGCGGTCAACGTTGGCGTTCTCGGTTTGAATTGTTTGTTCGGTGCTGTCGGTAATCGTCACCGTGCCGGCGACCCCGGTGGGATTGAGCACGATGTCAAATCCCTGAATTGACTCGGCCCGGACGGTAATGTTCACCGACGAAGTATCAAACCCGCTTTTCTCAGCCTTGAGCGCATACTCGCCTGGCGGCAGCGAGGAAAAGCGATAGAACCCTTCGCCACTCGCTGTAACTTGGAAGGTTTGATTGGTCTCCCGGTTAGTCAGCGTAACAGTGGCCTCGGGAACCAGAGCTCCAACGGGATCTTTAACTGATCCCTGAACGCCTGCATTGAACTGTGCGACAGCTAGGCCGCTAGCAAGCAGAATAAACAATCCGCAGCCAAGACTGCGGAACAGATGGTTCAATCGAATCATGCGAAACCTCCCTTAGCAAAAATTGCTCGCGCTCGCAGCAAAATGAGAATGAAACGGGGAGTACATGCTATAGCCCAGAGCCAGGATGCTTCGGCTGGCGCCGGAATCTGATTCAGCTAACCTTGTGATTTATTTGACTTATTTACTTTTGGATATTACATCAAAACTGCAAAAGTGCAATATGTATTTGGCCCTAACACTGTGCCAAAAAATTGTCGCTTAGACCAAAAAAAAGTACCTTATCACGCTGGGTCCGGCCCTACCCTAAAGCGGCGCGTGGAGTTTCCGGTTTGCTACTACAAGAAAAGGCGGCGCCAAACCCGGTAGATGCACCGGCATGTCCAGTGGAGTTCCACGTTCGCTGCTACACAGCAAGAGCCATCAAAAGATGCCACGGGCTTGTCCCGTGGAGTCTCACGTTCCCTACTACATAAAAAGAGCCATCAAAAAGGTGCGAAGATGCCACGGGCTTGTCCCGTGGAGCCTCACGTTGATAGTTACAAAGCCGGAGGCTAAAAAGGCTAGAAGACTCTCTAATCTAGCGCCAGCGTGAGACTCCACGGGGCAAGCCCGTGGCATCTTTTGCCCTCTTTTGGGCGGCTCTTCTTATGTAGTAGGGAGCGTGAAACTCCACGGGGCAAGCCCGTGGCATCTACCGGTTTGGCGTGGCCTTTCTAGGTAGTAGCGAATGTGAAACTCCACGGGGCAAAGCCCGTGGCATCTACAGGGTTGACGAAATACCCAACAATTATTCAACTTTTACCACTTTCGTTCTTTCTGAAATTCCGTTCTCATTAAAGGCTTCCAAGGCAAAGTAATACTCTTGATCAAATGTCAAACTCTTCATCTCCAAATAATTTTTGTCATAAACCAACCAGGAATTGTAGAGCTTGTCAGGGGCGATGCCCCAAAGCACGTTATATCCCTGGCAATTCTCTTGCTGTGTCCAGGTGATTCTGGCATCCCGGCGATCTTGATCGCGATTCACAGCTAAGTTCTTGACCACCACGGGAGCCTTTCCCTGTCCCAGTCCGAATACTCGTAATCCCGAAATCGCCAGGTGGGGCGTAGGCACCTTGATGTTCTTGTAGCGAATGTATCTGACTGTCTGCGGGGAACTTAATTCCACGTAATCATTCGGGACATCTTTAAAACTGTCTTTTCTGTCTACCAGCGTGATCCAGCGCTCATGATCGGCTGAGCCTTCAATGACATATCTGTGGAAGAGCCCGGGGATTCTGCCGTACATATCTGATTTGTAGTCGTGGTAGTTCAGCTGAATAGCGAAGACCTTCCCAGGATTCACCAGGTCGATTTCTATCCACTGTTGGTCGTCATTCTTTTCCGCCAGCCAAAAGGTCTTGATGCTCTCATCAACTACGTTGTCGACTACAAAATTCTCGGCGAAAGATGACGCCTTGACCGGCTTCTTGTACGAGAGCAACATCCAGCCCGCAAACTGTCCCCTCTTCCCAGAAATAGCCGGGGTAAAATGAGGGTAATCACCAAAAGATGTGTTCGAGTACATCAATCCGTCCTGATCAAAATAGACAGGGAACAGATTTATTCGTCTTTCCCAATTAACATTTACTGAGATAGAGACTGTGCCGAAATGCCAGTATTGCTCGCCGGGGCCAATTACCACACTGCCGTGACCGGCACCGTTGGCGAAACCTCCAGGTTTGTAGACCACCGGATTGTTCGGAGCATATTTGTATGGACCCAAAGGAGCGTCACTGGTATAGATGCCATCACCGTAAACATTGAATTGCGTTCCCGGGGCTGCGTATTGCATGTAGTACTTATTGTTGTGCTTGATTAACCAGGGCCCCTCAATATATCCGCGTAAAACCTTGTCTGAGTGGTCCTCTCCAAAGCGCTCCCATCCGTGCTTTTCAGCGTTTAAATTGAATAGCTCAATAGTTTCCTTAGAAGGGCGAAACCGAAGATTCTTATCCAGCTTTTTTCCCCTAATCGGAAACTTATTTGACGAGCCCCAGAAGATGTAGGCTTGCTCGTCATCATCAATAAACAAAGCTGGATCTTGCAGGTTATGCAAAATCGCCGGCACAGCTTTCCAGTCCCCCTTCTTCGGGTTGTCGGTGTAAAGGATACTCATCGAGCCGGATGGATTTCCGGTTACGTAAAGTACCTGGTCTTTATAATTGTGCGCAGCCGGCGCGTTTGATCCCTCAAAGTACCACTTTTCAGGTGTTATAAATGTCCAGTTGCTCAAATCAGTTGAGTGCCAGTAACCCATTGAGCGGGTTACAAACATGTAGTACTCTCCGCGGAATTTGACGACCGCGGGGTCTGCCCCAGATCGATATGAGATCCCTTCGTGCGCGTTGTAGATCATATATGTGTAATCGAGATTGAGAGGATTACAGTAGGTGCTCATCTGCGTTGATTGCGCATGGATACGGTGAGCGGACCCGGCACAGAGGAGGGCCGCAAGGATAAGGCCGTAACTGCAGAATTTGAGTTTTAGAATGAGCGTACCCAAGCGGATCGGAGAGAAATGTGAAGAGGGCGAAGCATTTAAATAACTTCCTAAGGGACTATTATTGCGGCGGCGTTTGTATCATGTTTGCAGATTGCGGACAAGTATCTTTGGAGTGCGGCGCCTCGTCGCCGCTTTCGTATTGGTTTGCTAGGCGTCGACTATTGAGAATTCTGTGGCTTGGGTGATACCAAAGCAGCGACAAGGCGCCGCACTCCAAAAGGGTCCAAAGTGGCGCCCTGGTCGCCGAACTAATGTATTTCTGAAGGGACTTTGATAAGCTTAGGGTCCGGTTTTCCAAATCGAAGTTTGTTCCCCAAAGACTTTTAGCAGTTTCGAAAAGCACTGGCGCTGGAATCTCGTAGTTTGCGAGGAAGTTTCGGATAGTTGCTCTGAACAGCCCGTGCTCGGAAACGCTAGTGAATATTGTGTTTGATCGTCAGACCTGGCGCAAAAAAACTCACCTAAGGGAAAGGGAAGCTCTTTCATGAGACATGCAAAAACACTCGTAGCCTGTTTGATTCTCGCCGCACTAATCGCTGCGGGATGTGTTTCTGGAACTCAACAAGCTGGTTCAAGCGGCACGCGGAAAAAGAAGGGCCCAAACGAGCCCATCAGTATTGGCTTCTCCATGGACACCTTAAAAGAGGAGCGCTGGCAGCGTGACAAGGATCTAGTGGAAAAGCGCGCTCGGGAAATCGGCGCCCAGTTAAATGTACAGGTGGCCAACAGCAGCGATAGCGAACAGATCAAGCAGGCTGAAAACATGTTGACCCAGGGTGTCGACGTGTTGATTGTGGCGCCCCACAACGGCGAGGTCGCCGCGTCAATTGTCGAGGCCGCCCACCGTCAAGGCGTACCGGTAATTAGCTACGATCGATTGATCAAAAATAGCGATGTTGATCTATATATCTCGCACCAGGTGGTCAAGATAGGTGAAATGCAGGCTCGCTATCTGCTTGAGAATGTAAACAAGAAGCCGGCTAATTTCGTGATCGTAGGCGGATCACCAACTGACAACAATGCAGTGCTTTTGCACGATGGTCAGATGAATGTGCTTAAGCCGGCGATCGATCGCGGCGATATCAAACTGATAACCGATCAGTATGCAAAAGAGTGGCAGGCGAGCCAGGCTCTGAATATTGTAGAGAACGCTCTGACACTGGCTAAGAATCAGATTGATGCCGTGGTCTGCTCGAACGACGGTACCGCTCGTGGCGCGGTGCAGGCTTTGGAGGGACAAGGCCTGGCCGGGAAGGTTCTGGTCTCGGGCCAGGATGCAGATTTAGCCTCACTGAAACTGATTGTTGAAGGCAAGCAGACCATGACTGTCTACAAACCGATTCAGCCGCTGGCTTATGCGGCCGTCGACGCGGCCGTGAAGCTGGCTCGAGGTGAACCACTGGATACAACGGACACGATCGACAATGGATTCAAGAAAGTTCCGGCGATTCTGCAGGAGCCGATCGCTGTGGATCGAAATAATCTGCTGTCAACGGTGGTGAAAGATGGCTACCACTCACTCGAGGCAATCTGCTCGGGTGTACCGCCAGATAAGTGCCCGAAGCCGTAACAAGTCCAAGGTCCAAAGTCCAAAGTCCAAAGTCCAAGGTCTATCTAAATAACTTCTGAACCTTACCTAGGAGGTAAAATATATGGCTAAGATCAAAAACTTCGAAGACATTCAATCTTGGCAGAAAGCTCGCGAGCTTACCAGTAAACTCTATTCAGTATCCTCTACGGGCCCTTTTGCAATGGACTGGTGATCTGTCATGGGTGACACCACATCAAATCCTTTTCTGGAAATGCGCGACATCTCAAAGTCGTTTCCGGGCGTGCGGGCGCTCGATGGGGTGACGTTCGATCTGCACCGGGGTGAGATTCATGCGCTGGTAGGTGAAAACGGAGCGGGCAAGTCCACGCTGATGAAAGTCCTTGGTGGCGTTTACCCCTACCCGGAATATGAAGGCCAGATCCTCATCGAGGGCCAGGAACAGCGCTTTGGTGGCGTCAGGGACGCGGAAAAAGCCGGAATCGCAGTCATCTACCAGGAACTCTCACTCGTCAAAGAAATGAGCGTTGCTGAGAATATCTTTCTCGGTCGCGAACCCCGAAGCCTGGGCGTGGTTCGTTGGGAGGAACTTTATCGGCGAGCCCAGCATCTGCTGGACGATATTCATCTACCGGTCGATCCACGCACGCCCATCAGAAATCTGGGTATCGGACAACAGCAGCTAGTCGAGATTGCCAAGGCTCTGTCTCATGAGGCTCAGATTTTGGTGCTCGACGAACCCACCGCGGCGCTAACCGATGCCGAAGTGGAAACGCTTTTCGGAATCCTCACCAAACTTCGCGAGCGAGGTGTGGGGATGATCTATATCTCGCACAAGCTGGATGAGGTCTTTCGCATGAGCGACAGGATTACAGTATTACGCGATGGTCGTACCGTTGGTACCGATGTGACTAACGATCTTAATGAGCCCCAGGTGATCTCACTAATGGTCGGGCGCGAGGTTGGGGACATCTTTCCAGCAGTAGACCACAAACATGGGGAAGTTGTTTTTGAGGTAAACAATATTTCAGTTGAGGATCCATACGTCGCGGGAAAATTGCTCGTGGACAACGTAAGTTTTTCGGTCAGGCAGGGCGAGGTGCTGGGCATTGCGGGCCTGATGGGAGCAGGCCGCAGCGACCTCTTAATGGCGATCTTTGGCGCCCATGCCGGTCGGATGTCTGGTGAAATCAGGATTGCCGGTCAGCGGGTGCGGATTACAAGTCCGGCAGAGGCGATTAAGCTCGGAATCGGATTCGTCACCGAGGATCGGAAGCGTTTTGGACTGGTGCTGGACCAGACCATTCTCAACAACATGACGCTGGCAGGCTTGCGTCGAATTTCGGGAAAGTTCGTGACGAGTATAGATGCAGAAGCAGCTGCCGGTGAGCGGGCGATGAAAGATCTACGTGTAAAGGCAAACTCGGTCTTTACCATTGCTGGCACCCTCTCAGGCGGAAATCAACAGAAGGTCGTGCTGGCCAAATGGTTGCTGACCAACCCGCGAGTGCTTTTTCTCGATGAGCCAACGCGGGGCATCGATGTGGGAGCCAAGCAGGAGATCTATTCAGAGATCAATCGGTTGGCCAAGAGCGGATTGGCGATAGTTTTGGTTTCGTCCGAACTGCCTGAAGTGCTGGGTCTATCGGATCGCGTCCTGGTTTTGCATGAGGGCCAGATGACGGGCGAGTTTACGCGAGCTTCAGCCACGCCCGAGAATGTTATGGCCTGCGCGACGGGCCATGTGCGCGCTGCTTAGGTTCAGGGGCAGGAGGCAGGTGCAAGAGCAGGAGGCAGGAGCAGCAAGGATAGGAACAGGATCGGCAAAGGCAGGAGGCGGGAGCTCATGAAGAAAGGTTTTCAATCGCCCACGGCTTCGCCGCCCGTTGTGAGGCGTGGCTCTGCCCCGCCGTCCGGACTAACCTTTCGATTGGGCTCCGCCCCTGGTGCGTCGCTTTGCGCCTTCAACTTAGAGTGGCTTTTCTTTGACGTCAGAACGAAATTTTGACCTTGATGATTCGATTGATTCAATTTCTCAAACCCAAGATCAAAACCTTTCGAGGATGGGGCAGAGCCCCGCACCAGGGGCGGAGCCCAAATCATCGACCGGAAGTGGCTTTCCGGACACACTGCTGCGCAGGCTAGTTCTTGAAATCAAAACCGATGAATGACTCCACGACTGAACCCAATATCGCCCGCCCGCCCACCGCGGCCGATGTAACTCCAGTGCCGGAAGAAACTGAGGTCACCCGGCAAACCAGAATCGGTAGGTTCAAGATCCCCACGGATGTGCTGCGAGCCTACACGATGGTATTCGCCCTGGTGGCGATTTGGCTTTACTTTCACTATTCAACAGCCGGTGTCTTCCTTGACGCGCGAAACTTTTCCAACCTGATGCGGCAAACCTCTGTGACGGGCGTACTCGCAGTGGGTATGCTGATGGTGATCGTCACCGGACAAATCGATTTGTCAGTAGGTTCGCTGGTCGGCTTGGCTGGAGGTGTCGCGGCAATCGTCCAGGGCTGGTTGGGATTGGGCCTCGCCCCTTCGCTCGCGGCCGGAGTCGGAACAGCGCTCATTATCGGGGCCTCTCAAGGCGCGCTGGTGGCCTACGTTAACATTCCAGCTTTTATTGTGACTTTAGGCGGTTTACTAGCCTGGCGAGGCGTGGTACTGGGCTTGACTCGGGGCGAAACCATTCCCTTGCGGCTCCAGGGCTTCAAGGGCATAGGCCAGGATTATATTGCTGCGAGCGTTGGCTGGATTCTGGCCCTGCTTGGAGTGGCTGCAGTCATCTGGTTGGCCGTGGCGCGCAATCGCGCGCGCCGGCGCCACGGGTTGAAAAGCATTAGCCTGGGTTCGGCGTTTCTCAGCATAGCCCTTCCAATCATTGTTATCCTCTCGTTCACGTATGTAATGAATACCTATGAAGGTATTCCCATCCCCGTGATCATTCTGATAGCGATCGCCCTGGCGGGCGGATTTCTCACTCAGAACACAACCTTTGGCAGATACCTTTACGCGATCGGTGGTAATCCTGATGCGGCTCGCCTTTCAGGCATTAACATTCGCCGGCACATTCTGGTGGTCTTTTGCATTATGGGCATTCTTGCCGGCGTCGCTTCCATTATTTACACGGCTCGAGTGGGTAGCGCCTCGCCCGATGCCGGGCAACTGCTCGAATTGGATGCAATCGCGGCCTGTGTGATTGGCGGAACCAGTCTGATGGGCGGGCGCGGCACGGTGTTCGGAGCCATCCTCGGCGCGCTGATTATGGCCAGTTTGGATAACGGAATGTCTCTGATGAGTGTGGCGCCCTACATGCAGAACATTATTAAGGGCGCGATTCTAGTTACCGCAGTGGGATTAGATATGGCCGGCCGAAGAAAAGGATAGTCTAAACTGGAAACCCTCGATTAATGATCTCCAAACCAGGGTGTGCGATTGCTCTAACTCTTGTATGTCTTTTGAACTGCCCACCCTCTCTCGCTCAGAATAGGAAAGCGTTGGCTCCCGGAGCACCCGGTGCTGATGCGCATTGGCCCAGTGCCTCCAAAGTGGGCTTTGGAACGTCAACTACCGCTGCTTCGAAGGTCTGGTATACGCTCAACGCCGGCGCGATGACGGAAGTTTTTTACCCGCGGCTTGACGTCCCGAACACTCAATCCCTCCAACTTATTCTTTGCAAGGCCAATAAATGTCTTTCTGAAACTGACGACATGACGCATGAGGTGCAAGTCGTCAACCAGACAGCCCTTTCCTTCCGGCAAATCAATAGAACTCCTGACGGCGCTCATACCATTACTAAGACGTATGCGACAGACCCACTTCGCCCAACGGTTTTGATAGACGTAAAGATAAGTGGCGAGTTAGAAGACGTGTCTGCGGTATACGTCTATTATGACCCTTCACTAAACAACAGCGGGATGCACGATACAGCCTTTAGTAGGTCCGGAGCTCTTCTTGCTTTTGATGGGAAGGTTGCTTCCGCTTTGGTTGCGAACGATTTATTTATGGAAACTACCAGTGGTTTCCTCGGGACGAGTGATGGCCTGTCGCAGCTAAAGCAGGCCGGTCGACTTACTACTCGTTATGGTCGGGCTTCACGCGGTAATGTGGTGCAAGTTGCTCGAATTCGACGGCCAGCGTCGTTTACGCTTGCGCTTGGATTTGGCGCTACTCCTCGCCGGGCACTTCGCAACTCGCAACTGTCATTAAAACAAGGCTTCACACAGATAAAAAATAAATACGAAGCCGGTTGGCAAAGATACCTGCGACCGTTGCGCAAGATTAGTGAGAAATATCAATCCCAATTCAATATGGCCGCCATGGTGTTGAAAGCTCTCGAGGACAAGACCTATCCAGGAGCAATGATAGCCTCACCGTCGGTTCCCTGGGGCGGCGGACCTAATGCCAACAACCCGACTATCAGCGGTTACCACGCGGTTTGGTCGCGCGACCTTTACCAGGTGGCGACGGCATTTCTGGCCCTGGGAGATCGCCACTCGGCGGTTCGGACACTGGACTATCTGTTTCGAGTGCAACAGAGACCCGACGGAAGCTTCCCGCAAAACTCCTGGGTAGACGGGCGCCCCATCGGTGGTGGAATCCAGCTGGACCAGATCGCTTTTCCCTTGGTGCTGGCTTATCAATTGGACCGAACGGATCGTCACACCTGGCGCCGTCATATAAAACCGGCGGCTCAATACCTGGTGCGCAATGGGCCGGTAACTAATCAAGAGCGGTGGGAGGAAGAGTCTGGCTTTTCACCCTCCACCATAGCTGCCGAAATAGCTGGCCTGGTTTGTGCCGCACACATTGCTGAGATCAACGGAGAAAAGGCAGCCGCCGCTGTCTTCCTTCGAACTGCAGACTTATGGGCAAAACAGGTGGACAGCTGGTGCGCTACCTCGAACGGTCCTTATGAGAATGGGCAGTACTATTTGCGCATCACTGAAAAAGGCGATCCTTCAAATCCAGCAAAGATCGAAATCAACAGTGGTGGCGGTACCTACGACCAGCGAGAGATTGTTGATGGCGGATTCTTGGAGCTGGTTCGTCTGGGAATCAAGTCTCCCGGCGACCCGTTGATCCTGGGCTCCGTCAAGGTTGTGGACAAGCTCATCAAGGTTACAACGCCTGCCGGTCCAGCCTGGTATCGCTATACCCACGACGGTTACGGCGAGCGGCCGGACGGCATGGCCTATGATGGGCGTACTGGAGTTGGAAGGTTGTGGACGCTCTTAACTGGGGAGCGGGGTCAGTTTGAGTTGGCACGTGGTGACCTAGATGAGGCCCGGAGATTGTTGGAGACCCTCAGCGGATTTGCGAATGAGGGTCTGATGATTCCGGAACAGGTGTGGGATCGAAAGGTTTCGGAGTCGGCCAGGGTCGGCACCGGCACGGGTTCAGCTACTCCGCTGGCGTGGTCCATGGCCCAGTTCATTCGCCTGGCGGTAAATATTGAAGCAGGTCGCAACCTCGATACGCCCGAGATCGTGTCAGCTCGATATCTTCTGGCTACAGCTTCAGATGCGGCGAAACAGAGAATAGATATAGGACTTGAGAATGGCTCAATTTCGCATAAAATAAACCGGAAATCGAGTTTCATGTGGTCAAGGAGAGCAAATATGTCACAGAGCAGATTAAGTTCATTTCTTGGCCTGGGAATCCTCGCCTGTGTGGTGCTGGCCTGTAAATTCAACGCTACTACTGCCAATATCAGTAGCCTCAAACTCGGTAAAGACCGCACAGTCAGTGAACAGAGCAGTGAGTTTGCGCCGCAGGACACGGTCTACGGAGTGGCCACAGTTTCGAACGTTCCAGACAAGGTGCAAGTCAAAGGGCGCTTGTTGATCGAAGAGGTCGAAGGTCAAAAGACCGGGCCCATTCCCGGTTTAGAGGATACAGTTGACCTGCCTGGCGACGGCACCGCAACTTTTACGTTCACACCTCCGTCCGCCGGCTGGCCCAAAGGAAAATATAAGATGGAGATCTTGCTGCTTACTGAATCTGGCGAGCAGAAGGACCAGGAAGTAGCGGCTTTCTCTGTGTCGTAAAAGCAAATCAAGCGTCGCGTTTTACAGGCGCGAAGTTCCAGTAGATTTAATTTACCATTGGTCATTGGTAATTTATCATTTGTCATTGTTTGTCAGTTGTGCGCATTGATATCTTGGGTCGTCGTTTCTACCTTACAAGATTCTTTTGACAATAGTCCTTTTTTATTTTGAGGAGGAGTTATGAAGCGTTCCTTTCTGGAAAAAGAGCTTAAGAAAGTTGGGGTCAATCTGAATGGCTGGTTGCCGGTGTTAGATTGCAGTATTTGTGGAACCAGGTGGGAGCCTTTTACGACTCATACAGGTTCCAACGCGCAGACCGCCAGGTTTGACTACTGGAAATGTCCCAACGATTGCAATGCAAATGCAAGAATCGCCCCTGAAATTCAGATGGCGCTGCCAACCTATGTAATAGTAAATGATGTGCCAGGAATGATTTTCGATGATGAGGACTTGCCGGAGTTCGAACGCTATGTTCGCTCGATGGATGTCACTGAGATCTTTAATAAAGAATAGTTTTGCAAGAGAGTAGAACCTCCTCGGCTCCGCAGTCGAAAAAACTCCGGGCGTCTTGAGTAACTGCTAGTACTCCGTCTGCTCTGCTTATTCAGATCAGAGCAGTCGGACACAAAAAAGCATTTTGATTTCTGAGTGGCTTTCAGTTAGGATTCCCATTGCCCCCCAAAGGTAAGCTGAAAGTGAGCTTACTAACCCCCCACTATTCCCGGCGTTTAGGATAATGTTAGGTTACAACTCCCCAGTCTACGTTTAGGAGAGTCTAGTATGAAAGCTAATGGAAAGATGATGTCTCGAGCTTTGATGTTAAGCATGGGTTTCGCCTTATTGGCGGTAGTTACTCCGCTGGTAGCCCAGGTTCCAGCGACGCAAACCACTCGCGAGCGGACCATCAACACTCGGTTGGTGCCCAGTGGGTCAAAGATGAAGTTTAAAGGTGTCGTCATCAGACGCGATGCCGACAGTTTTACTATCCGCGACCGGAGCCGGGCGGACTACGAAGTGCTGCTGACTGACAGAACGAGCATAAAGACTCACGGCGGCTTCTTCCGCGGTGGCAAGAAATATGCAGTCACGGATATTTTGAAGGGTCTGATCGTCGAGGTCGAAGGTCGTGGCGATCCTTCAGGACAACTAGTCGCCGAAAAGGTCAGGTTTAAAGAGTCAGACCTGAGAGCGGCAATCACCACAGATACACGCGTTGGTCCAGTAGAGGAAAATCAGCAGCGAATGGCAGGTCAAATGGATGAGTTGTCGGCCATCGCCGCTGAGGCCCGAACTGAGGCGGCTGCCGCGAATGAGCGGATTTCGGCCCTGGACGATTATGACGTGCAGGAATCTGTGACGGTAAACTTCCGCGTCAACAGTGCTGTGCTCTCGCCGGAGGCCAAACAACAGCTTGATACTCTGGCTGCGACCGCACTCACGCAGCGAGCTTTCGTCATTGAAGTCGCCGGGCATACTGATTCAACTGGAAGTATGGCAAAGAACTTTGCCCTCAGCCGGCAGCGCGCTGAGTCTGTGGTCCAGTACCTGGCGGTCAACCATAAAATTCCATTGCGCCGCTTTATCACGCCGATGGGGTTTGGTAAGACTGACGCCGTGGCCGAAAACACCACTGCCAGTGGCCGGGCACAGAATCGCCGCGTTGACGTAAAGGTGCTGGTGAATCGAGGTATGAGCAGACCAGTCACAACCTCTAAAAGCACCCCTTAATATCTCGGGGAAAGCCCGATCAACAAGAAGCCGCCAAAAGGTTCACCTGTGAGGTGAAGCCTTTGGCGGCTTTCTTATTCAGGCGGTGAGCTTAAGCCGTGGCTTTATTCCCCTTTTCAGATGTAAAAAGTACTCGAAGGAAAGGAGGAGCAATCAAGGTAGTGGCAACAGCCATCACCAGAACAGCTCCGTACAGAGAGTCGTTGATCACAGCCATGCCCAGACCGATTTGAGCCACGACAATTCCGACCTCACCTCGAGGCACCATGCCCATTCCCACCTGGCCTACACGCCTCCAGCCCAATCCCCAGGCACCCAGGCCACAACCGACGAGTTTCGTCAGTACCGCAATCAGCGTAACCCAACCCGCGAACACTATTACCGAAATGTCTCGGAAGGTCTCGAGATTTAGTTGCATCCCGATATTTACCAGAAAGAAGGGGACCAGGAACTCTGTCACTCCTGACATCTGCTTGTGCATGGTTGGTCTCTCTTCGGCGACTTCGGCAAAGGCCATGCCGGCCAAAAAGGCTCCGACGATAGCTGCGACACCGATATACGCAGCGGTCACTGAAATTCCCAGACACAGTGTGATTGCGCTAATGAAAAGGACTTGACTGCCTCGCAGGTTTTCGATTCTGGGCGCAACACGTTTGACCACCGGGGCTCCAATGAGAACGACGAACGCTGTAAACACAACGGCCAGAACCGCTGTCGTAATCAGCGAGAGATAATTTACCGGACCTGAGGCCAGGCTAGAGACGAACGCCAGGATCATCAGGCCAAGTATGTCGTCGATAACGGCTGCTCCGAGGATGATGCGGCTGGTGAGTGAATTCAACACCCCCATCGGCGACAAGACACGCGCGGTGATGCCCACCGAGGTGGCCACCATTGCCGTCCCGATAAACATCGCTTCTATACCGGTGCCCCCGTACGCTTTCATTAGTAGCCAACCTGCTAAAAACGGTGTCACTACGCCCAGGATCGCTACCACGAGCGCTCGTTTTCCCACGCCGAATATTGAAGCAGGCTTTGTTTCGAGGCCGACAGTAAAGAGGAGGAAAATGACGCCAATCTCAGCGAGCGTGTTGGTTATCTCAGATGGGGAAACCAGGCGAAAGAGGCTGGGACCAATCAGGATGCCGGCCAGAATCTCTCCAACGACCGCAGGTTGGCGCATACGTTCGAACAACTCAGCCATGATTTTGGCCGCCGCCAGCATCAAAAAGAGCGCCAAAAGCACCCGGGTTCCTCCCTCGTTCGCGGCAGCCAGAAAATAGGTCATCCTTTATCCCCCTCAGGTCAGCATGGACTTAAGTTATTTTGCGTTGGTGCTGAGTATTGCTGGTAAAGCGAGGCCGATCGGAAAAGAATCAGCCGTAGATAAACGCAGAAGAGCGCAGATCCAAACCCTGCAAAAAACCTAGATTACTTGTTTATTGATGGTTCTGCCACTGCGCTTAGCCGAATTTCAGTTTATTCTTCGAGCAAACCCATTTCGACGGCATGCGGCTGGTTCTGAAAAATGGCCATCCCCGTCCGCATCCGCAGAAAGCCCAACTTTTTGTAGAAACCTTCTTTGCCGGGGCTTGCGTAGAGAATGATTTTCTTGTGGCCGGCTGAGAGTTCCTTGAGCCTCTTGATGATGTCCCTTCCCAGGCCCTGGCCTTGATAATCAGGATGGACCGCAACATCGCAGAGATAAGAGCAGTCGACACCATCAGCTAATCCCCGCCCCACGCCGATCAGTTTCTCATTGTCAAAGACGAAACATTTATATCTACTATTTGAGAAGGCAATTTGCAGCTCTGCCGGATCCTTATTGCCGAGCGGGGCGATCTTGTACAGGATCGACAGCTCGTCCCAGTCAACCGATTCCTGATCGAACATCCACCTCATTTTCGTGGCCCTCCGAAAGGCCAGTATAATATCAAGTTAGCAGAGGAAGCTTGATGTGGAATTTTTACCTACTCAGGGCAGGCATTTTAAGTCTGTTAGTTTTGACCTGGGCCCCACTGACTCATGCCCAGCGCTATCGAGATTTCCGCACGTCCGCACCGCTGAGTGAAGACCAAGTACTGATTATCGGCTTTATGGGTGGGCGGGAGTCCTGGAATAATGACCGTCGAGGCGTGCGTAAGTTAGCGCTGAAGTTGCGGGGGATGAACCTTCCAGGGGTTTACGTAGAGACAATCGAAAATAAGAACCGGCGGCTGGCAATCGAACTTATCACTAAGGCTTTCGATCGAGATCGGAACGGTCGTCTGGAAGAGGCGGAAAAAGGCTCAGTCCGTCTGATTGTTTATGGGCAGAGCTTTGGTGGGGCAGCTGTTGTGAAACTGGCCCGCCAGCTCCAGAAGATGGACGTCCCGGTCTTGCTTACAGTTCAAGTCGACAGCGTTGGCCGCAGCGACAAGGTAATTCCGGCTAACGTCGCGCGGGCTGCGAATCTCTTTCAGCGGGACGGTTTTTTCATCAAAGGCGAACGAGAGATTCGTGCGGAGGATCCTTCGCAGACGAAGATTCTCGGTAACTTCAAGTTTGACTATAGCAAGAAGAAAATTGATCTCTCGGAGGTATCCTGGCTAAAACGGCTGTTTCAAACAGCCCACACTAAGATGGACCATGACCCGGAAGTCTGGGTGCTGGTGGAAAAAATGATTTTGAATGTCATAGAAGAGGAAAATCCGAAAAGTTCTAACCGGATTTCGCGATTCGAGTCTCGGGCTTCGCCGCCTGTTTTGATACATGACTCGGCATTTGTTCGTGTAGTTTCGTGTGATTTCGTGGATCGGCTGCTTGCGTCGCAAAAGATGCGATCCACGAAATCACACGAAACTACACGAACGAGCACCAAGGCGCGTGGAGGCGAACAAAGTGGTTTCTCTAGGACATCTGCACAGGCGGCAGCCTGCTGGTGAACTCCGTGGCCGCTCCCCCCCACCAAACTTCCAATCTTTCTGACTCAGTTTTTAAGACACGTATGTGGGGAGTCGAAAGTGTGATTCAGCATTCGTCGTGGCGAAAACGTGAATCTCCTTGGAGTCATTTTTAATGGGAGTTTTGTCACAGCCTCTCTGCCAAGCCTCACAATGGGCGGCAAAGCCGTGGACACAGTTTGAACATAATCGCTCACTTCCGGCCCAGGAAGCGAATGCGTCCCGTAAAGGCTCGATGCTGAGTCCCACCAAAAGTGAGAAACTGCGGCGAATCAATGTTGTTATTGACCACGGAAGGATTCTGCTGGTTGGTCACATTGTTAAACCCGGCGCGTAGCGCCAGATATTGACCTAATAAACTGAACCGTCTTTCAACGTGCGTGTTTAGCGTGAAATAAGCAGGGAAACGATGAGAATTCGGAGTACCCACGAGTTGCTGCTGCTCGTTAACTACGCTAAATGGAAAGCCGTTGCGCCAATCAAGCGAGTAAGCTAAGTCGAACTTCTTGATCAAAGGCACCCAGCCCCAGAAGATCAGCCGGTTAGGCGAATCCCAGGGTAACGGTCCACCGGCTTGCTGTGCAAAGACTGGATTGTCGATGCTGGGTTCAAACACCGCATCCGCTCGGGCTCGCGAGCGGGTGTAAGAAACAAGCATCGAGTAATTGTCTTTAAACGCGCGCCGCAAGGTAAGCTGCAGACCGTCATAACGATCGCGTCTGGCATTGCCCAGTGAAAAACCGCCGGGATGCCCGGTCTGATCGAGATTGAAAAACGCGAAGACATTCCGGCCGTGCTTCTGCATAAACTCGATATCAAGATAGGTCTGACCGGGTAGCTTTTGTTCCAGCCCGAGGCTCCAGTTTAAATAACTAGGTACCTTAAGGTTCTTCTCATTCACTTGGAAGAAGGTAGCCAAAGGTGGATCCGCGGGCGTACCGTCAGCAGCATAGAACTGATCCAGGCGTCGCCCCGTCTGGCCTCGGCTGACAAAATCAAGATTCGTGGCATCGTAGTAGAGGCCAATACCGCCCGACAGTTTAGTGTTTCCAGGCGCCGTAAAAAGATAGGTGGCCCCGAGCCTTGGAGAAACCGATAGTCGCCTGATGATCGTGTCTCGGTCAAATCTTACTCCTGCTTCCAGCAGTAAGGACTTTGAGATCGACCAACGATCCTGCACATAAGCACTGGCTTCCAAGTTGCGACGTGTGGAAGCCGTACCGCCCGTGAAGGTAATTTCACGTGCCACAGTGCCGTCCCTTCGCTCGATGAAGATTGGCCTTCGGGCTACAGACTGATCAAAAGAAATCAAGTCGAGATCAATACCGAACTTAAGCTCGTGGGAACGCGCTGATGGCAGAGTAAAGTTTCCAATCCACTGCAAGCGACGAGTAGATGTTGCTGAAGTCCTGTAGAAGTTCCCGCTTGGGCCTGCAGGTGTGAGGCGATAGGGAAGATCTCCCATCGGCTGCTCGTCACTATGAAACTGGTTAACTGCAAAACCTACTTCCACCAGTCCACCGTTTGCTGGATAGAATTGTTCCTTGAGGCTCACCAAATAGGCAGACTCGTCGAGCTTGGTGGTTGTTTCTGCTGGATTGAACTGCGACAGTCCGTTGTTGCGGGTATTAGAACTGTTGATAAGAAAGCTTGTTGTCAGGATATGTCGTTGGCTTAGGTTGACCTGGCCCTTCAGAAGGTTATGGACCAGCAAAGATGTGGTTCGATCCGCATTGGAGGGAAGTTCAGGAACTATTGCAAGTTTGTAGACTCCACCTACACCGTTATAAAACCAGGCTTTCTTTTTGCGCAGGGGGCCGGAGAATGTCGCGCGGGGAGTCCAATCACTGATGTTGAACCCCCGTGTGTGCTGGAATGATGGGAGAAAGTTGGTCGCCGAGAAACGAAAGCGATCATCACCCATGCCGGTCGCCAACTTTAGAATTCCGCCCGAACCCTTGCCATGCTCCGCCGATAAGCGGCTTGTCTGGACGTCGATCGTGCGCAAGACATCCGGGCTCAGGCGAAGCGCGAGCAGGCCACTTACCGGATGCCTGATGTTGAAACCATCAAGCTCATCGAGGACCTGATAAGTAGCTGAGCCGCCGAGGTGAATCTGGTCACTAGTGTCTGCCAAAACACCGGGGATCAATGGTAGAGCTTTGCGGTAATCGCGCGTGGAGGGATAGGGTAACGCCAGAATCTCACGACTGGTAACGGTCTGTGATAGAGCAGTTTCCCCCGGGTCAATCGCTGGCGGCGAAACATTGACATCTACCGTTTCAGCGATCTCCTGCTGATGATAGATGGTAACCTCCAGGGTCACCGATCCGGGCACCCGGACACTGTCCAACGTTGTTGAGTAGAAACCTTCCTTCTCTATCCTGAGCTCATAGTTGCCTGAATTGAGCGAACTAAACTCGTGATTACCGCCAACGTCGGTTTGGCCCCGGGCGACACTCTGAATTGTGCTTTGCTTGAGTATTAATCGCGCATCCGAAACTGCGACGCCGTTTTCGTCGACAACTTTGATCACCAACCTGTGAGCCTTTGATTGGGCATATAGATTGATGGCCGGCTGAAGGAGGGCGCAGACCGCCAGCACGACCAGAACCTTTGGAATTCTGTTAAATGTCGAGGAGTAAAGCGCGGAAAAACCAGGATTCATCCTGGTCTGCTTTAGAGCTTCCATGCCAGAGACACTCCGTAAGTCTGCGAGTGCAGCTGATACATAGGCACGAACAGTGGAACAAAACGGGAACGTTTGGGACTAGTTAAGCCCTGGTCGTTTTCCCCTCGAGCGCTAGAGTTATGCTTTTTATGAACATAGCGTCCAATCCCGTATCCGAGAGCACTGCCGACGACTACATCGGATAGAAAATGATTGCGACCAGTGAAGCGAGAGGCGCTAACCATTGTCGCCAGACTGTACACACCGATACGCAATAACGGTCGCTCTTTGTATTCGCTGGCAATGATGGTGGCCGTTGACCAGGCGGCCATTGAGTGTCCTGAAGGGAAGGCCAGTCCACCGTGAAAGAAACGACCGCGATGATCTTTACGCGGCCGGGCTCGCTGCGTGGCCATCTTGAGGGCTGTGACTACGGCGGCGTCGTTTATCAAAGCCTCGGCGCTGAGCAAACCAGTTTTGCGGAGGCGATCATCGCCTCGAGCGCGTCCCAGCAGGTAAAGCGAGCCGGCGATTGCCCCGACCGTAAAGCCCGAGCCGAGATAGCCAACGTCTCGACTGAGGTTCAGGCGCAAACGATCATCGTGTAGCGCCCCGGCAGTATGCTTATCGGTAGCGATTAGAGTAGCGGTGGTAAGGCCAAGGGGTATCAGCCACCTCGCATCCTCACTTTGAATATGAAAAGGTGACGTCCAAATTGCGCGTTGGTCCCGCAGGATATTTTTGAAGAATTGTCGTTCAAGTGACTTTATTGATGTCCCCTGGGGAGTCGGGGAGGCTTTGGGTTCTGAGGTGACAGCTGCCTGAGGTGTGGGAGTGGGAGTTGCCTGGGGCTCTGGTGAAGGCCTAGTCGCCGACTGCGCGAAGGCGCCGTTGAGACTAAGGCACAGTATTAAGGCCAACAGTGCTTTTTGGAATGCTTGAGGAACTATGTGGAGACCTGGTTTCATGACTTTAGTTTGGCTCTCTTAGATTGAGGACTTAATGATTATAAATGTTTTCTGCCAACCGCCAGCTACCAATTTCACTTTGGGACCACCGGCTTTAGCCGGGTTTCGATTTCTGTCGACCGCCACCCTAAAGGGACGCACATTGGCATCTTCAATTTAGAACCGCCAAACGTCAAAGAGGTTTCTCAAAAATCTAACGCTGAAAGCGTTGGCAAATTTCAGCCCAGGGTTGCGCTTTGGCAACCCTGGGTTCACGACAACACCACTTAGTTGTGTCGCAACTCTGAAGGAGTTGCGACCGCTAGGAGGCAGTTGAAGGTTAATGTTTTCGTAATTTCGTGTGACTTCGTGGATCGTATTTTTATCGCAAAAAGAACGATCCACAAAACCACACGAAACGACACGAACGAGGTTCTCTAGGACATCTGCAGGCGGTAGCCTGCTGGTGAACCGCCCCGAATCGAAGTTCCCTGAACACCGAAAACGTTGACTGGAAAGAACGAATTGAAATAATATTCCGTCCGCAACAGCTTTACTCACAATCCAATAGTGCGGGGCAGAACAAGGTTCGGTTGCAACCCCTCAACAAACGGACAACCTGCCAAAAATTAAGCGCTTTTTAAGGGCAAGCTCTACCAGCCTAAGTGTGTCAGCCTATGTGTTTCTGTAGTTGTTGACCGTGCGGTACCAACTTTGCAAACAACAGGAGAGATCGATTATGTCGAGAATAGTATCAATGACTCTACTGGTAGCAGTATTGGCAATCAGCGCCGTGGAGGGCGTGGCAAGGAAAGCCAAAGGGAAACCAGTCACCTGTGGTGACACTATCGACAAGCCTGGTAACTACTATCTCTCGGGAGACTGCAGTGGTGATGGAATCACCATCACTGCGAGCCGAGTGACGCTGAAGCTGATGGGGCATACGATGACCGGCCGTGGTGACTCGCCTGGAATTTACGCGACCAACGTTTCAAGGGGAAAAATAATCGGCCCAGGGACAATCACCAATTACCATAACGGGGTTCACTTTTTGTTTGTCACCAACTCTATCGTCGAGAGGGTGACGGCAACTCTCAACTCTAATATTGGGATTCTTCTGTCTGAGTCCAATGATAACGAAGTCAAAAAGAACGTGACCGAAAACGCGGTAGTCGGAATCTGGGCGGATGTTGCAAACAACAACGAAATAGTAGAAAACCAGGCCAATCAAAATGCTATCGGGATCCACATTCATTTATCGAGCGGCAACGAGATCCAAGAAAATGAGGCTAACGACAATTCATTAGGGATTGGCCTTGTGGATTCGACAGGCAACCAGATCGAGGAGAACACAGCATTAAACAACAACGTTAGGGACCTCGAAGACGTCAGTGTAGATTGCGACTTCAACATCTGGGAGGACAACGTTTTCCTTACCAGAAGTCAAGACTGTATAAACTAACCCGGAGTTTCATTTCCACGTTTCAATTCGCTTCTGCATCTCGGCCCTGCCAGAGCTGGTTTTTACCTTTAGCCAGAGCCGCGAGCGAGAGAAGGCGTAGACGCTGTCTTTGCGCTTGGCGACCATGCCTTCGAGCTGCATGGCTTCCAGTTCTTTAAACAGCCGCTCGCCCTGTTCCTCGATGTGCTCGGTATAGCGAATTCTGCCGGTGCGGGCTTTGCGCAAGATCTTTTTGAGGGCCGACTTCCGGGCTACCAAGGGATACTGGGACAGATCCTCACCATCAAAGTGCAGCAGGTCAAACGCATAGAAGGCGATGGCGCCCTGATGGCGACGATAGCGGAGGGAATCGAAGGAAGGTCTACCCTGCCGATCAAGGGCCACAATCTCTCCGTCGATAATCGCCGTCTTCGCTTTGATTAAATCAGCAACTTCCTGGAGCTCAGGGAAGCGCTGGGTCAGGTTCTGCTGATTACGGGAGATGAATCTGACTTTGCCGTCTTTCAGGAAGCATAAAGCACGAAACCCATCCCACTTGGGCTCAAACAACCAGGCGGGATCTGAGAAGGGAAGCTTGACAGGGGTTGGCAACATCGGCTCGACCGACGCCGGCATGCCCCGGGTAACTTTTCGGCTCTTTTTGTTTGCCACTTTCCGATTGTGGAGGCGGCGATCGGAATCGAACCGATGAATAAAGGTTTTGCAGACCTCTGCCTTACCACTTGGCTACGCCGCCTGATGCAGGTTACAGGATAAAGGCGGAAGGATGAAAGTCTTCGGCGGGTGGGAAAGCACAGGCTTTCTTCCTTCATCCTTCCGCCTTCATCCCTTAGAAATGGAGCGGGAGACGAGACTTGAACTCGCGACCCTCGCCTTGGCAAGGCGATGCTCTACCACTGAGCTACTCCCG
>Ga0187893_10001245_pt1 | contig 62749 bp, 63 predicted proteins | sample MA1701074metaG_FD_139574 | JGI IMG/M metagenome (GOLD analysis project Ga0187893, IMG submission 139574) | White microbial mat communities from a basaltic lava cave in the Kipuka Kanohina Cave System on the Island of Hawaii, USA - MA170107-4 metaG ... | reverse complement strand
GTGCGGTGCAGCGTGTCGAGAAGCGACACGATGCGCGCGGCGCAGGCATCGGCCTCTCCGATCGACATCTTGCGGACGGTCGTGGCGACCGGGCATTCGCCGTGCTGCGGCCGGATGCGCGTCATCGACTGGCGCAAGGCCTCGAAGTCCTGGCGGACCTCGGCCGGCAGTTCGCCGGAAGGCAGATCGAGCAAATGACGCGTGAAGGCGTCAGTGAGGCGCTGCTTCAGCGCGGACGGCTTGGCCAGCTCGAGCGTGGCCTTATGCAAACTCTCCCAGGCGGCTGTACTCACGGTGTCCCTAGCTCCTTCGATGCTTCGCTATAGTTTCTAGTCCAATGGAAAGGTAGCCATTCCGATGCTGAGCACCGCGTATCGGCTCGAAGTTCCCCGTAACATCAAACCGATACGATGCGAATATAGCGCGATTTCTACGACAAGGAAGGGCCCGTGGCGTGGATCCTTGCGCTATGTCAAGAAATTCGGTTCTATTGTTCCAGGATTATTGTCCTAGGCAGGTCCCATGACCGAACCCCAGGCCGAGAAGCAGGTGCCCATTCTGGCGGCCCTGGCCCAGACGACCCGGCTCCAGATCCTCGATCGGGTGGCGGACGCCGGCCCGGACGGGCTCGTGGCCGGCGAGATTGCGCGCTCCATCCGCTGTCCGGCGTCGACCCTGTCCTTCCACCTGAAAGAGCTGAGCCGCACCGGGGTCCTGGAGGCCCGGCCCGATGGCCGGTTCATTCATTACTCGCTGCGCCGACCTGCCCTCAAGGCGCTGGCGGGTTATATCGCCGACCTCGCAGGATCGTCACGGTCCGCCCGCGGGCGCAATCCGGCATCGGCTCGATCGGCCCGTCGCCGCAAGGCTGCCGATACCAGCCAGCTCACGATCTTCGGCGACTGAGGCCGGCAGCCGGCTTCAGTTGCGGACGAGGTGGGCGACGAAATCGTCCACCGGCGTTGCGTCGAGTTTCGCCGGATCGGCAAACAGCGCTTCGATCCGGCGTCGCTGCTTCTCCGGAAACACGGGCGGAAGCGAAGCCCGGAATTTCTCGACCAGCAGGGGGTAGCCCTCGGCGCGCCGCCGCCGATGCCCGATGGGCGTATCGACCTGGATGCGTTCCGTGCCCGTGCCGTCGCGGAAGAAGACCTGGATCGCGTTTCCGATGAAGCGCTTGTCCGCCGCGTAGTACTCCGTCGTGAACTGCGGGTTCTCGCGGACTTCCATGCAGGCGCGGAGCGCGTCGATGCGCGGATCGCTTGCGACGGTTTCCTCATAGTCCGTGGCCGTCAGGCGGCCGTGGATCAGCGGCACCGCGACCATGTACTGGAGACAGTGGTCGCGGTCGGCGGGATTCGCGAGCGGACCGGTCTTGTCGATGATGCGAGCGCCCGGTTCCTGCGTTTCGATCACGATCCGCTCAATGTCCTGGATCCGGTTGCGCACCATCGGGTGCAGTCGTATCGCGCACTCGACCGCGGTCTGCGCGTGGAACTCGGCCGGGAAGCTGATCTTGAAGAGCACGTTCTCCATCACGTAGCTGCCGAAGGCCTGCTTGTAGGCGAACGGCTTGCCGCGGAAGAGCACGTCGTAGAAGCCCCACTTCGGCGCCGAAAGCGCGGACGGATAGCCCATCTCGCCGGTGAGCGCGATGAGCGCGTGGCGCACGCCGCGGCTCGTCGCATCGCCCGCGGCCCAGCTCTTGCGCGAGCCGGTGTTGGGCGCGTGGCGGTAGGTGCGCAGCGCCCCGCCGTCGATCCAGGCATTGGAGACGGCATTCACGACCTGGTCGAGCGTGCCGCCGAGCATCCCGCAGGCGACCGCGGCCGTCGCGACGCGCACGAGTATCACGTGGTCGAGGCCGACCCGGTTGTAGGCGTTCTCGAGCGCCGTCACGCCCTGGATCTCGTGCGCCCTGATCATCGCAGTCAGGACGTCGCGCACCGTGGGCGGCGCGCGGCCCTCGGCCGAGGCCTTGCGCGCCTGCCAGTCGGCGATCGCGAGGATGCCGCCGAGATTGTCCGAGGGATGGCCCCATTCCGCCGCGAGCCAGGTGTCGTTGAAATCCAGCCAGCGGATCATTGCGCCGATATTGAAGGCGGCCTGCACCGGATCGAGCTCGTAGCTCGTGCCGGGCACGCGTGCGCCGCCCGCCATCGTCGCGCCCGGCACGACTGGGCCGAGCATGCGCGTGCAGGCGGGGAAGGAGAGCGCCTGGAAACCGCAGGCGAGCGTGTCCATCAGGCAGTAACGCGCGGTCTCGTAGGCGACCTCGCTCGTGATGCGCCCATCGCGCGCGTAGGCCGCGATGTCGACGAGCACTCGATCAGGCGCGGGCCGCTCGGCCGAGCGGATGACGTGTTGACTCACGGAACCATCACCTCTGGTCGGCCGGCGGAACCTTGCGCGGTTCCGGTCCGGTGTAGTTCGCGCTCGGGCGGATGATCTTGCCGTCCTGGCGCTGCTCGATCACGTGCGCGGCCCAGCCGGTCGTGCGCGACATAACGAAGAGTGGCGTGAACATGGCGGTGGGAACGCCCATCTGGTTGTAGGCCACTGCGCTGAACCAGTCGAGGTTCGGGAACATGTGCTTGATGTCCCGCATCACCGACTCGATGCGCTCTGCAATCCGGTACAAGCGGTAGTCGCCCGATTCGGCGGAAAGATGTTCCGCCACGCGCTTGATCACGACGTTGCGCGGATCCGCCACCGTGTATACCGGATGGCCGAAGCCGATGATGACTTCCTTCGCGGCGACGCGACGGCGGATGTCCGCCTCGGCCGAATCCGGGTCCGGGTACGGCTGCTGGATCTCGAGCGCGCCTTCGTTGGCGCCGCCGTGCTTCGGGCCGCGCAGCGCCCCGATGGCGCCCGCGATGCAGGAATGCATGTCGGAGCCGGTGCCGGCGATCACGCGGGCGCAAAACGTGGATGCGTTGAACTCGTGCTCGGCGTAGAGGATCAGCGAGGTGTGCATCGCGCGCACCCAGCTCGCACTCGGCGGCTTGCCGTGCAGCATGTGCAGGAAATGCCCGCCGGCGGAATCGTCGTCGGTTTCGACGTCGATGCGGCGCCCTCCGCGGGAAAAGTGGTGCCAGTAGCAGAGCATCGATCCTGTGGAGGCGACCAGCCGGTCCGCCACGACGCGGGCACCCGCAGCCGAATGCGACGGTTCCTCGGGCGCCTCGCATCCGAGTGCAGAAACTGCCGTGCGCAGGACGTCCATCGGATGAGCCGTAGCCGGAATCAACTCGAGGATCGACCGCAGCCTCGGGGTCAGGCCACGCAGGCCCTTGAGCCGCCGCCTGTAAGTCGCAAGCTCAGCAGGATTCGGGAGCTTTTCGTGGATCAGGAGGTGGGCAATTTCCTCGAATTCGCAGGTCTCCGCGATGTCGAGGATGTCGTAGCCGCGGTAATGCAGGTCGTTGCCGGTCCGGCCGACCGTGCAGATCGCGGTGTTGCCCGCGATGACGCCGGACAGGGCAACGGATTTCTTGGGCTTGAAGGCTCCTGCGGGTGTTCCGCTGTCGCTCATGCCTTCCGTCCCCGGTCGCGGCTGAACAGCTCGTCGAGCTTGCGCTCGTACTCGTGGTACCCGAGCAGGTCGTACAGTTCCTCGCGCGTCTGCATGCCCTCGATCGTGGCACGCTGGGTTCCATCCTTGCGGATCGCGCCGTATACCGCGAGCGCTGCACGGCTCATGGCGCGAAACGCCGACAGCGGGTAGAGCACGAGGCGGACGCCGGCCTTGCCGAGTTCGGCCGCCGTGAAAAGCGGCGTCCGGCCGAACTCCGTGATGTTGGCGAGCACCGGCACATTGAGAACCCGCGTGAACTCGCGGTATTCGTCGAGCGTCGTCAGGGCCTCGGCAAAGATCATGTCGGCTCCCGCATCGACATAGGCGGCGGCCCGCTCGATGGCGGCCCGCTGGCCCTCGACGGCATGCGCGTCGGTACGCGCCATGACGATGAAGGCGGGGTCGCTCCGCGCATCCACCGCGGCGCGGACGCGATCAACCATCTCGCCGGCTGGCACCAGCTCCTTGCCCGGCCGATGCCCGCAGCGCTTGGCCTGGACCTGGTCTTCGAGATGCATGCCCGCGGCGCCTGCGCGAATCAGCTCCCGCGTCGTGCGCGCGATGGAGAACGCGGCGCCGAAACCCGTGTCGGCATCCACGAGGAGCGGCAATTGCGTCGCGCCGCAAATGCGCCGAGCGTCCTCGCAGACGTCGTTGAGGCTCGTGATGCCGAGATCCGGCAGGCCGAGGGAGGCATTGGCGACGCCAGCGCCGGAAAGGTAGATCGCGCGGAAGCCGCTTCTGCCGGCGAGGAGCGCGGTGTAGGCGTTGATCGTGCCCGCAACCTGCAGCGGCCGCTCGGCGTCGACGGCGTCGCGCAGACGCCGGCCCGGGGAGGTCTCGGTCATCTCGATATGATACATCGCAGGTGTTAGCCTCGCCCCGAGTCGGGGAGGATCGACGTGGATCATCGAGCACGCAAGTGGGGCGCAGTTGCATGCGGCGTGCTGGTCGCCGTGATCGTCCTGATAGGCCTCGCCTTCAGCTTCGTCTACCTCAACTCGGAGTCAATATTGCGGCGCCGGTACGACGTGGCACTGCAGCCGATCGCGGTACCGACCGATGCAGCCTCGATTGCCGAAGGGCGCCGTCTCGCGACGATCCGCGGTTGCAATGACGGCTGCCACGGCAAGGGGGTATCCGGCGGTGAATTTTTGGACGAGCCCTTCGTCGCGCGCTTGGTGGCTCCGGACCTGACTCGAATCGCCGCCACGCACAGCGATTCCGAACTCGAGCGCGTGATCCGGCATGGCGTGCGCAAGAATGGCCGCACGACATGGGTCATGCCGTCATCCATGTTCCACCACCTGACCGACGCAGATCTTGGGCGCATCATCGCGTTCCTGCGCTCGCTGCTGCCCGGCAGCGGACCGGACACCGAGACGAGCTTCGGGCCTCTCGCTCGATTCGAAATATTGCGGCATCCCGAGTACGCGCAAGCGCTTGAAATTGAGCAAGACGCGCCCTGGCTGACGGCGGCCGATGCAACGGGCGCGCATGCTGCAGGCCACTATCTTGCCATCACCGTTTGCTCGGAATGCCACGGAATGGACCTCCGCGGATCCTCCGACGGGTCGACGCCGAACCTGACCGTCGTCGGTTCGTATTCGCCCGAAGCATTTGCGCGACTGATGAGGACGGGTATCGCTGTCGGGGAGCGCAAGCTGGGACTGATGTCAGACGTCGCGGAAGAGCGATTTGCACACCTGAACGATGACGAGGTTCGAGCGCTCTATGCCTATCTGTCTGCGCGCGCATCGAATCCGTCGCCGGAGAACTAGTCCATGGGAAGACTCTTTGCCGCCGTCCTCTGCCTCGCGCTTGCCGCGCCGTGCATGTCGGCAGAGAAACAGGCCTGCAACTCGCTGACTTCGCTGCAGTGGCTGCTGGGCGACTGGGTCGCGGACGGCAGCAAGACGATCTTTCACGAATCGTGGCGTGAACTCGGGCCGAAGACGTTCGAAGGAACCGGCGTCGAGCGCTCCAAGGCTGACGGGTCGGTGGAGGGCGGCGAAGATCTGCGACTAGTCGAAATGGGGGGTGGCGTTTTCTACTTCTCCAAAGTCACCCACAACGAGTTGCCGGTCGCGTTCCGTCTGAATTCGTGCGAGGGCGGGCGATTCGTATTCGGGAATCCGGTGCACGACTTCCCCCGCCGGCTCGTATACCAGCTCGGGGCGGATGGGCGCCTGAGCGTTCGCGTAAGCGACGGTGCCGAAAAGGGTTTCACGCTCGAGTTCGCGCGAGCACCCGCCATTGCCGCCGCAGCGGGTGAAGCCTGGCCGCTCCTCGCCTGGCAGTCGCTTCGCCTACCCTGGCGGCAGTGGCAGAATGTGCACGGGTTGCACCGGCAAGCGAGGATCGACCGATGAGCAAGGGCATGGACAAGAAACGCGAAGACAAGAAAAAGCCGCAGCACACGAAGGAAGAGAAGCGCGCGATGAAGCGCGAGAAAAAGCGCCTGAAAGGCTTGATGTAGCTTGCTCGCGTACGTCTTCTGGCATGTACCGCGGCCGGGCGTTTCGGCGCGGGAATACGAAACTGCGCACCGCGATTTTCACGACCTGCTCTGGAAAGCCGGAATCGCGGGCCTCGTCGGGCTACGAGTCTTCCGGCTCGCCGCAATCCCCTGGCTCGGCGGCAAGGCGGGCTATGAGGATTGGCACCTGCTCGAGAATTCCGCGGCTCTCGACGTACTGAACGGCGCGGCGATCAGCCAGGCCAGGCAGCGTCCACACGATCGGATCGCGGCACTGGCAGCGGATGGCACGGCTGGCCTGTACGGCCTCCGGCTGGGATCCCTGAACGAGATGGCCCAGGCCCATTGGCTGTCGAAGCCCGCGGGCATGAGTTACCGGGAATTCGAATCCTCGCTGGCACCGCAGATTCGTGCGGGCGGCTGCCTCTGGGGCCGGCGCATGACGCTCGGACCGACGCCCGAGTTTTGTCTTCATGCAGCACCCGGGCAACAGCCGGCAGGGACGCAGCCGTCGATCGGCCTGGACCGCGTCCTGCAATATCCTGCCGGTCTTGCCTGATTCCGCAGTCGACAATCCGGGACGGCACGATCAGCCGAGGCGGTTCATCCAGTTCAGGGCCAGCGGCCACAGCTTGGGGCCCGTGGCTTCGCGGAAGAACCCGAAGTGCCCGATGCGCGCGAGGCCGAAATCGGCCGGCGAATAATGCCGCATGTCGCGCTCTGCGCTCTCGTAGAACGCGTGGAGCACGGCCACATTGCGTTCCGACATGTATTCGTCGTCCGTGAAGGAGATTGAAAGCAGGGGCAGGTCGAGCCGGCGATAGGACTCCCGGATCGACTGCCCTTCGACGCCAACCGCGTATTCAGGATGCCGGCACCAGCGCGACCACTGCTGCATCACGCCACGCGGCAGGTCACCGACCATGCGCAGGCGTTTTCCCGGAAAGTAATCGAACAGCGCAACCGCGATCGGGGCGATGACGTGCCACAGCCACCAGGAATAGCGCCGCAACGGATAGGCGTTGTCGCGCCAGTAGCCGACGCCGCTCGCGACGGTGATGGCGCCGGACAGCGATTCGTTGCCGCGTGTCATCGCGAGTATCTGGCCGCCGAGGCTGTGACCGATCCAGACCAGCGGACGACCATAAGCGAGCGAGCGTGTAGCGGCGAGGGCGGCAGCGCAATCGAGGCGCGCCCAGGTGAGGATGTCGGCATCAAATCCCCGAAGTGTGGCCGGTGCCGATGCGCCGATTCCACGCAGATCGAATGTCAGGACCTTCCACCCGTGCTCCGCGAGCCAGCATGCGAGAGGCGCGTAGAAATCCTGCTCGACTGCCATCGCGGGCACGATGACGACCGCACCACGGTGGGTGCCGCGCGGCTCGTGCACGCTTGCCGCGAGGCGATAACCGTCACCGGCCACAAGTTCGGTCGTCGCCATTGTCAACTGCCGGCTGCGGCTCGCGAATTGCTGTGCTACAACAAAGCCTAGGGGGTGCCCATGGACCTGGCAACGACCGGATGCGCGCCATGAAGGCCTACGTCATCGCGAACATCGACGTGAAAGACCCGACCCGCTACGCCGAGTACGTCAAGCTGACGCCGGGCACCGCTGCTCCCTTCGGCGGGCGATTCATCGCAAGGGGAGGGCGGTCGGAAAAACTCGAGGGCGCGACGCCCGCGAACAGGATCGTAGTCCTGGAGTTCCCGAGCTACGAACAGGCGAAAGCCTGGTACGAGTCCGACGGCTATCGCGTCGCCAGGGCCATACGGCAGAGCGCATCGACCGGCACTCTCATCCTCGTCGAGGGCACACCATGAGCCAACGCTTTTTGCCCGCGGCGGCGGCTGTGCTCGCCGGCCTCGTCGTCCTCGCGCTTCCGGTCAGCTCGCACGATGACACGCGAGGCACGCGATTCGTCGGCCCGGACGGCCAAAACGCGTCCGAGTGCCTCGAGCATCACGAGCCCTGCCGGAGCATCCAGTACGCGCTCGAAATGGCGCGGCCGGGCAATACCGTCAAGGTGGCGGAAGGCCTCTACGACGTGAGCGGGGTCGATCCGGAAAGCTACCTGTTCGGACCCGTTCACGCGCAGGGCGGTTACGAGCCGGGTGGTCACTTCGAGGAAAGGGATCCCGAGGCGCACCCGACGATCCTCGTCGGCGCGGATCCGCGCTATCGCCAGGCGATGATGCACCTCGGCTTCAAGTGGGCCGCGGACCTTGCTTCTGCGCGGCAGGGAATCGTGGACGACAGCCCGGCGCCCGCATTGCAGGCGACCGCGATCGCCGCCGCCAGCTGCGTGCAGGGTTTCGCTGGACAATTTCCCTGCCGCAACGTCGACTTCCAGGCCCAGATCTCGCTGAACCAGTTCACGAGCCAGCCGGTGTCCGCGGCGAACGTCTGGGGCTTCGTGGACCAGAATGACGGGCGGGAGTACGCGGTGATCGGCCTGCACGATGGCACCGGCGTTGTCGACGTGACGGATCCGGTCAACCCGCGCCAGGTCGTGACGATTCCCGGCAACCCATCGCCCTGGCGCGAGGTGAAGATCTACCAGTCCTTCGACGCCGGAAGCAATCGCTTCCGGGCCTTCGCCTATATCACCACGGAGGCGCCGAACTCCGGCCTGCAGGTCATCGATCTCGGCGGCCTGCCCGCGACGGCGACGCTTGCGACGACGCTATCCGATACGGGCTCGCAACACACGGCCTACATCTCAAACGTCGACTACGCCACCAACATGGCGCTTCCCGGCGCGGAGGCATTCCTGTTCCTCGCGGGCAGCGATATCGCCGGCGGCGCCTGGCGCGCATACAGCCTCGCGAATCCGGCCCAGCCCCAGTTCATCGCGGCTGCGCCGGCCGGCACGGAGTACGTGCACGACGCGACGAGCCTCCTCATTTCGGACGCGCGCACCGCGCAATGCGGCGTCGGCCATGATCCCTGCGAGGTCTACGTCGACTTCAACGAGAACACGGTCGACCTCTGGGATGTCACGGAGAAGGCTGCGCCGATTCTCCTGTCTTCGACGACCTATTCGGACGCGAGCTATACGCATTCGGGCTGGCCGGCCGCCGACCAGCGGCACATCTTCGTGCATGACGAAACCGAGGAGCTTTTCGGCGGCCTGTTCACGCAGATCTACACCATGAACGTCGAGGACCTGCTCAATCCATTCATCGTCGGGAGTTACCAGGGACCCGACACGACGACAGACCACAACGGCTACACCAAGGGCAATTTCCTCTACGTTTCTCACTACCGTCGCGGGCTCGTCGTTTTCGACGTGAGCGACCCGGAGGATCTGCGCGAAGTCGCGAGTTTCGACACCTTCCTGGCGCCGGCGGCCAACAGCGCCGGAACCGACGGTGCCTGGGGCGTCTACCCGTTCTTTCCGTCCGGCACCGTGGTCATCAGCGACATCAGCAATGGCCTGTTCGTGCTGCGCGACCACGCGGCGACGCTCGCGCAAAATGCCGGACGCATTGCGTATGCGGGCACGACAGCGCAAGTCGCCGAGAACGGCGTGGAGGCGCGCGTGATCGTGCGCCGCAATGGCGGCACGGCCGGGGCCGTCAGCGTCGACTACGCGACGAGCGACCTGACGGCGACCGCCGGGAACGACTACACGGCGACTACAGGAACGCTCAACTGGGCATCCGGCGACATGGCCGATCGCACGATCACGGTCCCGATCGCGAATGACACGCAGGACGAGAACGATGAGGAATTCCGCGTGACGCTGGCAAACGTGGGCGGTGGCCCGACGCTTGAAGGCTCCGCGACGATCGACGTCGAGATCGACGACAACGATTCCGTCGTCAATCCGCCGCCGGGCGGCGGGGGAGGCGGTGGCGGCGGCGCCCTGGATTTGCTGTGGCTGGCGCTACTCGGCCTGCTGTGGTGCGGCGCGGGATGCCGGCGCCAAGCGATGCGTCTTAAGGTGGGCTGGCGAGCGCCTTTGAGCGCGCCAGCCAGGCCTGAACCGGCTGCCGAAGCGCGACGGCCTGACGTATCTCCAGCAGCAACGGTCCACAGCGGTCGACGTATTTGTCGATGATTTCGACCGGCACGGGGTGTCCGAACGCCGCGTCATAGGCGCGAAGGGCTGCCGCGAGACTGGTCGAAATCGGGGTACCGGCGTTCATGGGCGGTGTCTCATGAACTCCCTTATACGTTATTGCCGGGCTGGACGTCGGGCATGTTTGATCCAGACGCCTGCCGCCGTGCCCACGATGGCGCCGATCAGGTGCGCCTGGGGAACGACCGCGACGCGCAGCCACTCGTGCGTCGGGAAACTGGAGTCCCAGGGCTGCTCGACGAGCACTTTGAGCGTGCCGCCGATCAGGGCGGCGATTGGGAGCCATCGCGCGCGGCCGGTTGTCTCCGCAATCCAGGCGACGCAGCCGGCGAAGTAAATGGAGTGGAGCACGCCGGACAATCCACGGTACCAGTGCAGTTCCGGCATCAGGATCCAGAAAGAGAGCGATATGACAAGTGGCGCTGCCGCCAGGAGCGTCCACAGTTCGACCTGACGCAGGCGATCGGCAAACAGCCTGCCGAGCAGAAGCAATGCCACTCCGTTCAACAAGGCATGAACGAGTGATAGGTGGACGAAATGACCGGTCAGAAGACGCCACGGTTCGGAGAAGGCCATGGCACGGCGATACTCCAGCGCGTCCCCCAGCAAGAGCAGCTCGGCCGCAAGGATCAGCAGCATGACGAGCGACAGCCCGAGATTTGAAGAAACGCGCATGCGGCGCCCTTTGCGCTAGGCTCGCTGCATTATGGAGGCAAACCTATTCGGGCAGCTCGGCATTTCATTCTTGCTGGGGCTCCTGGTTGGCCTGCAGCGCGAGCGCGCCGAATCCACAATCGGTGGCATCCGCACATTTCCACTGATCGCGGCATTCGGCACTCTGAGCGGATGGCTTGCGCTCGAATTGGGCGGCTGGATTGTCGCGGCGGGCTTCCTCGCGCTCGCAGCGCTCCTCGTGATGAGCAACTTCATGCTGACCCGCAGCGGCAATCATGACGCTGGCCAGACATCGGAGGTTGCAGCGCTTCTTCTGTACGGCATCGGCGCCTATGTCGTCATGGGCGACATTGCCGTTGCGGTCGCACTTGGCGCCGTAATCGCGGTGCTCCTGCACTTCAAGGACCCGCTGCACGCGTTCGCGGAGAAGATCGGCGAGCGCGACGTCACTGCGATCATGCAGTTCGCGCTGATCTCGCTCGTCGTGCTCCCGGTCCTGCCGGACCGCGCGTACGGGCCTTACGAAGTGCTCAATCCCTTCCAGATCTGGCTGATGGTCGTGCTGATCGTCGGCATCAGCCTCGTGGGCTACGTCGCTTACAAGCTGCTTGGGGCGAAGGAGGGCGCCGTACTGGGCGGCGTGATCGGCGGTCTCGTCTCGAGCACGGCGACGACTGTCAGCTTCGCGCGGAGGGCCGCCACGATACCGAAGAGTGCCGGCCTCGCCGCGCTCGTCATCATGATTGCCGCGGGCGTCGTCTACGCGCGCGTGATTACGGAGGTTGCGGTCGTCGCGCCAGGCCACATGCGTGCAATCCTGCCGCCGCTTGTGGCGATGCTCGTCGCATGCGTCGCGATTGCCGGAATTCTTTACTTCAAATCTCGCGATCGGAGCGCCGCGATGGCGCAGCAAGGCAATCCGGCGGATCTCCGGATGGCGATCACGTTCGCCGGCCTCTATGCGCTCGTTTCATTCATCGTGGCCGCGACCAAGGACGAATTCGGGGTGCAGGCGCTTTACCCCGTCGCGGTGCTGTCGGGACTCACCGACATGGATGCGATAACGCTCTCAACCTCGCAGCTCGTAAACCACGGCCGGCTGGAACCGCACATGGCGTGGCGCCTCATAATCATCGCGTCGCTGGCCAATCTCGTATTCAAGGCCGGCATCGTTGCGGTCATCGGCGGCCGCGCTTTGCTCAGGTATGTCGTGCCGGCCTTTAGCGCTGCCGTGCTGGTCGGCGTAGGCTTGCTATGGCTATGGCCGACCGCATGATTGGATCATGCCTATGCGGCGAAGTCCGGTTCGAAGTCGACGGACCGTACCCGAAGCTCTACCAGTGCCACTGTTCGCTGTGCCGGAAACAGGGCGGCTCGGCATCGAACACCGGGCTCATTGCTGCCGCTGACAAGTTCCGATGGCTTACGGGCGAATCCCTGGTCACGCAGTGGACCAGATCCACCGGCTTCAGGTCATGGTTCTGTTCGCGCTGCGGCTCGCCGGTTCCGAATCCCTTGCGCGACACCGGCTACATCTGGATTCCGACAGGCTTGCTCGACGGCGATGAACCGCTGGAAATTTGCGCGCAGTTGCATTTGGATTCGAAAGCGCCTTGGCACGAGGTCATCGGACCGGGAAAGAAGTTCCATACAGCCCCGGAGCTGACGGAACTGATCAAGCTCCTGCATGCCGGACTGAATCCGGGAGACTAGGAGCGGTGTTGTAGTTCTCTACAGCACGGGCCGTGGCCGGCGTACTGCTCTGTTCGCATAATGTATATTATGTTAATTAACGGATATCGCCTGGTACGAGTTAATCGTCAAAGAATGCGCGCCAGGAGCGCCTAACGCCCGCTGTGAGCGCCACCCTCCTTCCGGGTCGAGGGACGATAGACTAGCCGCCACCACGGCACCCGGGATGCGCATGGCCGAGCCAGAAGACGTATTCGTCAGCTACTCACGTCAAGACAACGACAGGGTTCAGGAACTGACGGCGAAGCTCCGCTCCGCCGGAGTGCGGATGTGGATGGACGTCAGGAACATCGACGGCGCCGCGATGTGGGGCGAAGAAATCGTCAATGCGGTGGCCAAATCGAAGGTACTGCTGCTCTTGGTCTCCAAGTCCGCGGTTGCCTCGCAGAACGTGGTCAAGGAAGTCCTCCTGGCCAGCGAGCACAAGGGGCACATACTGCCCGTGGACCTCGAGCTCACCGAGATTCCAGTCAGCCTCAAATACGCTCTCGCCGGCATCCAGCACATCGAGTATTTCCGCGGCGATCCCGACGAGCATCTGAAGACCATCATCCGGTCGCTCGAGCGCATCGGCGTGACCCTCAGCGCTTCGGACGCGGGATCGCCCTCGCCGGCCCGCCACGACCCCGAACCTGTGATCGAGGGCGGCGCCCTGGCCGTGCTGCCGTTCGACAACATCAGTCCAGACGGCCAGACGGACTATTTCAGTGACGGCCTGACCGAAGAACTGATCGCGCGACTGTCGGTGGTCAGCGAGATCGAGCTCGTGTCGCGCTGGGCCTCGATGCAGTTCAAGGCTTCCAAGCAGGACATCAAGGGAGTTGGCCGCGAGCTGGGCGCGCGCTACATCGTCGGCGGCAGCGTGCGCAAGTTCCAGGACTCGGTCCGCATCACCGTGCAGCTGGTCGACGTCCAGACCAATCGCCAGATCTGGGGCGAAACCTACAAGGGCAAGCTCGACGCGATCTTCGATATCCAGGAACAGGTGGCGAATCAGATCGTCGAAGCCCTGAAGCTCAAGCTCAGCTTTTCGGAGAAGCTGTCGCTGACCAAGCGGCAGACCGTCAATGTGCAGGCCTACGACCTCTACCTGCGCGGGCAGGACTACCTGTACCGCCTGACCAAGCGCAGTGTCGAATACGCGATCCAGCTGTTCGAGAAGGCCATCGAACTCGATCCGCGCTACGCGCAGGCCTACGCGGCCTGCTCCAGCGCCTATGGCCAGATGTACCAGTATTTCTCGCGCCAGGATCACTACCGGAACAAGGCGCAGGAATTCAGCTTCAAGGCGCTGATGTACGACAGCAATCTTCCCGATGCCTACGCGGCGATGGGGCTGTCGTATTTCATCTGGGGGAAATTCGACGAAGCCGCCGCTGCGGGCGCAAAGGCGATCGAACTCGACCCCGACAACTACATCGCCTACTGGACGCTCGGACGGATTCATTTCTCGACCGGCAGGTACGTTGAGGCGCTCGAACTTTTCCAGCGCGTCATCGCCATCAAGCCGCAGTTCTACAACGCTCACGCCGACATCGCGCAGACCTACCGCGCCCTTGGACGCGGGGATGAGGCATTGGCCGCATCCCGGCAGTTGCTGGACATGATGCCCAACTATCTGCTCCAGAACCCGGATGATGCCCGCGCGCGGATGTTCTACTCACACGCGCTCGTGCAAATCGGCGAAAGAGATCGGGCGATCGTCGAGTGTACGGCGGCGCTCGAGTTGAGCGCGGGCGACTCCCTGATGATCTACAACGGCGCCTGCCTTTACACGCAGCTCGGCGAAAAGCGGAAGGCCCTGGACACGCTCAAGCAGGCGGTCGCCGCCGGGGTCGTTAATTTCAGCTGGATGAAGCATGACCCCGATCTGAATCCGCTACGCGACGAACCCGAGTTCCTGGAGTTGGTGAAGGGGCAGTAGCCCTCGCGTTTCCGATCAACTATTTCCGGTAGTTGTAGGCGTCAGACTCCTCCCCTCCCCACTTTTCCTTTTCGAATCCCAGCATCTGGGGAATGTCCGCAATGCCGTTCACGCTGGCAGCGCGGGCGTCGAGATCCGGCGTGAAGGCGGCGCAGCCGCAATCACATGTGCGGCCAGGCGGAGCAGTCCCGCGGCGACCGAGGCAAGCGAAGCAGATTTCATCCAGATCGCCCTAGCCTCTCGCAAGGTACTCGCCTGCCAGCTTTTCGAGGTGGAACCGGCTCTCGGCCTGTAGAAAAGGCGCCACGAGCATCAGGACCTGGTAGACCCCGCGCGACATGCCGGCGGCGGGGGCGCTTCGTGGATGCCGGGCGGATTCAAATGAGAGCCAGTACAGCGACACAACTGCGATGTTCTCTCCCAGCGCCTCGATCTCGGCGCCCGTCGCCGTCATGAGGCCCCGCTCGACGAGTCCAAGGCAGATGCCGCGCGACGCGGTCACCGCGCGCTCGAAGACAGTCGCGAGCCGCTGGCCGGCGCGCCGGTCGCGGGCCATGATCCCGCTCAGGTCGCGGAACAGGAACCGGTATCGCCAGAGCGTCTCGAGCAGGACATGCAGCAGCAGCCACACGTCCTCGACGTTGTCCGCGCGCCAGCCGGCGGGCGGCAGCAACGCATCGAATTCTGCGACGAACTGGTCCAGCAGCGCGGCGCTGAGCTGGTCCTTGCGGCGGTAGTGATAGTGCAGGTTGCCGGCGCTGATGCCGAGCTCGGTCGCGATCAGCGAAGTGGAAACCTGGGGTTCGCCGCGCTCGTTGTAAAGCGCGAGCGTGGTTTCGAGGATGCGTTGCCGGGTTCGCCGGCCGGGTGCGGACTTGGAATGACTGGACATGCGGCTGGTGTACGACGGCAGTGGCCATCGTACACCAGCGGCAGGGAAGGACTCAGGCTGCGCGGCGGGCGCTGCGGCGCGTGCTGCGTGTCGTCTTCTTCGCGACCGTCTTCGTGACCGTCGGCTTCACGCGAGTGGCGAGCTTCTGCCCCTCGTCGATGGCGAGGAAAAACACCTTGCCGGCCTCGACGCGGGTTGTTTCAAGCGCGGCGCGATGCGCGTTCCAGATCGTGCGCGCAGAGCGGCGGGCGGTCCGGGCGAGCTCGGTGTCCGCGAGCGTGCCGATGAACTGGTTGACGTTGTCGATCATTTCAGACTCCTGGCGGTCTATCGGGTGACTTGGCGCAGGAGTATCCCGATCGCCGCTAGGGAGAGCACCCTAGCTTCAAAGAGTCGCAAACCAGCCCGAAATCGCCTTGCGCTCTGCGCTATCCGGCGTGCGTCCGGAAGCCGCCTCGAGATTTTCCGCGGCGTGACGCGGATTGCGCGTGCCGGTCAAGACGACCGTGACCGCCGGATCCCCGAGCACCCACTTGACGAAGAGTTGGGCGGCGCTGCCGCACCCGAGCTCGGCTGCGACCGTCGGCAGCGCATGACCCGCGGCCCGGTCGATCATCGAGCCTTTCGTGAACGGACGGTTGACCAGTACGGCGACGCCCAGCTCGCGAGCGAGCGGCAGCAGGCTCCTGCCCGCCTCCGGCTCGGCGAGTGAATAGTTAATCTGAAGGAAATCGGGCTTCTCGCGCCGGATGACGCGCTCGAGCTCCGCGTGCGCGCTCGCGACGTAATGCGTCACCCCGATATAGCGAACCGTGCCGGCATCCTTCGCCGCGCGCAGCGTCGCAAGATGCGTGTTGAGGTCCTGGAGGTTGTGGACTTGCACGAGGTCGAGTGTCTTCGCGCGCATGAGCCGGTGCGAATCGGCGAGCTGCGTTATCCCTGCAGCACGGCCGGTCGTCCAGATCTTGGTCGCGAGGAATGGCCGCTCGGCGGGGCGAATCGCGGCGAGGATGTCCCCTACGCGTTCCTCCGACCGTCCATACATCGGCGAGCTGTCGATCAGCCGACCGCCGGAATCAAGAAAACTCCGCACGGCCGCGTGCGCGGCTTCGTATTCGGGGCCTTTGGCCGGGACGTCGAGCACCTGCCAGGTACCGAGCCCGAGTGCGGGCAGCAGTTCAGCGGTCCCGGGGATGGGTCTTTGCATCGGGTCAGCGGCAGCAAGCGCGGACGAAGGGCCAACGGCGAGAGCGCCGATCAGCCACAGCGCTTCGCGGCGCGATATCCGGTCGTCGTCATTCTGCATGGGCGCGCTCCATTCGGTGACCGGCGGTTGGACTGCCAGTCGTTCACGAAGTGCCCTCAGCCTTTCGCTGGAATTCCCGCCCGAGCGCGGCGGCGATCCAGGCGATCAGCAGCATGCCGACCGCACAGATTGCGGCAAGCCCGGCGAGCGTCACCCCGAGAGACTGCAGCGCGACGTGACTCCAGGCCCCCGTCGTGTCGGCCATCCGCTGCAATGTCGTATCCATGAAATTCTTGGCCTTGTACTTCGTCGCCGGGTCGACGACCGTGAACAGCACTTCACGACAGGGCTTGCCCAGCCCGAACTCGCCGGCGCGACGCACGACCTGGGTGGCTGACAGCAGCAGGAGGATCGGGCTCGCGGCCAACCATGCAAACGTCGCAAAGGCGATGGCGGGCATCGTCATGAGCGCGCGCGTCAGCCCGAGGAACCGGATCAGGTGCGCGACGACGAAGGCCTGGAAGAACCAGGCCAGTCCATTCACCCAGAGATCCAGGTTGGCGTAGTAGTTCGTCCGCGCCGTCAGGTCGGGATAGGACTTGGCCACATAATGCTGCAACTCGAAATACATGAACGTGCCCGCGATCGAGCCAAAGCCGACGATCGCGAAGATGCCGAGGAGATACGGCGAGCGTGCGACGAGGTGAACGCCGTCCAGCGCGTTACCGCCGATCCTGGCCGCCGGATCGTCCTTCGGCAACAGGAAATGGCCATGGCGGCGTTCGGCCCAGCGCGTCAGTCCTCTGATGCAGGGCAAAGTGCCGAGAAGCAGCAGCATGGACAAGCCGACCACCGCATCGACCCCGATCCAGGGCGCCAGCAGTTTTGTCAGCAGCGGCCCGAGCATCGCGCCGGCGCCGCCGCCCGCGGCGATGGGGCCAAAGAGCCGCTTCGCCTCCTCGTCGCGGAACACGTCCACCATGAAGCTCCAGAAGATGGAGACGACGAAGTAATTGAAGACGGAAAGCCAGACGTAGAAGGAAACGGATAGCGGCTTGGAACCGGGATCGACCTTGAACCACAAGTAGAAGACCAGGAGGTTGGACGCAAAGAACAGGTACGCGACCGGGAGCAGCACCTGCTTGCGCACGCGCGACGCGAGTCCGCCGAAAAGCGGCGTCAGGAACAGCATGACCGCGAAGGTCGCCGTATAGAGCCACGCGAGGTTTTCGAGTCCGGTGTTCGCCGGCAGCGCGTCTCGAAGCGGACGCAGCAGGTAATAAGCGCACAGCAGCATGAAGAAATAGGCGAAGGCGAGCCCGACCGCCCGCTCCTCGCCGGGCCTCGCGCGGAGCACCGAGCGCATCAATCCTGCGAACATCCGGTCAGCCGCTCCGCGTCGAGCCCGCGAGGTGCGGCCGCCCGCTCTCCGCATCCTTCAAGACGAACACCCGGCGGCCCTCGCTCGGCCAGTGCTCGAGCGAGGCAATGCAGGGCATGAATAGCGGGAACTTGAACTCGACGATGACTTGGACCGGCGGCGCCAGCGCTTCCGTTCCGAGGGCGGCAAGTGTCCGCGCCATCGACCACATGCCATGCGCGACAGCACGCTCGAATCCAAAGAGCTTCGCGCCGCGGTCGGCGAGATGGATCGGATTGAGGTCGCCCGAGAGCCAGCCGTAGCGCCTTCCCATCGCGCGCGGCACATCGAAGTCTGCACGAACCGGCTGATCCGATTCGCGCGGTCGCTCGTAGCGCAGCGCCTGGCGCGCACCGCGTGACGCCGGCTTGCCGGTCGAGGCACGGCGTGCGAGCAAGGTGGATTTCTCCAGCCAGGCAGTCCCCTCGTCGTCTTCGACCGCGGTGTACAAGTCAAACTCGTGTCCGCGATCGGTGTCGCGGTGGCCTTCAATCCAGCTGCGCAATCCGAACTCCCGGTCAGCGGGGAGCGGCCTCGCCTGCTCGATTTCGTTGGCGATGTGAATGAGCCCCATCAGTCGCACGACGAATCGCGGATGCGTCAGCACGGCGAATTGCAGCGGCATGGCGAGCACGTGCGGATAGGTGACGGGCAGGTTGCCGTCGTCCGCAAAGCCGCAGATCTCGCGGTAACGCGCCAGGTGACGCGCATTCACGTTCACCGACTGCACGCTGCCTTCGAGCCGCGGCACGGACTGCCCTTCGGGCACGAGCGCAGTCCGGCGCCCGAACACGGTCCTCGGAAAGTAACGGGAGATCGATGGCAGGCGCTTGAAGCGGTAACTGACGACGGCCGGCCCCATGGCAATCCTCCGGCCGCTGGATTACGGAACGATCCGGTCTATCGTGATGCTTGCCGGATGGGCCGAGCCGAAATCATAACCGACCTCACCGAAGAGGTCCCCGCTGGCGGCGATGGGCTGTCCGCTCCTGGAAATCCGCGCGATCAGCGTCAGTGGACCACCGGTCGCAAGCGAGATGCCTGGCAGCATCGCATCCGCGTCGCTCAGGCGGACCGAAACCGGCCAGGCGCCGGCAGCATGACGCTGCACCGCGAGCGGTGGACCGCCTGATCCGCGGCGCGCGATCACGAACAAGGTCGAATTCGGCGGCACCTGTGCCGCGAGCGCTGGATCGATTGCGATCGAGATCTCGATTGAACCCGCAGCGACCGGCGCATCGGCCTTCGCGACCGGCTTGCCTTGCGATTGCTCGAGCTCGGCGAGCCGCTCGGCCAGCACCTGCCGAAGCTCGGTCGGCAATTCATGGTTCTGCAGCTCGACCCAGCGCTGTTGCGCGAGCGCGAGGTCGCCGCGCCGGTAGGCCGTGATGCCGCCGTACCAGAGCGCGCGCGGATTGTCCGGCGCCATTTCGAGCGCCTGCTCGAAGAGTTCCGCCGCATGGCCGTCGATCTCGCGCTCGTCGATGAGCACGAGCGACTCCGCATAGCCCACGACCGCTTCGGGGTCGCGACCCTGGGTGCGCGTGTGCGCCTCGCCGAAAGCCGTGCGGGCGAGCGGAAAATCGCCGAGCACGGTGGCCGAGCGGCCGAGCAGCTTCCAGCCCTCGACGTCGTCCGGCTGGCGCGCCAGCCGCTCCTGAAGCTGGGCGGCGACGCGTTTCAGGTCTGGTGCGGAGACCGCCTGCTCCTGGAGCGGGGCGCTCCAATTCCAGTTGCTCGCCCAGTAATAGATCAGGATCGCCGCGACCGGCAATACGAGCGCGACGACGATCGCCGCGACCCGGGCGCGAGATGTGACCAGGGGCCATGCGAGCAGAAGGATGGCGGCGGCGAGTAATACCGCGCAGATCGCGACGAATGCCGTCACGGGCGATCCGGCTCTTCGTCCAGCGCAGCCGGATTCGCGCGCGCGGCTCTGGCACGGCGCCGTACGACCACGAACACGATGCCGAGACCGCCGATTAGGAACAGGGCTGGCCCGGCCCAGAGCAGCCAGGTGCGCGGCGCAACCGGCGGGCGCAGCAATACGAAATCGCCGTAACGCTCGGTCATGAAGGCATCGATCTCTTCATCGCTACGCCCGGCCCGGATGAGCGTCTCGACTTCGCGGCGCAGGTCGCTCGCGAGCATCGCATTGGAATCGGCAATGCTTTCGCTTCGGCAAACCAGGCACCGCAGGTCGCGGATCAGGCGCTCGTAGCGGGCCTGCTCGGCCGGATCCTCGAAGCGCTGTCCCGAATCCACGGCGGCGGCCAGCGGTCCCAGCAGGAGCATCGCGACCAGCGCGGCGATGCGCTTCACTTGGCGGCTTCCGCGGGTGGCAGCAAGGGCAGGAACTCGCGTTCCCAGGTCTCCATCGTCAGCGGCCCGACGTGCTTCTTGATCACGCGTCCATCGGCATCCACGAGAAAGGTCTCCGGTGCGCCGTAAACGCCCCAGTCGATCGCCGTGCGCCCTTCTGGATCGTAGGCGACCGAGACGTAGGGGTTGCCCAGCTGCGCCAGCCAACGGAGGGCCAGCGCGCGATCGTCGCGCCAGTTCAATCCCATGATCGCCACGCGATTCTCGCGAGCGATGGCGAGCAGCGCCTCGTGCTCGTCGCGGCAGCCGACGCACCAGGTCGCCCAGACGTTGAGCAGCCAGGGCCGGCCGCTGAAATCCGCCGAACCAACCTTCCATGCCGGCTCCCCGAGGGACTCCAGCGAGAAAGCGGGCGCAGGCTTTCCGATCAATGGCGAAGGGATCCTTCCGGGCTCGCGCTGCAGGCCGATGACGAAGAAGGCGACGAGGACGGCGAATGCGATCGCCGGCACGAGAAACCGGAATGGCAACTTCATTGCGTGGCCGGGACGGTCTCGCCCGCCCGCGCCTGCGCGGGCACGCGATAGCGGCGGTCGAGCGCTGCGATCAGGCCTCCGAACGCGACCAGGATCGCGCCAAGCCAGATATAACGAATGAGCGGCTTGTACTGCAGCCGCAGGCTCCAGCGACCCTGGCCAAGCTCGTCGCCCAGCGCCGCGAAGAGATCCCGGGCGGCGCCGACCTCGATTCCCGCCTCCGTCATCGGGTTTCCGCCCGAGTTGTACAGCCGCTTTTGCGGATGCAGGACGGTGACGGGGCTGCCTTCGCGCGTGACGACGATGTCAGCCTCGACGCCGATGAAATTCGGTCCCTGCACGTCCCTGATTGCCGCGAACCTGAAATCGTAGCCGGCGATCTGCGCGGCTTCGCCGACGGCAAGGGCGAAGTCCTTCTCGACCTTGAACGACTGCACGCCCGTGATGCCGAGCGTCGCGAGCCCGATCCCGAAATGCGCGACGACCATGCCGAGCACCGCCGCAGGCAGGGGCTGGCGAGCGCGAATGCGCGCCAGGGGGATGGCAAGTGCCGACAACATCACCCAGAGCGCGAGTGCGAACCCGAGCGTCGTCATGGGGCGGAGGTCGCCGTAAGCCGCGCCTCCGATTAGCAGCGCGCCACCGATGCCGAGACCGGCGGCTGCGTAGAGGCGGTTCCTTGCCGAGCCCAGCAGGCCGCGCTTCCACGCCGCGTGCATGCCGACGCCGAGCAGTGCCAGGAGCGGCAGCATCGGCACGAGGAAGACGAGTTCGAAGTACGGCGGCCCGACGGAAATCTTCCCGAGCTCGAGCGCGTCCATGAACAGCGGATACAGGGTCCCGAGCAGGATGAGCCCGAGGGCCGCGACGAGGAACGCATTGTTGAAAAGCAGGAAACTTTCGCGTGCGGTGACCTCGAAGCCGGCAGCCGACTTGAGCCGCGGCGCGCGCCAGGCATAGAGCAGCAGCGCGCCACCGATCACGATTGTCAGGAACGCGAGGATGAAGATGCCGCGCTTGGGATCGGTGGCGAACGCGTGAACGGAAATCAGCACGCCCGAGCGCACCAGGAAGGTGCCGAGCAGCGAGAGCGAGAATGCCGAGACCGCGAGCAGCAGCGTCCAGCTCTTGAACAAGCCGCGCTTCTCCGTGACCGCCAGCGAATGGATCAGTGCCGTACCCGCGAGCCAGGGCATGAAGGACGCATTCTCGACCGGATCCCAGAACCACCAGCCGCCCCAGCCGAGCTCGTAATAAGCCCACCAGCTACCGAGCGCGATGCCGATCGTCAGGAACAGCCAGGCCGCCAGCGTCCACGGCCGGGTCCAGCGGGCCCAGGCGGCGTCAAGCCTCCCCTCGAGCAGCGTCGCGCAGGCGAACGCAAATGCGACGGAGAAGCCCACGTAGCCGAGATAGAGGATCGGCGGATGGACGGCGAGCGCGAAGTCCTGAAGCAGCGGATTGAGATCGAGCCCTTCGGAGGCCGCCGGCATCAAGCGCTTGAAGGGATTCGACGTCGTCAGCATGAAGAGCTGGAAGCCGATGCTGATGAGCCCTAGAAAACCGAGGACGCGGCTGCGGAACGGGGCCTCAAGGGAGCCGCTGCAAGCCGCGACGGCCAGCGTCCAGCCTGCGAGGCAGAGCGACCAGAGCAGGAGCGAGCCTTCATGCGCGCCCCAGACCGCTGCGATGCGATAGAAGAGCGGCAGTTGCGAATGCGAGTTGGTGGCGACGTAGACAACGGAGAAATCGCGCTGGATGAACGCCCATGCGAGCGAGCCGAATGCGAGCGCGACGAAGACGAACTGGCCGACGACGGCCGAGCGCCCCGCGGCCATCCACGCCATATTGCCGCGCGCCGCGCCGCCGAGGTTGAACACGGCCTGGGCGACCGACAGCAGGAGCGCGAGGATCAGCGCGAAATGGCCGAGTTCCGGGATCATTCGGACACCCTCGCAGGTGTCGGCGTGTGAAGGGACTCCGCCACTTCCGGCGGCATGTAATTTTCGTCGTGCTTCGCGAGTACTTCGTCAGCCGCAAACTCGCCGGATGCCGTCATCTTCCCATGTGCAATGACTCCCTGCCCTTCCCGGAACAGGTCGGGGAGCAGTCCTTCGTACCGGACCGGTATCGAGTGCTGGTAGTCCGTCACCACGAAACGGACCTGAAGCGTGCCCTCCGTGCGCTGCAGGCTTCCTTCCGTGACCATCCCGCCGATCCGGAACGTCCGCCCGCCCGGCGCATCTCCGGCGAGGACCTGCGAAGGATTGTAGAAATAAAGCAGGTTGTCCTGGAAAGCGAGCATGGCGAGCGCCGTCGCCGCGCCCACGCCCGCCAGGATGGCGACGACTGCGAGCAGGCGCTTGCGCCGCGGCGTCATCGACCGCCCTCCCCCGCGCCAGCGCGCTGGAGCGCCCGCTCGCGCGCGGCGGCGTGTAGCCGACTTGCCGCGATGACATTCCAGATGAGCACGAATCCAGCCAGGGCGAAGCAAGGCCAGACGAAGGCGCCGTAACCGCCCATGTTCAGGAATTCAGTCATCGCCCGATCTCCGACCTGAGCCAGGAGGCATCGCGCTCCCGCCGCAGGATCTCGGCCCGCAGCCGGAGCAACAGGACCGCCCCGAAGTAAAGCGTGAAGCCAAGCAGCATCATCAGCAAGGGCCACAGCATGTCGCCGGCCATCGAGGGTTTTCCGATCTTCGTGAGCGTCGACTCCTGGTGCAGGGTGTTCCACCAGTACACCGAGTAGTGAATGATCGGAAGGTTCACGACGCCGACGATCGCGAGGAGCGCAGAAGCGCGATCGGCGCGGTCACGGTCGTCGATCGAGGCGCGAAGCGCCATGACGCCCGCATAGAGGAACAGCAGCAGCAGCTCGGATGTCAGCCGCGCATCCCAGACCCACCAGGTTCCCCACATGGGCTTGCCCCAGATCGAGCCGGTGGCAAGCGCGAGAAACGTGAACGAGGCGCCAATGGGCGCGGAGGCTGCCGCGACCGCATGCGCGAGCTTCATGCGCCAGATGAGCCCTATCGCAGCCGCCGCCGCCATCGTCCCGTACACCAGCATCGAGAGCCAGGCGCTCGGCGCGTGGACATAGACGATCCGGAATGCATCGCCCTGCTGGTAGTCGGCGGGCGCAAGCACGAGGCCGCCGTAAAGGCCGGCTGCGATCAGCAGGAATGCCGGCCATCCGAACCAGGGCGCGAGCCGCGACGCAATCCGGTACGCATGCGGGGGCGATGCGAGCTTGTGAAACCAGGTCCAGTTCATGGGATCACTCCGCGCTGATCCGGAGCGCGGCGGCAGCCGCGAGCGGCGCCAGCGTCAGCGCCAGCACCAGCATGGCAGCGAGCAGCAGCAAGGGCCCGCGGGCACTGTCTGCATGAATCGACATGTCAATGGCGCGTGCACCGAAAATGAGCGCCGGCATCGCGAGCGGCAGCACGAGCAGCCCGAGCAGAAGGCTGCCGCGCCGCAGACCCAGCGTGAGAGCCGAAGCGATCGCGCCGAGCGCGCTCAGGACCCCGGTGCCGAGAGCGAGGGACAGCATGAGGGTGCCAACCGCTTCGAACTGGACGCCGAGGCTCGCAGCGACAAACGGCGACAGCAGGACGAGCGGCAGGCCGCAGACCGTCCAATGCGCAAGGCCTTTGGCGAGCGCCAGGACCGCAAGCGGCTGTCCCGAGAGGAGCATCTGCTCCAGCGTGCCATCGGCGTGATCGGCGCGAAACAGGAGCTCCAGTCCAAGCAGGGAGGCCAGGAGCGCGGCAACCCACAGCGTGCCGCCAGCGATCTGGCGGAGCTCCGAGAGGTCGGGACCGAGCGCGAGCGGGAATAGCGTCGTGACCATCACGAAAAATATGAGTGGCTGTGCGACCTGCCCCCAATGACGCAGCGCGAGCAAGAGGTCGCGGCGGTAGGCCAGGAGCGCGGCGGAAGCTATTCCGGTGCGCTCCATCATCCGAGCTCGACGCGGCGAGGCGCATGATTCGGAATCACGGGCGGCTGGTGCGCGGCGATGAGCGCCGCACCACCCGCGTCCAGGTGGCGGCCGATGATCGAGGACACAAGCGCAGAGCCGTCATGGTCCAGGTTGGTGTAAGGCTCGTCGAGGATCCACAAGGGCGCCTTGGCGAGCACGACACGGGCCATCGCAAGTCGCCTGCTTTGACCAGCGGACAGGAATCCTGCCAGTTGGTCGTGCGCGGCGGCGAGACCGACTGCAATCAGCGCCGTGACAATCTCGCCAGGCCGAAGCCGTCGCCGCAATCCTGCATCGAACACCAGGTTTTCGCGCGCAGTCAATTCGGGCTTGAGGCCGTCGCTGTGGCCAAGGTAGCTGAAGTTCGCGCACCACTCGTCACGATGGGCGCGAGTCGGGCGGCCGTTCCACTCGACTGTCCCCTGCTCCGGCGTCAACAGTCCCGCGACCACACGCAAAAGCGTCGTCTTGCCGGAGCCATTGGGGCCGATGACATGAACACAGTCACCCGCCGCGGCCTCGAGCCCGACGCCCGCAAGGACCTCGCGGTCGCCGCGCCATACGTGGATGTCACGCGCGGAAATACCTGAAAAATTAATCGGTTGCAATGGGAATATTCACCGGCGTCTCAGGTCGCGCGGACTATACCAGAAGGGCACCGACCGGGCCCCGGGCGGGGTCACAGAGTCGCCGCCCGTATACTCCGAGCATGAAAAAGGACTGCCGCATCCTGACCCGCGGCCGCAGCCTCGGATGGATCCTCGCAGCCGCGGTCTTGGTGAGCGCGTGCGGCGGCGACCAGAGCGCCAAAGAGGCGGAGGCCGTGCCCGCCGCTGGCGATACAGGCGATACCGCCGCCGCAACGCCGGCCGCGACCGTCACCAAGGGCGACGCGCCGGACACGAGCGACATGGGACCATTCATACTCGCGAAAATTAACGCAAACCCCAGCATCGAAGGCAAGGCGACACTTGTCGAGTTCCGGCAGAAGTCCGTTTCGATCGAGCCGCTAGGCGACAAGATGAAGTCCGCGGTCGTCCAGTTCGAAGGCGTCGTGGCCTTCAGCAGCGAAGTCTCCTGGAGCTGGCAAGGTCCGACCAAGGCCGGCTCGCCGCAGAAGTTCGAGGCGCGCGCGGAGTACGTCGACCAGGGCAAGGGTTGGCAGCTCGTCGAGCCGCTTGGCATCTACCCGCTCTGAATTGCCCGATCAGCCTTTCGATGGACTAGGCAACGGCCTTAGCGGGTTTGCCAGTCCCAATCGCGTGCAGGTGCTCTTGCAGCTTCATCCGGTCCAGCGCGCGGATTGGCAAGTTGATGAAGTTCAAGATCCGGATTTCCAGCTCACTGAATGCAATGCGGAAAGCCGTCCGCTGCTCCCTCTCCGATCCATGGACTGCAGCGGGATCGGCGATGCTCCAGTGGGCGGTAATCGGCTGACCTGGCCAGATCGGGCACACTTCGCCTGCGGCCTTGTCACACACCGTGAATATGAAGTTCATTTCCGGCGCGCCAGGGGCCGCGAATTCGTCCCAGCTCTTGCTGCGCAGGTCCGCCGTCGGCACCTTCAGGTCCTTCAGCAGCTCGAGCGCGATCGGGTGAACCGATCCCTTTGGGTCGCTGCCCGCACTGAAGCCGATGAAGTGGCCCCGACCCCAGTGACTGACCAGGCCCTCGGCGATGATGCTCCGAGCGGAGTTTCCACTGCACAGAAAAAGGACGTTGTGAGGGCGTTCGTCCATCGTGGACCTCCCGCTCGCGGCGATAGATCATTTGAACCTAGCCGCACTCAGTGACAATCCGATTACAGGAAGACTCATGGTGCCCCGGGCTGGATTCGAACCAGCATGGCCTTGCGGCCAACGGATTTTAAGTCCGTAGCGTCTACCCGTTCCGCCACCGGGGCGCGAAGCCGATGATTTTACTGCGCCGGGATAGTAATCAGCGGGAGCTTCTCCGCGGGCCCCATTTTCGTGAGAGTGAAGAAGGTCATGACCGCGGCCAGCGCCCGCTTGGTCAGCCAGTCGCCCTGCTCGATCCAGTACCCGTGATCGCGGTAGCGCACTGAGACAAATGGGTCGGGCGGCTTGTCCGTGCCGCTATGAACCGAGCGTTACCGCAATCGACACCAGCAACGAACGCGGCCTCATCATTGCGACGGCTCCTATTCTGTCCCCCACCCCGGAGTTAAACTTCGCCGTCCATGCGCGAGCAGTCGAACTATAGTGCATCGGGGGCCGCGAACGACTTCTCGCTCCTGCTCGGAGGCCCCCTGTTCCAGTTGTTTCGACGCGCCCGCCTCTCCGGCGGCGTACTGGAACTCCTGCATCGCCGGGTCATCGTCGTTGCCGCATTTGCCTGGCTGCCGCTCCTGCTCCTGTCGCTCGTCGACGGGGTGGCCGTGGGTGATGCAGTTAAGGTGCCCTTCCTGTCCGACGTGGACGCGCATTTGCGCTTCCTCGTATCGCTCCCGCTCCTGATCGCCTGCGAGCTCATTGTTCACCAGCGCACGCGGATCGTCGTAGCGCAGTTTGTTTCCCAGAGGCTCGTGCCCGACGCATTATTCGCGCGCTTTGACCAGGCGATTGAAAAGGCGGTCAGGCTGCGCAACTCCGTCGTCGCCGAATTGTTGCTCATCGCAATCGTCTATGGCGTCGGCATCTTCGTCCTGTGGCGCTACTACATCGTGCTCGAGGTTCCCACCTGGTACGCCACTACGGAAGCTGGCCGCGCCGAGCCCAAGCTGGCTGGCTGGTGGTATTTTTTCGTCAGCCTGCCGGTGTTCCAGTTCATTCTGCTGCGCTGGTATTTCCGCATCGTCGTATGGACGCGCTTCCTCTGGCAGGTTTCGCGCCTGCCGCTCGCCTACTCCCCGCTCCATCCCGACGGAGTGGGTGGCATCGGCTTCCTGTCGGGTATCACCCGCGCCTATGCGCCGTTGGTATTCGCCCAGGGCGTGCTGCTGGCAGGCACGCTGGCCAATGCAATCCTGTTCGAGGGTGAGGTCCTGACGTCCTTCTATGTCGAAGTCTTCCTGTTTGCCGCGGTCGCAGTCTTCGTGATCGTCGGACCGCTGCTCGTATTCATGCTTCCATTGGCTGCGGCCAAGCGTCAAGGCTTGCGCGAATACAGCCATTTCTCGAGGCAGTACGTGGACGAGTTCGCCGACAAGTGGATTCGCAGCGCGCCGCCATCGGGTGAAGCGCTCGTCGGCAGCTCCGACATCCAGTCGCTGGCCGACCTCGGCAACAGCTTTGACAAGGTCCGTAACATGAGTGTCGTGCCGATTACGCGCGGCGCCGTGGCACAGCTGGTCGTCGCGGCCTTGCTTCCGCTCGCGCCACTGCTGCTGACACTCGTTTCTCTCGAGGAACTTCTCAAGCAGCTCGTGAAAGTCCTGCTTTAGAAACGTCAGGGACGAGGATTCGAGATGAAAGAAACGTTGGAGGTTCAATGAGCACCCAGCCCGTCATGCTCTACATGAATCCGGTATCGACCGCGTGCCGCCCGGTCAGCCTGTTCATCGCAGAAAAGAGACTGCCCGTGTCCGAGCAGTTCGTGGACCTCATGAAAGGCGAACACCATGCGGCTGCATTTTCGGCCATCAATCCGTGTCACCTGGTGCCCGTGCTTGAAGACGGCGATTTCCACATGGCCGAGAGTTCAGCGATCCTCAAGTACCTCGCGTCCCGGTTCGATGCACCCGAGTACCCGAAGGACGCAAGGCAGCGCGCGAAAGTGGATGAGGCGATGGACTGGTTCAATACCCAGTTTTACCGGGACTTCGGCTATGGACTCCTCTATCCCCAGGTCTTCCCGCACCACAAGCGACCGACCGACGAGCAGCAGCAGGGCACGATCGCATGGGGCAAGGAGAAGGCAAGAGCATGGCTCGGAATTCTTGACCTGAACATGCTGGGCCAGAACGACTACGTCGCCAACAACAGGATCTCGATCGCCGACTACTTTGGCGCCTGCTTGGTCACGGCGGGAGAGTTGATCGGTTGCACATTCGACAGCTACCCGAACGTGCAGCGCTGGCTCGCCCGGATGAAGGCGCTGCCGAGCTGGCCGAAGGTGAATGAAGTGATGTACGGCTTCGCCGCATCATTGCGGGAAACGAAATTCCAGACCGTCTGATCTACAGCTGGCGCGCCCGCCCGGAAGCCGCGCGCGGCGCGCTTTTCGAACGGCTTTCCGCAATCTGTGTTTCGACTTCTTCGAGCGCGTCGTTGCAGGCCTGGCTCGACGTCGCAGCCGGCTCGGCCGCTTCAACCGTGTCGACAATGCGTTCCGGAAGCTTGCCGCGCATGGCGCGCAATGCGTCGCGACCCTCGAGACCAAACAGGCTGCGAACATTGAGGTCGGTCGTCGGGAACGGGATGCCAATGCCGTTTAGGCGCAGCGCGTTGTCCAGCGCCCAAGTGTAAGCGGCCTTGACCGCGCCCGGCCGCTTGGTCGCCTCCGCCGTCAGCCACACGACCAGCTCGAAATTCAGGCTGCTTTCCGCGAATTCCACCAACCACACTTGCGGCTTGCGTCGATCCTGGCCAGTCAGCGTAAACGGCACTTCGTCAGCAGCTTCAAGCGCGGCCTTCTTCACGAGGTCCTTGTCGACGCCGTAGTCGACGCCGAACGGCACGTGCAGGCGGATCATGCTGTCGCCCAGCGTCCAGTTCACCACGCGGCCGGTGACGAACTCGGCATTTGGCACCAGGATGTCGATGTTGTCATTCGTCATGATGCGCGTCGCGCGAATGCCGATATCGCCCACTTCGCCGCGAACTCCTGATTCCAGCTCCACGAAATCGCCGACCTTGAGGCTGCGGTCGAACAGCAGGATCAGTCCGGACACGAAATTGCTGAAGATCGCCTGCAGGCCAAAGCCGAGCCCGACGCCCACGGCACCGGCAAGCACGGCAAACTGCGTTAGCGGAACTCCCATGAGACCCGCGGCGACCAGCACGCCGATCACGATCAGGACGTACTTGGCCAGGCGGGACACGGTGTAGATCGCAGGCCGGACCGCCGCCTGGTGGCTCATCGCGTATCGCGTAAAGCCCTTTTGCATCAGGCGCGAAAGGACCCACACCGCCAGCAGCGTGAAGACCGCCGCGATCATGCCAGCCACGTTCAACTCGAGCTGGCCAACCCGAAAGCTGTGATCGAACAGCGACCAGGCGCCGTCGTCGAGGCTGTCCATATACAGATCGACAGCGGAAATCGCCCGAAGTTGCCGATGCGCCGTAGGGAAATCGGCAGTTCGCGGTGCGTCGAGCGGCGCGGCGTTGTAGTCGAGTTGGAGGCTAGGGTCGGAATCGAACCGGCGTACACGGCTTTGCAGGCCGCTGCATGACCACTCTGCCACCTAGCCTTCGGGGGCATTAAACACGAAACCCCGGAAGGCCGTCCCGGGGTCTCGTCAGGATCTGGAGCGGGAAACGAGGCTCGAACTCGCGACCTCAACCTTGGCAAGGTTGCGCTCTACCAACTGAGCTATTCCCGCAGGGGCCGCCATTTTAGAAGTGGGGTCCGGAGTGTCAAGTTTGGCGGCCTGTCGGCGGTGGTTCTCATCGATTGCCTCGCAATTCCGGCATCGCCCCGTGCAGGTAGACCGCCATCGACCACAGGGTGAGTACCGCGGCGAGCACCGTGAGGCCCAGCCCGAACTGATAGACCGGCAGGCCGAACAGGTCCTCGCGAAACAGCATCATCGAGAGGCCGACGATCTGCACGATTGTCTTGAACTTTGCGACCGGGGTCACCTTCATCTTCTGGCGCGCCCCGATCTCCGACATCCACTCGCGCAGTGCGGACACGCCGATCTCGCGGCCGATGATGACGGCCGCCGTCAGCGTCACGTACCAGACCGGGTTCTTGCTGACGATCAGCACGAGCGCGGTCGCGACGATCAGCTTGTCTGCGACGGGATCGAGAAATGCGCCGAGCCGGGAGGTCTGGCCGAGCTTTCGCGCCAGGTAGCCGTCGAAGGCGTCGGTGATTCCGACCAACGCGAACATCACGCCGCAGGCCATGTCGGACCAGTGATACGGTAGGTAAAAGAGCACCACGATCGCCGGGATCAGCACGATCCGCAGTGCGGTCAGGAGGTTCGGAACCGTGTAGGGATTGCTCATCAGGCTCCAGGATGCAGGTGCTCGAAGATCGCCTGGGCCAGCGCGGGCCCGATTCCCGGCGCGCGGGCCAGGTCTTCCACACCGGCGCGCAGCACGCCTTGCAGCCCGCCGAACTGCCGCAGCAGCGCCCTGCGGCGCGCGGGCCCGAGTCCCGCCACTGCTTCCAGCATCGAAGTCTGGCGCGACCGCGCCCGCTTCCTCCGATGTCCGCTGATCGCGAACCGGTGCGCCTCGTCGCGCGCGCGCTGAATGAGGTGCAGGGCTTTCGAATCCGGCGAGAGTATAGAGGGCGTGTCGCGGCCCAACAAGAAAATGCGCTCCTGTCCCGCGCGCCGGTCCGCGCCTTTCGCGACGGCTGCGACGGCGGGAATCACGAGTTCGAGTTCAGTCAGGACGCGAGAAGCCTCGGCGAGCTGGCCCTTGCCACCGTCGATCAGCAGCAGGTCCGGAAGCGGCGAGTCTTCCTGCTTGCGCCGGCGATAGCGCCGCGCGAGGGCCTGGCGGAGTGCGCCATAGTCGTCCCCATGCTCGACGCCCTCGATGTTGTAACGGCGATAGTCGGCTTTGATCGGACCGGTGGGACCGAGAACCACGCAGGATGCGTTGGTCGCCTCCCCTTGCGTGTGGCTCACGTCGAAGCATTCGATGCGCTCGACGGGCTGTCCGATGCCGAGGAACCTGCCGAGGTCCGCGAACTGCTCGGCCAGGCTGGCATACGACGCATCGCGCATGCGCAGGGCGTTCTCGGCGTTCTGCATCGCGAGCGCCACCCAGCGCTGGGGGTAGCCGCGCCGGGCCGGTCCGATCCGGACCTTCCGGCCTGAGCGCTCGCATAGCGAAGCGGCCAGCGTCTCGGCGTCCTCGATCGGATGCGAAAGGTAAATCCGCGCGGGCGGGTCGCGCTCGAGATAATGCTGGGCGAGAAATGCCGCGAGAACTTCGGGCGCATCGCTGATCGGCGCGCGCGGATGAAACGTCGTGGTTCCCAACACCTGGCCGCCGCGGATGAACATCAACGCGACGCAGAATTCCCCTGCCGACTCGGCAACCGCCAGCACGTCGGTATCGGCGCCTCCGCGGACCCGCGTGACGACCTGGCGCGACTGGATGTCCGTCAGCGCCGTCAGCTGGTCGCGCAGCGCAGCGGCGCGCTCGAAGTCGAGTTGCTCGGCCGCCTTGTCCATCTCCTCGCCGAGCCGGACCGTGACGTCCTGCGCCCGCCCGTCGAGCACCATGACCGCGGACTCGACGTCACGGGCGTAGGTTGCGGCGTCGATGAATGCCGTGCACGGTGCGGAGCAGCGTCCGATCTGGTATTCGAGGCAGGGACGGGACCGGTTGGCGAAGAACGTGTCCTTGCAACTGCGGAGCTTGAACAGCTTGTGCAGCTGATTCAGGGCCTCGTGGACCGAGCTTGCCGACGGGTATGGTCCGAACAGCCGCCCCGGCAGCCGGCGCGACCCCCGGTAGAAGGAGAGCCTCGGAAACTCGTGCGCCGACAGATGGACGTAGGGAAAGCTCTTGTCGTCGCGCAGGATGACGTTGAAGCGCGGCCGGTGGCGCTTGATAAGGTTGTGCTCGAGCAGGAGCGCCTCAGTGTCGGAATTCGCCACCGTCACTTCGATGCCGGCCACCGCGCGCACCAGCGCCTGCACCTTCGGCTGCAGCTGGTCTACGCGGAAGTAGCTGCCGACGCGTGACTTGAGGTTGCGGGCCTTGCCGACGTAAATGATGGTGCCGTCGTCATCGAGCATGCGGTAGACGCCCGGGCGGCGGGGCAGGCTCTTCACGAATGCCTTGACGTCGAAGTCGCTCACGGCGACATGGTGTGCGGTCCGTCAGCGGTCAAGCAAGTGGCGGGCGCGGGCAAAGATTCGGTCGAACATCGCCGGGGTCAGCCGCCCGGTGTTCGTGTTGAGCCGGCTGCAGTGATAAGAGTCGAGCAGCCGCAAACCGCCTGGGAGCGCGTGCTCGGCAGCGTGCGCAAAGCGAAATGATGCGGGCCGCTGGCCCGCGGCGCGCAGAACGGCCGCATGGGCGATCGATCCCAGCGCGACGATGACGGCGCCCGCTCGCAGGGCCTCAAGCTCGCGTTTGAGGTAGCGGTTACAGGTCCGCACTTCCGCAGGCAGGGGTTTGTTGCCCGGCGGCAGGCATTTCACCGCGTTGGTGATCCGGCAGTTCTTCAGGCGAAGGCCATCGTCCGCGGCGATCGACTCGGCCCGGCTGGCAAGACCCTGCGCGTGCAAGGTTCGATACAACAGGATGCCGGCATGATCGCCCGTGAACGGCCGGCCGGTGCGATTCGCGCCGTGCATGCCGGGCGCGAGCCCGACGACGAGCATCCGGTGACGGGCGCTGCCGAAGGGGGCCACCGGGCGGCAGTGATAGCCAGGGTGCCGCGCCCTGACCTCGTCAAGGAAGCCAGCAAGGCGCGGGCAGCGCCGGCAATCCGGATCGAAAGGGGCGCCCGGCACGAGAGCCCAGCTCAGCGCGCCTTGAACTGCGCCTCTTCGGTCGATCCGCGCATGGCGGTGATGGACGAGGTTCCGGCAGTGACGGTCTGGGTCACGTCGTCGAAATAGCCAGCCCCCACTTCGCGCTGGTGCTTGGTCGCGGTATATCCCGCAGGCTCCGCCGCGAATTCCGCCTGCTGGAGGGCGACGTAGGCGCTCATCTGCGACTCCTTGTAGCCGCGCGCCAGCTCGAACATGGAGAAGTTGAGCGCGTGGAAGCCTGCGAGCGTGATGAACTGGAACTTGTAGCCCATGGCGCCGAGTTCGCGCTGGAACTTCGCAATGGTCGCGTCGTCGAGCTTCTTTCGCCAATTGAATGACGGCGAGCAGTTGTAGGCCAGCAGCTTGCCCGGATAGACGCGATGCACGCCTTCGGCGAATTCCTTCGCCTCGTGCAGGTCAGGCGTGCCGGTCTCGCACCAGACGAGATCGGCATACGGAGCGTAGGCGACGCCACGCGCGATCGCCTGCAGAATGCCGGCGTTGACCGGGAAGAATCCTTCGCTGGTCCGCTCTTTCGACGCGATGAATGCGTGGTCGCGATCGTCGACGTCGGCGGTCAGCAGTGTCGCCGACTCGGCGTCAGTGCGGGCGACGAGCACGGTCGGCACGCCCGAGATGTCGGCGGCAAGCCGCGCGGCGACCAGCTTGTTGATCGCCTCCTGCGTCGGCACCAGCACCTTGCCGCCCATGTGGCCGCATTTCTTCGCGCTCGAAAGCTGGTCCTCGAAATGCACGCCGGCCGCGCCCGCGGCGATCATGGCTTTCATGAGCTCGAAGGCGTTCAGGACGCCGCCGAACCCTGCCTCCGCGTCGGCGACGATGGGCTGGAGCCAGTCGATCTTGTCGTTTCCTTCGGCGTGGCAGATCTGGTCGGCGCGCTGCAGCGTGTTGTTGATGCGGCGCACGACCGACGGGACTGAATCCGCGGGATAGAGGGACTGGTCGGGATACATCTCCGCGGCGAGGTTCGCATCGCCCGCGACCTGCCAGCCGGACAGGTAGATGGCCTTGAGGCCGGCCCGCACCTGCTGCATGGCCTGGTTGCCGGTCAGGGCGCCGAGCGCATTCACGAAGGGAAGCTCGTGCAGGTAGCGCCAGAGCTTTTCGGCGCCGAGACGCGCGATCGAATGCTCGACGTGCACGCTGCCGCGCAGGCGCACGACGTCGGCGGCCTTGTAGGCGCGCGTGACGCCCTTCCAGCGCGGGCTGTCCTTCCAGCTCTGGTCGATTTGCGCAGCGGACTGAAATGTCATGAATGCTCCCGGATCAATCGATGTCTTCGTATGCGTTGAGCGTCAGGAACGGCTCGAAATCCTGGCTGGCCGTCAGGCGGTCGAGATGTGCCGCTGCGCGCTCGTAGTTGCCCGCGGCAAAAGCGGCGCCGCCGACCTCGGTCCGAATTCCGGCCAGCGCGGACTCTGCCTCCGAGCGTACCAGCGCGAGCGTGACGGGCGTCCCATCCTCGAGCGGAGTCCCGTGGCGGGACCATTGCCAGAGCTGGGCGCGCGAGATTTCCGCCGTCGCCGCGTCCTCCATCAGGTGGTGAATGGGCACGCAGCCGTTGCCGCCAAGCCAGGCCGCGAGATACCGGATCCCGACGTCGATGTTGAGCTTGAGACCTGCGCGCGTGACCTGCCCGTCAGGAATCTTCAGCAAGTCCGCGCCGCTGACGGAGACCTCCTCGCGGAGCCGGTCAAGGTTGTTGGGGCCGGGCATCAACTGGTCGAAGACCTCGCGCGCGATCGGCACGAGACCCGGATGCGCGACCCAGGTGCCGTCATGACCGTCGCCCGCTTCGCGCTCCTTGTCGGCACGGACGCGCGCAAGCGCGCGGTCATTCGCATCGGGGTCGCCCTTGATCGGGATCTGCGCCGCCATTCCGCCCATCGCAAAGGCGCCCCGGCGATGGCAGCGCTGGATGACGAGCTGCGAGTAGGAGCGCAGGAAGTGCGAGGTCATGGTGACCGAGCCGCGATCCGGCAGTACGCAGTCCGGCCGATGCCCGAACTTCTTTATGAAGCTGAAGATGTAGTCCCAACGACCGCAATTGAGGCCGACGATCCAGTCGCGCAGCTCGTGAAGCATTTCGTCGATCTCGAATGCCGCCGTGATGGTCTCAATCAGGACCGTCACTTTCACCGTGCCGCGGGCGAGTCCAAGCGATTCCTCGGCGTGCTCGATGACCTGCGCCCAGAGCCGCGCTTCGAAGCGGTTCTCCAGCTTCGGCAGGTAGAAATAAGGGCCGGTGCCGCGGCGCACCAGCTCCGCTGCGTTGTGATGCAGGAAGAGGCCGAAATCGACGAAGGCGCCGGCGATCGGCTCGTCGCCCAGCAACCAGTGCTTCTCAGGAAGGTGCCAACCGCGCGGCCGCACGCAGAGCACGGCAGTCTCTTCGTTGAGGCGATACTGCTTGCCTTCCGGAGAGACGAACTCGAGCGAGCGTCGCACCGCCTGCATCAGGTTCGCCTGCCCTTCGATGAGGTTGCCCCAGGTCGGGGACAGCGAGTCCTCGAAGTCCGCCATGAAGACATTGGCGCCGGAGTTCAGCGCATTGATGACCATCTTCCGTTCGGGCGGCCCGGTGATCTCGACGCGCCGGTCCAGGAGATCGGCGGGAATCGAGCCCACGCGCCAGTCGGATTCGCGAAGCTCCCGCGTCTCGTCCGGGAAATCGGGCAAGGCGCCCGCATCGAACTGCCGCTGCAAGGCCGCGCGGCGGGCGAGCAGCGCGAGGCGCTCGTCGGAGAACCGGTCCGCCAGCTCGTTGACGAATGCGATGGCCGCGGGCGTCAGGACGTCGCGCCATGCCTTCGGTGCGCCCGAATGCGGCGGCAGGCCATGGTTCTGTATCTTGTTAGCTTCCATGCGTAACGTACTGATATCCTTTGATATCAGACCCGTGGGCGCTGTCGACCGATCAACATCGCGAGTTCCAGTGCCTGTTCGTAGTTGAGACGCGGATCGACGGTCGTGTGATAGGCACGCGCGAGGTCGCCGTCCATGAGCCCGCGGGCGCCGCCGGTGCATTCGGTGACGTCGTCGCCCGTCAGCTCGAAGTGGACGCCCCCCAGGATCGATCCCGCTTCCTCGTGAATGCGGAAGGCGGACTCGACTTCCGCGAGGATGTTCTCGAAGCGCCGTGTCTTGACGCCCTGCGGCGTCGACTCCGTATTGCCGTGCATCGGGTCGCAGACCCAGAGCACTTGCCGCTCGCTGTCGCGGACTGCCTGGAGCAGCGCCGGCAGCGCGTGCTCGATCCGGCTTGCGCCGAAGCGGTGGATCAGCGTGAGCCGGCCCGGCTCATTGTCGGGATTCAGAATGCAGACGAGCTCGCGCAGCGCCGCCGCATCCATTCCCTCGCCCACCTTGACGCCGATCGGGTTGGCGATGCCGCGAAAGAATTCCACGTGCGCGCCACCGGGCTGCGCCGTGCGCATCCCGATCCAGGGCATGTGAGTCGTCAGGTTGTACCACCGCTGACGACGCTTCAGGTACCGGGTCTGCGCCTGTTCGTACAGCAGGTGCAGGCCCTCGTGGCTCGCGTAGAAGCGGACCTGCGACGCCTCGTGCACGGGCGAGCCGGAGATCGCGGCGTAGAAATCGAGCGAATCCGAAATGGAATCGATGATCTTGCGATAGGCGTCGCGAAGCTTCGCGTGCTGCAGGAAGCCGAGATCCCAGTATTCCGGGTGATGCATGTCGGCGAATCCGCCGTCGACGAGGGCGCGCACGAAATTGAGCGTGAGCGCGGAGCGCTCGTAGCCGCGGAGCAGCAGCTCCGAGTCCGGCTCGCGATCCGCCGCCGTGAACGCCGCGCGGTTCACGAGGTCGCCGCGGTAGCTCGGGAGCGTCACGCCATCCCGCGTCTCGGTGTCTGCGGAACGCGGCTTAGCGAACTGCCCGGCGATGCGTCCGACCCGGATTACGGGCTTTTTCAAGCCGTGCAGCAGCACGACGCTCATCTGCAGGAGGATTTTCAGCTTGCGGGCGATCGTGTCCGAATCGCAGTCGGAGAAGCTCTCAGCGCAATCGCCGCCCTGAAGCAGGAAGCGCTCGCCGCGCTGTGCGGCGGCCAGCTCATCCTTGAGTGCGTCGATCTCCCAGGACACGACGATCGGCGGCAGCCGCGACAGCTCCGCGAGCACGCGTTGCAGGCGTGCGGAGTCCTTGTAGACGGGCTGTTGCAGCGCCGGCAGCCGCTGCCAGCTGTCCGGTGTCCAGCCGCCGGTTTCGACCGCGACATTCATCGTTCGGGCCATCGTACACGGATTAATTGCACTGCAAAAATTATCGTTTCAAGGGGTGGTTTCTGCAGTGCGGAATGGGCAGAATGCGCCACCCATTTTTCAGGTGAATTTCGATGCATCGCGTACTGGTTCTGGGCGCCGGAAAGATCGGCGCGCTGATTTCGGGACTGCTGGCGGATGCCGGCGATTACCAGGTCCAGCTTGCCGACGTCAACGTGGATACGGCGCGTGCCGTCGTGCGCGCTCATGGGAAGCGAAACCTCGCCGCCCACGGCGTCGACGCGACCGACCCTGCTGCACTTGGGAAGCATGTGGCCGAGCACCCCTGCGATGCCGTCATATCGTCCCTGCCGTTCTACTGCAATCCGGGCGTGGCACAGGTCGCCCGCGAGGCGGGGTTGCACTACTTCGACCTGACCGAAGACGTCGAAGTCACGCGTGCCGTTCGGGCGACTGCCGAAGGCGCGAGCACGGCTTTCGTCCCGCAATGCGGCCTTGCGCCCGGCTTCATTTCAATCGCGGCCAACGAGCTGGCCAACCATTTCGACGAGCTTCGCAGCATTCGCATGCGTGTCGGCGCCCTGCCCCAACACCCGAACAACGTGCTCAAGTATTCCCTGACCTGGTCGACCGAGGGCCTGATCAACGAGTACGGCAACCCCTGTTTCGCGATTGCAGACCGGCGCCTGGTCGAGGCCGCCCCGCTCGAGGGCCTCGAGGAAATCGCGATCGACGGCACGCTCTACGAGGCCTTCAATACCTCCGGCGGCCTCGGCTCGCTCGGCGAGACCTATGGCGAGCGCTGCGAGCAGATGAACTACAAGACGATCCGTTACCCGGGTCACTGCGAGCAGATGCGACTGCTCATGAACGACCTCAAGCTGAATCACGACCGCTCGACGCTGAAGCGCATCCTCGAGAACGCCGTGCCCCAGACCTTGCAGGACGTCGTCATCGTCTATGTCGCGGTCAGCGGCCGCCAGGACGGGGAACTGCGGGAGGAAAACTACGTCAACAAGATCTATCCGCAGGAGATCCAGGGAAGGCTCTGGTCGGCGATCCAGGTGACCACGGCCTCCGGAATCACGGCGGTCGTTGACCTCGTCCTGTCGCGGCCGGAGGCCTATCGCGGCTTCGTGCGCCAGGAACAGTTCCGGCTGCCGGAAGTGCTCGCCAATCGTTTTGGCGCGTGGTACCACGGCACGGACAAGTCGATTTCGGCGCGGATCGTGGTCGAGGGCAAGGCAGGGCGGCAGCGGAGCCGCGCAGGAGCTTTGAGATGAACACCGAAAGAAAGCCGATGCAGGACAAGATATCGGGCGAGACGGCCCGCATCCTCGCGGGCCTCGGCATTCAGCCCGTCAATCCGGGCGCCTGGTCGGGCAAGGATTGGCATGGCGCATCCGACGCGCCGCTCATTGACTCGGTTAACCCGGCGACGGGCGAGGTCATCGCGCGAATCCGCGCCGCGAGCGCGGCCGACTACGAGCGCGTCTTGGCGAGCGCCGCCGCGGCCTTCGCCGCCTGGCGCGACGTGCCGGCGCCGCGGCGTGGCGAGGCCGTCCGCCTCGTGGGCGAGGCGCTTCGCGCGAAGAAAGACCTGCTCGGCAGCCTCGTCAGCCTCGAGATGGGCAAGATCAAGGCCGAGGGCGACGGTGAAGTCCAGGAAATGATCGACATCGCCGACTTTGCCGTCGGCCAGTCGCGCATGCTCTATGGCCTGTCAATGCATTCCGAAAGGCCGCGTCACCGGATGTATGAGCAGTGGCATTCGCTCGGCGTCGTCGGGATCATTTCTGCCTTCAACTTTCCGGTCGCTGTCTGGTCCTGGAACGCCTTCCTCGCGGCCGTCTGCGGCGACATCTGCGTCTGGAAACCGTCACATCACACGCCACTCTGTTCCATCGCCGTTCAGCGCATCTGCAACGAAGTCATCGAGGCCGAGGACCTCCCGCCAATCTTCCAGCTCTTCATACCGGCCGACAATGCGCTCGCCAGCCGCTTCGTGGACGACAAGCGCGTCGCGCTCATGAGCTTCACGGGATCGACCAGCGTCGGCCGCCGTGTCGGCGAGCGCATTGCCGCGCGCCTCGGGCGAAGCCTGCTCGAGCTCGGCGGCAACAATGCGATCATCGTCGACGAATACGCGAACCTCGACCTCGTCGTGCCCGCCGTGCTCTTCGGCTCGGTCGGCACGGCCGGCCAGCGCTGCACCACGACCCGTCGCCTCCTCGTCCAGGAATCGCGGGTCGACGAAGTCGAGCGCCGGCTGGTCGCAAGCTACAAGCAGGTCCGCATCGGCAATCCGCTGGACCCGAAGACGCTGATGGGGCCACTGGTCGGCTCCTCGGCCGTGCGCCAGTTCGAGGCCGCGCTCTCCGATGCGCGCAGCCAGGGCGGCGAGATCCTCTGCGGTGGCCGTGCACTGCCAGGCCCCGGCTACTACGTCGAGCCGACGATCGTCCGCGCCCGCAACGACATGCCGGTCGTGCGGCACGAGACCTTCGCGCCGATCCTGTACGTGATCCCGTTCAAGACGCTGGACGATGCGATCGCCATGCACAACGACACCGACTACGGCCTGTCGTCGGCTATCTTCACGGACCGTCTGCAGCACGCGGAGCGCTTCCTGTCGGCGGCGGGAAGCGACTGCGGCATCGCAAACGTGAACATCGGAACGTCCGGCGCGGAGATCGGCGGTGCGTTCGGAGGCGAGAAGGACACCGGCGGCGGCCGCGAGGCCGGCTCCGATTCCTGGAAGACCTACATGCGCCGCCAGACGAACACGATCAATTACTCGAGCGACCTCCCGCTCGCGCAGGGAATCAAGTTCGACGTCAATTGATCCTGCGGGCCGCGTCCCGGTGCAGGATGCGGACGTAGCGCTCCGCCGTAATGAATTGCCAGGCGAGGCTCGCATCGTAGTCTGCGAAGGGCTGCTCGGCGAGAACCTGTTCGACTGTCTTGCCGGCTTTGACGAGCTCGCGCATCCGGGCGCTCGTCGTCGCCAGCATGTCGCGGTAGGCCCGGAGCCCCGCCCGATCGGTCACCTTGCCGTGACCCGGGATGATCCGAGTTTTTTCGTCCGCGAGCACCAGCATCGTGTCCACCGCGGCAATGAGGCCGTCGTAGGATCCGCCGGATTCGAGATCGACGAAGGGATACATGCCGGCGAACATGAGGTCGCCCGTGTGGATCACGTTCGCCTTGCGGAAGTGGATGAAGACATCGCCGTCCGTGTGAGCCTGCGGGGCATGGATCCCACGCAGCTCGTCGCCATTCACGTGCAGGGACATGCTGTCGTTGAAGGTGACGCGGGGCAGCGCCCTTGCGGGGGACGCCGGCGTGCTGCGCTTGAAGAACTCGGAGACCTGCTCCGTGCTCATGCGCAGCCGCACCTGGTCGTGCGCAAGGATGACCGAACCCTGGCTTGCGAGATTCTCATTGCCACCCGTGTGGTCGGTGTGCCAATGCGTGTTCAGCACGAAGCGCGGCGCGTCCGGATTGATCTTTGCAAGCGCTTCCAGGACCTTGGGGGTCATCGCCGCATACTGGTCGTCGATCAGGTAGACCCCGTCGGCGCCGGCGGATACACCGATGTTGCCCGCCTGCCCATACAGGACGTGCACTCCCGGCGCGACCTGCTCGACCTGAATTGCGGCTTCCGGCACTTCCTGCGCTGTCGACGCGGCCGCGCAGAATGCGAAAAGAACGGCGGCAAATCGCGCAGACATGTGGCCTCCCGCGGCCCATGGGCAGATCCAGGGCGGCTCATCATAATCGGTTGCAACCACGAGAGGCTCGGCTCAGCGACCAGGCAGCTTCACGCAGATACGCGCGCCGCCGAGGCGGCTCTCGCCGATCTCGAGCGTGCCTGAATACGCCGCGGCGATTTCGCGTGCCACCGAAAGGCCGATGCCCTGCCCCGCCACGCTTTCGTCAGCCCGGACGCCCCGCTCCAGCACGTGCGCGCGTTCCGCGAGCGGAATGCCGCTGCCGTCGTCCTCGACTTCGAGCACGAGGCCGTGCCTGCGCCATTCGGCCGCCGTCCAGGGCGTGGCGCGAACGGCAATCGCGGTCCGGCAGTACTTGCAGGCGTTGTCCATCAGGTTGCCCGCGAGCTCGAGGAAGTCGCCAGCATCGATCGGATACACGGTGCCCGGCGTGACGGCGAGCGTGATCTTGATCGTCTTGTCCGCATAGACCTTGGCGAGCGCGGATCGAAGCTGATCGAGCGACTCATAGGCCGGGAGATCGATCAGCGTCGCGCCGCTGCCGCCGAAAACCGCACGCTTCAATTGGTGCTGGACGATCGATTGCATCCGGTCGAGCTGCGGCGCGAGCACCTGTGGATCCGCCTCACCGCGCTCGACCAGGCCGCGCAAGGCTGCGAGCGGCGTCTTGAGGCTGTGCGCGAGGTTCCCGAGCGTCGTCCGGTAGCGCTCGAGCCGCTTGCGCTCCCCGACGAGGAGCGCATTCAGGTTGCCCGTGACGCCGGACAGCTCCCGTGGCCAGCCCGTGCCGAGCGCATCACGCCGGCCCGCCTCGATGTCGACGATCTCGCTTTCGAGGCGGCGCAAGGGCTTGAGGGCAACACGGAGCGCAATCGCGAGGCCGCCAAGCAGCAGCAGCGACAGGAGGATGAAGCCGGTGACGAGGCCCGTGCGCACGCGCAGGACCTGCTGGTACCAGGGTTCGAGGCTTTGCGCGGCGCGGATCACGAAGTCGCGCGACTCGCCTTCTGCCGGATCCCAGCGGACTCCGAGGGACAGTCCGAGCACGCGCGTGCCGTCCGCCAGCCTCGCGTGTTCGATGCTGCGTTCACCCGGCAGCGGCTCGGCGGCGAGATTCAGGCCGCTGCCGACGGCGGAAGGCGATCTCCAGGTTCCCTGTGACCCGACGATCTCCGCGTAGAGACCTGAGCCCGGCGTTGCCAATCGCGGCTCCGCAAGATTCTGCGGCACGAGCCGGCCCGTGAACTCGATCTCTGCCGTCGAGATCAGGGCGATGACCTGCGCGTCCAGGACGTCTTCGAGCGCGCGCAATCCGATGTTCCGGTACAGCGAATCGAGCGCCCAGGCCGCGGCGGCCGCGGCGACGAGCAGAAGGACCGCCAGGGTGAGGAGCAGCCGCGACTGCAGGGATGGAGCCGTGGGCGCCACGATCAATCGCGGGAGATCCGGTAGCCGCGTCCCCTCAGCGTCTCGATCGGCGGGTGCCGGTTGTCGGGATCGAGCTTGCGCCGCAGCCGGCCGATGAAGACCTCGATCGTGTTGCTGTCGCGCTCGAAGTCCTGCTCATACAGTTTTTCCGTCAGCTCGGCCTTGGACACGACCTGCCCCGCCCGAAGCATCAGGTATTCAAGCAGTCGATACTCGAATGCCGTGAGCTCGACGGCGTTGCCGCCCACGCGCACTTCCTGCGCGCGCGTGTCGAGCTCGACGGCGCCGCATTTCAGCAGCGGCTGCGACCAGCCGCCCGAGCGTCGAAGGAGCGCCTGCACGCGTGCCAGCACTTCCTCGAACCGGAACGGCTTCGTCACGTAGTCGTCGGCGCCGGCGTCGAGGCCGGCCACCTTCTCCTGCCAGCTGTCGCGGGCGGTCAGGATCAGCACCGGGAAGCTCTTGCCGGCCTTGCGCCAGGCGCGAATCGCATCCAGGCCGGACCGGCCGGGAAGTCCGAGGTCGACGACCGCGACGTCGATCGGGTACTCGAGACCCGCGAACTCGCCTTCGACGCCGTCTGCCGCAGCGTCAATCGCGAACCCCGCGGACCGAAACTGCTGGGCCAGCGTATCGCGGAGTGCCGGCTCGTCTTCCAGCACCAGGAGGCGCACGGTCAGTTCTCTCGGCCGGATGCGGCGTCGACGCGCACCTCGAACACGCGGCCGTCGTCCCCGAGGAGTCGAATCCGGTACTCGATGCGATCGCCGTGGCGCTTCTCTTCCGCGCGCACCGCGCGCGCCTTGTAACGACGCTCGGCCTGGGCGACCGCCTCGTCGAGGGAGATGGCACGTTCCGCGAACGAGCGGTCGTTGCCTTCACTTCCGCGATGGCCGTTCGATGCGACTGCTTCTGTTGAAGGGAGAATGGCCAATGCCAGAGTGAGGCAGAGCGCCACGAGCGGAATCTTCCGTTCCATCGGCATATTCTAGTTGAAGCCGGCGCCCGGGCCGCGTTGGCGGCCCGGGCGGCGGCGGTCAGCCTGCCGTCGGGGTGACGTCGACACGGACCTGGATGCTTTCGCCCGGGTCGTAGGGCATCCGGGTCACGTATTCGCGCCCGGCGTACTCATAGGTCACTTCGTAGCCGTCGATGCGCTCTTCCCAGCTGTCCCGATAGCGCACGTCGCAGCGCTCATGCGTTTGCGCCTGGTTGCCATACAGCTGCCGCTGCCGGTCGACCGACACGTTGTGGCCGATCGCACCGCCGGCGATCGCGCCCGCGACCCGCGCGACGTCCTTTCCGCGGCCGTGACCGATCTGGTTGCCGATCACCGTCCCGATGGCGCTGCCGAGCAGGGTACCGCCGATGTGGTTGCGCGAAAACGGCCCCTCGGAAGCGTAGCTCGTCTCCTGCCAGCATTCGCGGACCGGCTGGCTGACGCGGACCTGGCGGCGAAGCGGCTCGACGTTCACGACCCGCGCGAAGTCGTATTCGCCGTTGCGGTCGTAGCGTGCGTCATATTTTCCAATGTTGTCCGCGACCGCCGCACCCGACGCGAAGGCAAGGCCAGCGGCCGCTGCAATGACCCGAGTTGTGCGTGACATGGCGCGCCTCCTTAGATTGGCACGGTTGCCAATCTAGTGAGGGTCAAATGAATGCGTCCTGAACGTCCCGCGCGGGCTTCGACTGGCCCGGAATCAGGGGTTTTCAGCCTTGGCGGCCGCCCAGAGGCGGTCGAGCAGTTCGGGGGATGCCCCGGTCGCCGGCTGGCCCAGTCGGGCGAGCTCGAGCTCGACGTGCCGGTAACGGCGCGCGAAGCGCTCATTGGCGCGGCGCAGCGCGGCTTCAGGATCCACTTCGAGATGCCGGGCGAGATTGACGATCGAAAACAGGAGATCCCCCAGCTCCGCTTCGCGTGCTTCGGGATTCGCCGACGAAACGGCACGGTCGAGTTCCGAGAGTTCCTCCTCGATCTTGGCGCGCGGCCCGCCCGCATCCGGCCAGTCAAAGCCGGCGTCGGCGGCCCGGCTACCCAGCTTTCGCGCGCGCGTCAGCGCAGGCAATCCGACGGGCACGTCCGAAAGCGCGCCCGCCTCGCCACGCGCCGCGCGTTCGTCCCGCTTCATCCTCTCCCAGGCGCGCGTCTGGTCGGCGGCACCCGTCACGACGGCATCGCCGAAAACGTGCGGATGGCGGCGTGTAAGCTTGTCGCAGATGGCGTCGACTACGTCATCGAACTCGAACGCGCCCCGCTCGCTCGCCAGCCTGGCGTGGAAGGCTACCTGGAACAGGAGATCGCCCAGCTCGTCGCGAAGCGAGGCGAGGTCTCCGCGCTCGATCGCGTCGGTGACTTCATAGGCTTCCTCGAGCGTGTGTGGCGCGATCGACCTGAAGTCCTGCTGAAGGTCCCATGGACAGCCGCTCTCGGGATCGCGCAGCCGCGCCATGATCGAGAGCAAACGGTCAATTGCCATGGGGTCGCGTGTCGTTCAGGACTTCCCGGAGAGTCAGCAGCATGCCGGCCGTCGCGCCCCAGATATTGAAGCTGCCCCAGGGCAGGTCGTAGGTCTCGATCTCCTGGCCCGCGATGCGCCGACGCCGCAATGCGTGCGTGGACGGGTCGAGCAGGTGCCTGAGAGGCGCCTCGAAGGTTCCGGCGACTTCCGTGGGATCGAGCACCAGCTCGAATCCGAGTCGCACGAGGCCGACGACCGGCGTGACCCGGTAGCCGGTGATTACCGCGTGATCCGGCAGGCGCCCGAGGATCTCGACGTATTGGCGGCGCAGCCCGATCTCCTCCTCCGTTTCCCGCAGTGCCGCGGCGGTCGCATCGGCATCGCCGGTTTCGAGGCGTCCGCCCGGAAATGAGATCTGTCCCGCGTGATGCTTGAGGTCGTCGGCCCGCAGCGTCAGCAGCACCGTGAGATCCTCCCCGCGATCGATGATCGGGATCAGGACCGCGGCCCGCGTCGTCGCCGACGGCAGCAGTGATTCCAGCCCTTCGAGGTTGACGCCCGCGTAATGCCCGACGCGCGGCACGCCGTTGCCCGCCGGGATGTTCGCCAGGCGACTGCGCAGTTCCGACCGCAGCAGTTCAGTCGGCAGCCGATGCAGCTCGAGCGCGGCCGCCGCGTTCACTTGCCCGAGACTTCGCCGCGCGCAAGCCGCGCGGGGTCGAGCAGCCGCGCGAGATCATCGCGCGGCATGCCGGTCTCCTCCACTGCGATGTCGAGGATCGGCCGCGATTCCAACGCCGCTCGCTTGGCGATCGCCGCGGCACGGTCGTAGCCAATGCGCGGCGCGAGTGCCGTAAGCAGCATGGGATTCCGCGCGAGCGTCTCGGAAATCCTCGCGGCATGCACCTTGATGCCAGGAATCGCGCGCTCCGCGAGCGCATTGGCGGAGTCGGCGAGCAAGGCGATGCTGTCGAGCAGCGCGTGGGCGATCAGCGGCAGCATGACGTTCAGCTGGAAATTGCCGGATGAGCCCGCCATGCCGACGGTCGCGTCATGCGCCATGACCTGGGTCGCGGCCATGGCGACCGCCTCGGGAATGACCGGGTTGACCTTGGCCGGCATGATGCTCGAGCCCGGCTGGAGCGCCGGCAGCGAGATCTCGGCAAGGCCGGCGAGCGGACCGGAGTTCATCCAGCGCAGGTCATTCGAGATCTTGAGCAAGGCGACGGCCAGGCCGCGCAGCGCGCCCGACAGCTCGACGGCCGTGTCCTGGGAAGCGAGACTTGCGAAGCGATCCGGCGCGCCGACGAAGCCCAGACCCGTGCGCGAGGCCAGCCGCGCGATCGCCCGCATTGCGAATTGAGGATGCGCATTGACGCCGGTGCCGACCGCCGTCGCTCCAAGCGCGAGACGGTGCAGCCGCGGGCGGACGCCCTCGATGCGCGCTGCGGCGTCCTGGATCTGCGACTGCCAGGCCCCCATCTCCTGGCCGACGGTGATCGGCAGCGCATCCATGAGGTGCGTGCGGCCGGCCTTGACCTGCGCTCCGACCTCCGCAGCCTTGGCCCCGATGGCGCCCGCGAGCCGGGTTAGCGACGGCAACAGGATCGTGTGGACGCCGATCGCGGCGGAAACATGAATCGAAGTCGGGATCACGTCGTTGCTGCTCTGGCAGCGATTGACGTGGTCGTTCGGATGGACCTTCTGTCCGAGCTGGCGGCCGGCGAGCTGCGCAAGCACCTCGTTGACGTTCATGTTGGTGCTGGTGCCGGAACCCGTCTGCATCACCCCGAGGGGAAACTGGTCGGCATGACGGCCCGCCGAAACTTCGAGCGCGGCGGCGGCGATTGCCGATGCGAGTGGTGGCGGCAACTCGCCCAATTCGGCGTTCGTCTCGGCGGCGGCCCATTTGACGAGAGCAATGGCGCGGATCAGCTCGCCGGGCATGGCCGCCCGGCCGATCCGGAAGTTGTCGAGGGCGCGCTGTGTCTGGGCTCCCCAAAGCGCGTCCGCGGCGACGCGAACGTCGCCGAGACTGTCCTTTTCGATGCGGTCGTGTGCGCTCACGGGTAACATACGCATTCTATCATTCGCGCCTTCGCCCCATGACCGACACCCGCCTGCACGCGCTGTCGCCGCTCGACGGACGCTATGCCGAGAAATGCGCCGACCTCGCAGCGCTTTTCAGCGAAGCGGCCCTCATCAGCCATCGCGTACGCGTGGAGGCGGCCTGGTTCCGTCAATTAGCGGCTTCCGGCAGCTTTGCAGCCCTTGCGCACCAGCCCGCCGCCGTGATGGCCCGGGTCGAATCGCTGTCCCGCGGTATCGATGCGGCAGGCCTCGCGCGGGTCAAGGAGCTCGAGCGACAGACGAATCACGACGTCAAGGCCGTCGAATACTACGTCCGGGAACAGCTCGCCGCGGCGGGCGCTGGCGCTGCCCAGGTCGAGTTCGTGCATTTTGCCTGCACCTCGGAGGACATCAACAACCTCGCCTATGCGCTCATGCTCGCCGAGGCGCGCGAGCGCATCCTGTTGCCGGCGATCGCCGCGGTCGCGGACCCGCTCGCCGCACTGGCAAACCGCCATGCCGCACTGGCCATGCTGTCCCGCACGCATGGCCAGGCGGCGTCGCCGACGACGCTCGGCAAGGAGCTGGCGAATTTCACCGCGCGGCTGCGCCGCGCATCGAATGCCTTCCTGCGCGTCGAGATCCTCGGCAAGTTCAACGGGGCGGTCGGCGGATTCAATGCGCATGTCGCCGGCGGTCCTTCGGTCGACTGGCGCGCGCAGTCGCGCAAGCTGGTCGAGAGCCTCGGCGTGACGCCGAACGAGTACACGACGCAGATCGAGCCGCACGACTGGATCGCGGAGTACTGCGATGCCCTCGCGCGTGCGAACACGGTCCTGGTCGACCTCTGCCGCGACGTCTGGGGATACGTTTCGCTCGGCTACTTTTCGCAGAAAGCCGTTGCCGGCGAGGTGGGCTCCTCGACCATGCCGCACAAGGTGAACCCGATCGCGTTCGAGAATGCGGAAGGCAACGCCGGACTCGCGAACGCGATGCTGCGCCACTTCTCGGAGAAGCTTCCGGTGTCGCGCTGGCAGCGCGACCTCACGGACTCCACCGTGATGCGGAACCTCGGCGTCGCGTTCGCGCATTCCACTCTCGCATGGCGATCGGCGCTCGCGGGACTCTCGCGCGTCGAACCGGACGCCGCACGCATCGCGGCGGATCTCGACGCGCACTGGGAGGTGCTCGCCGAAGCGATCCAGACGGCGCTCCGCGCTCACGGAGTCGCCGGAGGCTACGAGAAGCTCAAGGAATTCACGCGCGGGCGCGGCGTCGGCGCCGCGGAGCTTCGCGCATTCGTCGCGACGCTCGCCCTGCCCGACGACGCGAAGCGCAGGCTCGAGAGCCTCACGCCCGCGTCGTACACCGGCCTTGCCGAGGCGCTCGCCCGGTCCATTTGACGCGGCCGCTCATGGCGGAACCGCAATTAGAATGTGTGCTCGCCAGCTGGGACGCGGATCGCCCCGTGCTGGTGCGCATTCGTCGCGAAGTGTTCGTCAATGAGCAGCAAATCCCTGAATCCGACGAATGGGATGGCGAGGATGCGTCCAGCATTCACGTCGTTGCCCGCCTGAACCGTGACCCAGTTGGCACCGGGCGCCTAGAGCCCGCCGGTAAGATCGGGCGCATCGCGGTATTAACCGGGCTGCGCGGCCGGGGCATCGGCACCCTGATCCTGCGCCGCTTGCTCGACGAGGCACGCCGCCTGGGCATCCGCGAACCATTCCTGCACGCACAAGTGCAGGCCGTGCCCTTCTACGAGAAGCTCGGATTCGCGAGCGAGGGCGATGTGTTCGACGAGGCGGGCATTCCACACGTGAGGATGTCGCTCGTCCTGGAGTGACAGCGGTGCAGACCCAGCGCCAGAGCGTGACCGGCACGCGCTCCATCATCGGGACGCTCGACGAGGCACGAGGCGCCACGCAACAGGTGGCGTTCGCGGCCCGTCGCCTGCTGACGATGTATACGCAGGATCTGGAGCCCGCAGTCTACGACCAGCCGCAGTTCCTCGAAACGGTCAAGAAACTCGTGCTCGCAAAAAGCTATGCCAAGGTCCGCGTGCTGCTCGCCGATCCGTCGCGCGTCGTGTACGAAGGCAGCAAGTTCGTCCACCTCGCCCGCCGCATCACGAGCCACATCGAGATCCGGCGCGTGAAGTCCGAGAGCCGCGACAACCAGTCGGCCTTCCTGATCGCCGACGATCGCGCGCTCGTCTATCGCCTCCAGGCCTCGCGCTGGGAAGGCATCGTCGAGATGAACGACCCCGTCGTCGCCCGTCGTTACCTGAACTACTTCGACGAGATCTGGATCGCGAGCGAACCGGAAGCCGAGACCCGCCAGCAGCATCTCTGAGCGTGGCGCCAAAGGGGACTGAAGGGGACGTTCACCTTCAGCGTAGTCTGCGGAGCTCCCTACTGTGATCAGCGAGCTGAAGGTGAACGTCCCCTTCAGTCTCCTATAATCCGCCCATGTCCCTGAAGATCGACCTGACCGTAGCGGCGATTGCCGAGCAGGACGGCCGTTTCCTGTTGGTCCAGGAGCGGGCCGCACGCCGCGTCGTGCTGAACCAGCCCGCCGGGCATCTCGAGGACGGGGAATCGCTGGTCGAGGCCGTCGTGCGCGAGACCCGCGAGGAAACAGGGCGGGAATTCCGGCCGGACCATGTCACGGGCCTGTATCTCTGGCAGGGCCCTGCGGGCCGGACGGTGCTTCGGGTCGCGTTCGCGGGCCGGGTCGGCGAGCGTACGGCGGACTCGAAGCTGGATCGCGCCATCATCCGCACGCTGTGGCTCGGGCCCGACCAGCTGCGCGCCCGCGTCGGCGAACATCGCAGTCTGCTGGTCCAGCTTTGCGTCGACGACTACCTCCTCGGCGCGCGCTATCCGATTGACATGCTGAACCACGTGACGCGGGACTTCACGACGTTGCGCAGGGTCGCGGGCTGAATCATGTCCCGCGTCGTCGTCGCGCTCTCCGGTGGCGTGGACTCCGCAGTCTCGGCTGCGCTCCTCGTCGAGGCCGGCCATCAGGTCGAAGGCCTGTTTATGTCGAACTGGGTCGAGGACGACGAGGGTTATTGCACGTCTGCTGAGGATTTCCAGGACGCGCGGCGCGTCGCCGACGAACTGGGAATCCCGATTCACAAGGCAAGCTTCGCGGACGAGTACCGCGAGCGCGTCTTTGCGCATTTCCTTGCCGAGCTTGAGGCCGGTCGCACGCCGAATCCCGACGTGCTCTGCAATCGCGAGATCAAGTTCGGCGTGGGGCTCGATTACGCGCGCCGGCTGGGCGCTGAGCGATTCGCAACGGGTCACTATGCGCGCATCGGGCATGGCGGCCGGCTCCTGCGCGGCGTCGACCGCGGCAAGGACCAGAGCTATTTCCTCCATTCGCTCGATTCGGCCCAGCTGTCGTCCTGCGAATTTCCGGTGGGCGGACTGCGCAAGCCCGAAGTCCGTGCGATGGCGCGCGAGCGCGGCCTGCCGGTCGCCGGCAAGCGCGACTCGACGGGAATCTGTTTCATCGGCGAGCGACCCTTTGGCGAGTTCATCGGAGCCTGGCTGCCAGCCCGTCCCGGCCTGATCGAGACCTCGGACGGCGCCGTCATCGGCCGGCACCGCGGACTCGAGCGCTACACGCTCGGCCAGCGCAGCGGTCTCGGCGTGGGCGGCTTGCCGGGAGCCGGCGAAGCGCCGTGGTTCGTCGCCGCCAAGGACCTGGCGCGGAACGCATTGGTCGTCGTACAGGGAAGCGACCACCCGGCACTGCATTGCGCCGGGCTTCGCGCGGCGATGCCGCACTGGATTTCGGGAGCCGCTCCATCTGCGTCATTCGATTGCACGGCGAAGGTGCGCTACCGGCAGCCGGACGTCGCCTGTCACGTCGAGCTCGTCGAGGACGGTGTCGGTGTCCGTTTCGACGAGCCGCTCCGCGGCGCGGCGCCGGGTCAGTACGTCGTGTTCTACGACGGCGAGGAGTGCCTCGGCGGGGCCGCTATAATGGCGCTTCACCCGCTGGAGGATTCATGCAGGACAGCTTCAAGGCCCGCCGCAAGCTCGAAGCCGGCGGCCGCAGTTACGAGTACTACGCGCTCGACGCACTCGCGGACTGCCCGGTCGGACGCCTCCCCTACTCGCTGAAGATCCTGCTCGAAAACCTGCTGCGCCACGAGGACGGCAAGAGCGTCACCCGCGACGACATCCTTGCCCTCGCAATGGCCGATCCGCGGAAACTTCCGCAGCGCGAGATCGCGTTCACGCCGGCGCGCGTAATCATGCAGGACTTCACCGGCGTGCCGGCCGTCGTCGACCTCGCGGCGATGCGGGACGCGATGGCAAGTCTCGGCGGCGATCCCGGCCGCATCAACCCGCTCATCCCGGCCGAGCTGGTCATCGACCATTCGGTCATGGTCGACCACTACGGCTCTGCGGATGCGCTCAACCTGAATGCCCTGCTCGAATTCCAGCGCAACAAGGAGCGCTATACCTTCCTGCGCTGGGGCCAGTCGGCCTTCGATAACTTCGCGGTCGTACCGCCCGACACGGGCATCGTGCACCAGGTCAACCTCGAGTACCTCGCGCGCGTCGTCTATTCCGACGACAAGGGCCTCGCCTATCCCGACACGGTCGTCGGAACCGATTCACACACGACCATGATCAATGGCGTCGGTGTCCTCGGATGGGGCGTCGGCGGCATCGAGGCCGAAGCAGCGATGCTCGGCCAGCCCTCCACGATGCTGATCCCAGAGGTCATCGGCGTGAAGCTCTCGGGCCGCCTCGCCGAGGGTGCGACCGCGACCGACCTCGTGCTCACTGTCACCGAAATACTGCGCAAGCGGGGCGTCGTCGAGAAGTTCGTGGAATTCTTCGGCGACGGCCTCGGCCAGCTGCCGTTGGCCGACCGCGCGACGATCGCGAACATGGCGCCGGAATACGGCGCGACCTGCGGCCTCTTTCCCATCGACGACGTGACGCTCGACTATCTCCGCCTGACGGGCCGCGCCGAAGACCAGGTTGCACTGGTGCGGGAATACGCGAAAAAGCAGGGAATGTGGCGTCACGACGGGGCGCCCGATCCGCTCTACACCGATGTCCTGCGCCTCGACCTCGGCACGGTGCAGCCCTCGCTCGCGGGGCCGAAGCGGCCACAGGATCGCGTGGCGCTTGCCGACATGCAGAAGGCCTATCGTGACGCCTTCGCCCGTGACCAGGACAAGTGGAAGTCGGCCGGCCCGTCGCCCGTGAAGGACGGTGCCGCGGAATTCGAGTTAGAGGACGGCGCCGTCGTCATCGCCGCAATCACGTCCTGCACGAACACGTCGAATCCCGCCGTCATGCTTGGCGCAGGTCTCGTGGCGCGTAACGCCCGGGAGCGAGGCCTCTCGGTGCCGCCCTGGGTCAAGACTTCGCTCGCGCCCGGATCGAAGGTCGTCACCGATTACCTGCAGCGCTCGGAACTCACCGACGATCTCGAGGCGCTCGGCTTCCATACAGTCGGCTACGGCTGCACGACTTGCATCGGGAATTCAGGCCCGCTCAACCCGCCGATCTCGAAGGCGGTCAATGACAACAGGCTCTCGGTCGCCTCCGTGCTGTCGGGCAACCGGAATTTCGAAGGCCGCGTGCACCAGGAAGTGCGCATGAACTTCCTCGCCTCCCCGCCCCTCGTCGTCGCTTACGCGCTCGCGGGAACGGTGGACATCGATCTCACGCGCGATGCGATCGGCCGCGACAAGTCGGGCAAACCGGTTTATCTCCGCGACATCTGGCCGACGGCCCGTGAAGTGCAGGAGTTCGTCGGAAGGTGCGTCTCGGCCGATATGTTCTCGAAGACTTATGCCGACGTGTTCCATGGCGACGAACGCTGGCGCGGGATCAAGGTGGCGGAGTCCGCGACCTATGCCTGGGACGATCGCAGTACCTACATCCAGAATCCGCCCTACTTCGACGGCATGAGCGGCAAGCCGCCCGGGCTTGCGCGTGTGCGCGGCGCGCGCTGCCTGGCATTGTTCGGCGATTCGATCACGACCGACCACATCTCGCCGGCGGGCGCCATCAGGAAGGATTCACCGGCAGGCGTGTACCTGCAGAAGCGCGGCGTGGCGCCCGCCGACTTCAACAGCTATGGCTCCCGCCGCGGCAATCACGAAGTCATGATGCGCGGCACCTTTGCGAATTCACGGATCAAGAACCTGATGGTTCCCGGCGTCGAGGGCGGCGTCACCTGCTACCAGCCGGACGGCGGGAAAATGCCGATCTACGACGCCGCGATGAAGTACGTGGCAGCCGGCGTGCCACTCGTCGTGATCGCAGGCAAGGAATACGGCACGGGCTCATCCCGCGATTGGGCGGCCAAGGGCGCGAGCCTGCTCGGCGTCAGGGCCGTGATCGCGGAGAGCTTCGAACGCATCCACCGCGCCAATCTCGTCGGAATGGGCGTATTCCCGCTCACGTTCCAGGACGGCCAGACTGCGCGCTCGCTCGGTCTCGACGGCACCGAGGTCTACGACTTCGAGGGCCTCACTGCCGGGAGCCGCGTGGCAACCGTGCTGGCGACCAGCCGTTCGGGGCAGGTCACGCGATTCAAGGTCAATGTCCGTGTGGACACGCCCAAGGAGTGGGAATACATGGACAACGGCGGCATCCTGCACTTCGTCCTGCGCCAGCTCGCGGCCTGAGCGCCGCCGCGGTGCGGATCGCGGTCTTCGATCTCGACGGCACGATCACCCGGCACGATACCTTCCTGCCGTATCTGCGTGGCTGGCTGAGGCGGCATCCGCGTCGCGGGTTCAGCGTTCGCGCGCTGGCCGCATTGCTCGGCTATCTGCTCAATCGCGACCGCGGCCGGCTCAAGTCCGACCTGATCCGCGCGGGCATGTCGGGCGCCACGCGCGATGCGGTTCGCGCGTGGACGGCAGAATTCGTCGCCGACCTCGGTGATCGGGAGCTCTACCCGAGGTCGCTCGCCACCATCGGGCTTCATCGCGCCGCAGGCGACCGCCTCGTGCTGCTCTCCGCGAGCGTCGATCTCTATGTTCCGGATATCGGGCGTCGATACGGCTTCGACGAGACGATCTGCACCGAGGTCGCCTGGCGCGATGGCCGCCTCGATGGCACGCTCGTGACCGCGAACCGGCGCGCGGCAGAAAAGCGGCGCTGCGTCGAGGCAATCCGCTCGCGATTTCCGGGCGCCCGCCTCGCCGCCTACGGCAACGCCCGGTCGGATTTCGACCACCTCGCCGTCGTCGATGAACCGGTGCTCGTGAATGCAGGTCGTCCGCTCCGGCGTGAGGCGGAAAAACGCGGGTTCCGCACGGAAGACTGGTGTAACAAATAGGCCCCCGGAGCGGTCCAATCGGCATGAGCCACCGTCCGCACATCCCGCCGTCCGAGATCACGCCGGAAGCGGTCTATCGCTCGCGGCGGTCCTTTCTCGCGGGGCTCGCGGGCGCCGGCGCCGCAGCGACCATGCCGGTGTCGTTCGCGCAGGAAGTCCTCTCGGTCAACCTGGTCGAGCGTCCGCTGCAGTTCAAGAGGAACGTCCGCTATTCCACGACGGAGAAAGCGAACGCGTTGGCCGATATCACCGGCTACAACAATTTCTACGAATTCGGCACCGGCAAGGAAGACCCCGCCGAGAACGCGCACCGCCTTCGCCCCAAACCCTGGTCCGTCGTCGTCGACGGAGAATGCGAAAGGCCCGGGCGGCTTGCGCTCGAGGACCTGCTGCGCCCGCATCCGCTCGAGGAGCGCATCTATCGTCTTCGCTGCGTGGAAGCCTGGTCGATGGTCATCCCGTGGGTCGGCTTTCCGCTCGGTGACCTGGTCAAGCGCTTCCAGCCGACTTCGCGCGCCAAGTACATCGAGTTCACGACCCTGCACGACCCGAAGCAGATGCCGGGCCAGCGCTACGCGGTCCTCGACTGGCCCTACGTCGAGGGCCTCAGGATCGACGAGGCGATGAATCCGCTCGCGATCCTCGGCGTCGGGCTCTACGGCAAGCTACTGCCGAACCAGAACGGCGCGCCGCTCCGGCTCGTCGTGCCATGGAAGTACGGCTTCAAGAGCATCAAGTCGATCGTGCGCATCCACTTTACCGAGCGCATGCCGCGCACTTCCTGGGCGCTCTCCGCGCCGAACGAATACGGCTTCTACGCGAACGTCAATCCGGAAGTCGATCACCCGCGCTGGAGCCAGAAGAGCGAGCGTCGCATCGGCTCGTCGAACTTCCTCGCGCGCCAGCCGACCCTGAAGTTCAACGGCTATGCGGACGAGGTAGCCGGGCTCTACCGCGGCATGGACCTCGGGCGCTACTTCTAGCCCCCATGAGCCCGGACTACCTGGCGCGGCGCTACGTCAAGCCCATCGTCTTCCTGCTCTGCCTGCTGCCCGCGATCTGGCTCGCGCTCGGAATTCTTGCCCTGCAATCCGGGAACATGAATTCCTCGGCCGCGCTCGCGCTCGGCGCGAATCCCGTCGAGAAGGTCCAGGACACGCTCGGGATCTGGGGCCTGCGGCTCCTCCTCGTCACGCTCGCGGTGACGCCGCTGCGGGTGCTCGGCGGCTGGCCGAAGCTGCAGCTCTTCCGGCGCATGCTCGGGCTGTTTGCATTCTTCTACATCGCCCTGCACTTCCTCTGGTACCTGTTCGTCGACCAGGCATTCAACTGGGGACAGCTATTTGGCGACGTGGTCAAGCGCCCGTACATCACGGCCGGCTTCAGCGCATTTCTCCTCCTCGTTCCGCTTGCCGTGACATCGACGCAGCGCGCAATGCGGCGGCTTGGGCGCCGTTGGCAGAAATTACACCGGCTCGTCTATGCGGCCGCGATCCTCGGCTGTGTGCACTATTGGTGGCAGGTGAAGGCGGATATCCGCGAGCCACTCATTTATGCCGCGATCGCGGCCCTGCTGCTCGGCTGGCGCGGGCTCCGAAGCCTGCAGCGGCGAGCGGGCGCCCAGCAGGCGCAATCAGGCGCGCGGACGCGCGGCCCGGGTGGCGAGCGCGATGCCGGCAAGGATCAGGAGTCCGCCCGCTCCCGTGCGCCAGTCCAGCGCCTCGCCGATCAGCCACCAGCCTAGCAGCGAGGCGAGAACGGGCTCGCCCACCGACACGACGGCAACGAAGAGTGGATCCAGGTGCCTGAGCGACCAGTTGTAGCCTGTGTGCCCGATGAGCTGCGAGATAGCAGCCATCCCCGCGAGCGCCCACCAGGTCCGTGAGTCGAACCCGGCTGCCTGTGTGTCCGTCAGGAGAATCGAAGCCCAGAGCACCGCTCCTGCGACGCCGTACGCGATGCCGAGATAGGTCCTGAACGAGAGCGCGGACTGCGCTTCGCGCGACAGCAGGAAGTAGCCTGCCATCGCAATCCCGCCCGCGACCGCGAGCGCGTCGCCCAGGAGCGCGCCGTCACCGCCCTGCCCGCTGCCGCTCACGACCGCTGCGCCTGCGATCGCGAGCACGAGTGCGGCCAGGGTCGATCGCGACGGCGAGCCGCGACCTGTCACGAACTGAAGCAGCGCGACCCAGATCGGCGAGGTGCTGACGAGAAGCACGCTTCGCGCAATCGTCGTGTGATCCAGCGAGGCGATCCAGGTCGCGAAATGCAGTGCGAGCAAGGCGCCGGCGCCGGCAGCGAAAGCCATCGCCTTCCGGTTTCCGGCGGCAGGCCGCGGAGCCGTGATCGCAAGCGGCAGCACGACCAGCAGCGCGAGCCCGACGCGCCAGGCGGCGATCGCGAGCGGCGGCGCCGCGGCAAGGCGCGCGAAGATCGCGCCGTTGGAAACGGCGAAGAGCGCGATACCGAGGACGACGAATGGCGCGACGCGGTAGGCGTCGCCGGTGGAATGCGTCACGTCCGGCTCAGCCGAGTGCCCAGGCCGGCACTTCGCGCCATCCGCGCGTGAGCGCGGCGTCCAGCACCCGCCAGCGCGGCTCGTGCCGCTCGACGATCCGCCAGAATCGCCTCGAATGGTTCAATTGCCGCGTGTGCGCGAGCTCATGGATCAGCAGGTAACCCGCCACCGACGGCGGCTGAAACAAGAGGCATGCGTTCAGGCTGATCGTGCCGGTCCGCGAGCAACTGCCCCAGCGCGTGCGCTGTCGGCGGATCTGGAAGCGCTCGAAGCGCAAGCCAGTCGCCGCTGAAAGCTGCCAAAGCCAAGGTCCCAAGGTGGTGTGCGCTTCCTTCATCGTGAAGCGTTGCAGCGCATGGCGCAGGAGCACCGGCCTGTCGAGTGGCCCCGCAACCCGCATCGTCCCGCCTTCGCTCGTGAGCCGGGGCGGTCCTGCGCTCTCCAGGTAGCTGACCGCATAGCTCCGGCCAATCGCCGGAAAATCAATCTGCTCCGGCAACGTATCCGACGCTGCAGTCCCCGCGGGACGGTACAAATCGAGCGCGCGCTCGATCCAGCGCCGGTGCCGGGAGACGAACTGCTCGATCGTTCGCGGGCGCGTTCCCCGCGGCACCACGATCTCGACGAGGCCTCCTGGCAGCACGCGGACGGCGAGCCGCCGGGCGCGCTCACTCGCGCGCACGCGCCAGGCGTAATCCGGCGGCGCCACGGTGTCGAGCAGCCCGAGCTGCCCTTCATTTCCCGGCTGCGCGCTCATAAAGCAGCCGCCAGGCGCGAGCCTTCGTCGATCGCGCGCTTTGCGTCGAGCTCGGTGGCGACGTGGGACCCGCCGATCAACCGGACTTGATAGCCCGCGGCCTCGATCCCGGCGGCGAGATCGCGCCGCGGCTCCTGCCCTGCGCAGACGACAATGTGGTCGACCTCGAGCAGTCGCGATTCGCCGCCCTGGGTAATTGCCAGGCCGCGGTCGTCGATGCGCTCGTATCCGACACCCGCCAGCATGCGAACTCCACGCCGCTTCAAGGCGAGCCGGTGCACCCAGCCGGTCGTCTTGCCGAGATCGCGTCCGGGTGGCGTCGGCTTGCGTTGCAGCAGCCAGATCTGGCGTGGCGAGCCGAGTTCGGGCATGGGTGCGATGCCGCCTCTCGATACGAGGCTCATGTCGATGCCCCACTCCTTCATGAAGGCCGGAATATCGAGGCTCGTGGGCGCATGGGCGGGATCGTGACTCAGGAATTCGGCGACGTCGAATCCGATCCCGCCTGCCCCCACGATCGCGACCGAGGCGCCGACGGGCTGGCCGTGCAACAGCACGTCGACATAACTCAGGACCCTCGGGTGATCGAGACCCGGTATCGATGGAAGGCGAGGCACGACGCCGGAGGCGAGGACGATTTCATCGAAGTCGCCGCCCGTCAGGTCCGCGGCGCCCGCCGTGCGGCCGAGCAGGACCCGCACGCCCGCGAGCTCTAGCTCGCGGCGGAAGTAACGCAGCGTCTCGTGGAACTCCTCCTTGCCGGGGATCACCTTCGCCATGTTGAACTGCCCGCCGATGCGATCGGCGGACTCGAATAGCGTCACGCGATGGCCCCGCCGGCCTGCGACGGTTGCGCAGGCGAGGCCAGCGGGCCCGGCACCGACGACGGCGATCCGCTTCGGCCGTTCGACCGGGCGATAGACGAGCTCCGTTTCGCGGCCCGCGCGCGGGTTCACGAGGCAGGTCGCGACCTCGTTCTCGAATACGAGATCGAGGCAGGCCTGGTTGCACGCGATGCAGGTATTGATTTCGTCAGCCCGGCCGCTCGCGGCTTTCGCGACGAAAGCCGGGTCTGCTAGCAACGGACGCGCCATGGAAACGAGATCGGCATCGCCGTCTGCCAGCACGCGCTCCGCAACCGCCGGGTCGTTGATCCGGTTGCTGGTCACGAGCGGAATCTCGACAGTGCCGCGGAGCCGCCGCGTGACCCATGTGAAGGCCGCGCGCGGCACCATCGTCGCGATGGTCGGGATGCGGGCTTCGTGCCAGCCGATGCCGGTATTGATGATCGTGGTGCCCGCGCGTTCAACCGCCCGGGCCAGCTCGACGACCTCCTCCCAGTTGCAGCCGCCGTCGACGAGGTCGAGCATGGAAAGGCGATAGATGATGATGAAATTGCTGCCGGCCGCTGTACGCGTCCTCGCCAGGATTTCGAGAGGCAGCCGCATGCGATTCTGCCAGATCCCGCCCCAGCGGTCGGCGCGGCGGTTGGTGCGCGCGGCCAGGAACTGGTTGATGAAATAGCCTTCGGAGCCCATCACCTCCACGCCGTCGTAGCCGGCTTCCTGCGCAAGCGCCGCACAGCGGACGAAGGCCGAAATCTGGCGCTCGACGCCGCGATCCGATAGCTCGCGCGGCGTGAACCCCGAGATCGGTGCCTTGAGCCTCGACGGCGCGACGGCGAGCGGATGGTAGGCATAGCGGCCGGTGTGCAGGATCTGCATGCAGATGCGCCCGCCTTCCGCGTGGACTGCTTCGGTGACGAGCCGATGCCGGGCGAGGTGCCGCCGCCCGCTTAACGTGCCGGCGAAGGGCTTGGTCCATCCCGCCGCATTCGGCGCGATGCCGCCGGTGACCATGAGCCCGACGCCGCCGCGGGCGCGTTCCGCGAAATATTCCGCGAGCTTCGGATAATCCTCGGCGCGATCCTCGAGGCCCGTGTGCATCGAGCCCATCAACACCCGGTTCGGCAGCGTCGTGAAACCGAGATCCAGCGGCGCCAGCAGGTGCGGAAACGGGTTCGGCGTCACGCGCGCAATCATATAGCATGCCAACCGCCATGCCTCCCGTGCTCGAAGTCCGCGATCTCGTGAAGCAGTTTCCCGGCGTGCGCGCCGTGGACGGCGTGTCGTTCGCGATCGAGGAAGGACAATGCTTCGGCCTTCTCGGTCCGAACGGCGCCGGCAAGACGACGACCGTCGAGATGATGGAAGGCGTCACGAAGCAGACGTCGGGTGAAGTCCTTTATCACGGCGAGCCGCTCGGCGCGCGCTTCCGCGACGAAGCCGGAATCCAGTTCCAGAAGACGGCGCTGCAGGAATTCCTGACCGTGCGCGAGACGCTGCGGCTCTTCAGCCGCCTCTACCCGCGCCGGCGCGACGTGGACGAGCTAATCCGCACCTGCGCGCTCGAGCAGGTCGCGGACCGGGACAACCGCAAGCTGTCGGGCGGCCAGACGCAGCGGCTCCTGCTCGCGATCGCGCTCGCGAACGACCCGCGCGTGCTGTTCCTCGACGAGCCGACGACCGGACTCGATCCCCAGGCCCGGCACAACTTCTGGGACCTGATCCGGTCGATCAAGGCCGAGCGCCGCACGGTGCTCCTCACGACGCACTACATGGAGGAAGCGTATTTCCTCTGCGACGTCGTCGCGATCATGGATCGCGGCCGCATCATTGCCGAAGGCCCGCCTTCGCGGCTCCTGAAAGAACACTTCGACGACGTCGTGCTGGAGCTCCCGCGCGAGGATTTCCCCGGCGAGCCGGCGGACTTCCCGCTGGCCGTCCTGGTCGCGAGCGGACGCGTCGAGATCTCGACGCCGGACGTCGAAGGCGCCCTGAGAGCACTGCTCGAGCGCGGCGTGTCGCTGAAACACCTTCGTATCCGGCCGCGAAACCTCGAGGACTTGTTCCTCGAGCTGACCGGCAGGGAACTGCGGGCATGAACGTCAGGAGGCTCCTCGCCGTCTGGTATGCGCGAAACCTCGAGTTCCTGCGCGACCGGTCGACGCTCATATTCAATTTCCTGTTTCCGCTGGCGCTCGTCATCGCCTTCGCGGTCATTTTCGGCGGCCAACCCCGGGCCCTATTCAAGGTCGACGTCGTCGCGCCCGCGAATACGGCGCTCGACGCGCGCCTGCACCCTTTCCTCGACACGCGCTACGTCGACTTCGTGCGAATCGAGGCCGGCGGCATCGATGACACCGTGCGCAAGGTGGAGCGGCACCAGGTGGACCTCTTGCTCGACCTTCGCGCCGCACCGCGTTACTGGATCAACGAGGACTCCCCGAAAGGCTATCTCGCCGAGAAGCTCCTGCTCGAATCCGCCGGCGGCGAGGCAACCCGCCAGCCGGTTAGCGGCGCCGCGGTCCGCTACGTCGATTGGCTGCTGCCGGGCATCCTCGGCATGAACATGATGTTCAGCTGCCTGTTCGGGGTTGGTTATGTCGTCGTGCGCTATCGCAAGAGCGGGTTCCTGCGGCGCCTGTCGGCGACGCCGGTGACGGCGTTGGAGTTCGGTGCCGCACAGGTCCTCTCCCGCCTGATGCTGACGATCAGCGTGACGGCGCTCATTTACGGGGCAGTCGCGCTTTTCGTCCCGTTCAGGAACGAAGGAAGCGTCTTCCTGCTTCTCCTCATTGCAATCGTCGGCGCACTCTCGATGATCGCCTTCGGATTCATGATGGCTGCGCGATTCGCGAGCGAGGAGCTCGCGAACGGCGCCATCAACCTGGCTTCCTGGCCGATGATGCTGCTCTCGGGCGTCTGGTTTTCGCTGGAAGGTGCGCCCGCCTGGCTCCAGCAGGCTGCCAAGGCGTTGCCGCTCACCCAGATGCTCGACGCGGCGCGCGCCGTCATGCTGGATGGCGCGGGGCTCGCCGAGGTAATTCCGCAGCTGGGCTGGCTCGCGGCGATGACCGTGCTGTTTCTCGGCATTGCATCCGCCGGATTTCGCTGGCGGGCCGACTGAGACTTGTCAAGGCGGCGGCCCGACCCGGGTCTGTGGCAGACTTTGCGACCCCGGGGCCCCCAGACCGAAAAGAGCGCTTGAACAAATCCGAGCTGTTGAAGGAACTGCGCATCGATCGCGACGCGCCGGAGGACGGATCGTCGTCCCGGCTCCGCCTGTGGCTTGCCATCGGCGCGGCCGTGGTCGTGGTCGTCGCCGCCGCCCTGTGGATCTTCAGCCGGGACGAAGCGATCGAGGTGACAGTCGAGATCGCCCGCGCCATGCCTGCAACGAGCGCAGGCGCCTCGGTGCTCGATGCGACCGGCTACGTGACTGCCCGCCGGCAGGCCACCGTGTCTGCCAAGATCACCGGCAAGGTCCGCGAGGTGCGGATCGAGGAAGGCCAGCGCGTCGCCGCCGGCGAAATCCTCGCAACGCTCGACGACTCGGAAGCGCGCGTGGAAGTCGAGCTCCGGCGCGCGCAAATCGCAGCCGCACGGGCGCAGCAAACCGAAGCCGAGGCAACGAGCGCCAACGCCGATCGGGAGTACAAGCGTCAGCAGGAGCTGGAGCAGCTGAAACTCACGAGCGCCTCGGCCCTCGACACCTCGCGGACCCAGGCCGAGGCGCTGCGCGCCCGGGTCTCGAGTCAGAAGAGCGCGGTCCGGGTGGCCGAGGAAGCCTTCCAGGCGGCCCAGG
>Ga0187893_10001243_pt1 | contig 62851 bp, 69 predicted proteins | sample MA1701074metaG_FD_139574 | JGI IMG/M metagenome (GOLD analysis project Ga0187893, IMG submission 139574) | White microbial mat communities from a basaltic lava cave in the Kipuka Kanohina Cave System on the Island of Hawaii, USA - MA170107-4 metaG ... | reverse complement strand
ATTCAAGATTAAGTCATCTAACGGAAAAACTATATTGATTGACCCATGGGTTCAGGGAAATCCTGCTTGTCCGGAGGCGCATAAGAAATTTAACAAAATAGATATAATGGCGATAACTCACGCCCACTTTGACCACATCGCCGACGCCGTATCTCTCGGAAGAGAACACAATCCAAAAGTGGTTGGAATTTATGAAACCTGCGTCTGGCTTAATTCAAAAGGCGTTCAGGGCATTATGCCTATGAATAAAGGCGGCACTCAGAACATAGATGGAATCAAATTCACGATGGTTCACGCGGACCATAGCTGCGGAATTCAGGACGATGACGGGAAAATCATCTACGGCGGGGAAGCCGTGGGTTATGTTATAGAGTTTGAGAACGGATTTAGAGCTTATCATGCGGGAGACACGGCAGTGTTTGGCGATATGAGACTCATTGCCGAAATCTATAAACCTGAGCTTGTCATGATTCCAATAGGGGATTTATTCACCATGTCACCGACCGAAGCGTCATTCGCTTGCCGTTTTCTCAATCCAAAATATGTAATCCCGATGCACTACGGAACCTTCCCGCCTCTAACAGGAACTCCAGAAATGCTCAGAAAATTTACAAAAGACATAGAGGACATGGAAATAATCGCGCTTAAGCCGGGAGAGACGTTGAGCTAAGATTACTGGTTATATTTCCTCCATGTGCTGAACCGGTTAGTAGTCTTTAATAGCTTTAGTTTTGGAGACAAGTATGAAAAAAGAATTCTCAACAAACCTGGCTGGATGTTTTTTTATTGCCGCCTCTTTGATGCTCTGGGGTGGCTGGATGCTCTTGCCGCATCATATCGGAGTGTTCTTCCAGTCCGACGACTTTCCACCCATTTATGAACGTCTCCGCTTTTGGCTCTGGATGTACAGGATTCACCTGTTTGGCATGATCGTTTCCGTTCTTGCGCTTGTTGCTTTAGGAACGCTTCTCGCGGAGACCGAAGCGCGAATTTTAGCATGGCCTGGTGTAGCAGTAGCTTCTGCAGGTCTAATAGTTAGCGCGATCGCGGCTGCTTTCTACTACCACTTTGGAGTTTGGGGCTCAATAGAAATGAATGGAAAATCCGCGGATGCTGTCCTCAGCTTTGTAGATTCTCTCAAGATTACCACTGAATATGTGACATGCCTTGTCCGGTTTGGCCGGGTCTTTACCGGATTAGGGTTGCTGGTACTTTCACTTGGGCTGATAAAATGGAGACCGCTCCACTTGGGTATTGGAATCAGTGCAGCAGTTATTGGGCTTTTGTCTATGGCGATAACTATGGGCTTCCCTGACGACCTTTGGTTTTATATGCCTGTATTTCATCTCACTGCGTTCTGGCTGGTCGCCACAGGCATCGTAATGCTCAGGTCTGGTGTCCGACTAAATGACTAATAATATAGCGCAAGGTATCTAAGCACCGATCTTGGTAATCTGTCCGTTTCTACAGAAAATCTCCTGTCCGGAGCGATGAATTCTACTTCATAGTTTCGTTGTAGCAGCTCTAAAAGCGTAGAAGCGGTGTGAGTTATTTGACGCTCAAGCTCGCTTTTGCTTCTTGCGGGGTTAAAGTTGATTATGACCCTTTTTGATTCATTATCCTGGAGTTCCCGAAGCATCAACTTCCCAATTTTAGCAGATGTTTTCCAGTGAATCAGCTTTGGGTTATCACCGTCGTTATACGTTCTCAGCGACCTTAAATCCTCACCAAAGCCTCTCTTGTCCGATTCAATCTCGCCAAGTCTCTGTTTCAGGTTAGCATTTTCGATTATTATTTTTTCGACCTTAGGATAGACGAGAACTTCTTCATTTCCGAGGTCAATCCTGATCCATTTCTTGAAAAAGCCAAAAGGGAATCTGGTAAAAAGCACGCCTTCGGGGACATTGTTCCACCCGCGGCTTTTGAAAAGAAACTCAACGGTTGCAGTCTTTGTAACTTTAGGAGGAAGATGGGAAAGAAACGATTTTTTCCCCTCAATATCGATTGTCAGCGAGTAGGATGGAACGAGGGTTTTGAGGTTTTTAACAGAAAACCTGAGCGGAGCCGGGGTCAATGCGAATACGTCTTCGGGCAGGTCAAACTTTACTTCAATCTTTGAAAGGTTAATCATGGATATGATCCCGGATGCTGCGATGAAGCTGAGCATCATACCAAAGGTTAAATAAAGCAAATTATTCCCCGTATTCAGCGCCGCAAAACCTACAAACAAACTAAGGATCAAAAAAGTAATGCCTTCTTTTGTGGGACGAGTCCTTGCCCAGTTGTCTTTTCCCAGTTTAAGAAATCTCATTGTTGGAGATGAAACGATACCAGTGATGGATAAAAGCAGGTTATCAACACTTGCAGTCTAAAGTAGAGACGTATAGCGATGTCTCTACAAGCGGTTCTCCTCATTAAGTCTTCGACAAATTATAGCGCTTTAATTCAACAATGGGTAACTAATTAAACACATTAATCAGCCGGCTTAGAGATTCTATTATCGTGCCTTTAAGCCTGGAAAGATCGTTATATATAGCTAGAAACATTATAAAGATTAAGAATGTAAGGCCTATACGCTGGCTGATTTCAAGAGTTCTTTGGCTGAGCGGGCGTTTCTTTATCGATTCTAATGTAAGGTAGAGCACATGGCCGCCATCCAGCATCGGAATGGGCAAAAGATTGATCAGAGCGAGGTTGATGCTGATGAAACAAGTGAACTGAAGTAAAGAGGCTAATCCGCTTTCTGCTGCTGTGCCTGAAACCTGTGCTATAAGCAGGGGGCCAGCAATGCTTTTCCCGGCGGTTCCGAGAGATATTTTTCCGGTGATTAGCTTAAACAGGAATGAAAAAAGAAGAACCGTAACTTCAACTATCATTTCCGCCGCTTCTTTAATTCCTTCAAAAATAGATTCGAAGAATCCGTATTTTTTGACTATTTCTTCTCTAAACGGGGTAATTCCTATAGCGCCCTGGCCCGGTTCTTGTAGTGCTTCAGGAGTAATCTTGGCTTCGATTTGATTGTTTTTCCTGTTAATGAGTATGGTGATTTCTTGATCGACTTTCCCTTTAATAATCGAAGCCATCTGATACCAGTCTGAAATTTTGGTGTTGTTTAAAGCCAATATCTGGTCTCCTTTTTGGAGTCCAGTCTTTTCTGCAGGGCTTCCAGTCATAACGCTTCCAACCTTAGCATCAAGATGCTCAGCGATTCCTACGGCAACGATTCCTTCGGGAGAAGATATAGCTTTAACTTCAAAGGTTTTTATTTCTCCGTCTCTTTTAGCTTTTACGCCCAATAAGGCGTCTGGGTTTGATTGAAAGGCGATGTTGGCGTCTCTCCATGTTTTTACTTCTTTGCCATCGATTACCAGGATTGTATCTCCTTTCTCGAAGCCGGCTTTGCTAGCGGGCGAGCCCGGCTCGACATAGCCGATAAGAGGCGGCTGTTCGAGGTAGGCTGAAACACCTATGCCCAGCATGAAGATTACGGGAAAGAATAGAAATGGAAGTAGGAAATTCATGAACGGACCTGCAACCACAATGCCAAGCCTTTCTAATATTGACTGGTTGGAAAAACTCCTGGAGTACTCTTTTTCAGAGAATGCTTTTACTCCGTCCAGACCGTCAGCTTTGGATTTAAAAGTTAGTTTCCTTTCATCTCTTTCTATCGAAAATTCGTACTCTTTCTCGGAATCATTTCTCAGACTTGATTCGAGTTCTCTCCATCTGGAGAAACTGACAAGCTCGATTCCTTTAATTCCTGTTATTTTGTCCCCTGACTTAAACCCTGCTTTTTCTGCTTTTGATGCGGTTTCTACTCTGTCTAAGATAAAATTGCCCTCTCCTCCCTCGCCGTACATCTTCACGAAACCGCCGAGAGGAAGCATTGATACGAGATACTCCGTCTCTCCGCGCCTGAAGCCGAAGATTTTCTTTCCGAAACCCAGAGAAAACTTATCCACTCTAACTCCGCACCATTTTGCTACAAGAAAGTGTCCGAGTTCGTGTATAAATACCAAGATTCCGATCACAAATAGAAAAGCCAAAATTGTATACATCGTTATTTTTCTCCCATCTTTATTATTTAAGACACGATAAATATATATCTAGTTAATTGGGTCTCGGTTTTTATCCATTGAAAAATAACTATGACCCAACGCTTGAAGTCCGGTCTACAAAATTGATTTTGGACTCTATACCATTATTTATAATCGATTCTGCGGTCTTTCTTGCCCACAGGTCGCTCTCAAGGATTTCCTCGATCGTATCTCCACAAAGGGGTTTGTGAAGCTGCATGGTCTGTCTTACTACTTTTACAATTTCCATGAATTTTAACTTCTCATAAAGAAAAGCTTCAACTGCTATTTCATTTGCGGCGTTCATCACAGCAGGCATCGTCCCACCTTCTTCGAGTGCGTTGTACGCCAAGGGGAGTGAAGGAAATTTGTTGAAACCTGTCTCTTCAAAGGTAAGGTTGCTGAAAGACGCCGGAATAACGGCGTCCCTATCCGTCGGGATTCTCTCAGGATATGATAACGCATAGGCAATCGGTATAGTCATATCGGGAATACTCATTTGGGCTATGATCGAACCGTCGATGTATTCTACCATTGAGTGGACTATGCTCTGAGGATGAATCCAAACCGAAATCCTTTCTGGTGGGATTCCAAAAAGCCACCTTGCTTCGATTACCTCAAATCCCTTATTCATTAGAGTAGCCGAATCTATAGTTATTTTCCTTCCCATTTTCCACGTGGGATGATTTAATGCAATATCCACAGTTACATCGTTCATGCTTTCCAGGGGGAATTTCAAAAAAGGGCCTCCTGAAGCTGTTAAAATGAGTCTTCTGACAAACTCATTTTTCCCGCAATTGAGAGCTTGAAATAAAGCGCTATGCTCGCTGTCGACAGGGAGTATGTTGATTCTCTGCTTTCGAGATTCTTTAATTAGAATGTTTCCGGCCATCACCAGCGCTTCTTTATTTGCAAGGGCTATGTCCTTGCCGGCTCTTATTGCCGACATGGTTGGTTTTAATCCGGAAGCTCCCACCATCGCGGAAACTACAAGATTTGCCTCGGTATCAGAGGCGACAGTCTCTGCGCCTTTTTCACCCCATAAAATCTCAACGGACCCGTAGGGAAGTTGTTTTGAGAGAGAATAAGCGTCTTTCTCTTCCCGTACTGACACTACCTTCGGGGAGAATCTCAATATCTGCTCTTTCAGAAGGCTTATGTTCTTTCCGGCGGATATGCCTTTTATACAAAACCTGTCGGGAAAGCGCGAAACAACTTCTAGTGTCTGTCGGCCTATTGAACCCGTCGAGCCGAGAATCGAGATGTTTTTCACTGCACTTTCCTTTTTTTTACTTGATCGCTAGTCAGTCCGAATCTCCTCTCGCGGTTTTGATAATTTAGAATTGCCATGATGAGGTGTCTTTTTCTGAAGTCGGGCCATAGAGTCTTGGTCACATAAATTTCTGTGTAAGCCAGCTGCCAGAGAAGAAAATTGGAGAGCCTCATCTCGCCGCTTGTCCGTATAAGGAGGTCGGGTTCTGCGAGATCTGCAGTGTAGAGAAACTTGTTGAACATGTCTACATTGAGGTTTTGTGGAGAAATATTTTCGGTTGAAATTATTTTTTTGATAGCGTCTACTATCTCTTCCCTACCCCCATAGCTTAGAGCCAAGGTTAGGGTCATTTCATTGCAGTCCACTGTTTTTTCAGTTGTTTCTACAAGTACTCTATGGACATCATGGGGTAGTTCCCAAAGCCTTCCTATGGCGTTGAGCCTTATTCCCCTTTCAATCAGCGTGTTTCCTTCTTTGAGGAGATACTGCTTGAGGAGTTCCATAAGGGCGTCAACTTCATCCTTAGGCCTGCTCCAGTTCTGAGCAGAGAAAGCGTAAAGAGTGATAGCTTTTATGTTCAACTCCCTCGCGGATTTCACGGCTGATCTAACAGATTTCATACCTTCTCTATGGCCACTTATTCTGTCGAGCCCTTTTCTCCTTGCCCATCTTCCATTGCCATCCATTATGATTACTATATGTCTAGGGAGTTTATTCTTATCGAGGAGCGATTCCAGTTTGCTTTTCATAAGTTAATTAATTATAGCACTTTCAGTTAGTTAAAAATACCAGGATGCTTTCAAAACTCCTGTCGATTATCCCTGTTTGCCGAGTAAACTCTGGGTATTTGTCTTATAGATTGCTGAAATCGGCAATACAACTAACAAGACGATCAACACTACTGTCGAAATTACAACAAGAGTGAGAGTATAAATAAAGACTAGAATAGGTATAAGTAAAATTTTGAGGAGAATTGACCGGTTTTGCGAAAACTGGGCAGAAATATCCCCATAACTTCCGAAGAATCTTTCAAAGATGCCTATAATTGTTTTTTTCATCTTACTCTATATTCACTCTTAATTTATTAAATTAGCTGATTTTAAAAGTGAGTTCAAGAAGAATAAAACTCTTAGTGACATTAATATGCTTGATACGCGGTGTTAACTTGGGTCGTTTGACAACTAGACTCGTAAGATTATATTATAAATGCTCATCGAAGTAAATTTAATAACTGTGAAGAGATAAAAATATGTTCAAAAAAATAAAGGAAATTAGCGGCTTAATAGACATTGCAAGAAAAGTGCGCATAGACATTCTAAGATCTCTCCACAATGCCAAGTCCGGTCACACAGGGGGTTCTCTTTCTTCAGTCGAGATTCTCGTCGCTCTATATTTTTCAGAACTGAGACACGACCCTAAAAATCCTCGCTGGGAAGGTAGGGACAGGTTTATTTTATCCAAAGGGCACGGCGTACCGGCGCTCTACAGTGTTCTTGCTAATGCCGGATATTTCCCCCGTGAAGAATTGATGACTCTTCGAAAACCCGGAAGCCGGCTCCAGGGACATCCAGAATACGACCTGGATATTGGAATCGAAGCCACTACGGGCTCTCTCGGGCATGGACTTTCCGTCGCAAACGGTATGGCGCTCTCGGCTAGGATGGATAAAAAAGACGTTAGGGTTTATGCACTATTGAGCGACGGTGAGCTTCAGGAAGGGGCGACCTGGGAGGCAATCACAACTTCATCCCATAGAAAGATTGACAACTTATGTGCGATAGTGGATAGGAACAGGTTCCAGAACGACGGAGCCATGGATAAAATCAAAGACATAGAACCGGTCCCGGATAAGTGGCGGGCTTTTGGATGGGAAGTGGAAAACCTTCCCGACGGTAATAATCTTCCAAGCATACTAACCGCACTGGTAAAGGCAAAACAAACCAAGGGGAAACCATTCGCAATAATAGCGAATACTATAAAGGGAAAAGGAGTCTCTATATTCGAGAATAAGGGAAACTATCACGGCGTTGCTCCAAACGATGAAGAGCTAAAAGTTGCATTAATAGAACTAGGAGAAGCGGCATGAGCAGGTCGAAACTAAGCGACTATGTATTAGAAGAGTCCAATGAGAGTGTTTACATAAGAGAGACTTATGGGAAAACATTAGTAGAGCTGGGAAAAGAATATCCGAATTTAGTAGTACTCGATGCCGACCTTACGGTTTCGACCAAGACAAATCTTTTCGGGAAAGAGTTTCCCGACAGGTTTTTCACTATGGGGGTTTCAGAGCAGGACATGATGGCTACTGCTGCCGGTTTTGCGCTGTGTGGGAAAATTCCTTTCGCCAGCACTTTCGCCGTTTTCGCTACGGGTCGTGCGTGGGAGCATGTAAGGCAGTCGATTGCATTTCCAAACCTTAATGTAAAAATAGTTTCGACTCATGCCGGAGTTACTGTTGGAGAGGATGGAGCAACACATCAAGCTCTCGAGGACATTGCTCTTATGAGGGTTCTTCCCAATATGACAGTTATAGTTCCTGCCGACAGTGTGGAAACGGAAAAAGTTATAAGAACTGTCATCGAGCACAAGGGCCCGGCCTATGTTCGCCTCGCAAGGGCAAAGTTTCCGACGATTTTTAAGGAATCATATAAATTTGAAATAGGCAAGGCTAATGTTCTGAGAGAAGGTAACCATGTCGGAATATTTACAGCGGGCATAATGGTTAACGAATCCCTTGAGGCCGCTAAAATTTTAGGGAAAGAAGGAATCAGTTCAAGTGTCGTTAACGTATCCAGCGTAAAACCTATAGATGTACAAACTATAGTTGAAATTGCGACAAAAAGCGAAGCTGTTGTGACGGCTGAAGAACATAGCATAATCGGAGGCTTGGGAGGAGCGGTGGCAGAGGTTCTCGGCGAATGCTGTCCCAAGCCGATGAAAAGAATAGGGATGAGAGACAGGTTCGGCACATCTGGTGATGGAATGAAACTTCTCGAATTCTTTGGTCTCAAGGCTAAAAATATAGTCAAGGCAGTGCATGAACTACTGGAATTTAACTCGAATAGGAAATCAGTGGTTTTATAAGACTATAATTTAAATGATAAAAGCCTTAAGCTTATCTTTAAGCTAGTTTACGTGTTACTAATATTGGTTTTTATCTTCTAATAAGCGCTTCATCAAATGGGGGTTAATATGAGAAGTCTTTTCATACTTATTTTGCAGTTAGTGCTTATCTCCACGCTTAATACCGCAGCTCAGGACGAATCTTCATATCAAGGGCTTTCTGATTTTACAAGGGTTCTGGATTTGATCGAAAGAAATTATGTGGAGGAAGTTAATTCTGAGAAGCTTGCCGCAGGAGCGATTGAGGGAATGTTAAAGACCCTCGATCCGTACTCTGTATACCTTACGCCCGAACGTTACAAGGATATAGAGATAGGGACTTCAGGTGAATTTGGAGGCGTGGGTATGGAAATTACGGTTGAGAACGAAGTTCTCACTGTGATTACTCCTATTGACGACTCACCTGCCTCAAAGGCTGGGATTAAACCAGGTGACCAGATAGTTGCGATTGAAGGGAAATCAACTAGGGGTATGGCAGTACACGAAGCCGTGACCATTCTTCGCGGCATCAAGGGGAGTCCGGTAAAGGTTACTGTAAAGAGCAAAGCGAGCGCAACTACAAAAGAGGTAACACTAATTAGAGAGACCATACGTGTCGAAAGCGTTAAATCCAAACTGCTCGATAATAATATTGGTTACATAAAACTTTCACAGTTTCAAGACAAAACCACCGAGGAATTAAGAGAAGCTCTTGCAAAACTAGAGGCTTTAAACGGGAAGAAACTAAAAGGCATAGTTCTTGATTTAAGGAATAACCCGGGCGGATTGCTTACTCAAGCTGTGGAAGTGGCTGATGAGTTTATGTATAGAGGACTCATTGTCAGCGTCAAAGGAAGATCGGGAACGCAGCCGACTGAATACTACGCCACAAGAAACGGGAGATTGCAGGACTATCCCCTCATTGTAGTGGTGAATAAGGGAAGTGCCAGTGCATCAGAGGTTGTAGCTGAAGCGCTTCAAGACAGCAAGAGGGCGCCCATTCTCGGCACAAAAACCTTTGGCAAAGGATCCGTTCAAACCATAATCAGATTGGAAAACGGTTCAGGGCTCAAGTTAACAACAGCCAAATTTTACGCCCCGAGCGGAAGGTCTATAAGTGAAGTGGGAGTAATGCCAGATATAGTTGTTGAAAACTCCAAGGATAAGGACGAACAGCTCGAGAGGGCAGTCGAGCTCCTTAAAACTACCAAACTCAGCAAGGGTTTTCCAAGAGGTTAGAGGAGATTTTACTTTTTGAATAAAAGGCAAAGAACAAATGCTAGAGTAAAAGCAAAGAGAAGAAAAAGGGCGCAGGGGACAAGAGGCATAAGGGTTTTTATTTTTACTTTTAGTTTTATCTTATTTGTTCTGCTCAGCTTGTACGGTCTTTCATTCATCAAGAAAAAGATTTCTTCGGAAGTCGTCGAAAAAAGTTTTTCATCTACTGATTTTGCCGCTTTTGTAGAGGATGTCGATAGGCGCATTGCGGAGGCGCTTTTCAGCCTGGGCATTTCTATACGAGACGTAAAATCAAAGAATGTATACATAAAGAAAGAGCACAGAATTAGTTGGGAATTCAAGAATATGAAGATTGATATACCTAAAAGAATAACTCAGGACAGAGTCCAGGGAACGCTCAGAAAATCCCTTTTTATGCCTAATGTTAAACAAAGTTTACAAAAAAATAAGGCTTCAATATTATCTAAAATAGAGATCAATGATATTCCAACCCACGAGCTGCATTTTAATTTCTTGTTCGATGAACCGTCGAGAGAAATCAAGAGAGAAGATGAAGGCGTTCTCAAAACTCCGGGAGAACAAGCAAATATAATTCAAGAAGAGATTCCAAAAAGAGAAACTGAGAGAAAAATATTTTCGAATAAAAAACCGAAAGTGGTCATTATAGTAGACGATTTAGGGTTGAATAAAGAACAGATCGACGAGCTTATTCAATTGCCGGCGCCTCTTAATTTCGCAGTGTTACCAAATCTCCCATACTCCCGTTATGCAGCAGAAATGGCTAATAGAAGGGGATGGGATGTTATACTCCATCTCCCAATGGAGCCTAATGATTCTTCCGGGTATTCCCGTGTTGATGCTGGGGATGGGGCGCTTCTTATCAGCGCGTCGAAAAAAGACATCTTAGCCAAACTAGATAGAAACTTGGCTTCCGTTCCTTATATCAAAGGCGTTAATAACCACATGGGGTCTAAATTTACAGAAAACGGCGAACTCATGAGTTTAGTCCTTGATAGAATACAGAGTGAGGGACTATTTTTTATAGACAGCAGAACATCCAAAAATACTACCGGATATAAGTTAGCAAAGAAGTTGAGAATAAAAACTGCTCAAAGAGACGTTTTCTTAGACCAAGGTCCAAAGGGTGTGAATTACGTAAGGTCCCAGATGGAAAAGCTCATTACCATATCGAAGGAGAGGGGTTATGCCGTGGGAATCTGTCACCCATACCCTCACACTCTTGTTGCTCTCTCACAGATGATTCCTAAGGTAAAGGATGAAGTTGACATAATACCGGCCTCTTGGGTAGTTAATTGAGGGCTTTTTAGAGCATTATGAAACTATTTCGTTATAAAATGGCTTGTGAGGAGGCTGAAATGGGCCTGATTGACGATGTAAGGAAAAAGAAGGATTCTTGGATGGCAAGGTTTGAAGAACACCGTCAGGATAAAGATGAATCCGACGACCGCTTCTCTCTCGATATAGAAAAGGAAGAAGAGGAAATATTGATGAGAAGGAAAATGGTTGGAGTTTTTTCGGAAAAAGAACAGAAAAAGTAGAGTATTTTTCTCGCATCGCACCGGCTTTAGCTCTACTTGACAAGCCAATTTTGATATTTTAGCTTGTAATGTAAATATTTCAAAGCCTTGGGTGGAAGATGTGTTGACCGGATTATCGGCGGGGATTATCGTAGGTGGATAGTGCTGTTAGTGGATTGAAGAAACAGATGGAAAAAGGGGGCGGTCATATTAGAAGGAAGAAAAATAGAGAGTTCTATGAAAAGCCAAGTGAGAAGAGGAAAAAAGTGTTATTCACCTCGAAAAAACGCTTCGTAAAAAAAGTTATAATCAACTAGAATTTCAGAACAAGCGCTGCCTGAATTTTTTATGCCGGAAGGGAGGCCAAAGCTTTGAAGTCGCTTTTCCAATACGATTTTTTCAGCTCCATTCTTTGTTTAAGCCGATTATTAAAACTTCTTTAAAATCTGTTTTTTGAATGGAAAATTTAAGTTATGAATCAGTCATTGGGGAGATAAAGAGGAGGTTAAGTATTTTAAACCTCGTGGAAACGTACCTGTCTCTTAAAAGGTCTGGAAAGAGCTATGTAGGGCTTTGCCCATTCCATGACGATAGTAATCCATCTCTTCATGTGAGCGAAGAAAAAGGGGTATTTCACTGTTTTGCCTGTGGGGCTGGAGGAGATATCTTTGGGTTTATGATGCGATATAACAACCTTACATTTCCTGAGGCAGTAAAGGAACTTGCAAGACGAGCAGATATTAAGCTCGATAGAGTTCATGACGTTAACAAAAACAGAACTAGCAAAGACTTTTTATTCAAGATAAATGAGGCGGTTTGCGGGTTTTATCACAAAACGCTCCTTGGAAGCAGAGAAGCCCAAGAATATTTGGCAGGCAGAGGAATACATCTCGAAACTATAAAGGAATTTCAACTGGGATATGCCCCTGATGAGTGGGATGTTTTAGTGAAGTTTATAGCAGCCAAGAAAATTCCTATCGGCGGAGCTGAGAAGCTCGGGCTCGTAATTAAAAGAAACAATAAGGACGGTTACTATGATAGGTTTAGAAAAAGGATACTCTTTCCTATAAAAGACATTGAAGGTAAGGTCGTAGGGTTTGGAGGGAGAACCATAGGCGGCGATGAGCCAAAATATATGAACTCTCCCGAGTCGGAAATTTATCACAAAAAAAGCGTTCTCTTTGGGCTTGATAAATCAAGAGACTATATAAGAAGATATGACAGGGCGTTAATAGTCGAAGGGTATATGGATTTTCTCTCCTTATACTTTACAGGGATGAAAAACGTTGTCGCAACGTTGGGTACTTCTTTAACGCGCGACCACGCTGTGCTCCTCAAGCGGTACACGGGTCGAGTGGTTGTTGTTTTTGATGGAGATGAAGCAGGGCTAAAAGCTTCAATTAGAGTCCTTCAGGTGTTTCTCGAGGAGGGAGTGACACCCCTTATGGTTGTCCTGCCCAAGGGCGATGATCCTGCTTCTTTTATTTCTTCGGGAAGACAAGATGAATTTGAGATATTGGTCGAAAGCGCAAGACCAGTTCTAGATATTTTAATAGAAAGAAATATGCAGGGTTTTGAAGACGGGAAATTAACCAGAAGTAGAGCAGTTCAAGAAGTAGTCGATGTTCTTAAAAAAATTAAAGATGTTATCGACAAAAGCCATTATATTAGAAAGACCGGGGAGAGTTTCGGTATCAGAGAAAATGAGCTTTTATCCCTCATGAATTACAGTGAGAGAATGGAAAAAGATGGTATGAAAACCAAGAGGATCGCTGATGCCCAGGAGCGGCTTATTCTCAAAATAGTTCTTAAGTTCCCTAAGTACTTAGACTACCTGAGAGAAGAAAATTTAATGGATTTCACCTCAGAAAGCGATTTCAAAGCTGTCTTGGAAGAGCTTATTCTGAACGGTTTTGACGACGTATCTTCTCTTTTGTCGAGATTTAACAGCAGGTCAGTCCAAGAGATTATATCCGAGGTCGTTTTTTTCTCTGAGGATGTTCCTGATGATATTACTGCGGGCAGGATGCTTAGAGATTGTATCCGAAAATTAGAGCTCAGGAAATTGGAAGACAGTTTGAGAGTCGTAAAAATTAAGATTGATCGTGCAAAATCAGAGAAAAATTCTATCCTCGAAATGCAGCTGATGAGGGAATACAGAGACTTAGTGGAACAGGAGAAAAATGTTAAAGGGAGAAGCTCATGAAAATTAAGAAAAAAGATGAGTATCACTTTGAAGCTGAGGGAGAAGATTCTATTGCGGACCCATTGCTCAGCGATTCGTTTGAGGAAGAAGAGAAAGAAGACTTTTCCGAGGTTGTAGACTATGAAGAAGACTATGACCAGAGCGATAAATCGGTAGAGACAATCTCCCCCGCTGCCGACTTAGATGCAAACGGACAGAGCCTAAGCGAGTATGACCTAATAAGGTACTATCTTCATGAAATAGCTGGCCATTCTCTTTTATCTAGAGAAGAAGAGATTCAGATAGCGAAAGAGATCGAAATTGGGAAAATGATCGTAGCAAAAGCGATACTCAGTTCCTCTTTAATGCTTAGAGAGGTAATTAACATGGGCGAAAAATTAAAAAAGGGTACCCTCAGCGTAAGAGATATTACAAACACACTCGACGACGAGTCTGACGATTTGGGAGAGGAAGAAGTGCTTCTCGGAATAAAGAGGTCTATTAATGAGATTAAAAAGCTCTATCTGGCTAACGGAAAAATAAGGAAAAGTCTTAGCAAAGCGCCGATGCAAAGCAGGGTAAGTCTAGGGCAAAAAATAAAGGAAAACAACGGAAAGATGGCTGTTTGTTTGGAGCAAATCAATCTCAACAAGAATCAGATGGATAAAATTCTCACAATCGTTAGAAATTACATAAACCAGATTGGGGAGGTAAGAAAAGAATTTAGGGAATGTCAAAAAAACGGTAAATCAATAGTGTATGAGACAAAGAGCAGTCTAAAAAAGAAACTACGTAGTCTTGTAAAAGAAGCCGGAGACAACGTTTCAAAACTCAAAAAATCTCAAGATAGAATTGAGGCGGGTGAGGAAAGGGCTTATAGAGCCAGAAAGAGGTTGATTGAATCCAATCTCAGGCTAGTCGTGAGTATCGCTAGAAGATATATTAACCGAGGCCTTCCGTTTCTGGATTTGATCCAGGAGGGAAACATGGGGCTTATGCGTGCTGTTGATAAATTTGAATATAACAGAGGTTACAAGTTTTCTACCTACGCCACGTGGTGGATAAGACAAGCTATAACCAGGTCTCTTGCGGATCAGTCCAGAATAATAAGGATTCCGGTTCATATGACTGAGACCATTAACAGACTGATCAGGGTATCGAGGCTTCTTGTGCAAGAGCTGGGGCGTGAGCCTTTCCCGGAGGAGATAGCCAAGAGAGTGGGTATGCCAATAGACAAAGTCACCAGGATTCTTAGAATCGCAAAGGATCCGATCTCTCTGGAAACGCCTATAGGTGATGAGGAAGATACTAAACTTATTGATTTTATAGAGGATATAAATACTAATTCACCGCTTCAGGTTTTTGAGATGAAAGAACTCAAACAGATCATAAAAGATGCTCTCTGTTCGGTTCTCAACAACAGGGAAGAGAGCATAGTGAGGCTTCGCTTTGGAATAGATACGGAAAGAGAACATACGCTTGAGGAGGTTGGGCAGGAGTTTGATGTGACGAGAGAGAGGATAAGGCAGATCGAGGTTAAGGCGATAAAGAAATTAAAAAGAGCAGGCAGAGTTTATCCGATAAAGAGTTTCGTCTAATCAAATAACAGAATCAATCTTAATCATATTTTATCTTTATTCTTCAATTCCTCAGATTCCTGAAAGTAAACGAGGGTTGAATCGATGGTTTTATGACGGAGCATATGTTTTACTTCTGAAACGGCTGCGCCGCTCTCGATTGCTAGGATTGCCGCAGTGTGACGAAGGCTGTAAGGTGTTATCCCTTTCCTCTTTAGTCCTGCGAGGTTTAGATAGTAATTCACCCGCTCCCTTATGGCACGTGTTGTAATTCTTTCTCCCTTTGCCCTATTTCCAACTCCCCAAAATAGCGGCTCGTATTCGTTAGTTTTACCTCTGGCTTCAAGATATTTTTCGAGCGCTTCCTGTGCAAGCGGAGTTAGTATCACATATTCGTCTTTCTTATCTTTGCTTTTTCCCTGAACAAAGATCACCTGTTTGCCTCCTTTTACTTTTACGTCTCCCACGTTTGCTCTGACTATCTCTATCTCGCTCAGCCCGCACCTAACCATGAGATTTATCATAGCCCAGTCTCTGAGTCCCACCGAAGAAAAAGGGTCAATAGAGCCGAGTAGATTTTTTACTTCTTCATGCGATAGTGCGTCTCTGAGATGCCTCTGAGGTCTTCCACTGCCTTTAATCTTCTTTGCTGGATTTTCGACAACGACCTCTATGGAAATCAGATAATCGTAAAATCTCCTGACGGCTGTAAGGTATGTGGAAAGGGATGTTGGCGACAGGTTCTTAGAAACAAGAAAATCTTTATAGAGTTGAATGTCGTGTGACGTAAGAATAATAGGAGTGCCGCCTGCAAGCCATTTTGAAAACTCCCTAAGGGCTTTGAGATAAGTCTCTTTGGTTGTCTGTCTTCTATCAAGAGCCCCAATAAAGCTGTTTACCAATTCTTCCATGGGTTTAAATTAAAGCATTTTTAAAAACATATTTCAAATAAAATTGGGCTTGACATATTGCAAGACTCAGTTAGTTTTAATGCTCGAATCTGGGTGGCTATACTGGAGAGGAAACACCCGGTCCCATTCCGAACCCGGAAGTTAAGCTCTTCAAGGCCCATGATACTGCTCCTGTACGGGAGTGGGAAAGTAGGTAGCTGCCCTGATTCATTTTTTTTAATAAGTTCCCATTCGACTTTCCAGAAAAATATAATATAATCTGCAACGATAAGCTTAAAAGGTTAAGCATATCTATGGTGTTATCTTTAAAGCCATTGAAATGTTTGTATTAAGTTTCGAGTGATGGTTTTAAAATGTTCGGTTTCAATTTACACAAGTAACCCGATAAGAAAGTTCAAAAACCGCTATTAAAAGAGATTCAGAGACGATATTTGTCGCGCTAAATTAGGAGAGTATTCAATAATGCAAAGTTGTTTCAGGTACCAGGACAACAGTTTCTACATAGAGGATGTTTCAGTGAAAGAAATCGCACAAACGGTCGGTACTCCTTGCTATATCTACAGCTATTCGACTCTTGTCGAAAGTTTTAAAGTCTTGAATGAGTCGTTTAGCAGAGTAGACCCGCTCATATGCTATTCTGTAAAAGCGAATTCAAACCTTGCCGTTTTAAAGACCTTTGCAAAACTGGGCGCAGGATTTGATATTGTATCGGGCGGAGAATTAATCCGGGTTTTGCGTGTGGGAGGAGATCCTTCAAAGATCGTCTTTTCTGGGGTCGGTAAAACGGAAGAAGAAATGAAAGCTGCAATCGAGGCCGGCATTTTGCTCTTTAACGTTGAGTCCATAGAGGAGCTATATGCTTTGAATGATGTTGCAACACGATTGAAGAAGAGGGCAAGGATTGCTCTTAGGGTCAATCCCGATATAGACCCAAAAACTCACCCCTATATCTCCACTGGCCTCAAGAAAAGCAAATTCGGCATTGAGATTGAGAAAGCCGTTGAAGTTTACAGAAAAACCTCAGCCATGAGAGGAGTCGAGGTTATAGGGTTAGACGCCCACATTGGTTCACAGATATTTGATCTTGTGCCTTTTATGGAATCCGTGAGAAAGCTCGTCAAGCTCGCAGAAGTCCTGAGAAAAGAGGCGATAAACATCAAGTATATAGATATCGGAGGAGGACTTGGAATAAAATATAAGAAACAGGATAGCCCTCCACATCCAAAGAAATACGCGGACATAATAATCAAGGAAATCGATAGCTCCTACAAGCTCATCCTAGAACCTGGAAGATCGCTCGTGGGCAATGCAGGAGCCCTTCTAACAAAAGTGCTTTATTCAAAGAAAGGAACATTTAAGAAGTTTGTTATTGTTGATGCCGCTATGAACGATTTAATTCGTCCTGCGTTCTATGATTCTTACCATGATATTCTCACAGCGGATAAGAGATCTGGGGAGAACGAAATCGCAGATGTAGTCGGACCGATTTGTGAATCGGGAGATTTCTTTGCAAAAGATAGGCTTTTACCAATGGTAAAAAAGGACGACCTTCTTGTAATCCTGAGCGCCGGCGCTTACGGTTTTGCCATGTCTTCAAACTATAACACCCGTCCTCGCGTTCCTGAGGTTATGGTCAAGGGTGAGGAATTCTTTATAGTGAGGCAAAGAGAGAATTATCAGGATTTGATGCGGGGCGAGGTTATTCCCGATAGTTTAAGATAGCAGTTAATAGTTTCTTTTTCTCTGTGAAAGAAATAGCCAAAGCAATAATTTGATTGACCTGGGTATATGCCGCGTATATTCTATTTTATCAAAACTGAGCCTAATCTTTGTTTTATTCATCATACCTTAGCATATTATTCCGACCTAGAACGGAGGTTTTGAATGATTTGGGATAGCAGCATCGTCGAATTCATGAAAAAAGGCGGGGTATTTATGTATCCCATTCTTATTTGTTCGATTGTAGGTCTTTCGATATTTCTCCAGAAAATGTGGGCGCTCAGGGCTAATAGAATAATCCCGGATCAATTTTTGAGTGATCTCTACGCCTTTCTTTCTCGGGGAAAGATCGCTGAAGCTACGGTTATTTCTCGGACAAACGGTTCCTCGGTAGCGAGAATCGCACTTGCCGCAATCGAGAACTCTAAAAAACTCAAAGAGGAACTAAAAGAAGAGATAGAAATAGCAGGTCGAAAGGAGGCACAGGAGATAGGAAGGTACATAGAAGGGCTCGGAGCAATTAGCAACGTGAGCACCTTGCTTGGATTACTGGGTACTATTTCTGGAATGATAAAGATATTCCAGGTTATATCCGAACAGACAATCGTAAACCCACCGAGCCTCGCAGGCGGGATATCCGAGGCTCTTTACACGACTGCGTTTGGACTTTTAGTCGCAATTCCGGCTTACATAGGATATAAATACACGTTGGGCAAAGCCGATAATCTTATATCCGAAATGGAAGAAGAGGGAAGGAGGATAATGGAAGAAGTGCTTATTATTAACGATGAAAAAGAAAAGACGGTGGATGTAGCGAGATGAGGTTTAGAAAAGCGGATGCGAAGAAAAGCGGTCTAGGGGCGGTGCTTGATATAACACCAATTGTTGACACGGTTTTTAATCTCCTTATATTCTTTGCACTGTCTCTGAGCTTTGCGGCAACGTCCGGTGGAATAAACGTAAAACTCCCGAAGGCTTCCTCAGCGGAACCAGTAAAAGCTGAGCAGCTTACGATTAACTTGACAAAAGACAACAAGCTCTATTTTAATGATAAGACTACCACTTTGGCTGCGCTTGCCGAGTCATTGAGAAGGAACAGAAATAAAGAATCACTCGTAATAATTCGTGCAGACGACTCGGTGCCGCACGGGAAGGTGGTTGAGCTAATGGACACGGTAAAAACCCAGGGCTTTTCCAAACTTGCAATAGCAGTGGAGCAGCCTCCTCCAGGGAAAAAATAAAGCTGACAATTCTCACTACCCGGTAAATTTAATTGACAGTCTGTAAATTTATATGTAGTTTTGCTTCAATCCGGTTCTTCCTGAGAGGATATTGACAACTCTCAAGTCAATAAGCAGCCTTTTTACAAAATATTTCACATTCTGGATAATTGGCTTTTCCATACTTGCATATATCTATCCCGAAAGCCTTGCGAAATTGGCTTATCTGGTCACTACTACGCTAGGGCTGATAATGTTCGGTATGGGTGTAACCCTGGTTTCTACTGCCGCCATTATATTTATTGTAGGAGTGACAGTGGCGGCTAATGCAGAGACTATTGAAAAAGTGGGTCTCAAAACCGGCATTGCCGTTGTGCTTCATAATGTGCTAGGAGTTTGTCTGGGGTTTTACCTCGCGAGGTTGACTGGTATGGAAATGTCAAAGGCTCGCGCAGTGTCAATTGAGGTTGGAATGCAGAACTCAGGACTTGGCGTCGCGCTCGCAAACGCGCATTTCGGGCCGCTAGCTGCTCTTCCTTCGGCTATGTTTAGCGTATGGCATAATATTTTCGGATCTGTCCTTGCATGGTTGTGGAGGAGGAAAGATAATAACAGTTCAGCCACGAATTGAGGCGAATAAAAATAAACGGGATTCAAGATACGCGATCCAGGATGCACGATGAATCATGCATCTTGCATCATCTAAATAGTCGAAAATGGCAAACATGAGCGGGCTAACAGATGTAGAGAGGAAACCTATCAGATTTCCTCTCAAGGGCTATTTTTTTGTAGTGGGCACAGCTTTCTTTACGGCTTTGTCTTATATTTTGGGGAAATCGGTAAATGAAAATTTAAACCCTGAGACCGTCACGTTTTTTTGGTTTTTTGGAGCTTTTTTCTTCTCAATGGCTGTTGCAATAATCGTTCCTTCGCAGAGGGCTGAGTTCCGGAATCTGGGGAATTATGTGACAATTTTTATACTCAGCTCTGTCGTGACGGCCGTTGGGTCTGCGCTATGGATTGTTTCTTTGAGAACGATCGGTCCTCCGCTTACATCGTTTCTTATGAAATCTCAGACGCTTTTTTCGCTGCTTTTAGGGGTCATCTTTCTGAACGAGAGATTAAACAGATGGGAAACTCTGGGAATAGTCCTCACCTCTGCGGGCGCCATTGTTGTAGCGTATCAAAGAGAGGGTTATCTAATCCTGGGGACTTTGACGGCTCTTCTTGCTGCGTTTTTCTACTCGCTCTTGTCATTCCTCGTAAAAAGGTTTGCTCAGAGTTTAAACATGCTCACAGTTGCAAACTTGAGGTCTCTTGGGGTGGCGCTTGTGCTGTTTGTCTATCTCTTGTTAACGGGAAGATTTGAAATTCCCGGACTCAGAGACTTGATATTCATGGTTCTCGGAGGCTTGACGGGAGCCTACATTGCAAAGGCGAGCCAGTTCCAGTCCATCAAGATTCTCGATGTTTCCCGCTCGACCGCCGTAATGCCCCTAGAATCTCTTTTTGTCGTTGTTTTTTCGTATTTCATTTTCAACGATTTGCCTTCGGTTGTAAAACTAATAGGAGGGGTAGGGACTACTATCGGAGTTCTGTTCCTGGTTCTATTTCGCGGAGAAAGGACTGATGTGCTGGGGAAGTGAGTAAGATACTATGTAGGCTTGATATTTCTAGCTTTTATAAATATCTATCTGTATCCAAGCCAATTTCCTTTTTTACCGGCAATACTATCTTGCTCCTCAACTACATTTTAAATTCCAGAAGGAGAAAACAAACTGAAAATATTTCTATTTCGCTTTGATTTTCAAGCTCCAATCTTATATGATTAGGACATGGATGAAGTGGTCAAGGAAAAATTGAATAAAGTATTTCAAATTTATCCGGAAATTAAACTGGTCTATCTGTTTGGTTCACAGGCAAACGGCGAGATCGGTCCTTTAAGCGATTATGATTTCGCGATCTACTTTGATGAAAGAGATGCAAAGAAGATGTTTGATATCAAACTGGAGTTGATGAATCAACTGAGCAGGATTCTAGGCACTGATAGAGTGGATATCGCTATTCTGAATCTATCAGAGATGCCGGAGTTTAAATTCAACGTAATAAAGGAGGGCAGGCTGATTTATGAAGAGGAGCCATTCAGGGTTATAGTTGAGCCCAAGATTTTGAATGAGTATTTTGATTTTAAGTTACTTCTTGGCAGGCACGGATTGACTAAATCTTGAAATATGACAAATCTTTCAGTTGCTGAAAACAAGGTAAGCTCAGTCAAGAAATACTTATCTATACTGGAGTCTTATCAAAACCACTCAGCAGAACAAATAAGACAAGATGCTACCTTGAGGGGAGCTGTAGAGAGGTATCTATACCTAGTGTGTCAAGCTGTAATTGATTTGGCGGAAGTAATAATATCTGTCTCTCGATTCCGGAAGCCAACAACTATGAGCGAGTCCTTTGTTATATTGGCGGAGCAAAACGTAATTAACGCTGAGTTGAAAGCCAAGATGGTAAAGTTGGTTGGCTTCAGAAATGTTTTAGCTCATGAATATGAAGAACTAAATTATGAGATTCTCTATGATGTTCTCAACAATAGACTTCAAGATATAACAGAATTTGTTGAAACCGCAGGAAAGTTTTTGAATTTGAAGTAAGCGGCTACCTCTGCCCCATATCTGTCTTAAGCTTCTTTTTCATTTCATGCCTTTCAATCGCCAATTCGATTAATTTGGAAACAAGCTCCGGGTATTTTAGTCCGCTGACCTCCCACAGTTTGGGGTACATGCTTATCTGAGTGAAACCGGGAATTGTGTTTATCTCGCTCACAAAAATCTCGTCGGTCGTTTTTTCCATCAAGAAATCAACCCTTCCCATCCCTTCACAGTCGATCGATTTAAAAGCCCTTATTGCGTATTGCTGGAGTTTCTCCACGATTTCCTGTCCCAGTTTTGCCGGGGCCATAAGCTCCGTACTATCTTCGAGGTATTTTGCCGCATAGTCGTAGAATTCCCTTCTCGGGACGATTTCCCCGGGCAGAGACGCAATGGGTGCTTCGTTACCAAGAACGCTCACTTCTATCTCTCGCGGGTTTGACACTGATTTTTCGACAATGATTCTATTCGAGAAACTACAGGCGTAATCCATCGCTCGTTCCAGCTCGTTCTCAGATTTGACTTTGGTTATTCCTACGCTGGAACCCAGGTTGGCAGATTTAACAAAGCAGGGTGATCCGATTTCATCGATTATCCGGTTCTTTATCTCGTTTTTCCCCGACTCCCATTCATGTTTGTAAAACCAGATGAACCGTACAACAGGTATTCCTGATTCTTTGAATATTGTTTTCATTAATATTTTATCCATTCCGACCGACGAGCCGAGTACAGAAGCTCCGACGAAGGGAATACCCATAAGCCCAAACAACCCTTGAACAGTACCGTCCTCTCCGTGAGTTCCGTGGAGGACTGGGAATATGACATCGACCTTGTGCTCTTTCTCAACTCTGTCTTTTTTGATTTCATAGAAGACCGGTTTATCAGGATTCAGTGAGGGGGACAGAAAGGAATCACCGAATATTTCGAGCTCTCCATCCCTTAGCCAATTGTCAACAGAAGCTTTTCGCCAGCTTCCTTTTTTATCTATGAAAATTGGGAAGAGAAGATATCTCTTGGGGTCTAGATTCCCTATTATTGATTTAGCCGAGAGCAAAGAGATCTCGTGCTCGACCGACCTTCCTCCAAAGACGACTCCGACAGTTATTTGACGCAATTAGCTTAACTCCCGTCATTTGTTCTAATTGGTTACCCAAATGACCGATTGTTGTCAAGGAATGTGATTGCGGTTAGGGGGAGTCTTGTTGCTAACTACAATGCTTAATATCTACAACTTTGAAAAAATCAAATTGACCCACTACCGGTTATAGCTCTTTGCATATCCAGCCTTATTTAGGTACAATCCACACAAATATAGAAATATTAAAAGAAAAATCAGAAGGAGGCTAGATATCATGCAAAAAGTTGTGATTTGCGAACCGTTGAGAACGGCGATTGGAGCTTTTGGCGGAACCCTCAAGGATTACCCCGCTACAACACTCGGTTCCACTGTCGTTAAAGAGATATTGAACCGCACTGAAATTGACCCCAAGCAAATAGATGACTGCATAATGGGGAACATTCTAACGGCGGGGCAGGGTATGAACCCTTCGAGACAGGTTGCCCTGGGGGCAGGACTCGATGTGCAAACCCCTGCTTTCACTATAAACAGGGTCTGTGGTTCGGGACTCCAGTCCGTAGCTCTCGCATCTCAGGCTATTAAGGCCGGTGACGCCGAGCTTATAATTGCCGGGGGAATAGAAAATATGAGCGCTGCTCCTTTCTATTTAAGCAAAGCCCGTTATGGCTACAGAATGGCAATGCCTAAAGACGAGATAGTAGATGGTATGGTCTACGATGGTCTCTGGGACATCTTCAACAATTATCACATGGGAGTGACTGCCGAGAATCTGGCGGAGGTATACAACATTTCTAAGGAAGAGCAGGATGAATTTGCTTATAAGAGCCAGATGAAGGCAAAGGCGGCTATGGAGAACGGAAAATTCAAGGATGAAATCGTTCCAGTCATGATACCACAGAGAAAGGGCGATCCTATAGCTTTTGAAAAGGATGAGCACGCCAGGGGTGATACTACTTTGCAGAGCCTTGCAGCGCTGAGGCCTGTCTTTAAGGCTGGCGGAACTGTGACGGCGGGAAACGCCTCAGGAATTAACGATGGGGCTGGAGCAATGATTGTGGCAAGCGCAGATAAAGCGAAAGCACTTGGCCTTAAGCCCATTGGCGCCGTAGTGTCATACGCAGTGGCGGGAGTTGAGCCGTCAGTCATGGGAATAGGTCCTGTACCCGCAATTCAAAAGGCTCTTGATAAAGCCGGACTTTCACTGGACGACATAGACGTTTTCGAGTTGAACGAGGCATTTGCCGTTCAGTCTCTGGCTGTTCTCAGAGATTTACCGATTCCGGATGAGAAAATAAACGTTAACGGCGGCGCAATCGCGCTTGGTCATCCAATTGGGGCCTCAGGCGCTGTTATTCTTGTCAAGCTGCTTCACGAGATGAAGAAGAGAAAGGCTAAAAAGGGTCTTGCATCTCTTTGCATAGGCGGCGGTATGGGCATAGCAATGGTTGTCGAAAAGGCTTAGGAAACTAAATTGTGAGGGGCGGTTCACGAACCGCCTCTTACACTTGAATAAAGATCGCTTTAAATTTCTCGGGCACGAAAGTTAACTTTCTTTCATTGTAATCAAAAAACACGATACCTGTTTTTGCCCTAGCGATTTCCCGTCCTGTTTGTTTATCAGTTATTCTGTACACGAAGTCGCAGCCGTACTTGCTGAAGTGAGAAACAGCCACTTGGATGTTCACAGTTTCACCGTAGAAAGCCTCAGATTTATAGACTATGGCCGCATCGGCGATGATTAGTCCCGGACCTGCTATATTCATTTCTGTGAAACCGTATTTACCGAGCAGTCTGACACGGGCTTCATGGGTTAGAGAAAGTATAGAGTCATGTCCAAGGTGACCGCCGTAATTTATATCGCTTACGCGCAAGGGAATTTCGGTCGAAAAATGAAATTGTTTCGGCAAATCGAGTTTAATTCTAGGCATATCTATCCTTTTCTTTCAATTTATAGCTGTCCAAATCTACTGGAAATTCTGAAAGCTTCAAATTAGCAATCTGATCTGCGAATATTAAACTACTCCTATTTAACCTTAACTACCTCAGCCTTCATTTCTTCTTTGGTTTCAAAACTACCGGCAAACTTTGTTGCTTCTTGTTGGGACGTCCATAGACCCAGCCTTACCCTGTAAGATACTTTGTCTCCTTCGAAGCCGCTTTCCAACCTTGCCGAGTATCCGCGAGTGTTTAGGGTATCAAGAAGCCCGAGGGCGCTTTCGAGATCGTTGAAAACGGCAATCTCTATAGAATAAACTCCGGCTTTAAATTCGGTTTGTTCTTTTGACGGTTTATCTAGCTCCGTTTTCTTTTGAGCGGCGGGCATAGGTTCCTCAATACCGAGAAGGTCGAGGAACTGTCTGGGAACGGTTTTGAAAATTTGAGGGCTTGAATAAACTCCGAGAACAAAGCCGATGAGGAGCATCACTGCACTAAATCCTGCTGATACGCCTCTTCCTCTCTTTTTAGTCTGTTTTCGTGAAGACATTTAATCTCCCGTTATTTTAAATCAACCGCTCCCGCGAAAATACGGGAGGATTTCTTTAGTTAACACCTTGAACGATTTTTTGCGGTCAGGGCTGAAATCCCTGAATATGAATTGGTTCACCCCGGCTTCGACGTATTCTTGAATTCTCTTTACTACGTCTTCCCTAGAGCCTGCAATAACAAAATCAAGCAAAATTTCCCTTGAATAGTACTTTGCCCCCATTTCTCTGAATTTTCTCAGCATCTCTGAATCATTTGGCATTATCTTGGTATACTGTAGCCCCTTATAATCATCGGCAATTTTGACGTTATATCCCGCCTCGCTGAGCAGTTCCGGCCATATAAGGGCGTGTTTTATGGGCTCGATCGTTTTATAGGCTTCGTCCTGGTTCCGGGCAATCGATATGAAGATGTAGATACATTTTTCTACCTGCTCGATGCTTTTTCCAACCGCTTCTGCGCCTTCCTCGACAACTTTAGCTTTCTCGGCAAATAGTTTTGAAGGCATGGCAATTGTTACCCATCCGTCTCCGTGCTCTCCTGCGATTCTGAGCGCTTTCGGTGCCGTCGCGGCTACGTATATAGGAATACCATTTTCTCTCAAAGGTTTAATTCTGAGTTCTGCCGCTGTTAGTTTGTAAAATTCCCCCTCTAAATCCACTGGTCCTCCTCTCCATAGCGAACGCATGATTTTAATGGATTCCACTACGCGTGTTAGGGGTTTATTCCAGCTTATTCCATAAGGGTCGAGGTTCATTTTTTCTCCGTATCTGACACAGACAAATATTCTTCCGCCGGAAATGTGGTCTACTGTGGCGAGGCGGTGAGCAAAAATAGCCGGGTGCATTCGGTGCGCATCCCCGATCGTTCCCATCTCTATTTTTTTTGTATTTGTGGATGCTGCAGTGATAACCGACCAAACCTCTGGAGTGATCGTTTTGGCCATAAAAACCACGTGATCGGGAAACCATATTGTGTCAAAACCAGATGTCTCACACTGTTTTGTCTGCTTTATTAAGTTGTCAGTTGATTCTCCGGGCACTGCGCCCGTGATCCCAAATTTTAGTTTCCCCCGCATCTTTTTTCCTCCTTTTTCCCCGCGGATGACTCCTATTATACACCATGTAAATCGTCCTCTCTTTTTTCTTGATTTTTTCGGATCAAAGGGTTATTATTTCCTACCCATAAGGATAAAATTCCATAGAAGAAGGAATGAGGCGGAGGTAGAGTTAAGAAAATGGAAAAACTTGAGAAGGAGCATGTGAGCAAACACGTCGACATCGAGTCCAAGAGATTTTTTTTTGACGTAAAGGAAAACCACAAGGGAAAATACTTGAGAATCACGGAACTGAGCGGTGGAAGATCTTGCATTGTAATTCCTCTGGGCGGAATCAGGCTTTTTAGAGAAAGACTTGGAGAAATTATAGAAGAGGCGGAAAGGCTGATTACCGTCGAAGAAGAGTTTTGAAGTTTATCCATTGGACGGGGACGCGGGAGGGGCTTGTGATCGTTTTTCTCTAATATAGATAAGCGGAAGGGCGGTTAACTCAGCGGTAGAGTGCCATCCTCACACGGTGGAAGTCACTGGTTCAAATCCAGTACCGCCCACCATTTCGTCATTAATTGCGTGTTGATTAATTGAAGGTGATGAATTAATCAAGCACTATCAACTTTCTTTCAATCAATGAGAGAAAAGCTTCAACAACCAACGAATCGTATTTGATTCCTCTTCCTTTTATTATTTCTGAAATAGACTTCTCTTTAGAGAGTGCAGAGCGGTAGGGGCGGCTACTATTCATAGCATAGAAGGCATCCGCTACGGAGATTATTCTCGCTTCGAGCGGAATGTAATCCCCGGAAATGCCAAAAGGATAACCTCTCCCGTTAATCCATTCATGGTGATACAGTACGATAGCAAGAACGTCCCTCAGGATTGGGAAGCGCTGTATCATTCTGCCGCCTATTATCGTATGGTGTCTTATTAGTTCGTATTCGTCGGGTGTGAGATTTGTGTTTTTGAGTATTATGTGCAGCGGCACTGTAATCATCCCGATATCATAGAGAGATGCCCCGAATTTGAGATTCTGAAGACGGTGCTCCGGTAGGCTTAATTCTTTTCCCAGAGACAGAGCATAGTTTGAGACGTTATGAGGCTTAGCATCGACTGATTTATCAATTCTGTTCAGCGACGAATATAAGGAGATTAATTGCTTGGCGGCAAATTCCTTTAGCTTGAGATTAATATCATCTGTGCGCCGCTCGGCTAACAACAGTTCTTCTGATTTGACCCTTGGCTTATCATCCTCATGAAACAGAATCTGGTTCCTGCCATTTTCCTTGGCCAGATATAGAGTCGTGTCAGCCTTTCTCATCAACTCATCGACGCTAACCCCTACATAAGGATTTATCTCGACAATGCCTCCGCTGATAGTAATCCTGATATTTCTTATGTTTGAGACCTCTTTGATAATTCTTTGAATGGCAGAGAATGTTACTCCTTTATCCGCTTTCATGACTACCGCAAACTCGTCGCCGCCTAGCCTGAAGATTTTATCTTCTTCTCTTAACATGTTTTTGAACTGTGATGCGATTTTCTTGAGAATCATGTCGCCGAATGAATGGCCATGAGAATCGTTGATCTGTTTGAATCCATCTATATCAAATACTACCAGCGTAAGCGGCGTGCCGTTTCTTTTAGCCTCGGATAAGTCTTGAGAGAACAGGTCTTGGAAAGCGCGTCTGTTGAATACTCCAGTCAGGGAGTCGACAAAAGCTAGCTTTTCTATGTTTTGTCTTTCGGATATTTCCTTTGCTTCACGCTCCCAGAGAGCAGAGAGGAAATCGACTATCAAGTTAATATAAGAGACTTCATTTCCTTCAGCTCTGAGGTAGCCGCTTTTAGAGAAGTTTAAAAATGCTCTAGTCTTACCTCCTGCGAATATTGGAACCGTAACTGTGAAGTTTGGCTTATCAGGACCCTCGGTGTCTATGAATTCTCCCTGGGGGAAAATCGTTGTCTTATACTCCGACAGTTCTAATACCAAGGAGTTGCGTAAAGCAATCTCGCGGATATTATCTAAAATAGAGGATAAATAACTCTTTTTCAGCTTTTTATGAGCGAATGCAAGACATTCTTTTGACTCTAAATTAAGAGAGACAAAAAGTGAAATGTTTGGGATTAAACAGTTAGAGTTGATACCAAGATAACGTATGGTATCAGTAAAATTGTTTCGCTGTGAGTGCTCAAATAAATCGCTCAGGAAATGGAGCTTTTTATTCTCTTTTCTTTTCTCCATTTAAAATGAATTTTATCTCTACCATAAAATTCGTCTTTATCTAATTGCAGCTGCATCTACGACTCTTATCGATACATCTTCGGGAATGGAGTTTAAAAAACCTATCTTCACTTTCCGGAATACCTTTTCGCTATTAGCCGGGAGAGAACCATAAATCGTGATCCTGTTAGAACCAAGAGGCCTGTTGTCCGAGCCTCCAAAAAATTCCACCGCAAGTTGAATGTTCCTATAATTGATTCCACTCCTGTTTTCGAGTGTGATTTCATCGAGCACACCAATAGTTCCCGTTATTCCTCCTCCCCACTTAAACTCCTTCACAAGGATGTCATCTTTGGGGACGGCTGCCTCTTCCTCTTCTTCCTCCTCTTCGGAGACTTCTCTAACCGTTGTTGCTTCTCTTTCGCCGGATGAAACCGCGCTCTCTTGTCTATTTGGTGACGAGGGTTCGGTTTCTTCCGTCTCGGATTCGCTTTCTTCCGAATCGCCTTTGAAGATTCCCACTACTCTCTTGCCCAGTTTGGAGACTTTCCCCACGATTCCATCATCGGAACCGGACTCTTCTTCAACTTCGTCATCTTTTGCAGCATCTTCAGTGGCGGTTTTCTTGTCCTCAGAGGGTGCTGAGGCGATTTCTTTTTCTTGAGGTTCAGTCGCCATAGAAACTTCGCCTGGAGTTACGGAAGTCTCTAGAGATTGAGGGGTTGATGTTTCTTCGCCCTTTTTTGCAAGCTTCTGTTTGTACCTCTCTGCCAGAGTCAGTTTAGAATCTTCCTCGCTTACAGTTTTTTCCTCTGTTGGGGCTTGCCTTTCATCGGGAGAGACGGTAGATTGCTCACCTGTCTTTTTTGCTGTTTTCTTTATTCGTTTCCTGACCGGTTCTCCTTTCTCAGCCAGGCGATATCTGAGTTCTTTCGCCGATATCAGCTTTGCATCAACGACGCTGATAATATTTTCTCTGGTGTCGGGGTGCCTAAATCCAACATTTATCTCGTTAAAAGTTTTTGTGCTTTTTGCAGGGAGGACATCGTGTATTACAGTCCTACTGGTGTAACCGTCAGAACCGACTTTATTCGAGCCCCCTACTCCTAAATTGCCAACGACTATTTTAATGTCCTTATAGTTCCTTTCGCTTCTATTCTCGAGCGTGATCTCCTTCAGAATCCCTTCAGTGCCGTATTGCCCACCAGACCACTCCCAGTTTTTCACCAGAATCAGGTCTTTCGGAAGGCTGGGAGGGCCTTTCTCGACCAATTCGGCTCCGGTGATTCTCAAGACGGTCTTCTGCAGCTCGGAGTGCATTATTCCCAAATTGAGATTGTAGAAGGTCTTCTCGCTCCCGCCCTCTATAACGTCGTTGATCGTGGCTCTCAAAGAACCAAGCGGAATATCGTTCGCAGAGTATAAATTGACTTCAATGCCAATGTTTTTGTATGTCATCTTGCCTTTGTTATCTAGTGTGATCTCTTTTATTATACCGGCGGTGCCCATGCCACCCGACTTCCACTTAAAATCCTTAATCTCGATTGCGTCCTTGGGAGATTCAGACTTTGGCAGAGCTTTAACGTATGATGTAAAGGAAATAACTAAACAAAAAGATGCGAATAAAAAGACTAAACTGCTAGTTATGGAATTGTCTATACTGGCGGCGATGGTTTGCCACTGCAATTTATCCTGCATTTTAACTCCCCCGTCTGTATTTGGATAAGATTATACATTATGGGAGTTAAAATAGTAGGACGATATGCAATATTCTAAGAGGCATTCTTTTCGTTACGACTGCCTTGAAAAATAGTTAAAACCACTTGATTATTGACGCTGAAAAATGGTATAAGAGTAATTGAGAGCTGAAAATCGATTTAAGGAGGGGTATTATGGGTACATATATATTGATGAGTAAACTTACGCCCGATGGAAGAAAAACCATAAAAGAGAGGCCTGGAAGGATAAAAGAGGTAGATAGGGAATTGGAAAAAATGGGCGCAAAGGTAGTCGAACAGTATGCAACGCTCGGCCAATATGATTTTGTCAACATAGTAGAGGCGCCCGATAACGAAACGATAGGAAAAATTTCTGTGGATTTGTGCGCGAGAGGGACAGTAGAGATAACGACGCTGGCGGCGATATCAATAGATTCGTTCATATCGGCGCTCAAGACCAAAACCGGAACCAAGAGCAAAGCTAAGAAAACCAAACCTGCAAAAGGAAAAACCAACAGGAAAAAGTAACGATATCCTGTGAAGAATATTACTTCTCTGAATTGCTGTTGAAACGGGGATATGTCTGGTCTGTTTCCCTTTTGACTCCACTTTTGCTTTTATGTAAACTGGCTTGAGAAATGGGAAAGATTAGGATTCTCCCCGATGAAGTAGTATCCAAAATCTCTGCGGGGGAAATTGTAGAAAGACCTGCATCTGTAGTGAAAGAACTCATCGAGAATTCTCTTGATGCTGGAAGTACGCTTATAAGGATCGAGCTAAGAACGGGCGGAAAAAGACTCGTAAGCGTATCGGATAACGGCGAGGGTATGACAAGGGACGATGCCCTTCTATCTCTCGAACGCAACTCAACGAGTAAGATGAGAGATTTAAACGACCTGTTTTCGATACAAACATTGGGGTTCCGCGGCGAAGCTCTCCCCAGTATTGCAAGCGTTTCAAAGTTCAGGCTCACATCAAGGATAAAAGACGAAATCGTTGGGGTGCGAATTTCAGTGGAAGGCGGAACTATAAAAGGCGTTCAAGAGACGGGATGCCCTCAAGGCACGAACGTTGAGGTAGGGAATCTTTTCTATAACACTCCCGCCAGGCTTAAATTCATGAAAACCGAGGAGACTGAGCTCAATAACGTCCTTGATATAGTACAGAGAGAATCTTTGTCGCGCCCCGATGTAGGGTTTGAGATACTGCACGAAGGGGAGACAGTGCTTCAATTGCCTCAGAGAAAAACGGTCGAGGACAGATTATCTGAAATTTTCCCGGATATAGAACTCTATGGAGTCGAAGGCGAAGCAGATGGAGTCAAGATAAAAGGGTTCATGAGCAGCCCCGAGAATTCAAGGTCAACCACTCATAAGCTCTATTCGTATGTGAATAGGCGAGCTGTAAGGGACAGGTTTCTTACCCGGATGATGATTGATTCCTATGGCAGGCTAATCGATAAGGGGAAATTTCCCCAGGGAGTTCTGTCTATAGAGATAGACTCAGACCAAGTTGACGTCAACGTTCATCCGACAAAAAACGAAGTCAGATTCAAAAGGGCTAAGTTAGTCGGAGATTTAATAAGAGCGTCGATGTTTGAGATGTTGAGAAATTCGCCCTGGATAAAAGGTTATCGACAAAGTGTTGAGAATGCGGTTAAAGGTTTTTATGAAAAAAGGGAAGCATTCGAACCTTTGCGGTCGAGCAAACCGAATAGACCATCCTTATATCATCTTCCTTCGTACGTGCCCGAGGGCGAATCACTGAATAATATCGGTTCCTCAAATTCAGATGGCGTTGAGACATTTTATTCGCGGGAGTTGGAAACCCCTTCTCTTTTCGCAAAATTCGGATTCTTCTCGGAGTTGGAAATAATCGGACAGATTGCGAGGCTGTATATAGTTTGTGAATCAAAAAAGGGCATAATTCTTATAGACCAGCACGCCGCTCACGAAAGGGTCAATTATGAGAAACTCAAGAAAGCTCATGCGGTTAAGAATCGTCTCGACAAGCAGGAGCTTCTAATTCCGATGACAGTTGAACTTTCTCCATATGAATTCAAGCTTATGGAGAAGCACAAAGAGGAGATCGAGAGTCTGGGAATAACGCTGGAGTCATTCGGAAAGGGTTCTTTTCTAATAAGGTCAATTCCTACTGTACTGGAAAATGGAGATTTAGAGAGAATCCTAAAGGATATGATAGGAGAGATAGCCTTGCTGGATGAGGGAAAAAGCGGTGAACAATATATAGACCTCGTAATTTCGACAATTGCCTGTCACTCATCGGTCCGAGCGGGTCGGGAACTCAATCTGGAGAAGATGAGAGCGCTTTTGGACGAGCTGGACAGAGCGCAGTTCCCTCATTCCTGTCCACATGGAAGACCTGTCGCTGTGGAAATTACGTTTGAAGAACTCCAGAGGATGTTCAAGAGATCATAAGATATGAAAGAGCAAATAATTTCAAAACTGAGAGAGAGCGCCGAGTTAAAGCTTCGATTCGCAAAAGAATCTATAAAGGAAATAGCGCAAGCGTCCAACATCATCCATAAATCCCTCAAGTCAGGGGGAAAGATACTAGTTTTTGGGAACGGGGGAAGCGCAGCAGACTCTCAACACATTGCCGCAGAGTTCGTCAATCGCTACCTGAAAGAGCGCAGGGCTCTTCCTGCTATCGCGCTCACGACGGATAGCTCAATCCTCACATCAGTAGGAAATGACAGCTCGTTCGACAATATATTCTTGAAGCAGATTGAAGCCCTGGGCAAAAAAGGGGATGTGGCATGGGGGATTTCGACCAGCGCAAAATCCCCTAATATCATCAGAGCGCTCGAATTTGCAAAATCGGAAGGGCTAAAGACCATAGGCTTTACAGGGAGGGATGCTGGAAAGATAAATAAGATCGTCGACTGTTGTATAAGCGTGCCTTCTACATCAACGCCTAGGGTACAGGAACTGCATATAACTGTCGCGCACATTATATGCGAATTGGTCGAGGACGCTATTTGTAATAGCGAGAAAGACACCTCTAAGTGATGAAACAATATCCTGTCAATCTCAATTTAGAGGGTAAAAAATGTATAGTTGTAGGAGGAGGAAGGGTAGCTCAAAGAAAGGTGCTTGGGCTGATGGAATGTGGCGCAGACCTCGTCGTAATAAGTCCTAAGCTAAGCCCTAAGTTAAGGGAACTTTCCAATAAAAAAGTTATTCAATATATAAACCGGTCTTATAGACGTGGCGATTTAAAAAGAGCACACCTGGTTATAGCTTCAACGAACATTCCGGATGTAAACCGGCAGGTCGCAAGAGAAGCTGCTGAACTGGGTGTTCTTGTGAACGTTGTCAGCGCTCCTGGCATCTCAGATTTTACGGTACCAGGGGTTTTGAGGAGAGGAGAATTTACGATAACAGTTTCTACCAGTGGAAAAAGCCCGGCGCTATCGCGGAGACTTAGGGTTGAACTTGAGAGCGCTTTTGGCGAAGAGTATGAGGTCTTTACTCAAATCCTCGGAAAAATAAGAATAAAGTTTCAAAATATTTCACCAGAGAATAGAAAGCTTGTCTACACGCAAGTGGCGATGTCGAGCATCCCGATGCTGCTCAGAGAAAAAAGGGTTAAAGAAGCGGAAAAGGAACTGAAGAGGATAACAGGACTAGGGTTCGCTGAGATTGGATTGTCTTTGAGGTGAGAACAGGAATTGAATCCGCAGTTCCAGCCTAAACCAGGCTTTACGCTTACTTGATTTGTAATATCGTCTAAGCCATAATTTCACCTTATATGAAGGTTAAGTGTCCCAGGTGCACAACATTGGTCCAGTGGGATGGAAACGAATGGAGGCCATTTTGCTCAAAAAGATGCAAACTCCTGGATCTAGGCGCGTGGGCATCCGAAGAATATAGAGTTTCCGAAGATCCGGCATCGGATGATGATATAAACCATTTGGTTGAGATGGACGCTGAGAAATGAAAAAGGGCTATGTTCTCAAATTGATATATATTTCAAAAAGGGTAACAATAGGAGTTTACGAATCCGTTTCCAACATCCACTACGTACAGGACAGGATAATAAAGATAGAAGAGTTCATGAGAGAAGAGGGAAAACACACTATGATGACAGTAAAGAGGCTTGATGAGATGGGGATCCAGACGCCCAAAAAAGGCGGGGAACTAGCAGAGAGGTTCGGCGAGACTATAGGAAGAGCGGCTTCTGTGTTTGGGTGGAGAGGAACCTGTTTCTTCATGCAGATGGGGGAGGAAATGGAAAAATTGTTTCTAAAGGCTGCATCTACGGTTTGCAGGAATAGAGACGACAGGGAAATATTGAATCTTATTATATTTGATGAAAAAAAACACAGCGAATGGTGGAGACGAAAATTATCGGAGAGGAGGCATTGATTAATGGCAGTTGTCGAAACGAGTGGATTCTATAGGGGGCTCAAGATTGAGCTTGAGGGGCAGATATGGGAGGTTATCGAATATCAACACTCAAAGATGGCTCAAAGGAGCCCTGTGGTTAAGACAAAGCTCAGGAATATTATCACGGGAGCGGTTCAAGAAATGAACTTTCGGTCAGGAGAGACATTTAACGTACCAGATATCGAGAGAAAGACAATGCAGTTTCTTTACAAAGACAGCATTGGTTATTACTTTATGGACTCTGAAACCTATGACCAGTTTGGTTTCAGCGAAAATCAGGTTGGAGATGTTGCGAGGTTTCTCAAGGAACAGCAGAGTGTGAATATCTTTTTTTACAGAGAAGAGCCTATTGGGGTCGACCTTCCCACCACTGTAGAGCTTCAAGTAACTGAAACCGAACCGGGAGTGAAGGGTGATACTGTATCAAACACAACCAAGCCTGCAACATTAGAAACTGGCACTACGATATCTGTGCCGCTTTTCGTTGATATTGGGGATGTAATAAAAGTGGATACAAGAACAGGAACTTATATCGAGAGGCTAAAGAAGAAATAGTTCTATCTTTGATCCTTTAATTTCAACCCAGCTCTGTATTCCAATCGACTGTTTCCTCTGCATGAAGTTTGTCCAGAGGCCAATTTAGGGGGAATCCAAAATTCGGGAAAGGCTCCCAGCGACCGCCTTCAATTATTCTGGCACCGCTGTCTCTAAAACTCCTGAGGAGGGTTAGGACAAAATCGTTTGAGCTTATATCCGCATAACCGAAAAGCATTCCATCCGGCATCTTACCCCAATTGACGTTCTGCTTTAGTTCATCTGCATGAACCCTTATGAAATCGCTAACTACGTTTTTGAACTCGCTTAGAAGTTCTTCTTTTGTCATGAGAAGCTCTTTCTCCTTTAGTTTTTATATGCTGGCTTTAAACTTTGGCGATTCAGCAAGTGCTCTCAATAATTGTGAATTATAATACTGATTATGAAAAAAAGCAGCGGGTTCGGGAAATTAGTGGTTTTATTTGAACGCCGTTTTAATAAAACTGGGGTTATGATGAATTCTACAAGCTATTATTTTATAAATGTAAGATATGCAATTACCCATCTCCTACATTTATGATCTTCAAACTTGGTTTAACACTAGCCTTAGAAAGAATAATACAATCACGGTTTTTCGACTATGTCTTTTTGCATCGGGCCGAGAACGCCGAGAAGCTCATCCTTTTCCTTTTGTCCGACCTTAAATTGGTCCAACGCTGCAACCAGGTCTTCTACAAGCGCGTTAAAATCGGCAGTTGAAACGCCCATACCGGCATGAGTGGACTTCATGTCTCTGCAAGCATATTTACATGGACCGCCGCTGGCCTCGCAAATCTGGTCTACAAGGCACTGCTTGAGATGCGGTATATCCGTATTCGCAAAGAACCCGTTTATACGCGTGTCTGCTGCGACGCGGGCTACAAAGTCATCAACCACAGCGGTAATAGCATCCTTGCCTCCGAGTCTGTCGTAGAGCGACTTTTCCACTGGAGGTTTTTCGCAGCTTAAAACTAACGCAGTCAAAGTAAATGCCAGAGTTATCGTAAAGATGTACTTAGAATAATTTTTCATGACAATACCTCCTAAATGACGTTTTTTGCTATCTGGTCGTCGTTGCTAATTTTGGATTTTATAACAAATTCGGGGATCATGTCAACTACTTTTTGATTTACAATCGGTGGTATATTCAGTCGGTTATCGATTGGCGCCAGTTCGGTAAACCATCTGTGATAAAACTGGCCCGATTTCAATCAAATAACACGCTGATTTCAGGATGCCATAGTTTGAAATGGTCTTTATGAACCTCGGTATAAGCTCCTTCGGTGTAGTGTTTGTCATAAAACTCCAGGTCTAGATGGTGAGCCTGAAAAACAAGCCTTACGAACATAGGGTCGAGAAATGCCGGGAATCTCCCGTAGTTCTCGTAAACATAAGTGCAAAAGTCTTTTACTATCTCTATTCTCACTTCCGAGGGGTGGTATTCGTCATCTAATATTCCCTGTGGATTCTGGTATGGATAAGGGTTCTCCTCTTTCCAGAACTGTCCCCGCATTTTTAAGAACTTATCTACTGCCTCACCCATGTTGCCGACGTAAGGCGGGCAGAGGGATTCAAACACTCCATCCCGTCCAACGGGAACTGGACCCATCATGCTCCTTAAACTCTTCTCGGGCGTTATGAACGTGAATCCGAGTCCTCTGTGAGAAGGGTTTATTCCCAGTGCATAATGTGGGAGAAGCCCGGTAAAAGCCCAGCCGCCGAGCCCCAGCGCCTGTAGGGCCAGATTCATATTCTGGCATATAAAAGCCTGCTCCACGTTGAGGGTAGTCAGTACCCGAAGCTCTAGGTCGAAGAGAGACAGCCTTACATCGTTTCTTATGTAACCCTTCTTTATCCATTTATCCAACCCGCACGACCTGCCCCCGTTTAGCTCGTCAATTATGTTAAACCCGTATTTAGAGCCAAAGTATATGAACAGTAGTACCATATATTCGACAGTTGTATTGGTGACCGGAATGAAAAAAGTCGTCCCAGGCTTGTTCGCATTCCAGGCGTTAAAATCAAATAGACCCGGCTCGCCTTTCGGCAGGTCAGCCCTGGAGTCTTCCAGTTTTATGAGGCTCCGTCTAAAGAGCTGGAGGACTTTTTCTAATTTTTCTTCTTCCGACTTGCCGGGAAAGATCGAAGTCTCGCCCTTTTCAGGCATCAGGTCAAATAGCTTTACCATATAGACGCCTTTGTCGTTTGTGTAAAAAAGCTCGGTCGAGTGAGAGTTGCATGAACAGGGCCAGGAACGTCCGGTCCATTGAAAGAGCCACGAGATTCCGGTTCGGGGCAAGTCGCCGAGCGAAAGACCTGTCATTCCCGTACCTGCCCAGATCAGGAAAGCTTCTTCAAGCTCTGTGAGTGGTACCGGTTCAAACCTGGATTTGTGTTTAAGTGTTCCCTCCTTCATCTCCATCCCCATCCCAAACCTCCTTGAACGTCTCGTAAAAATCGCATCGAGAAGACCGAAATTTAGCGCAACGCTGAGTCCCTCAGGAATGCTCATAGTTTCCTCCACACATTTGCTTTGCTATATTATGATTGTATACAATAAGACTTATCATTAAAACCTTGATACCTCATTACGATTCTAGTGATCCATCTCCGAGAGTTCGTCGCGAGGTTTAATTCTTGAACACACACTTTGCAAAGTCACTGAAGAATACCAGTGCCTGTCGTGATAATTCCGCCAATTGTGGTCGGACACAAGGTTTGCCCCAACGATCGTTGATTTGGATTTTATTCTTTTCCATAGTGTTTTTTCCGTTGCCAAAAACCTTTGGACAAGCGTTAAACCTTGATGAAACGACAAGAGAGATTGAGAGCCTTAAATCCGAGATAGATAGAATTAAAGAACAGAATGAGAAACAGATTCAAGGATTAAAAAAGCGTATTGAGGAACTCGAAGCCGAAGCTAAGGGCGAGAGACAATATGCTGAACCAATTCCTCCTGGAGCGAAAACACAAGATGAACCTGCCAAAACCTTCGTTACGGAGTGGTGGGAAAACATAGAAATCGGCTACAGCAACGGCTTTTTCTTCAGGACGCAAGACGGATTATTTGCTCTTAAAACCGACTTCCGCTCTCAATTCCAATTTTCAGTGGAAGACAGGAAAACTGATACAGATACCGGGTTTGATATAAGAAGGTTATGGATAACTTTCAGGGGAAACGTATTCCGTCCATGGCTCAAATACCTTCTCGTGGTCGAAGCGGGCGGCGATGTGGAGCTCCTTGACTACTCGATTGACCTAGCAAAGCTTACTAAGGCAGTTCCGAGATTTGGACAGTACAGGGTACCCTTCAACAGGGAGGAATTAACGGATCCGTTTAACCTCCAGTTTGTAGATACCTCAATTCTTAACCAGGAATTTAGATTGGGCCGGGATATAGGCGCTTCGTTAGGTGGCAGACCCTTGTATCTGCCCTGGTGGAGATGGCCCATTGTAGAGAAGCATTATAATCCGTCTCTGCAAAGATGATTTCGTTACTCGCGAGTAGATTGTTTATGATGAGAGTAATTAGCATTTTAGGCTTACTTATGTTGTTTACGATTTTTTCTCCGGTTGTCTATGCCAAGTCTGCTAATGGCAGCATAACAGGAACGGTAAAAGTTCTTGAGAAGAAACTGATGGGAGGTATGAAGGAGAAAGGCGATTTAAGCTGGGTATTGGTTTATATTACAGGATTTCAAGCTGAACCACCTAAAGAAGTTCCAATCCTGGTACAAGAGAATGAAACCTTTAATCCAACGCTCCTTCCAGTAGTTGCCGGACAAACTGTTGCCTTCCCTAACCGTGATGATATTTACCACAATGTGTTTTCTGTCTCTCAGATTAAGTCGTTCGACCTGGGTCAGTACAGGTCCACCGACCCTCCAAAAGAGGTTAATTTCGATAAAGTCGGTCTCGTTCCCGTCTTCTGTAATATCCATCCGCAGATGATTTCGTTTGTGCTTGTACTTGAGAATAAGGCCTTTGCCGAGACGGGAAAAGACGGAGTTTTTACGATACCGGATATCCCACCTGGTCGTTATATGATAAATGCCTGGAAGCCCAAAACGCGGAGAGAAAGCAGTGAAGTTGAAGTTCTATCGGGGAAAGAAACAGTAATAAATTTTGAGCTTAAGGAAACAGAAAAAATTCCCCCTCACAAGCGGAAGGACGGGACAGACTATCCGGGAGGAGATGACTGGGAATCTTAAAGCACTCTTGCCTGCCACTAAGGCACTAAGGCATAAAGGAGAAATGCTATTATAAAGAGAACTCAAAATCGGAATCCAGAATTCTGAATAGAATAGAAGAAACTTCTGACTCCTGACTTCCGTACTCTAACTTTCTATCATCGTGTCTTTGTGGCTTAATAATTAGATGTTTTCAAAACCGTCCCTCAGTTTCAGAACCAAAATCTTCATCGTCCTCGGAGCAGTTGTTTTCCTCTCCATCGCAACGGTGTTGCTCGTCATTCAAGAAACAACCAAGAGTCGAGTAAAACAAAACATTAAGACGAGGTTTGAGAGCACGATCTATGCCTTCAGGCAGCTTCAAGAGCTTAGGACTCAATTTGCTCTTGATGAGATCAACTCTCTCGTCATGAGCAATGCTCAATTTCGCACCATTCTCTCGACGGCGTCTGTGGGCGGTGAAGACTTTGGCTTCGGCGTGCCTGCCGAGCACAGTGAGATTCTGAAGGACGCAAACCTCAGACTCAATTCCCTTCTTCCATTCATCAATATTTACCAAAAGAGCGATGTTTTTATCGTAACTAACTCCGAGGGCGAGCTTCTCTTCACAAAAGCGGACCCGGAAAAATTTGGCAGCAGCTTGAGTAGTCTTACTCTTTTTGAAAAGGTATTCGGAGAGGGAGAGGCTTTAGGCATATGGAATTCTCACCTCGGAAAGCAAATAGGTGCGAAGATTTTTCCCGAAGAAGAGCGCAACTCAATCTACCAGATGGTGGGTAAACCGGTGGTATTCGGAGAAGATGTCTATGGAGTGGTTCTATGGGAAACTCGCCTTGATAGAAAAACCCTCGAAACCATAAAAGAGATTTCATCGGTAGACCTTGTTCTCTACTCAAAAGATGGAGTCGATTCTTATACCCTTCCACCTCAAAAAGAGGAAGAACTGTCGAAGCTGCTGAAATTAAACAGGGCAAATGAGAAAGGCAATGGCAATTCCGTCGAGGAATTATCTCTCCGTGGAGAGCTGTTTATGGCGATGAGGTCTTCGATTCTTCCTGATGAGCCAATAGAAGAAGGAGGGTTCATAGTCTTAAAATCTCTTACTAAAGAGCTTAGCTTTTTAAAAAAACTACAGATCACCCTTCTCCTTTTGAGTGGAGTGATTCTGCTAATAACTATAGCGCTCAGCTTTATTCTGGCAGGCGGTGTAACAAAGCCCGTCCAGGTTCTTGCCTCTGCTGCAAGAAAAATCGGAGAAGGTGAGCTGGAGACTAAGGTTGAAATCCTCACGGGGGATGAACTCGAACAGCTTGGGAGAGCGTTCAATGAAATGGCAGAGGGTCTGAAAGAAAGAGATTTTATTAAGAGCACTTTCGAGCGTTATGTTTCAAAGGCGGTAGCATCGGAAATTATCAAGAACCCCGAGATGGTGAGGCTGGGGGGATTAAAAAGAGAGCTTACCGTTATGTTCTCAGATATCGGTGGATTCACGAGTTTGTCTGAGACCCTAATGCCTGAAGAAATCGTGAGACATCTTAATGAATACTTTGAGGGTATGAGTTCTGCAATCCTCGAGTTCAACAGAACGATCAACCAATTTCAGGGAGACGCAATTGTGGCTTTCTGGGGAGCGCCCGTGCCACAGGAGAATCATTCAGCACTTGCCTGTCTTGCAGCGCTCAGGTGTAGAGAGTTTCTTAACACTCTGCAAGATAAATGGACAGCGCAGGGATTACCGGAGAGGAATTTCCGTTTTGGTATCAACACGGGGGAGATGGTAGTAGGAAATATAGGGTCATCTTCGCGGTTTGAATACACTGTAATTGGAGACGAAGTAAACCTGGCAAGCAGGCTCGAAGGCGCAAACAAGGTTTCGGGACTCAAATAATCATTTCCGAGAACACATACGAGCTTGCAAAAGACGAAATAGTAGCGAGGGAATTGGACATTATTCGCGTAGTCGGGAAGACACAACCTGTAAAAATTTATGAACTTGTTTCAAGAAAAGGCGAGTCGTATGAGAGCAATAAAGCTGTATTAGAAAACTTCCGAATAGGACTTAGTCTTTATCGGGAACGCAAGTGGAATAGAGCCAGGCAATGTTTTGAAAAGGTGCTGGAGCTAGACCCGTATGACAAGCCCTCTCAAGAGTACCTGAGACGGTGTAGGGAATACGCAGAGTCGCCCCCTGCGAAGGATTGGGAGGGAATGTTTGATCTGAGGAGTAAGTGATCGATTTCTCAGTTATTTACCAGTACCATGATTTCTTGATGGATAACCGATTCCAAGATCATCTGCAATTCGATCAAATCCAGTATCATTTTTATATTTCTCAATATCTAAGCCTCTGGTTATTACTTTCTCCCACGAAGTAGTTTTGTCATGATGCTTTTTGATAAAGTCAATTGGGAATGTATAGAATTCAGGCTCTTTCCTGCCATCCTTTGAAGTAATCCCTGTTTTATAGAAATGCCCAATATTGAGAAATACAACTATCAGATAATCAAAAGCATCAAAAGATTTTTCTTTTACGGGGAAGCCACGGTCACAGTCAGTCTGATAGCGACTTTTTACCTGAACTCTAACTTGCTTTTTTGTTTTACGCGGATCCGGGTGAATACAAATCAAATCATATCCCTCGTTGTTTGGCGGTGCCTTATAAGCAAGGATATTTCTTCTCATTAAATAGCCCTGAACTAAGAACTCAGCACCATGAGAGACAACGGGGAATCTTAAGAAGCCCTTGTTCTTATTCATGTTATTTCTTTTCAAACTTTTCTCTTAATCTCGCTAATCTTTCTCTTTCTGAGGCTTTTCTTGTACCCACAAGTTGAGAAGAGTCTCTGGAGATATACCCCTTCGCTTGGCTATGGAGCGAATCTTAGTTGATAGCGAGATGTCCAGAGGATAGTAGGTTATTTCGGATTGAATATCAACTTCAAATTTAGCAGGTCGAGTCTGGTTCCAATATTCAGAAAGGTCGTGGCTATCCCAGAACTCGCCAATTTCTTTGTAAGAGTGTGCTCTTGAAATAGAGCTCTTATTTCTTTTCATATCTCCTCCGCTCCGACTGAGTAATAATTATCAAATTAGCTTCTTAAATTTCTCTACCGCTAAGTCTGCATCCTTTAGGATGCTTTTCAAAACTTTGGGATGAAGAATCTTCCCCGGATGATAAGAGATGGTTACCCTTTTCCCCTCATTGTTTTTGTATATCTTATGAGAGCCACTCTGGCGAGCGAGAAAGAAACCGGCTTTTTCCAATGCTTTAATCGCCTCTGCGGCAGTTATCCTAGGAAGTTTCTCGGTCATACAGCCACTTCCATTGAGGTAAGGCTTACAGATTCCGGCTGGGGTATATCTTCACCGTTTTCTATTCTGTCCTCCACGTGAAGTCGGATAGCGTCTTTAATGTTTTCTAAAGTCTCCTCGTAGGTTTCTCCTTGCGTGTAGCACCCTTCAAGTTCAGGACAGAGGGCAAAATAACCATCTTTATCCTTTTCAATTACTACAGAGAATCGATAAGTCCTCATCGTTTCACCTCCAGACCTTCATCATTTCTAGTCCCAATTCCCTTTTAATCTCGATAAAAATCTCCCGCAGATTCTTTTTCTAGAAAGAAATTACCTTCCATGGAAAGACAGTCTAAGCAAGATTTTCAGGAATTCCAAATCAGTCTTTTCTAATGAATTCACTTAAAATAAGGAATCACTTCCTCAGCTAAAACCTTAAAACTCCACACGCGATCGGAGCTGAAGTTGTGAATCAGGAAATGATTCACGCCGGCTTTAATGTATTCTTCTATTCGCTTTATGCAATCCTTGGCCGAGCCTGAGAGTGTGAAGTCAAACACCGCTTCTTTTGAATATAGTTTTCCCTGCTCTATTATTCTTTGCTTATCGTTGTCATCAGTTGTAATAACGTTCATGTAGCCGAAGCCTTCATATTCTTCGGGTAGTTTAATACCGTAAGCTTCTTCATAAAGCTCAGACCAGATAAGCGTGTGTCTCAGGTTGTCAAGCGGTGTAAAAGCTTCGTCTTTGTTTTTTGCAATGGAGGTGAAAAGGTACTGACATTTGTCGAATCCACCTAAATTATGCCCTGCATCTTTTCTCCATTCTTCCACCTGCTTTCGCCTTTTAGCGAATAAGAAAGGCGGCTGCGGAAGGGTTATCCATCCATCCCCCATTTCTGCGGCGACGCGGAGGCTTTTGGGGCGGTGCGCTGCGATATAGATTGGAACTTTTCCTTTGATCGGCTTTGCGCCGAGGACTGCTTTTTTGAATGTAAAGAACTCTCCTTCATAGTCAAAGGCCTCTTCGCTTTCCCACAGTTTCCTCATAAGTTTTATTGACTCAGTCGTCCGAGAGAGCGGTTTGTTCCACTTTATACCGTAAGGGTCGAGGTTCATTGCTTCGCCTAGTCCCAAACCAAGTATGAACCTTCCGTTTGTAAGATGGTCTAGGGTCGAAAGACGCTGTGCGAGCACGGCGGGATGGAATTTGTGAGCGTCCGAAAATGAGCCCATAGAAATATTATTTGTGACGACGCTCGCCGCAGCTATCGTTGAGAGAACGTCAAAAGCCACAGGTCTCATGAATACCATGTGATCCCCAGCCCAGAAACTGTCGAATCCTGATTCCTCTGCGCGCCTCATGAATTCCAGAACTTTTTTCGGTTCTTCCCCTGCCGGTGCTACAATGCCGAATTTCAGATTAGCCATGACAAACCACCTTAGTGGTAGATTTTAGAAATATAAACGCTTTGCAAATTTCATTAGACTCGCCATGAAAGAGCGCTTAGGGCTCCAGTATAAACTCCAGAACTAATGGACCCAGTTGAATGCAGCTAAGTACTAGACCCTTCGCTGTGCTCAGGGTGACAGCGACAATTTTTGAGACTGGCACTAATTGTTTTTGGCTTTTTGCGCCTCTCCCGTCATGGGAACGAAGCGGACAGGGGTTACTGTTTTCATCTCAACTCCGTTTTCGGTCTTCCTGATAAGGATAAGCTCCTGTGACATATCACCGACAGGAATAACCATTCTGCCCTTTACTTTTAGCTGCCCGATGAGGGATTGAGGTATATGGTCGGGGGCAGCGGTAACGATTATTGCATCGAAAGGTGAGTGCTCCTCCCAGCCGCAATACCCATCCCCGGTACTGTAATGTATGTTCCGGTATCCCAGGGATTCTAAAAGTTCTTTTGCCTTTTCTAAAAGAGGTTCAACAATCTCTATCGTATAAAGCTTACATCCAAGTTCAGCGAGAATTGCCGTTTGGTAGCCTGATCCTGTGCCTACCTCAAGCACCCTTTCTCCCTGCTTTAGGTTTAGAATCTCGGTCATAAGAGCGACTATATATGGTTGGGAAATCGTCTGTTCCATCCCGATCGGGATCGGGTTGTCATCATAGGCATGATCTCTCAAGTCTGCGGGTATAAACTCGTGTCTAGGGATTTTGATCATTGCCTGAATGAGTTTTGGATCCCGAATGCCGCGGGCTATAATTTGCCTTTCGATCATATCCCATCGCTTTTCTGAAGTAATGTCGCTGCCGTCTTCAGGTTCGGAAGATGCGGTTAATAGCAGAAAAGGGAGAAGAGTAAACGTTAGAAAGACAAATTCCATAAGATAAATATAAACCATGGAATTAATTTAAAGAAACAGTTGACTCTGTAGCAGCCTCTATTTTGGCATTCAGAGTTAAGGCTGAAAGTATAGCTAAACTTGGATCTCTCAGGATTAAAACTATCAGGATTAAAACTAAAGGACAACGTCATGTTAAGCTGTGCTCAAAAAGTGAGCTCTTGCACCCCGAATTGTCACCCTGAGGAATCGAAGGGTCTGTTTGTCATGCTGAACACATTCGTTACACTCAGTGTAAACTCCGTGAAGCATCCAATTATGCCAAGATTCTTCGCCGGAGCCTGCCCTGAGTGTGATCGAAGGGGCTCCATTAGACTTTTAAGAAGAATGACAATTCTAGAAGTTTCGCATCTGTATACAATTTGTACTAACAATGTCTGACAGAGCAAATCTTCATTACTACAGTTTAGTTAAGGATGTTTGACAGCACCAATTCTGCGCCCTCATAGAGGTCTATCTCTCCACTCTTGACCAGTTTTAAAACCCTTTCCATTTCCCCATGTTTTAGTCTTTCCGAAATCCTTCGTTCAATAATTTCAGAAATAAGGCTCGAGAATTCCTCTTCCCGCCTTTTTTCTCTTTTCTCGCGCAGGAGGCTTGTTTCCATCTGGAATGCTTTATGGCTTTCAATTTCCTTCACCAATTCCTCCGTTCCTTTGCCTTCGTGAGCGGCAGTGAGAACCACGGGGATGTCCCATTTATCTTCTCTGGGTTTGAGAGAAGTCATGTATCGAATCTCTCTTGCGATCTTATCCGCCCCTTCTCTATCCGCTTTATTCACAATGAATATATCACCTATTTCCATTAGCCCTGCTTTCATGGTCTGAACCACATCGCCTGCTTCTGGAACCAAGACTACCAGAACGCTATCTGCAAGCTGGATAATATCGAGTTCGGTCTGTCCCACGCCTACGGTTTCGATAATGATGTAGTCCATCCCGAATGCGTCATAGAGCTTTATTATCTCTTTTGTCGCTTTCGAAAGCCCTCCATGGCTTCCCCTGCTCCCCAAGCTTCGTATGAATACGCCCTCGTCCAATGCGTGGTCTTGCATTCTGATTCTGTCTCCAAGGACTGCTCCTCCTGTGAACGGGCTGGATGGGTCAACGGCAACCACTCCGATTTTCTTGTCTTTTTTCCGAAAAGATATGATTAGTTCGTTTGCTAATGTGCTTTTCCCGGCCCCAGGAGGGCCGGTAACCCCTATCATGTATGATCTACCGACCCTAGAGTTTATGCGTCTGAGAATCTCGAATAATGAGCTGTGTCTACTTTCGACCAACGTTATTATGCGTGCGAGCGCTACGCGATCACCGCGCAACATCTTATCGATCAGCTTGATTTCTCTCTCGGAAATCGACATGAGAATACGATAGATTGAAGGAATGGCTTTGTCAAAACTTTGCTTTATCGTTTTGGAAATTTCCTCCCCCCTTGTGGGGGAGGATTAAGGTGGGGAGGTAGTGCTATAACTCAATGCCTCTGCTATTACTTCTTTTACAACCTCAATTTCTTTCAAGACCTCATTATTCCAAAATCTAAGTATACGATATCCTTGAGTCTCTAACCATGTGCTACGCTCGGAATCGTAAGCAACTTGTTCGTTATGCTGTCCTCCATCTACTTCAACTATAAGTCTCTTCTCCAAACATACGAAATCAACAAAGTATGGTCCTAAAGGTTGCTGTCTACGAAATTTATACCCTCCGAGCTGACGAAGACGAAGGTGTTTCCATAACATTTGTTCAGATTCAGTTGGATTCTTCCTTAACTCTCTAGCTTTGATTGTATTCATTTCCCCCCATCCCAACCTTCCCCCGCAAGTGGGGAAGGAGTGTTCTATATACTGTCATTATGCTTTAAGTAAAATTGCATTGGCTTTTTCATGGATTTGGTTTTGAGGGGAGTTGCTCTAAGTACTCCAAATAATCTTTTGGCAGTTCGTGTTCACGTGCTCTTTTAAGAATCAAGTCCTTATACCAATCGTAAGGAAGATCATCAATCAATTCGGTTGAGAGCTAGACCTCAGCTATAACAGGATCATTTTGCTCTGTGAGAACCTGCAAACGTTTCCTCTTATAACCGGCTTCCGCTTTATCCAATCTCCTTAACTCCGATTGATCAATATCATACAATATTCCGGACATGATTATTTACTTATAGGTTATTTCCCTCTCCCTTTAGCCGAGATAATCTCGAATTCCTCTTTTGTAAGGGGCATGACGGACAATCGGCCTTGTCTGATTAGGGCGATGTTTTTGAGGCGTTTGTCTTTCTTTATTTCTTCCAGGGAGACAGGGTTTTTCAGAGTCTGGACAGGCTCCAAATCCACAACTACCCATCTCTCGTCATCTGTAGTCGGGTCTTGATAATGCTCCTTTATCACCTTCGCAATTCCCACAACCTCCATTCCCTCGTTGCTGTGATAAAAGAATACTTTGTCGCCTTTTTTCATGCTCTTTAGGTTATTCCGAGCCTGATAATTTCTCACCCCGTCCCAGTAAGTCCATCCGTCTTTGACAAACTGTTGCCAGGAGTATTTTAAGGGTTCAGATTTGACGAGCCAGTGATACATGATGGTTTATTATACTGGAGAGGTTTATCAAGTAAAAATTAGTGATTCTAAGACTCTTGAGTATAAGTTCTTTGTCTCTTTCCAGCTTTGGATGTAATGTTCGGCGGGAACATTTTTCACATATTAGTCAGCAAATTTCTTGGATTACCAGCTATACTAATATATGTAGTATTCGATGCGCAGTTCGCATCGAATGGCAATAATAAACATAGTTGCACATTCGTCAGATTGGATATAGCTTTCGAGTCCGAAAACGGAAGATAAACAACTGATGCTACTAATTGAGATTAATCAGGAACGCTAATTAACTAAATTAGCCATAAAAGTATTCAAAAATTACTGTTACTCACCGGCAGCATTAGCTTGTAGCTGCTACAGTTTGGTGGGAAAAATAGGTGATCATGAATACATCGAAAGAAAAAGAGAGCGGTCTTTACAAACAATCACACCATGCAAAGAGGGCCAAAGATGAAAAGCTTGACCAAGCTCTGGCCGATACTTTCCCTGCGAGTGACCCGATTCCCTGGACATCCGATGTAGATAAAGCTGCATCCGAGAGAAACGCTGAGCCGGATGCGCGGGACGAAAGCCAACGGAGAGCAAAACAAAAAGAGAATCGTAAAAGGAGGAATTGAAATGAAGCCAAAAATCGACCTTACTGACGAGCAGCGTGGAGGAGTGGTGCTAATGCTGAACGCTTTGCTTTCGGACGAGTACGTTTTGTACACCAAGACGAGAAACTATCACTGGAATGTAGTAGGGCATCAGTTCCATAGTCTTCATAAATTCTTCGAAGAGCAATACAGCGAGCTTGATGAGATAATAGACGAAGTTGCTGAGCGTGTGCGCTCAATCGGAGGACGCGCGCTGGGAACACTGGAAGAATTCTTGAATCACACCAGGCTAAAGGAAGAGCCGGATAAGAACCTCAGCGATATGAAAATGATTTCAAATCTTTTAGCTGACCATGAGGCGGTTATTCGACACCTGCGAATCGACCTGGAAATATGTTCCGATAAGTTTCGTGATATGGGGACGAACGATTTCCTCACAGGACTCATGGAAAAACACGAAAAGATGGCGTGGATGTTGAGGTCGTTTTTAGAAGGCAAATGAGTTTTATTGAGGAGCCCCTTTTTGATTGTTATAAAGTGTTCGGTATCCTCTCATTGCGATTACATTCACTCTAGTCTTTGGCCAGGGTTTAGAGACAGCTCAGTGCAATTTACTCGTCTGAGTCATCATAGCTTTTACGTTCTTCTTGTATAAACCGTATTATCTCACGGGCGGTGATTCCGGTATCTACTCCCTCGACATCGAGAGGCGATTCCGTTGCCGATGAGGGTTTTAGGATAAAGGTACTTCCATCGCGCCGCCTGATTCCGACCGAGCCTTTCTTTTGGGCTTCTTCTAGTAGTGACGCAAGTCTCTGGCGCGCCTGAGAATAGGTATATATTTTCATGCTCGCACCTCCAAAACCGTGATTCCTGCCTGCTTCGCAACTTTGACCAGCCCCTCATAGAGAGTTGTCAATGGACACTTTTGGTTACGAGCAGACGCAATGATGCAGGCATCATAAGCGTAAATCCCGCATTGATCCGCTAGCTCGATGGCCTCAAGCAAGTCCACTTCAATGAATCGTATCGGTATCCGATAATACGCCTCAATTGGGTTCAAGGCTTCAATCACTCATAATGAGTCCACATGCTGACGATTTTAACAACCTTTTCGTCTTTGAAGACCTGATAAACAAGACGGTGCTGGTCATTGATTCTGCGTGAATAATAACCTTGCAAGTCTCCTACCAGCTTTTCATATGGCGGTCGATAAGGGTTTTATCTTAATATGGAGATTAACTTTTCTGCTTTAGTTCTAAGGCCCGAGGCGTTAATTTTCTTTGCGTCTTTCTGAGCGTCCTTTGTTATCACAACCTTCCAGCTCACCAGTCTATTTCCTCGGAACACTCTTTGATAGGGGTCTTTCCCCCTTCGAGAATTTTGTCACGCATTCCGGGAATTGAGAGAAGATATATGGTTTCCTTAACAGACTGCAACTCTTCTTTTAAGATTTGCACTTCTTTAGTTAGATTTTCTACCTCTTCTTTAAGGGCCTTAATTTCTTCGGTATTTATATCCATCGCATAACCTCCCTTTTCCCCAGGTGATTTTTATATGCCAAGTGCTTTTTTCAGTTGTTCACTAATTATAACTCGGTCTTTTTTATTTTTAGATCGCTCAAGGGCAATTTCTAAGCCTGTCCTGAGCGGAGTCGAAGGGTCTCCATACTCTCCAAGGTATAAACGTAAGGCTTCTTTAATATGGTAATTCCTACTTTTGGAGGTCTTTTTTGCTATTCTCTCGAGTTCCTTTACTAATTCATCCGGAATTTTGATTTGTGCTAATCTCATTGATTGAACCTCATTTGAATAAACTCAAATTGCCATTATGATAGCACCTTTCTGCAACTGTGTAAAACATTACTGTGCCAGAGAATTCTTGTAAGAATCGCCTCGAAATGGAGGCGTTGATGAACTCCATAAGGTTTAAATTCTATCTGCAATGTAAGGAATACATACTAGACAGTGAGGAACCTCAGGGATCAAGTCTTGAATTATGAGATTTTCATAATACTTGGTCCGATTATAAACAAAGATACATCTTTAAAAAACCAGCCGCATTAAAATATCGTATAGTGACATTATGGATTTGAAATATCTAGTTATAGCACCTGACCATTATTCCACCAATCATTAAAATCTTCCAAGAAGCGTTTAACTTCTATAGGCTCAGTTACCTTATTAATCATAAAGGCTTTTTTGCCAGTGCCGTTAAGAGAGGTTCCCATATTCCATATTTCGTCAGAGTCAATTATCAAAAACCTGTCATGACACTGGTTACATTCTCGTGCTTCAAGATTAACGAATTTCCTCTGTAAATCGTGCAATAACTTTGGGAAAATAGGCTTGTGACTTCCAGTTATTAGCAGAATGTTGATGGTAGTATAAAGAGACTCAATATAATCAAATACATCAGCATCAAGATATTGATCTATGATAGCGACATTCTTTGAGGCACTTTTAAGAATGTTAAATACTTTTTTCCTAGGATTGTAAGAATCCCCAGGTTCGAAATAGAATTGTGTTTTCCGACGTGATTCGCTCTGTAAAAACTCTGGATCTAAGAACTCCAATATTTCATTCATTGTTTCAATGCGATATTTAACATTTTTAAGGTCTGAATTATCTACATATCCTGACACTCCGACTATAGACCAATCAGTATGCTCAAGTCTTCTTCTGTCGAAAATCCTGTAAGCTACGGAATCTTTAGGCAAAACGCTTTGTAGTTGACGATCAATTGATACAAGCTCATTACGCACTTCAGCTTTTCGCAGAATACGCTTTTCGCATCCATCCGCGGGTTCTTTAGCACGATTATACATTTTTTCAATTTCCATTATTAAGGATTCTTCAGACATTTTCTTTAAGACATTCTCTAGAAATCAGAACCTTATTTTTTCTAACTAACTGATAACATAACTATTTTAAATACTTCATAAATAAATACTAGATATCTCCAGCTCCATTAAATTAACCATGAGCTCCTTTTCAGTTTTCTAAAAGACATTCTTCTCATCTCCGGTGACAGGGCTTTAATTACAAACTTTTTCTTTTAGTTTCTTTTCTGTTGCTTTGTGAGATTCAATTTCCAATCCGTCTCAGCTCCTTTCCTTCACCTCTCATTCCAGTATATTTATATGAACATGAAATTATCAAACTCGCAGTTATGTATAGCCTTTTTGGTCGGACTCTTTGCCGTTTCCTGCGCCGGTTCTGTCCAGGAGGTAGTCAATCCTGCCCAAGCGCCGGTCAAAATAAACAAAATCGTAATAGTCCCGTTTTATTCTGACCCGGATTATTCGGAAGAAGAATCCGAAGAAACCAGAGTTGCTAAAGAACAGTTCCTGACCGATGCTCTTTATGATGAGCTGGTATCAAGAGAAAAGGGATTGGATATAGTTCCTCTGGAAACTGCAAAATCAGAAATTAAAAGAGTGGAAACAGAGAATCCTGGAATTACATATAAGGACACTTTTCTGAAAGTGGGCAAGAACTTAAATGCCGATGCAGTTCTGACCGGAAGTATATCGGATTACACCCAGAGAGAGGGAGGCGAATTTGGAGTAACGTCCCCGGCATCCGTAGTGTTTGATGTTCAGTTATACAACCCGGTCAATGGGCAACTTATCTGGGAGGCGTATTTTGTCGAGGCTCAAAAAACCCTTCTGGAAAATGTCGTCGAGGTAAGGAAGTTCATCAAGAGAAGGGGGAAGTGGGTAAAAGCCGATGAGCTTGCTAAAGAAGGGGTTGTGGAAATAGTAGATAAGCTCGATGAGTTTTTAAAAAGTAATGTAGCCACGAATTGACACCAGCAGTATTTCATCCGCAGTGTGGATGAAATAGAAATAAATAGACACGAATGAAAGAAGCGGGATGCAAGATGCAGGATAAAAATAGGTCATGAATCATACATCTCAGATCATTTCATTGGTGTAAATTCGTGTTTATTCATGATTGATGTGTAATAATCAAGATTTGATTTATCAGACGGTGTCAGGAAAAGTTTCTTTTTTAGACAAAATTTCAAGCACTGTCATTCTGAGTCGAAGGCGAAGAATCTTAGTATTATTAGATGCTTCGCTTTGTTCAGCATGACAAACAGGCCCTTCGATTCTCTCAGGGTGACAAATGGGAGATAGTCACTTTCTTGAAGGGGACAACTTAACACGGCATTGTCAGTTAGTTCAAACCTTGATTTGTACAGTTTAAACTCCGGGACATAACAATTGTTAATTATCCCTGCTATCGATTTGAAAGACGGAAAGTGCGTGAGGCTTCTGAAAGGAGAGGAAGGGACGGAGACTGTTTTTTCTGAAGACCCGGTGGATGTTGCAAGAAAATGGGAAGGCTGCGGAGCCGGGCTTATTCATGTTGTGGATCTCAATGGAGCTTTCTCGGGTAAACCCAAAAACTTCGATATTATACGAGAGATTGTGCAAACGGTTTCTTGCGAAGTGCAAGTGGGGGGAGGAGTAAGAACCATTAAAACGATTGAAGAATACATGGATGCGGGTGTGAGCAGGGTAATACTGGGGACGGCTGCCTTTTTGAACCAGGAATTATTGGTCGAATCATGTGCTAGATTTCCTCAAAACATAGCGATCGGTATTGATACAAAAATGGGAAAGATAGCAGTAAAGGGATGGACAGAGGTTATGGATTTAAATACAGAGTCTGTTCTTAGCGACTTGAAAGCCCACGGCACTTCATTGGTTATACACACAAACGTCGACCGCGACGGGACTATGGAAGGAGTAAACCTGGATTCAGTTAGAGAGTTTGTCGAAAAGTCACCTATTCCTGTAGTGGCATCGGGCGGAATTGCGTCGATAGAAGATATAGAAAAGCTTTCCACTCTGGAACAATCGGGTTTGGTGGGAGTTATTCTGGGCAGGTCGATCTACACGGGTAAGATCGACCTCACTGAGGCGATAAAAAGATTTTCTTGACTCAGCCACAAATGAACGCGAATCTCCACGAATAAACTTAATAATTAGTCTTTTTCATAATTCGTGTTTATTTGTGTCAATTCGTGGCTAATAAATAGAGGTTGGTCGATGCTTGCCAAGAGAATAATTCCATGCCTGGACGTAAAAGACGGAAGGGTAGTAAAGGGAGTGAAGTTCCTTAACCTCCGGGACGCCGGAGACCCCGTGGAAATCGCGAAACGGTACAGTGACGAAGGAGCGGACGAAATCACTTTTCTTGATATTACTGCCTCTTTTGAAGAAAGAAAGACGATGATCGACGTGGTCGAGCGAACTGCAGGACAGGTTTTTGTCCCTCTGACAGTCGGCGGCGGGGTTAGAACCCTCGAAGACATAAGGCAGCTTCTTCTTGCCGGAGCTGATAAGGTCTCGATCAATACTGCTGCTGTTAAAAACCCGGAATTTGTCAAATCTGCTGCTGATAGGTTTGGAAGCCAGTGTATAGTTGTAGCAATTGACGCTAGAAAAGTTTCGTCGAGCAGTTGGGAGGTTTTCACACATGGCGGAAGAAATCCCACCGGCATAGATGCGGTTGAGTGGGCTCAGAGAATGGAGGGATTTGGAGCGGGAGAGATTCTTCTGACGAGCATGGACATGGACGGCACTAAAGCCGGGTATGATCTTGAGCTTACGAAGGCTGTATCAGATTCTGTCGGTATTCCTGTTATTGCTTCGGGAGGCGCGGGAAATTTGGAGCATCTATATGATGGACTCACCTTTGGAGAAGCCGATGCGGCGCTTGTCGCTTCAATTCTTCATTACGGCGAGTATTCTATTCGAGAAGCCAAAGAGTTTTTGATAAAGAAGGGAGTTGAGATTAGAGTGTAACTAGTGCTTTGCAGCCCGAGTGAACACGGATCTGCACGAATAAACTTAATAGTTAGTCTTTGTTATAATTCGTGTTTATTTGTGTCAATTCGTGGCTAAACTACCAAAAGGAGATAGAATTGACGATAAGAGAAGAGCTTGAGGAGATAGAAAGGAAGGTGCTTTCCCCTCTTGCCGCTTTGAGCTCAGAGAGCAAGGGGAGGATGAAGCCCGAAGAACCGTGTCCGATCCGGACTTGTTTTCAAAGGGACCGAGACAGGATAATCCACTCAAAGTCCTTTAGGAGAATGAAGCACAAGACGCAGGTGTTTCTCTCTCCGACAGGCGACCACTACAGGACAAGGCTTACTCATGTGATAGAGGTTTCTCAGATTGCCAGGACGATTTCAAAATCACTAAGACTCAATGAAGACCTTACCGAGGCGATCGGTTTGGGACATGATTTGGGACACACCCCTTTCGGACATGCGGGAGAAGCTGTGCTCGACGAAATATTCCCCGGAGGGTTTAAGCATGTGATTCACAGTCTCCGAGTTGTGGATGTTCTCGAAAAAGACGGGCAGGGGTTGAATCTAACCTACGAGGTGAGAGACGGTATCTCGAAACACTCAAAGGGAATGGGGCCGGTCGATAATCCGAAGTACCGTCCCGACACAATGGAGGGGCAAGCAGTGAGAGTTTCGGATTTGGTGGCATATGCCAATCACGACGTCGATGACGCAATAAGAGCGGGAATTATCACGATTGACGACCTGCCCAAGGAATGTGTGAAGGTGCTTGGGAAGACCGGTTCCGAGAGAATCAACAGGATGGTAACCGATATTATTCTTGAGACAAGGCGGCTAGGCGAAAAGAAGGTGATCATAAGCAATGAGGTCGAACAGGCTATGGTCGAGCTCCGGAGTTATCTCTTCGATACGGTTTACATGAATTATGAAGTGAGAAATAATTTCCTCAAATCTTCAAAAATAATAAGGGAGCTTTACGGATATTTTTGCAGTAACCCGGAAGAGTTCTGGAAAGTCTATGGCAACAGTCCTCAGGACAAAGAACCTATTGAACGAGCCGTGTGCGATTTTATTGCAGGGATGACCGATTCTTATGCGATCTCTATTTATGAAAAGATATTTCTTCCGAAGAGGTGGCAGGGGATTTAGGGACAAGGCATGCCTTGCGGCAATAAATAAAAAGGAATAGATAAATTTGATCAAACTAGGCTCTGTGCCTTTTCTCAACGTAGGACCTTTGATTTATCCTCTGGAAGATGGATTGGTAGAACATGATTTTGAGATTATATATACTCCGCCGTCCAGCTTGTCGCAGATGCTTTTTGAAAAAAAAATCGAACTTGGTCTTATTCCGGTCGCCGAGTTGATTAAAAAGCAAAATTTTACAGTTGTTCCCAACATCTCAATTTCGTCGCACGGAAAGGTCGACAGCGTTATTCTTCTGACAAAGTCGTCGATAAAAGAAACTAAAACTGTAGCGGTTGATGCCAGGTCTCGAAGCTCGGCTGGGCTTCTAAGGGTAATCTTAGAGGTTTTTTACAAGCTGTCTCCATCTTACATCATGAGAGAACCCGACGAGGGATTTCTTTCCGGGGTGGACGGAGGGATGTTGATTGGCAACACCGGGCTTAAGTTGAGATATTTCCCGCCGTCGGGATACAAGGTTCTTGACCTAGGCGAGATTTGGAAAAACGAAACGGGTCTTCCGTTCGTCTACGCAGTCTATGCAGTGAACGAAGGCGTGAATCTTGGAGTGAATCTCCGGTCTTTGCAGACTGCTAAATCAATCGGACTAAGAAACGTGGAGAGGATTTCGAAGATAGAGTCGGAGAAGCTAGGATTGGGAGAAGAAATTTGTCTTCGATACCTGACCGAGAGAATCAAGTATGACCTTGGAGAAAAGGAGATGAATGGTATTTTGACTTACGCTAGATTTCTTACGGAATTGGGGGAGATTGAAGAGATAAGAGGCTTGAGAGTTTATCCCGGTGATGACCTGTAGGGGAAAACCGCATGTCTTTTTTTGTTTAGGGTAATTCATTGTTTCTGCTCTTCGCAAGTTGTCGAGGAGATGGTGAAGTTCCCTCAGAGTTCTTTGATTCCAAAAAAGGAGTGAGCACATTGAGTAAAATAACTATGAAGCTAGGGCACAGCCCCGATGCAGATGATGCGTTTATGTTCTACGGAATGGCTAGCGGAAAAACGTCCTTGCCGGACGTTGAATTTATACATGTGATAGAAGACATACAGACCCTCAACGGGAGAGCGATGAGAAGCGAGCTCGAAGTTACGGCCATCTCCGCCCATGCCTACCTTTACGTCCAGGACAGATACAGGATCCTCTCCTGCGGGGCCAGCATGGGAGAGGGTTACGGGCCAATAGTCGTGGCAAAAAAGAAACTTTCTGACCTGAGAGGGAAAAAAGTAGGAATTCCGGGAAAACTGACATCGGCTTTCCTGCTCTTCGGTCTATACGCTGAAGGGTTCGTTCCGGTCGAGATACCGTTTGACAAAATAATGAAAGCCGTAAGTGACAGAGAAGTCGAAGCCGGTCTTCTAATCCACGAGGGACAGCTTACTTATAAGGATTTCGGGTTGGAAATTGTCCTCGACCTGGGAGAAATGTGGGCAAAAGACACCTCTCTTCCGCTGCCTCTCGGAGTAAACACTGTGAGGAGAGATATCGACGAGAATATGCAGAGGGAGATTTTGAAGCTTCATAGAGAGAGCATAGAGTACGCTCTATCACACAAGGACGAGGCTCTTGATTATGCACTTCAGTTTGGGCGTGGGATGAAGAAGGACGTAGGAGAGAAATTCGTCCTGATGTACGTTAACGAGTATACGAGGGAGATGGGTGAGCATGGGAAAAAAGCTCTTAAAGTTTTTTTCACTAGGGCTTTTGAGAAGGGGATTATCAAAGACAGACCGAGACTGGATATACTTGAATCCTAATTTCAAGTGCTTGATTCACTCCTAAATATCGAGACGTTGGTTTAATATGCAAACGAAAATTATTAATCCTCGGCACGGCTAGCTTTTTTGATTGATGCTTGAGATGTAGCTGCTGAGGAACTCGACTAGTTTTTCAAATTGAGTCGGGTTGTCTTCAGGCAGTCTGAGCCTTCTATTGATTTCGACCTGCATTGCGGGAACGCCGAGTTTTGTTGCTGCAAATTTTGCTACTGTCATCTGTTTCGCCGCGGGAAAGATATTAAGGCTGCCGACTAGAATCTTTTTTCTCACTGCTGTCTCATAGAGTTTTGTCATATAAAAATCTTTTCCAATCAGGAATTCGCCGTCCAATCCGACACCGGGGAAAATATCGTACGGTCTTCCAGAGCCGGTCCCGTGAATGTCGATGACGAACCTGATATCATGCTCATTCACTAGTGACTTAAGCCTTTCTTTGAAAGGGGAATCATCGTAATAGTTAGGGTCTACATTGGACATCCTGTGGGTGTAGAGGGCATGAGCACCGCTTAGGGAGTGAAGAATAACCGAAAGCGCTCCAGTGTAGAGTTCATAGCTTTTAATCATTTTTACTCGAACGTGGGTTGTAGCGTGAGGAGCTGTAACGAGAACAGGTATATCTCCTCTCAAAAAGATTGTTCCATCAAGGTCATCCGACGGTTGCTCCGCGTCGTATTTCCTCTGAGATCTTTCAAACCTGATTGCGAATCCCACGGGGTCTTTCAAAGCAGCGGATGCGTGGCGCCTCCAGCTCCCTTGAACGATTTTGGCTTCATCTGTGATGCTTTTCTTTAACTCATTCCCAGCTTCATAAACGTGGAATGAATGACCCCGCTGGGTAAGTGTTTTCCTCACGTATAATCCCGCGACTACACCCTCAACTTCATCAAGCTCATTAAATTTCTCTTCATAGTTTGCACCGAGAGCGTAAAGCTCTCCTGTAACCTTCTCGTCCGATATCTCTTCTTCAAATACACCTGCGGGGTATCCTCTTCCCGTATTGTAGAGTTCACCGGTGGCGTCGATTACCTGTATCAATTTGCAGTCGTCTAAATAATTGCTCCTCGGCTCTCCCTGGAGCAAAGTTCCGTAGACGAATAGCTTTTGGATTTTCTCCGGCATATTAATTCGATTCTACAAAGATGTTGAGTCAGTATGTATCACAAGACTAAAACATGCTTAAAACGCGGTAAAAACTCAGCGGCAATTGGCTTGGTTGAAAAGCCCTGTCTCCACGTGTTTTTATTAATTGCCGTTGTTAAAAATCACCTTACCCTTCCCCATAACCAGTTTTAAATCATCTTTAGAAGAAGAAATAACTGACAGATAAGGGTCGGGAGATGGGTTTTCCGGCCTGATAAAAATGAGGTCGGCATCCTTTCCCTTCTCGATGCTTCCGATTTTTTCTTCTAGGAAAAGCGCCTTTGCTCCACCGAGAGTTGCCAGGTAGACCGTAAAAAACGGAGCCTGTTTTCCCAGTCCATTTCCAAAGGTCAAATAGAAGAATCTCAGCTCTTCAAAAAAGTCGAGATTGAAGTTGCTTGAAAGTCCATCCGTTCCTATACCTAGTCTTTCTATCTTGGTATAGTGGTCGACAGGAGGGGAACCGACTTTGAGAAAAAAGTTACTTCTCGGACAGAGGACTATTCCCAGGTCGTATTTGCATAGTTCTTCCACATCTTCTTGAGAGACCTGTACCATGTGCACCAATGTAACCTTTGCTCTTTCAAAAGTACCCAATTTCTTCAGGTATTGAAAAGGAGTGTGCGCATTTTCCCTTGCGAAAGCTTCTTTGCCCACCATGGGGAATATCTTCTTTTCAAACCCGTTCTCTTCACCTCTCAGGAAATTCAACTCGTCAACGCTCTCGGCTAGGTGAATTCCCAAAGGGATTTCTTTTTCTCTGCTAAATCTTGAAACTTTCTTGAGAAAATCAGGGGTGCACGAATAGGAGGAGTGCGGAAACGGTCTTTCTTCAACTCTTTCGTCTTTATCGAAAGAAACGGTTTTCCAAAAATCATTGTGCCGGTCGAAAAGCTCTCTAAAGAGGATTGTTCTGAGTCCTGATTTTTGGAGCAATGGTTTATCCATGCCCCCGTAAGAAGATATTTCACCGACCGTGGTCACCCCGCTCTCTATGAGAGATTTGATTCCCGCTTCAACCGATAGCTCTATTTCTTCTATCGTTACCTCTTCTGTCTTGGCTATTATTATTTGCTCGAGCCATTCTATGAATCCACCGAAATTCCCGATGCGGTTCTTTGTCCATCCAAGCTCAAGATGAGTATGACCGTTCACAAATCCCGGGAGGAGGATTCCTTTTCCAAGGTCAACTGTTTTTATGCTTTTATATGTTTTTTTAAGAGTTGCCGCTTTCCCGACCTCTCTAATTTTTCCGTCGGCGATCAGCACAGCAGCTTTATTCAGGGGTGGAGAAGAAATAGGTAATACCGTTTCCGCAGTGACTAGTATTTTTTTCATAAGGCTGAGAAATCCTTTTTTGCGTCGGGCAACGAGTAGGGGCAATCCCAATGTGGTTGCCCTTAATTTGGGCAAGTGCCGTATTATCTGCCGCGCGGTTTGCTCCGATTCAAGAGATTCCGTTAATTTTTTCTAAGAGATCTTTGCTGATTTCACCATGGCAGACTTCTTCTACAGGACCTCGCATCTTGAGCGAGCAATTCTCTCTCACTTCTATTTGAAGCTCTCCTCCGGGCATCGAGACGGTCACAAATCTTTCCGTATAGCCGTTTTTTACGCACGCTGCAGCCACTGCGCATGAGCTGCTTCCCGACGCAAGGGTATACCCAGCGCCGCGCTCCCAGATTAGAATGTCTACTCTTTCTTTCGAAGTAACTTTGGCGAACTGGACGTTGGTTCTTTTGGGAAAAAGACGATGAGTCTCGAGTATGGGTCCAACTTTCCTCGTATAACCTTCATCGAGTTCTTGAACGAAAACCACACAGTGTGGATTTCCGACAGAAACCGCGGTGAACTTGAGTATCTCTCCGTTTATTCTAATCTCTTCATCAACTACTTCTCTCTCTTCTCCCTCGACCGGAATCAGATTGCTCTTGAAAGTTGCCTCTCCCATCTCTACCGTGACGAATGATACTACTCCGTCTTTTGTCTCCAGTTCTGCTGTGACTATGCCTCCAAGCGTCTCAACTTGAAAAGATCTTATCTGGGTGTATCCATGCTCGTAGAGAAACTTGGAAAAGATTCTGAGACCGTTTCCGCTTTTTTCAGCTTCGCTGCCGTCGGGGTTAAAAATCATGAGCCCGAAATCCGCTCTATGCGAAGGGACGAGAAGGAGTATCCCGTCCGAACCTATTCCATAATTTCTATGACATATGAGTCTTATTACTTGAGCAGAGAGATGAAAGCCGATGTCTGCTTTATCAAGAACTATGTAATCGTTTCCCAGTCCATGGGATTTAACAAATCGGTTCATGTTTGAGTCTTCACTGAGTAGCTAAATCGAAAGCCGACGAGAGCTTGCAAGTCTTTCCCCGGTGAGCTATGAAGAGGAATTAAAGACCTTGCAATCCTGAGCATATTTACCACGACTGTACATAAAACCTAGAACGAACTTTTAAGGTTTAAACTATTTCTTCTCTATAACCTTCAGACCCCCGAAAGATAACTTTGAATAAATCCGCGGTCGAGATAATGCCCACCAATTTTCTCCCGTCCATGACGGGAAGATATCGGACGTTCTCCTCGTACATGATCCTTACCAGGTCGTCTATGCTATCCTCAGCCTGAGCGCATTGAACGCTCTCGGTCATAACCTCTTTTATCTTTGTCTTCTCTAGCTCTTTTCCCTCCGCCACGACGCGGGAAAGAAGATCGCCCTGGGTGAATATACCAAACGTAGGTCTTGGGGTTTGGACGATAACAGCGCCTATATTGTGCTTCGCCATTATTCGGACAGCTTCTTTCACCGATGTGCTCTCGTCTACTGAGAGAACTTCTCTTGTCATAATCTCCTGAGCTTTCATTACGGATACCTCCTTAAAAGATTTCTTTATCGAGGTCGTTTGCTTGGTTTATTAGTTCTTATTTGCTATGTAAACCTAGTTTAAACAAAAATTATGTTTTATGCCAGGTTCGAATTGAAGAATCGGTGCCTCCTCTAATGTAGGGAACGCATATATGCGTTCCCTACGAATGCCTCTAAATCCGGCAGAACATGAGAAGGTAGATCACCAAATACAAACAAATCTCACAGAGTTAGCAGCAAGAGAAACGGGCTAGAAAGGCTATCAAGGCGTCAATCCTTCAGGCACTCCGTTTGGGAACTTTTCTTTGATTGCCTGTTGGATTTCCTCGATGCGGTTCTCGGGGTTGGGATGAGTGCTGAAGAATTCCGGTTGACGCGCGCCTCCCGAGGCTTCCTCAAGGATTTTCATCACTCCGACTAGAGAGCGAGGGTCATAGCCTGCGTCAGACATGAAGCGTACGCCCAGGTCGTCCGATTGCAGTTCGTCTTCACGGCCATATTTCATATTGACCAAGCTCCCGACGAGCATAGCTACCTGCGCCGTGCGTTGGCTGCTGGGGTCGCTTGGGTCATAAGTCGACAATACCAAAGCTCCGGTGAGACCCTGAGTCAGCTCCTGCTTTGCTATGCGTTGAGCGCTGTGCCTCGCAACCACATGTCCTATTTCGTGTCCTATTACCCCTGCCAACTGCCCCTCAGTCTCAAGCCGGTTGAAAAGCGCCGCAGTAACGAATACAGGCCCGCCCGGCAGGGCAAATGCGTTCACTGTTTGGTCGTCCGCAAGGAGATGAAACTCAAAAGGATAATTTGTCTGCGAGGCGGCGCTGCTTGCGACAAGCTTTTTTCCTACTGAGTCAACGAGTGCCTGAGCCTGCTGGTCAGGGTGTAGTCCTCCGTACTCTGCCGCCATTTGCGGCGCGGCTTGAATGCCAAGTGCGATTTCCTGTTCTTCAGTGATGTTGATGTACTGTTTCTCGCCCGTAATAGGATTGTAGACGCTCGACTTGAAATACGAAAAAAGTGCAAAAAGAGCCATAACAAGACCGATGAGAAGGCGAGCTTTTCCCGAACCACCCCTCGGGCGGGTGGACGATGGAAAGGCGCGACGGGTTAAAATCTCACGTGTTGATTGCCTTTGTCTGCACATAGCTCCTCCTTATTCAGTTTATGTTGATTGCTCTGGGCAAGTTTGAAGGCTTGAGCTTGGAATTCTTATCTCAAACATCGGTCATTCCTCTGCGGGGACAAACTCTTCCACTTCCAATCCCTCATAGATGCCGCCGGCGAGTGCGCCGAAAATAATATGGCTCAGCGCCATGATCCAGCTTCGCATCGGAAAGAACCATGGAAAGACCAGACTGAAGGTGTAGAAGTTGATTAAATAAAGGGCAAGGCCGAACAATGCACCTCCGAGAATTCCGACAAACAGTCCCCATCGGTGGAGGATAATAGCCAACAGACAGGAGAATAAGATCGAGAGGGGTATGTGGACTACCAGAGATACAATAAATATTGCTGGATCAAAAGTCGCCGGGGGCGGTAAAACTCCCTTGCCCATCAAGACAGAAGCTATGAGGCGAACTATAACCCAGGGACTTCCCAAGTATATAGAGGTAAGCAGCATGTTGATTAAAAGGAATATAGTTCCGGCAATCAAACCGGCCCACACAGCCGCACTCCAGTCGACTACCTGTCTCATCTTTGTTGAGGTCTGGCTCATGTGACCCTCCTAAGTGGTTTTGCCAATTCTCGATTTTTCAACTTGAAAATTCCCTTTCACTTTCCATAGGGTCTCTGCTGTCGCTGCGAGTGAAGCGAAGCAATCTCTTCATTTTTCCCTGTGTTAGATTGCTTCGTCGATTTGCTCCTCGCAGCAACTGTGTTAAAAGTCAATCTTCATTTTTTTAATATCAAAAATATTTCAATTTACTGATGTTTTATAGCATTCTCTCTTTAACATCATTGCGTTTAGCATTCTGAGCAATT